>Ga0316605_10000399_pt1 | contig 31626 bp, 27 predicted proteins | sample OWC_soil_day20_n_FD_207666 | JGI IMG/M metagenome (GOLD analysis project Ga0316605, IMG submission 207666) | Wetland soil microbial communities from Old Woman Creek delta, Ohio, United States - OWC_soil_day20_noCT | ecosystem: Environmental > Terrestrial > Soil > Wetlands | place: USA: Ohio...
TGCCCATTTGCTGCAGCGGGATACCGTCCTCGCCGAGAATGCCGAGCATGGCGTAGCGGTGGATAATGAGGCTGGCAATGTAGGCGACCGTCGACGGATAAGTCTGCTGCTTGCGCTGTCCTGGGATATAGGCCATGAATGCGCCCAGCGGTTCGGGGTAGTCGAGCAACTTGCGCAACTTCATGCCGATCCAGGCCGGGTCGAGAACGCGCATGTCGAGTGACAGCAGCTTGCACAGGCCATCCAGAGCGCGCGGGTAGTTGCCGGAGAGCCACATCGAGTAGGGGCGGGTGACGCCGTCGGGCAGGGTGATTTCTTTCAGACCGAGTACGAAGTCTTCACCGGTGGCCGGGTTGTTGACGTCGACGGTCCAGGAGAGCGTGCCGTCGGTGCCGGTTTTGGGTTCCTTGATACTGAAGAGGGCGTCCTTGACCGGGGTTGGGCCTTCCTGGTTCAGTGCGCCGAGTTGCTCGACGCGCCAGCGGATGATCTGTGCCATGGCGGAAACGACCGAGGGCATGCGTTTCTTTTCGCCATGCGGCGGCATGGTCATTTCGAAGGAATCGCCGGGCGTTTTGGCCAGGGTGTCGAGTTTGATTTCCAGCCAGGCGCGGTCATTGGCGCGCATGTCCATTGACAGCGTCTTGGCGACAGCGCCGAGGCCGCGCGGTTCGGCCGGGCCGTTGGCCCAGACTTCAAAGGGCCAGGCGCGGCCTTCCGGTTCGACGTGGCCGACGAAGAGGGCGAATTTGCCGATGGGGGAATCCAGCATGTAAGTCCAGCAAAGGTTGCCTTCCGGCAGGTTGGGGCGCCCCGGCCAGCGCAGACTGGCCAGCACCGGTGCTGGCAGGTTCTTGATTTCCAGGCGGCGATTGGCTTCGGCGATGAAGTCCTGTGGCGAGGTCTTGCTGTCAGCGGGCGGCGGGGTTTCGGTCTTGGATGGCTCGACCGACAACACGGCACCCAGCACGCTATTGGGACGGTAAGTGGCCAGACCCTTCAAGCCGGATTTCCAGGCGGTCATGTAAAGATCCTGGAAGTCGGCGTAGGGGTAATCGCCCGGCACATTGACTGTTTTGGAAATGGAGGTGTCAATGTAGGGGGCAACGGCGGCGACCATGTCCTTGTGTGCCTGCGCCGAGATTTCAAGCGCGGTGACAAAGTAGTCGGGCAGATTGGTGACATCGCCGCCGATATGCTTGTACAGACGCCAGGCGTGATCCTCGACTGAGTGCTCCTTGATGGTGCCGTCGAGCATGCGCTTCTTGCGGCTATAGGTCCAGGAGAAGGGTGGCTCGATGCCGTTCGAGGCGTTGTCGGCGAAGGCCAGCGAAATGGTGCCGGTGGGGGCGATGGAAAGCAGGTGTGAGTTTCTCAGGCCATGCTGGCGAATTTCGGCCTTGATGTCGGCCGGCAGGCGCGAGGCGAAATTGTTGCCGGAAAGGTAAAGCTCGGCGTTGAAGAGCGGGAAGTGGCCGCGTTCCTTGGCCAGTTCAACCGAGTACATGTAGGCGGTGTCGCGCATGAACTCGGTGAGGCGGGTGGACATGGCGCGCGCTTCGGGACGGTCGTAGCGCAGGCGCAGCATGATGAGGGCGTCGCCCAGGCCGGTGTAGCCGAGGCCGACGCGGCGCTTGTTGGCGGCTTCCTGCGCTTGGCGTTCGAGTGGCCAGTGCGTGGCGTCAAGCACATTGTCGAGCATGCGGGTGGAGATGCGGATGACTTCGGCGAAGGTCTTGAAGTCGAATTCGGCCTTGTCGGAGAAGGCGTCGCGCACGAACAGGGTTAGGTTGATTGAGCCCAGGCAGCAACAGCCATAAGGCGGCAGGGGCTGTTCGGCACAGGGGTTGGTGGCCTCGATGACTTCGCAGTAATTGAGGTTGTTGTCCTTGTTCATGCGATCGAGGAACAGAATACCGGGTTCGGCGTGATCGTAGGTGGAGGCCATGACCTGATCCCACAGGTCGCGGGCGCGCAACTTGCGATAAACCCAGAGACCGTCTTCGCGCTGGAAAGCACCGCTGCTGCGCAGGTCTTCATTGGGTTCGGCACGATGCACCAGTTCGACCTGCTGATCGGCTTCGACTGCTTCCATGAAAGCATCGGTGACGCCGATGGAAATGTTGAAATTGGTCAGGTCGCCCTTGTCCTTGGCGTGGATGAAGTCTTCAATGTCCGGATGGTCGCAGCGCAGCACGCCCATCTGGGCGCCACGGCGGGCGCCGGCCGATTCGACGGTCTCACACGAACGGTCGAAAACGCGCATGTAGGACACCGGGCCGGAAGCGCGCGACTGCGTGCCTTTGACCAGAGCGCCGATGGGGCGGATGCTGGAGAAGTCGTAGCCGACGCCACCGCCACGGCGCATGGTTTCGGCGGCCTGTGCCAGTGCGGTGTAGATGCCGGGCTTGCCGTCAACGGTTTCCACAATGGAATCACCGACCGGCTGCACGAAACAGTTGATCAGCGTGGCCTGCAGATTGGTGCCGGCGGCGGAGTTGATGCGCCCGGCCGGGATGAAGCCGTTTTCCTGCGCCCACAGAAAGCGGTTTTCCCAGTGTGGCCTGTCCTTTTCCTTTTCAACCACAGACAGTGCCAGCGCCACCCGTTTTCTGACATCGTGGACATTGGTTTCCGAACCCTTGGCGTATTTTTCGATCAGAACTTCGGCCGAGATTTCCTGCGCGGGCAGGGGGGCGATGGCGGGGGCGGCGGGAATGGCGGCAAGCGAGAGTTGCTCGGAAACTGGGGTCATGGGGCGCTCCGTTTGTGATTATTGATGTTCAGGCTGTCTTTTTTCTGTAGGCGTAAAGCTACTATATCTAGTGTTCGAGTGCAACAATTTCACTAAATGTAGTGTTTATGCTGTGTTGCGCAATTTATATAACATAGTGCCTTCCGACGCTAACAGCTTGATGATGCGACAAAAAAAGCCCGGCGAACGGCCGGGCGTTTGACGGGCTAAAAAGTGATCAAATCAGGGTGGTGGGCGGCACGCCAACGCGCAGGGTTCCCCAGCGCTTGCCTTGCAGCAGGATGGGCATGCCAAAGTCGCACAGGACTTCGCCGGTGTCGCGCACATAAGTCTGGAAAAGGAAAGGCGCGTTGCTCTGGTTGGCGCGGATGGCGCCAGTGTCGGTCATCTTGCGCCGGAAGCGGCTCTGGACGAGGTCGACGGCGTAGTCGCCGGTGGGCGGCCGCGAGCATTTGGAGAGATGTGCCGGCATGTAGCCATCCATGTTGGTGCACAGCGCATAAGCGACACCTTCGAGTTGGGTCGCCCAGGCATCGTAAACCGGTGTGAATTCCTCGGCATAGGCATTTTGATAGGAAAGCGCATACTGGGGCGGATTGGTGTTCGGGATGGGGCTGTAGTTGTTGTCCCACAGATTGCAGCGGGTCGCCAGTTGGTCGAGCCGGCGCTCAAAATCAGTCTTGAAGCCGCGCACCTTGGCAAAAACCTGGTCGTATTTGGTACTGCCGACCCAGTAGTCGCCCAATATGGCGATGACGCCTTCAGTTTCCAGTCCGCCTTGCGAAGCAGTCTGTGCCGATTTGGCGATTTCGTCGGCCAGCTTTTGCGTGCCGCCCTCGATGTCGGCGGCCTGGGTGCTGATCAGGCTGGCCTGGCCGGCAATGTCGCTGATCTGTTTTTCGATGTGGCCGATGGAGTGAGCGATACCGGTAAGATCGGTGGTCATGTGCTGGAAACGCTCACTGCTGCGCTCGGCAATGTCGGAAGCTTTACGCGAGTGTTCCAGGGTGGCGTTGGAACCCTTGAGGGTGGCGGAAACCATTTCGCCCATGCGGTGCATGCCGCCGCTGATCAGGTTGGCGGCGTCCTTGGCGTTGTTGGCGAGTTTGCGTACTTCGTCGGCAACGACGGCGAAGCCGCGCCCGGCCTCGCCAGCACGGGCGGCCTCGATGGCGGCGTTCAAGGCCAGCAGGTTGGTTTGGTCGGAAATATCGTTGATCAGGCTGGCGGTGTTGAGCACCTGTGAGGATTGGCGCATCAACTCTTCAATGGTCTTGGCGAAGTTTTCCATTTCGGCCACTGTGGCACGCGAAGAAGCCACCGATTGCGCCAGTTCCGAATAGGCGGTTTCAGCCTCTTCGGCATTGCGCTCAGCCGCTTCGGCGATGGTGCCGGAACTCTGGCTGACAGCATCGACAGCCTGGGCGACCGCGTTGCTGGCGACAACAATGGCCGTAGTTTGTTCGCGCTGCTTGCTGGAAATGTTGACCACTTGCTTCATCTGGTGGCCAATGCTGGCAACGCCGGCAGCAATGCGGATATTGGCGCAGCGCACCGAACCGATGCCGGTTTGCAGTTCGGTCAGGAAATTGTTGAGGTTGTCCCTGGTTTTGCCAAGCTGGGTGGAATCCAGTTGAAGCTGACGATCAAGGTTGATGGCGTGATTTTTGGAGCGGGCAAAATTGCCTTCGAGTTTTTCGATACCTTTGGCGAGTTGGTGGCTGCGCCAATAGCTGGCAACAAAACAGACGCCCGCCAGCAATAGTGCCAAGCCGGATAGCCAGGCCAGCGGCCAGGCAAACTGGAAGATGGCTGCGACGACGAGCGCAACGATGGCAATAATGTGCAGAGTCATCCCCTTTTCCCCAATCTTGATGGCGGTGTTTTTCCGCCTTGCTGTTATGGCCAACTCAAAATCCGTAGAAACTCAGGAGGGGTGTCGCTTACCACCCTTGCCTCTTAACGATTCTACACAGATTTCAGTCGAGTAGACGGCTGCAGGCGGCGCAAAGGCAGGAGTTGTTGCGCACACTGCCTTTGTGCCGGATGCTTGGCCTTATTCAGTTTCGGGCAATATAAGTTTTTCCAGCGCTTCGCTTTCACTTTCGTAAATGTGTGGCGCGACGCCCCGGCTTTCCAGGTTCTGGCCGAGTCGGGCGCGCATGAAGGTGCTGGTGGTATAACGCGTGACGCTGATGTAGAAGCGGGTGACCACATCCTGCACCATGTCAAAGTAGGCATCAGCCAGATCAGGTTCGATCTGGAAGTTGTCGTAATTGACGATGGTGTAGACGCGCTTGCCGGCCTTCGTGCAGCGATCGTAAACCAGGGCACGGATTTGTTCGATCTGGTCGCGGCTGCGGATGTTAAGACCCTCGAAGTTGTTGAACAGGATGTTTCTTTCGGCGTCATAACGCACCCGGCTCTCAAGCGGAATGGCGAGCAGATCCTTGCCGATATTCATTTTTTCCGGGCGGAAAATGCGTTCATCCATAAGTTTCAGGTTGGGATTGATCGCCGGCTTGAAGGACATGTTCGCCAGGATGTCTTTTTCCAGGTCGATACCGGGGGCGATTTCGATCAGTTCCAGTCCGGTTTTGGTGAGACGGAAAACGCAGCGCTCGGTGACATAAAGCACGTTCTGGTCGTTATCGGCGGCGACTTTGCCGCTAAAGGTGCGATGTTCGACTTCGTCGATGAATTTGGGCAGCTTGCCTTCATTGACGATTTTCAGTTTGCTGTCCTCGATGGCGATTTCCAGTCCGCCCGCCGTGAAAGTGCCGACGAAAACGACCTTCTTGGCATTCTGGCTGATATTGATGAAGCCGCCAGCACCGGCCAGGCGCGGGCCAAACTTGCTGACGTTGAGATTGCCCTCTTTGTCGGCTTGCGCCAGACCAAGGACAGTAATGTCGAGGCCGCCACCGTCGTAGAAGTCGAACTGATAGGGTTGGTCGACGATGGCCTGGGCGTTGGTGGCAGCGCCAAAATTAAGGCCGCCGGCCGGAACGCCGCCAATTACGCCGGGTTCGGCCGTCAGGGTGAGCAGATCGGTAATGCCTTCTTCGGCAGCGATGCTGGCGACGCCTTCCGGCATGCCGATGCCGAGATTGATGACACCGTTGGCCATAAGCTCGAATGCGGCACGGCGGGCGATGATTTTGCGCTCGTCCATTTCCATCGGCTCGATTGAGGACATCGGCACTTTGATTTCGCCCGAGAAGGCCGGGTTGTATTGAATGCCAAAGGTTTGCATGTGGTATTCGGGTTTTTCGGCGACGACAACGCAATCGACCAGAATGCCCGGAATCTTGACATTGCGCGGGTTGAGCGTGCCACGCTCAGCAATGCGTTCGACCTGGGCAATGACGATGCCGCCGGAGTTGTGGGCGGCGGTGGCGATGGCCAGGGATTCCAGGGTCAGCGCCTCCTTTTCCATGGTGATATTGCCGTCGGGGTCAGCGGTAGTGCCGCGGATAATGCCGACATGGATGGGAAAGGCTTTGTAGAGCAGGTATTCCTTGCCTTCAAATTCGGTGAGAAAGACGATGTCTTCGGTGGTGACACTATTGATCTTGCCGCCGCCGTAGCGCGGATCAACAAAGGTGCCGAGGCCGACGCGCGACATTTGTGCCGGCTTGCCGCCACCGATGTCGCGGTAAAGTTGGGAGATGACGCCCTGCGGCAGGTTGTAGGCTTCGATCTTGTTGTCGAAGGCGAGTTTTTGCAATTTTGGTACCAGTCCCCAGTGGCCACCGACAACGCGCTTGATCAGGCCTTCATGGCCGAGGTGATTGAGGCCGCGGTCCTTGCCGTCGCCTTGCCCGGCCGCGTAAATCAGAGTCAGGTCGCGTGGCGTTCCCCCCGGTGTATGCGGGTCATTACCGAGAAAACGATTTTCCAGCGCGACAGCGATGTTTTCGGCAAAACCGATGCCGACAAAGCCGCAGGTGGCGATGGTGTCGCCATCGCGGATGAGGCGAACGGCTTCCGACGCACTGACAAATTTGTTGCGGCGTGAGGCTATTCTTCTTTCGATGTAGGCGGTGACGTGCGTGGTCATGATCAATTTCCTCTTGTTGGTGTGTTGGAGTGGTCAGGTTTGCAAATGTCCGGATAAAGTGTTTTCCGGATCGGATTAAGGGTTCGTGTTCGCTGACAAACTTGCCAGGGCGCGTTTGTGCTGGATGACAAGTGAGGCGATAACACAGGAAGCGATGCGGGTTTCGGCGCTGTCGTTGCGGCTGGTGAGGATGATGGGCGCCTGGGCGCCGAGGACAATGCCGGCAGTCAGGGCGCCGGCCAGATATTCAAGTTGCCTTGCCATCATGTTGCCGGAATCCATATTGGGCACAACCAGGATGTCGGCTTGGCCGGCAACTTTCGACTTGATCCCCATGGTTTTGGCAGCCAGCAGCGAAACGGCATTGTCAAAGGCGAGTGGCCCGTCAAGCAACCCCCCTTTGATCTGGCCGCGCTCGGCCATTTTGCACAGCGCAGCAGCGTCGATGGTCGATGGTAAATTGCTATCGATTCTTTCCAGCGCCGAGAGGATGGCAACCTTGGGCTCCGGGATACCGATGGCGTGCGCCAGATTGATGGCGTTTTGCACGATGTCAGCCTTCTCCTGCAAGTTCGGGGCGAAATTGATGATGGCGTCGGTAATGAGCAGAGGGCCGGGGTAAGCCGGTACGTCGAGGACGAAAACATGGCTGATGACGCGCTTGCTGCGCAGTCCGATATTGGGTGAGACGACCTCGTCCATCAATTCGGCAGTGTGCAGGCTGCCTTTCATCAAAGCTTCAGCGTCGCCGCTGCGTACCAGCGAAATTGCGATGGCTGCCGAATCGCGGCTGGTCAAGGCGTTGACGATACGCAGGTGCGAAACATCCAGTTGGTGTTCCTTGGCCAGAGAACGGATGATGGTTTCCGGCCCGACCAGAATGGGTTCGATAATGCCGGCTTCGCTGGATACGATGGCGCCGCGCAAGGACTCGTTATCACAGGGGTGCGCCACGGCGACCTTGATCGGATCGAGATCGCGAACGCGTGCTTTCAGGCGGGCGAGGCGGTCAACCTTGTCATCAATGCGGATGTCAGGTAATTCGATACGCTGCAGGCGCTGAACTTTCTGGCTGGGGGCAAGCACTTCGGCGCTGCCGCGCACGGTCTGCAAACCGTCCTGATTGACACAATCACAATCAAGCACGATGTGCTGGTTATGCTCGAACTTCTTCTTGACGGTGACGGTGACGCTTAGCGTGTCACCAATATAGACCGGCCGCGAGAAATGCAATGACTGGTCAATGAGTATGGTGCCGGGGCCGGGCAACTGCGTGCCCAGAACGGTTGAAATCAGGGAGCCGCTCCACATGCCGTGAGCGATGACCTGACGCTGGCCACCTTCGGCAGAGCCGGGATCAAGGACAGCCGGATTGACGTCGCCGGTCATGATGGCGAATATCTTGACGTCTTCGGCCTGCAAGGTGCGCTGCAGCGTTGAGCTGTCGCCAACCTGGATTTCGTCGAAAGTCCGGTTAACGAGGTAGCGTTCCTTGGCCATGGCGTACTCCTTGATCGTTGGCTGTCTGGGCGATTATAGGCGAGAGGCCATGGCGCAACAACGCCGCAAAGTGGCCTTGTTACACAACTCAATCGGCCTTGCTGTCTTGGCGGTAGACCAGTACCGGGATGTTGGTGTGCGTCAATACCTTGTTGGTTTCACTGCCGAGCAAGAGGCTGGTCAGGCCGCGCCGGCCATGCGAGGCCATGAAAATGAGGTCGCAACCGGCACTCTCTGCCGCTTCGATGATGGCCTCGTGCGGCAAGCTGTTGGTCTTGGTCACTGTGTTGCAAGGCACGCCGGCCACTTTGCACATCTCTTCGATTTCAGCCAGATACTTTTGTGCCTGCGCTTCTGTCATCTCAGCAAAAGATTCTGGCGTGATGGGGTCAACCAGTCCGCCTTCGCCCAGAAAGGAGAATGGATAATCCGGCTTGGCGTGAAAGGCCGTGATGGAGGCGCCAGCTTCCTGGGCGAAAGAAACGGCGCGACGGGCAGTGAGGCGGGAGATTTCTGATCCGTCAGTGGGTAGCAGGATGTGCTTGAACATGGTGTCCTCCGATAATTGTCTGGGTAATGAGGCGCTGGCGATATTCCTGAAACAGTATCTGCCTGGCTGAATCGCAGGTCAATGCTGTAGCGCTCGACTGTGTCGGTTCTGGCTTATTTGAAATCGGTGGTGTACTTGACGATAAAGTGATATTCGTCAGTGACGAGGCGCTGATGGTCGCTCTTTTGGCTAAACCGCGCCAGGCGGGCGCGCAGAGATAAGGGTTTGACCCATTGTGGCCAGTGGCCGGCACTGAAGCGGTAGTCCGCCGTTAGATTGTCTTCGCGATTGCGCGCCAGACCGGCGCCAGTGGTGGCATTGATGGCGTGATCGCCCAGTGTGATCGATCCGTTGAGCTGGAATCCGGGCAGGCCAATGGCGGTGGCGTCAAAGCTGGCATCAACGGCGCGCACGCGCTCGCCGGCGCGGTTGAAGTTGTTGATGATGCGGCTGGCGTAGCCGGGCCAGGAGCCGAAGGGCATGCGATAAGCGGCGCCCTCGCCGGTTTTCATGAAAATGGCGGCAAGGCTGAAGGAGCCATGCAGCACTTCTGTCTTGAAACCGGCTGTCCATGTGGAGAACGGTGATCCGGTGAGCAGATGGGCGCCGGTGCTGCCCTGCCGAAAGTATTGACCGCCGAGGCGCAATTTTGTGGCGGTAGCGATGGGCGTCAGCCAGGCGGCTTCGGCATGGCTTGAGGTCAGAAGGTTGCGCAGGCGGTAGCTGGCGAAACCCAGTTCAAGATTTTCGGCGGCTTTGCCGTGCAGGCTGATCAGGTAAAGTGGTTCATGCAGGCCGGCCGGAGCACCGGCGACGGTTGCGACATTCTGAAAATAATCCCAGTTGCGCGATTTCATTTTGTCGAGGCGGGCGATGTAATAGTCGATGCCGCTCACCTTGCCGCTGAGCGATAGACCATGAAAAGTGCGCGGCGTCATGCGGGTATCTTGCGGATTGACTTCGTACTGATTGACCAGAAACCGGCCGATGGTGACTTGCTGCTCTTGATGGATCAAGGCGGTATAGGCTTCGCCCAGCACGCTGTAACTGTGCTGCCCGGCGAGCAGCAAGGCCGCGCCGTCCTTGTCGGCCGGTGCGTACAATTTTTGCGAGCTGTAGGCCGTCAGCCCCAGGCGCAGGGTGTTCCACATCGGTGCCGAGCGATAGGCCAGCCAGCCGCCTCCCGCCCAAGCCAGGCTGCCTTCTTGCCAGGAGCGGTCGCGGCGCAGGTAGTGTGAGCGCAAGTGCAGGGTAATTTCGCTGTCGCGCCAGAGGGCATTGGCGAGTTCGCTGCCAGTCTGTGCCGTTGCGTTCTGGCCAAGAAGCAGGAAAGCGCCGAAGCAGAGCAAAAATAGGGATTTAGGCGGCATGTCGGCGCAGAAAGAGCTTGGTTGGCAAAAATTGTGGACGTATCATCAAACGGACGCAAGGGCTTTATGGAAAGGAAACGGCTTATGGCAAAAGGGCGGATCGCCGCTTGCGACCTGCAGACTTGCAGTAGGTACTGGCTGTGGTGTTTGCCCCTGCTTGCTGCGTTCTGGCTGTTACCGGCCGAGGGCGCGTCACGGCTGGTGCGCCTCGGTGTTTATGACAATCCGCCCAAGGTTTTTCGCGATTCCCGCGCTCGTCCGGCCGGTTTTTTCATTGAACTGGCGGATGAGGTCGGTCGCCAGGAAAACTGGAAGATCGAATATGTGGATTGCGCCTGGGTTGAATGTTTGCAAAAGCTCGAATCCGGTGAAATTGATCTGATGCCGGATGTTGCAGTCAGTCAGGAGCGCGCCAAGAATTTCGATTTCCACAATATTCCGGTTGCGCATAGCTGGTCGACCATCCTTTACCACCCGCGCTTGCCGGTACTCGGCCTCAAGGATCTGGCCGGGCGGCGGATTGCGATTTTACGCGGCGCGATACAGGAAGTTGCGCTGAGCAAAATGATGGCTGGTTCGGATATTGCCTATCAGCCTGTTTATGTCGATAGCCTTGCCCAGGGCTTCGATGCGGTCAAAAAAGGCGATGCCGATGCCGTGGTCGGCAACAACTTCTATTCCAGCCGTAACGCTGCTGATTATGGCCTACGCCAGTCACCGATCGTTTTCAGCCCCGCCAGCCTGCAATTTGCCACCGCCAAGGGGCGCAACCAGGATCTGCTGACGGCAATCGACTACCATCTGGCGCTATGGCGGCATGAGCCCGACTCGGTGTTCTTCCGCGCACTGGCGCGCGCCACCGCTGCGCCGCCGGTCGAGATTGTCGGTATCAGCGGCAGGACCCTGCTCGCTTGGGGTGGCCCGCTACTGCTCCTGCTTGTTGGCGGGGTCATTCTGATCATTTTTTCGAACCGGCGGCTGGAGAGACTGGTTGCCTTGCGCACCGCCGAGTTGCAGCAGGAAGTCGAAACGCGGCGGCAAGCCGAGGCTCAGCTGCAAAGCCATCGCGATAATCTCGAACGTCTGGTCAATGAGCGCACCGTTGAGCTGCAAATGGCCAGGCAAGTAGCCGAGGCGGCCAATCTGGCCAAGAGCGATTTTCTCGCAAGTATGTCGCACGAGTTGCGCACGCCGCTCAATGCCATTCTCGGTTTTTCGCAGCTCATGTCCAAGGACGCGTCAGCTTCGCCAGCGCAACGCGAACAACTGGGCATCATCAATCGTAGCGGCGAACACCTTTTGGCCATGATTAACGACGTTCTTGATCTTTCCAAAATCGAGACCGGAAAAATGACCCTGGTCAATGTGGTCTTCAATCTTCCCCACCTTTGTTCCGAGGTCGCCGGGTTGATGCGTCTGCGTGCCAGTGAAAAAGGGCTGTGGTTGCGCCTGCTGATCGATGAAAAAGTGCCCGTGATTGTTCGTGCCGATGTCACCAAATTGCGGCAAATCATGATCAACCTGCTGGGAAATGCCGTTAAGTTCACGCTTTCCGGTGGTGTCACCCTGCAGCTTTCCAGCCCTGAGCCGGGGCGCTTGCGCATCGAAGTCTGCGATACCGGCCCAGGCATTGAGGAAAATATGCAGCAAGCCATTTTCGACCCATTTGTGCAGGCCGAACACAAGGCCAACGCCAAAGGAACCGGGCTTGGCTTGGCCATTACGCGCAAAATTGTCGAGAAGATGGATGGTTGCATCGGCCTGACCAGCGCGCTTGGCAAGGGAAGCTGTTTTTGGCTGGAAATGCCGCTCGAGGCGGCGGCTGAAATTGAAGGGAGTGGCAGTGCCTCAGAGGTGCGCGAAGCGGTCGGTCTGCTACCGGGACAGCCGGTTTGGCGCATTCTGGTGGCCGAGGATGACCACGACAGCCAAGTTTTCATTCAGGAACTCCTGCGGCAAATCGGCTTCGAGGTGCGTATCGTTGGCAACGGCCAGGATGCGGTGCATTTGTTCCGTGAATGGCAACCCCATCTTGTCCTGATGGATATCCGCATGCCGCTACTTGATGGCATGCAGGCGACGCGTATCCTGCGCGGGCTGCCGGAAGGCAGGACGGTTCCGGTCATTGCCCTGACTGCCAGCGTTTTTGCCGAAGAGCAGCCACAAATTCTGGCGGCGGGTTGTGATGAGGTCGTTTTCAAACCAATCAATATTGCTCGGCTCCTGAATCGCATTGCGCACTTTCTGCCAGTGCGTTACCGCTATGACGAACCGGAAGTGCTTGCTGTTGGCGAGTCGGATTCTCCAGACACGGCGGCGCTGGCTGAAATTGCGGTTTTACCGGCGGAGTTGCGGCAGTCGCTTTTCGAGGCGGCGCGTCGGCTTGACGCCGAGACAATCGAGGAAGCCTTGCCTGCTGTCACGAAGATGGCGCCAGCATTGGCTGGCCATATCGAACGCTTGCTGCGGCGATACGATTTTGGTCGCATCGCCGAAGAACTGGCGGCAGATGCGGGTTGAAGATGTTTCCTTTTCCCCCTCCCGCCCCGCAAGTGGGCGAGGGGAGGTTCGTGAGCGTCAGTAAGTGAACAGATTGGCGCCGACAAAGAATCCGGCACCGGAGGCGATGAGGACAACCTTGTCGCCGCGCTTGATCTTGCCTTCCGTGATGGCGTGGTGCAGCGCCATCGGCACACTGCCGGAGCCGGTGTAGCCGTAGCGATCCATGATAGTTGTCGTTTTTTCCAGTGGTAATTCGAGCAGCTTCATGACTTCCAGAATGACCGAGCGGTTGATCTGGGAGAACATGATGTGGCCGATGTCTTCCACCTTGCACCCATATTTTTCGACCAGCATTTTGGCCAAAGGTGGCCACAGTTTGATATTCCGGTCACCGGGCAGAGGCTTGAGGTTTTGCAGGCCGTACTCACCGCTGTCGAGGCGTTCGTGTGTGATCGGTTTTTTGGCGCCGCCGGAATAGATGCCGATGTAATCCCATTGCGTGCCGTCCGACATCAGTTGGCCGCCAATGTAGCCGGACTGGTCATCGTCGCTGGTGCGCTGCAGAACCACGGCGCCGGCACCGTCAGCGAAGATGGCATTACCAAAACCGTCGTCGCTGCGGACAAAGGCGGGCATGTTGTAGACGCCCACGACCACCGCGTATTCAAGGGTGGCATCGCCGGCCATCATGCGGGCGGCAACGTCGAGTGCGGTGGTAAAACCGGCGCAGGAAGCGTTGAGATCAAAACAACCGGTCATCATTTCCTTGCCCTGGAGGCGGCCTTGCATGACCACCGCCGAGCCCGGTGAAATATATTCCGGCGTATCGGTGCCGACAATGAACAGTTTGACGGCCATCGGGTCGATGCCGGCATTGGCAATGGCCGCTTGTGCCGCCTTGGTGGCGAAGTCGGTGGTGGTTTCGGCAACACCGCGCAATTTGGCGATATGTCGGTTGTAGATGCCAAGCTTGTTTTCCAGCGTATCAAGCGGAAAAGTCGTGCCGGTCAGTTTGACGATTTCAGCATTGGAAATGGAGTCGCCGGGGGCATAGACACCGGTGCCGATAATTTTAGCCTTGGCCATGTTTTCTACTCCTTTCAGGCGGAAACCTGGTTGACGAAGTCGCCCAGTGTCTTGACAAAATCATCGCGCTTTTCAATAAAGGGATGATGTCCGCAACTCTGGAAGACGACCTTGGTGCAGTTCGGGATATTGCTGGCAAAGATATCGGCATTGGCGATGGGGACGAGTTGATCGCTGTCGCCGTGCATGACCAGAACGGGGACGGCGATTTTGGGGAGATTGTCGAAGTTCTTGAATTTCCAGCCGCCGTCGCCGCGCTTGACCAGCGATTCATACACCACGCGTTCCTTGCTCATCATGGCGACTTCGGTAATGGCTTTCTGGCCTTCCTGTGACATGACGAAGGATTTGTCGTAGCACATCAGGGTTTTTGCCAGCGCCTTCTGGGCGAAATCCGGCGCTGCAGGATCGAGAACCTCGTTGAAGCGGTCGATTTCTGCCTTGGGCGGCAGAACGGCTTTTGGATCGCCATAGCCGCAATTGGTCGATACCAGGATGATCGAATTCACACGATCCGGATGGTTGTTGTAGAACTGCTGGGCGACGAAACCGCCGAGGGAATGGCCGAGAATGTTGATTTTCTGGATGCCAAGCTGGTCAAGAATGGCCAGGACATCCTCTGCCAGCATGTCGATGCTGTACATGCCTTCCGGTTTGTCGGAAAGGCCGAGGCCGCGCCCGTCGATCTTGACGATAAAGAAACGATCTTTCAGGCGTTCGGCGACGTGATTGTAAGTTTCCTCCAGGCCGCCCAGGCCGGGAACGATCAGGATTGGTGGCTTGCTTGGATTACCATCCGTTTCAAAGTAAATTTTTACGTTGTCGGGTGTGGTTACGAACTGGCCATCGTCCTTGAATTGCATTTTGTGTCCTTCCCAGATGCTGTTTGAAATTTGTCTGTGACGAACTCTAGGCAAAGGCCGTGGCGATGGCAATTCGTGGTTCTACGCGGTGCGGTTTTTGCTGTTGGGTTGATTCGGCCGGGAGAGCAACAGAGCCAGCATGATCGCCAGACTGCCGCCCGCCAGCAGATACAGCATGGCATCGTAGCCTTGCAGGTTGATGATGTAACCGGCGGAGAACGGCGTCAGGATTAGGCCGAAATTGAATACGGCATTGAAAATGGCAATCGGTGTGGCTTGTTGCGCCGGTGTGAATTGTTCCGAAATCCAGGCATTGAGCATCGGGTAGGCCATACTTGACCCCAGGCCGAACAATATTGCCAGCAAAACCACAATGGCCGGATGGCGGGTCAAGGTCAGTAGCAGGAAGGCCGAAGCCATCGCGGCAAAGGCGAAGATCAGCATCCAGCGGCGCGGCCAGTGCTGCAGTTTGCCGAGCAACAGGAAACGCGAGGCAAAGGCGGTAATCGGGAAAGTGGTGAAGAACAAGGCAATGGAAATGCTCTTGCTGATCAGCAAGGGCGCCATGTAGGAGGTGATCATGCCGAGCAGGGTGCCGGTGACCAGAATGCCGGCCAATGGCAGGCGTATACCCGGCAATAATCCTGTCGCCCACAAGGGCAATTTCTCGTTGGCGCGGACGGATTGTTCCTCCTTGGCCATGCGGCAGGTCAGCAATACGGCCAGCACGGCTGGTGCCGCGCCGACAAAAAAGAAGAAACTACTGCCAAAATGGTCGAGATAGAGCTTGCCGAGCGGTGGCCCGACCGACTGCGGCAACTGGATCATGCTGGCCAGAATGCCGATCAGATGCACCAGATGCCTTTTCGGCAGCCGGATATTGGCATAGACCATGGCCGGCGCCATGAAGAGGCCGAACCCCAGCCCTTGCAGCAGGCGCGAGGCGATGGCCAGAGGAATCGAATCGATGGTGAAGTGATAGCTCAGATGGGCGCAGAGCAGCAACGCCATGCCCAGCCGCAAGGTACTGAGCGCGCCGATGCGATTGACGACTTTGCCCGAAAAGAGCGAGGCCAGAATGACGGTGATGCCGTAGCTGGAAATGATGATGCCGGTCAGCGGCAGCGGAATGCCCTTGCTCTTCAGGATGACCGCCAGCAAGGCGGTTTGCGACAATGTGGCGAAGCAGAGAAATGTGGCCAGACAAAGCAGCCAGAATTCGAGCAGGCGCTTTTTCTCTTCGGCGAGTTCCGGCGTGGTCATGGCTTCAGCAGCCATTGCCGGATAATTTCAGCCTGCGTGTCATCCATCAGGTGCGGCGCGTGGCCGGTGTTGGGGATGTCGACCACAGTGAGATCGGGCCGGGTCTGCCGCATCTGCGCGATGGTCTCTGCCGTCAGCGTCGTCGAATCGGCCCCGTGCACCACCAGCACCGGGCAACGAATGGTTTCCCAGAAATTCCAGTAAGGATAGGACTGCGCTGCCAGTTCGGGGTTCTGACGAACACGACAATAAATATCCGGGTCGTAATCGGGGCGCCAGGTGCCATCGTCCATTTGCCGGACCGAAGCGCGCACAAAGGTTTCCTTCAACGCCGGGTCGGTAATGCCGAAATTGGCCGTGTAAGGGCCGACTCTTTCCAGCGCTTCCTCGAAGCTGACAAAGACCATCGGCGGTCTTTGCGCCGAGATCAGTGCGGCCTGCATCGAAACAAGCGGAACGACGGGGCCGATATCGTTCAGTACCAGTTTGTGGATGGGGGTATTGGCCTGGGATGCCAGCATGATGCCGGTAATCCCGGCCATCGAAGTGCCGATCCAGTAGATTTCATCGGCCGGCAACTGCTGCATGAAGGCGCCGAAAATCGCGGCGTAGCTCTGATGGGTGTAGTTGAGTTTGTTTTGCAGCCAGTTGCTGCGGCCGCGCCCCGGGTAATCGGGCGTGATGACATCAAAATCGCGACAAAGACGGTTGGCCAGCGCGTCAAAATGACGGCTGTTTTGGGCGATGCCGTGCGCGCAAATGACCGTTGGGCGTTTTTCGCTACCCGGTTGCGACCACAGACGATAGGTGATGTGAACCCTTTCTTCGCCAAGGGGGTATTCGAAGCTGTGCAGGCTTTCCATGTCAATCATTCCGTTTGGGACTGGCGCAGAGGGTCAGTTTCACGCGTTTTCTTCCAAAAGTCGACGCACCGGCATGCGCCGTCCGAACCATACCACCACGCTCAAAATTCCGGCAAATAGCCAGAAAGTTGGCGGCACCTGTTCGCCGAAAAAGAGTCCGGCCAGCGCCAGGGTCATGAAGGGCTGTAGCAATTGCATCTGCCCGACCTTGGCCACCCCGCCGAGCGTCATGCCGGCATACCAGGGATACATCCCCAGCAAGTAGCCGAGGAGAGAGATATAGGCCAGGCTTCCCCAGGCGGCAGGCGAGGCGGTAATGCCGTTCTGCCCGATGAGCCACAGGGTTGGCAAAAACAGGAAAGGCCCGGAAATCGTCAGTGCCCAGCAGATGGTCTGCCAACCGCCAAAACGCGTCGCCAGTCTGCCACCTTCGGCGTAGCCAATACCACAGAAAACGACCGCGCCCAACATGGCCAGATCCGCGAGCAGCATGCCGCTCCCCGTGCCGCGTGTCAGTGCAAAACCGATCACCGTCAGGCTCCCCAACAGGGCACATCCCCAGAATGCCAGCGAGGGCCGCTCGCCATTGCGCCAGCAGGCGGCCAACGCCGTCATCAAGGGCTGGATGCCGACCAGCACCGCACCATGCGCGGCGCTGACATGACGCATGGCCAGCGGAAAGAATAGACAGCCGATCACCAGTGAAGCGGAACACAGGGCAAACTGCCCCCATTCCCTTCCGCGCGGCCGCTGACTGCCACAAACCATCAACAGTACGCCGGCTACCAGTGATGCCAACAGGCAGCGCATCAGGCCGATAAATAGCGGTGCCATTTCCTGTGCGGCAACGCGCGTGAAGGGCAAATTTAGGCTGAACATGGAGACTGCCAGCAATCCCAGCAGTACGCCGCGCGATTCTTTCGATAAGGTCAACATAACCACCTCCTGCAAACGATGAGGGGCATTGTTACGTAGCCATGCCGACAATAACAGATATAGAATAGGCAATAATTGACAGTAACAGATAGGGTCTTATGGATGATTTTCTTTATCGCAGTGTCGGCAGCAATATCGCTCAGGCCATCGGCGAAGGCGCCCTGAAGGCTGGTGACCGGCTGCCCAGCGTGCGCAGTTTGTGCAGGGAACGCGATCTTAGCCTGGCCACTGCCGTGGCCGCTTATCGCTGGCTGGAAATGGAGGGCTATATCGAGGCACGGCCGCGTTCAGGCTATTTTGTCCGCGCCCGCAGTGCGCCGCTCAGACCGGCCAAGGCGCCTGTACAGGCGGCGCAAGCCAGGCTGGTTGGCGTTAGTGCGCGCAATATGCGGCTGTTTGAAACACAACGACAACCTGGGGTCGTTCAATTGGGCATGGCTATCCCCGAGCCAGCGCTTTTTCCTGCCGAAATCCTGCGCCGCCACCTGAATCAGGCTGCCTTGCGCGACCCGGAATTGCTGACGCGCTACCCTGCTGACGCTCGCGGCCTGCCTGCTTTCAAGAATGCGGTGGCACGCCGTCTGGCAGCGGCTGGCACCGCCGTTTCGCCGGAAGAGATCGTCGTTACCGCCGGCTGCGCGGAAGCGATCAATCTGGCGCTGCGCGCCGTTACCCGGCCGGGCGACACGGTTCTGGTCGAAGCGCCCACCTACTACGGCCTGCTGCAAATGCTTGAAACGCATGGTCTGAAAGCACTGGAAATCCCGAGCGATCCCTTTTCTGGGCCCTCAATTGCCGCCATTGAAGCTGCTACACGTGAACCTGGCAAAGTGCAGGCCGCATTGCTGGTTCCCAACTTTGCCAATCCCACTGGCAGCCTGATGGCGCCAGCGGACAAGTCGAAACTGGCCGCCCTGCTGGCCGAACGCGACATCTGCATCATCGAGGACGACGTTTATGGCGACATGAGCCACAGCGGCGAACGCCCACCCCTGATCAAGCGCTGGGATGGCGCGGGGCAGCATATTGCCTGCGGTTCATTCAACAAAAGCCTGGCACCAGGTTTTCGCATCGGCTGGATGGCGGCCGGCCGGTATCGCCAGAAAATCGAAGGGCTCAAATTCGAGAGTACCAATGCTGCACCACCTATCCTGCAAGCCGCACTGGCCGCCTATCTCGACGGTGGCGGTTTCGATCGCCATCTGGCGCGCTTACGCGAACAATTACGCCGTCACACTGCGCGCATGGCTCAATTGGTCGTCGATCATTTTCCGCCTGAGACGCGGCTTTCGGAACCGAAAGGGGGCTTCGTTCTCTGGGTGGAACTTGCACCCGGAAAGAATGCTGACGAGATCGCCGACAGGGCGCTGAAGCAAGGCGTTGCTATTGCTCCCGGATCGCTATTTTCCCTGGATGATCGTTTTCGGCACTGCATGCGCCTTAATTGTGGGCAAGCCATCGGTCCAGAGATTGAAGCGGCGATCAAAACACTGGGCGCGCTTGCTCGTGGCGTGGTTAGATATTCAGTTTGAATCCGATATCCATTTCCGAAGCCGGAATGCCGCCGCGAAAACCCCAGTTATCGAGCGGCGGCTCGTGCAGCACGATCATTACCTGTTCGCGTGGAATGCCCAGCGCCTCGAAGCGGCCGACAATCGACTGGTACAGCGCTTTCTTGGCTTCCCGCGAGCGTCCTGGAAAGAGTGATATTTCCACCAGCGTGTATTCCTCGGTTTTGTCGGGTGGCACGGCAAAATGCTCCGGTCGATGCTCGATATAGCGAATCTGCCGGTCACGTTCCAGCACCTTGAGTGCCTCGCGTTGTGCCAGATAGACCGCTTCAATCAGAGCCTGCACGGTTTCGGGCGGATGGCTCCTGCGTACTTCAATTTTAGCCAAAGGCATACAACCTCCTGATTATCAGCCTGTTACAGACCATGCATTTATCCGGTGATGCTGGAAGAGGCATATTCTGCGGCGTTATAGCGGGTTTTTGTGAAAATTGATGTTTACGCTTCTGTCGTATCGGAAAAAAGAATCAGCGCTGGCTTGCGTTCGGGCTTGGCCGGAAAAGTCTGCGGATGGCCGACGATAATCGGCGCTATCGCCAGCATTTCTTGCGGAACATTGTAGGTCTTCTTGAACTCGGCGCCATTGAGGTAAGGCATGGACAGGCCGATCCAGCAGGTGCCGAGACCGGCGGCAAAGGCGGAGAGCATCAGGTTCTGGGCGGCCAGGGCGGCATCGCCTTGCGGTGACGGCGCTTGGCTGTTGGCAAAAATCACGACCAGCACCGGTGCATCGTAGAAGATATTGAACTGCGCCTTCTGCAGCGAGCTGACGTAGGGCTGGAGCCTGGGATGCTCCTGGATATGGGCAAGCGCGTAGTCCTTGGCCTGCGTTGATATCGCTTGCAGTTTCTCGCGTCCTTGGATGATACCGAAAGCCCAGGGCTGCGAATGGCTGGCGCTGGGCGCCATGATGGCGTCGTCGATCAGGTTTTTCAGCACTTCTGCCGGAACAGGCTGCTGGGTGTAGGCGCGGACGGCGCGCCGATTGTGAATGGCATTGGAAAGTTCCATGGTCTATCCTTTCAGGGTTTCTGCTTGCAGGAAGGTAAAAACCTCCCTGAAATAATCGTCAAAAACTTCCAGCATCGGGCTGTGGCCGCAGTTTTTCAGGTATTTGAAGGTGCAGTTGGGGATGGCTTTGGCGGTTCTTTCGCTGCCAGCCTTGGGTACAAAATCATCCAGTTCGCCGTGCAGGAACAGTGTGGGGCAGTGGATTTCGGGCAAGCGCGCCATCCAGTTGGCTTCGTGCATCGTAACCGGTTGTTCCAGGAAAACCTGTGGCGAAGCGCTTGCCGTTGAGTCGATCAATTCGGCCAGCAAGGCATCATCCCGGCACATGGGGGCGGTGGCGCGGATGGCTTTGGTCAGGAACGCCTTGTCCTGCATGGCTTTTTCCATGCGCCAGAGGCCGTTCTCGAAAATGGTGTGGAAACCGTCCGCGGCCATGGCATTGAGTAGAACCAGCTTCAGCACTTTTTGCGGGCGATGGATGGCCAATAATTGCGCAATACCGCCCCCCATTGAGTGGCCGACGAGATAAAACTGCTGCCAGCCCAATAAGTCGGTAAATTCATCGATCAGACTGGTAAAGTAGTCCATCGTGTGGCGAACGCCAGTTTCTGGCGAAGTACCGCTGCCGGGTAGGTCGAGCGCTACGCCCTCGAAATCCGCCGGCAATCGAGCCAACGTGGATTCCCACCACATGCTGTTGGCCAGATTGCCGTGAATGAACAGCACCTTTTTCTCGCCGCTACCGCGGGTGATGGTGTGGATTGTTGATGCGTCATGCAATTTGATGAAAGTCATGCGGATTTCCGGTTAAATCAGCGTTGCATTCCCAGACCGGGCGGAGGGTGCTTCAGTTATACTTTCCAGCCGGTCGGCAGGTCACAATTTTCGATATGATACTTTATTGGCTCGATCTTCTTGGGGTGGCGGTTTTTGCCGTCAGCGGCGTACTGGCGGCCGGGCGCAAGGGTATGGACTGGCTGGGTGTGCTGGTGATTGCTGCATTGACGGCAATCGGTGGCGGCACACTGCGTGACTTGTTGCTCAACCGGCATCCGATATTCTGGATTGTTGATACCACCTATTTGTTGGTGATTGCTGCCGCTGCTTTGTTGACGATGCTCTATGTCCGCTGGCGGGCGCCGCCGGGCAAGTTGCTGCTTCTTGCAGATGCGGCCGGTCTGGCCCTATTCACCGTGGCGGGCGCCCAGGTGGCCGAAGCAGCCAAACTGTCGCCGATTATCATTGTGCTGATGGGAACGATGACCGGTGCGGCCGGAGGGGTTTTGCGCGACATTCTCTGCGCCGAGATTCCACTTATACTGCGTCGGGATATTTATGCCACAGCCGCGATTGCCGGGGCGTCGTTCTATTTGCTGGCGCAGATGTTTGGCATGGGGCGCCCGTGGGCATTCTGCCTAGGTATGCTGGTGGTGGTTCTTCTGCGCGCCTATGCCATTTTACGCGGTTGGCGTTTGCCGACCTTCAGCTTGCCTTGATTTGACGCCGGCCTATTTTTTCCGCATCAGGGAACGGATCAGCATGGGTCGCTCCGAAGAAGAAGCGAAGTCGAGCTTGGCGTAGATGTCGGTTGGCAGGGTGGTATATCTGCGGCGGTCATTCTCGGGATTGGTTGGCCGCCAGCCGTGCTTGAGCAACCACTTGAGCAGTTCATTGGATTTTGTTTCGGTGATCTGCATTTTTAGGTGGTGATAAACAATAAAATCACCCACCTGGGGGGCACAGGACAGCTTTGCCGGAGCCCGCCTTTCGACCTGGGGTTTGTTGTCGCCCAGCAGCTTGCATTTCAAGGCACTCAAGAGTTTGCGCATGGTTCACCCTACATCGACGGAATATCCTGAGAGGATTGTAAGACCATGTGCAAGCACTTGCCAAGCATTCATTGCGTATATTGGTGGCAAGAGAGTTTTTGGCGGTTCGTCGGTTGTGGCTGACGGTGCGCAGCCGGCTGACAGGCTCTAATGGCGCTAGTCTTCAGCGCACATCGTATGTGCGTTTACGGTGTAGCCGTCGTCTTCGGCGACGATCTTGCCGCGTGCTTCAAGAATTGCCAGCAACTCGGACAGGGTATGACCCTTGGTGTTGCAGGTCTTGAAGCGGACGTCGGCGCCGAATTCCTGACGACTGCGTGCTTCCAACTGGCTGAAGGATAGCGGGGATTGTGCTTCCGAAAGCCAGTGCATGATGGTGTGGCCGTGTATGGTTTGCATGCGCGCGCATCTCCGAAATATTTGAGTTCGACCGTAATTTTGTGCTGAGGTTTCGTCCGAAGTGGCAAACAGTTTCAATAAAACAGGAAAGGCCACCAGTTTTTCATTGGTTGTCCGCTTTCATCTTTTTGGCGGTTGTCGAGGCCAGGGAAATTTTGTCGCCAGTAGACTAGCCAGGAACCCATACAATCCGGCGCCAGGCTGCGGTAGGCGGCAAAAGTTTCGATGTTCCAGGGCTTGGCAAGATCGCGGCCGCCAGGAGCGCTGCCGATGCGCCAGTCCTCGATGGTTGACAGCACGCTTTGCGGATTTTGCAGATCGTAGTGAAAGCGGGCGTTGGGCGTGAAATGAACATTGCCTCCGTGGATAAGGTAATTTTCGAGCGTGATGCGCTTGCCGTCACGGGAGATGAAGGCCGTTCGTTCGTCGGGGTATTCGATGCGGTCTTTGGGGCTGAGGGCGTAGAGCGATACCCAGGGAAATTGCGGGTAGCGCTGATTCAGGTTCATGCCGGCAAAGTCTTTAAAATGGCGGCTGAAATAGGGGATTGCACCCGAATTTGATGTGCCTTCGACGCCGTGGCCGAGATTTTCGAGAAAGCAGCCGATCCCACGCGAGGCATTGATGAAACCGATGCGCAGACTGCGGCCTGTCCACTTCTGTGCCGGATCGCCGCCGTTACCGGCTTGTACCCGTTCATTGCCGATACGGCGGAAAGACTCGTCGTAGCGCGGTTTTTCCTCGACCACTTCGTAGGGACGCAGATTGTCGGCGTGTTCGGCAAAGAGCCAGACTTCATGTACGTAGCCGCCTTCGACCAGTTCATCAAGGCGCAGAAAGCGTGCCGGGTTCTTCGGATCGGTAATGTCGTAGTGGCGGGCAAATTCCGCACTGAAAAATTGGTTGTAGTCGATATTGAAGCTGCTGCCGGCTTTGAGCGGCAGCCGGGCGGAATTGACTTCGGCGCCGCCATCGCGTAAGTCCACGAATTTGAATAGTTGGAATTGCAGAAAGGCAGGAGCCGCCGGATTCTTGTAGCCGTGGTAGCGACTGCTCTCGGCGATGGCGGCAATCAGGCTATCCTGCATACGGTCGAGATGGTCGCGCTTGGCTCGGTTGGAAAAATTGAGCACCAGCAGGCGTGGTTTCATCTGGCGGATGAGGTCATGGTTTTCCGCCAGCCAGGGGTCGCTGTTGGCGCGGCTGGTGCGATTTGGCCAGACGGCCAGATTGTCGGGGTCGTCAGCTGGTTTAGACAGCGGGGCAGCGTGGATAGCGCAAGGCAGAACGATAGCCGATGCGACGAGCAGAGCCTGCTGGCATATTCCGGCCAGCCTGTTATTTGTTGCGCTCGCCATCGCCAATTTTCAGCCATTTTTTCAGGGTGGCAGCCACAAATTCGGCGCTGGCCTTGTCGTCCTTTTCGAAGGCGGTAGCGAGCTTGATACGCCGTCCGTCGGGTCTGATTGCCATGAGACGGAAGGTAAGACGCTCGCCGTTTTCGTGCTGGATGTAATGTTCCGCAACCTCGATATCGCGCACGCTGTTTTGCGGTAACTCAACGTTTCCGGGCCATGGCAAGGGGCCGTGATGCGCGCGAAGCTGGCTGCCTTCCACCCGGATTGTCGTGGAATTACACCAGCCGGCGATGACAACATAGAGAAAGACAGCATCAAGCACGCCGACAATGAGTTGTGCCTTCCAGGACGTCAGGAAATCCTGCCAGCCAATGCCCAGCGCGATGGGTGAGACGATGACAAAAAGCAACAGCCACTTGGATGACCAGGAATGCCAGCGGAAAGCAATGCTGCGCTCACTGGTTTTATCGACGACAGAAACGCCTTCTGGCAGGGTTGTGGTCATGGTTTCCCCCTATTTGGAAGTCGAAAAATTCTCCGTGATAATCCTGAAGTCGTCTGCGTAGTAAATCGAAATTCCGGTACTGTCATTGACTTTCATGCCGCCATATTCCTGTTTGGTGACCTGCAGCTTGCCGCCCTGAAAACTGATGACGGGAACTTTCCCTTTGCGAACCAGAGCCATGGCGTCGCTGATGGTTTTTTGGGACTCCGGTGTATGGCCGACAAGGATGCTGGCTTGCATGGAACGGATGGCATCTTGCGCCCCGGCGTCCTTGCAATTGAAGAAATTGCCATATTTGTCGCGCAATTCCTCTGCCGTCTTGAGGGGCATCATGGTCAGGAAGGCATCGCCCTTATAGGTTCCGATGGCTCGCCCTTCATCCTTCATCAGGAACTGATGCGTTTCAATCGCGTTGAGCGTGCCTTCGATCTGATGCCCTTGGCCTTCGAGCTTTACAGGGGTGGAGGCTGACAGGGTACTCGCCGACGAATATTGGGGAGAGGCGGCGGATGAAGAGGGCGAGGCCGATTGATCTGTATCGCCCGTTTTTTTGCTGACAACGATGGCTACGCCGATCCCCAGGATTAAAGCCAGAACAATCAAGATTTTGTTCATTTTTCCCCTCTTGCGCTTGTTCGTATTGGAACAGTATTTCAGCCGGTCTGATACCGGTCAAGTACCATTTCTATGGGATGTGAGCAATTTCACGAAGGCATGAAATTTGCCGTAACCCCCGGTCGATGATGGAAACGCGATCGGAGCAGGAAGTCATATTCACCTCCTGATCAGATTTTTCGGGGTCTCTCGCTGCCTGGCTTTGATGATCAGTTCGGAAAGCTGCTTTTTCTCTAGCGCATCGAGCTTGTCGATGCTCTTTTTCCAGCCGTAAGTCCGGTAACGGCCTTGCACATATTTCCAGCCAGCCGAACCGTAGGCGTCGACCTTGGTTTTCAGTTTTGGAACGGATTTGACGACAAAACTGAACTGCGGCCAAGTCAGGTTTTGTAGTTCCTTTTCCAGGGTTTCGCTGGAGGGGACGGCTGCCTTTGTTGAAGTGGACGGTTTTGCTGCAGGTTTTGCCAGGGGGGCGGCAAAGCCGGTCAAAGCGATTGAGGCGACGATCAAAACGCTGATGAGTTTCTTCATTTGCATTTTTCGGGATAGAGCAGAAAGGCGGCGCTCTCTGCTTGCCACGCCTGTTCATCTGGTCGGGTGAGGGCGTCAAGGTCGTCCGGCATGGCGGTGGGGTCGTCAACCCATTGGCGCAACAGCGGCGAGCCGTTGATGAGGTCGATGGCGAGGCGATCATGCTCGTATTCATAGGCGAAATCGCGCCAGAGCGGGTAATCCGGCTGCAGGCGGCGCAGCGCCTTGAAAGCGAGCGCTTGCAGCCGCCATGGGCGGAAAGCGGCGTGGTTGTAAGCCGTATCTTCAACGTGAATTTGCAGACCGTTGCAGAGCTTGCCGGCGTGCTTGTGGAAAGTTGGCTCGAACCAGCATTCGCGCAGGCGGCAACCGGCCAGCCAGTGCGGCGCCAGCGTGTGCATTTCGGCCAGCAGGGCGTGAGCATCGATGTCAGGCGCGCCGAACATTTCAAGCGGCCGCGTGGTGCCGCGTCCTTCCGACAGCGTGGTGCCTTCCAGCATGACCGTGCCGGCATAGGCGCGCGCCATGAAAAGGTTGGGGGCGTTGGGGCTGGGGTTGATCCAGGCGCGCTCGCCGAGCGGCCAGCCGTAGCCGGGCGCTTGCTCCGGCTGCCAGCCTTGCATGGTGATGATCTGGCAATCGACATCGATGTTGAAGGTGACGATGAACCAGCGCGCCAGCTCACCCATGGTGAGGCCGTGGCGCATGGGCATGGCGCCGGCGCCGACAAAGCTCTCCCAGCCTTCTCTGAGTTTGAGTCCTTCCACTGGTCGGCCGGCTGGATTGGGACGATCCAGTATCCACACCGACTTGTCGTGCTGCGCGGCAGCTTCCAGCACATAACGCAGAGTGGTGATGAAGGTGTAGATGCGGCAGCCGAGATCCTGCAGATCGATGAGCAGTACATCGAAGGTATCCATCATCGCAGGTGTCGGGCGGCGCACTTCGCCGTAGAGACTGAAGATCGGGATGCCGTGCCTGGGATCGACAAAATCGGGCGACTCAACCATGTTGTCCTGCTTGTCGCCCCTGAGACCGTGTTGTGGGCCAAAGGCGGCGGACAGCTTGAGATCGGGCAGGGCGGCGAGGGCATCGAGGCAGTGGGTCAGATCGGCGCTGACCGAAGCCGGATGGGCAAGCAGGGCAATGCGGCGACCGGCCAGCGGGCGGCGCAGTTCAGGCTCCGCTAGCAGGCGGTCGATGCCGAAACTGGAACTATTGTTCATTTCGAGGTGGGTAATTTCAGAAGGAAGGTGCTGCGATCATGAAAATCGGGCATCGAGCCGGGGTGTGACATTGCCCAGAAACTGCGGTTGCCGTCAGCGCTTTCAATGACGGCGGATAGCCCGATTTGCAAAAAGGTTCCTTCGTCGGTTGAAGGCAGCAGGCTGGCTTCCAGTGTGACTTGCAGTTCCAGATATTCCGGGAAATGGCAAACCGAGATTTCCGGCGTCGGTAGCCGCTGCGGTAGATCTTCGCGCTGGCGATAGCCGGAAAAAGCGTAGTGTGCCCATTTTCCCGAAGGCGAAAAATTGAATTCGCGGTAAGAGGTCGCACCTGCCGGAGCAATAAAGGCTTCGAAGCAGGTGTGTTGCCATAAACCATCTGTGGAGCCCGGTTCTTGCGGACATGGAATGGCGAGATGATCAATCTGTCCGTGCAGGTGATAAGTCAGCGTCAGGCCGTTTTCCTTGGTGCGTGCAATTTTGACTTCAACACGTTCCGTGGCGGGGCAGGATTTGGTCGGGTGGTGACGCAGGGAAACGGTCTGTTGAGGCACGGGCTGACTCTCATTTGGCTTGATTCGCAAGAATGCCACATTATAGCTTTGGCGTGGGTAGATGCTTGGGCGCGGTAGAATTCCGGCTTGGCTGTTTTTCCCGGAACCTGTATGCCCCACCTTATTCTGACCGACGCTTCGCTGGCCTTCGGGCATGTACCCCTGCTTGATCACGCTGATTTCCAGCTTGATCCCGGTGAGCGGGTGGCGCTGATCGGCCGTAACGGCACCGGCAAATCCTCTCTGCTCGCGGCTTTGGCCGGGCAAGGCATGATCGATGACGGGCAAGTGTGGAAGCAGCCCGGTATCCGTCTGGGCTATGTGCCGCAGGAGCCGCCTTTCGATCCGCAGCAGAGTGTTTTTGAAGCCGTGGTGGCCGGAATGGGCGAGACATCACGGCTGCTGGCCGAGTATCACGATGTTTCGCACCGGCTGGCAACGCACCCTGACGAACAGGAAGAACTCTTGGTGCGGCTGGAGTTACTGCAACACGAGTTGGAGTCGCAGGGTGCCTGGTCCTGGCGGTCGCAGGCCGAGAGGGTGATCGAGCGTTTCAGCCTGGATACGGAAGCGCTGGTTGGCACACTTTCCGGCGGACAAAAGAAGCGTCTTGCTCTTGCGCGGGCGTTGGCCGTGGCGCCCGAAGTTTTGCTGCTCGACGAACCGACCAATCACCTCGATATCGCCGCTATCGAGTGGCTGGAAAATCTGCTGGTTGAATCTGCAAGCAGTCTGCTTTTTGTCACCCATGACCGGCGTTTTCTGGATCGGGTGGCGACTCGCATTGTCGAGCTTGATCGCGGCAATTTGGCTAATTTTCCCGGTAATTTTAGCGAATATCAGCGTCGCAAGGAGCAGATGCTGCAGGACGAGACACTGGCAGCGGCGCGTTTCGACAAATTGCTGAAAGAGGAAGAAGTCTGGATCAGGAAAGGCGTTGAAGCACGCCGTACCCGTGCCATCTTTCGGGTGCAACGGCTGGATCGCCTGCGCGCCGAGCGGGTAGCGCGCCGTGAAAGGCTGGGCAAGGTCAATTTGCAGCTCGATACGGGTGAAAAGAGCGGGCAATTGGTGGCCGAATTGAAGAATGTCGGCAAGCGCTTTGGCGACAAGGTGGTAGTGCGCGATTTTTCAGCCCGCATCCAGCGTGGCGATAAAATTGGCCTGATCGGCCCGAATGGCGCTGGCAAGACCACGTTGCTGCGCCTGATTCTGGGCGAGCTGGAACCGGAGGAAGGGTCGGTACGGCGTGGCAGTAAACTGGAAATTGCCTATTTCGACCAGTTTCGAGTCCAACTCGATCCCGAAGCCAGCCTGACCGATGTGATTTCGCCCGGTTCGGACTTTGTCGAAATCGCTGGAACCAAAAAGCATGTCATCGGTTATCTCGGTGATTTCCTCTTTGCGCCGGAACGGGCACGTTCTCCCGTCAAGTCGCTGTCCGGTGGCGAGCGCAACCGCTTGTTGCTGGCGCGTCTGTTTGCGCGGCCGGCCAATGTGCTGGTGCTGGACGAGCCGACCAACGATCTGGACATCGAAACGCTGGAGTTGCTGGAATCACTGTTGCAGGATTTCAACGGAACCTTGTTTCTGGTCAGCCATGACCGCGCCTTTCTCGACAACGTGGTGACGCAGACCATCGTTTCGGAAGGGGCGGGCAACTGGCGGGAATTTGTCGGTGGTTACAGCGACTGGGCGGCCTGGCAGGCTGGTCGTGCGTCGCAGGCCGTTGCAGAATCCCGGTCAGTGGTGGCCAAAACAGTCGAGCCGGGGCGCTCTAAAAGTGACAAGTTGTCGTGGAAGGAAGCGCGCGAACTGGAAGCCCTGCCGGAACGCATCGCCGCGCTGGAAAGCGAACAAAAAGAACTGGCGTCTAAACTGGAAGATCCTGAGCTCTATCGACGTGATCCCAAAGAGGCTCAGAATTACTCGGCCCGCCTGGCAGCAATCGACGAAGAACTGCTGGTAATGCTGGAGCGCTGGGAGATGCTGGATGTGCGTCAGTCGCAGTAGGTTCGGATACAGAGGTGCACAGAGACGCAAAGAAGTCCTTGGAATAAAGCAGTCTTTTCATTCGGATGCTCCTTTTCCGTTCGTTGATTCAGGTGCTGTCTGGCTCTGGCCTTGCACCAAAGGCGTTTCAAGCATTGAAGCCGGAATTTGCATACCCGGCCTGATCAGTTCGGGCGGGGCGCCAATGCGCAGCATTACTGCATCGGGGGATATGTGCAGCAGATCGCCAATATCCCTGTAATCATCCGGTAAGGCGGGATCGTTCCAGCCATGTGCCGAGTGCCGCGCCAGACGCACGGCCAGGATGACGTTCTTGCAGCGCGGTGAGTCAATGTGGGCGTCATCCATCAGTTTGCTGAGCAGTTCGGGCAAATGCCAGACGCGGCAAAGCAGCAATTGCAGATCCTGAAGCGTGAAACCCAGTACCTGTTGTTGTGCCAGGGTGCTGCGCATCCCTTCGTTCTCTGCAAGCAGTTGCTTGATCTCCAAGGCAAGTTTAGGGGCAAAACACCATAGCAGCAGTTCGCTCAGATCATGCAGGAGGGCGGCCAGACGGACTTCTTCAGCATTGATGTCGTGCCGCCAGACGGCCCAGTCGTAGGCATATTCAGCCGCGCGCTGGACGCGCCGGATGACCTGCATGACGCCCAGCCAGGCCTGCGGAGCGCATTCCTTGAGAGCGTTCTCGATGGTCGGCAACTCGCGGAAACGGTTGAAGAAGGGCTCGACGCCCGACATCATGATGGCGCTGCCGATGGTGGTGATGTCATGCTGCAAATGACGCCCGCGCTGGGGCTGGATATAGGCCAGAACGCGGACGGAAAGGATGGGATCCTGCAGGACGACCTGGGATAACTCGCGTGCCGAAATCGCCTCCATGTTGGCTTCCATTTCCTCCAACTGGCGGCGGGTATGACGCAGTATGGGCAGGCTGCTTTCGCTAAACAGCGTGACCCACGGTTCAATGCCCTGTAAGGGACGTTCTATCATCTTCGTGCTTTATCTCAAAAAAGCGATATAACCCCATGTTTTTTATTGCTGTTCCAGTGTAAGCGCGCATTCCGGATTTCGGCAAGTGTTTTTTGCATGCGATAATCCGCACCCCACTTTTTTTGCCGAAAAAATCATGCGCTACGCCATCGTTCCCGTTACCCCGTTCGAACAGAATTGCACCCTGTTTTGGTGCGAGAAAACGCTGCAGGCGGCGGTTATTGATCCGGGCGGCGATCTTGATCGCATTGTGCGCGCTGCCGAGCGGGAAAAATTGCAAGTGGTGAAGATCCTCATCACACACGGCCACATTGACCATGCTGGCGGTGCGGCGGAACTGGCCGAGCGACTGAATGTGCCGATCGAAGGGCCGCAGTTGGAAGACCGCTTCTGGATTGATGGCATGATCAAACAAAGCCAGATGTTTGGTTTACAAGGCGTTCGCCCCTTCGAGCCGAATCGCTGGCTTGAGGATGGCGACAAGGTTTCTTTCGGCGAAGTTGAGCTTGAAGTGTTGCACTGCCCGGGGCATACGCCGGGGCATGTTGTGTTTTTCCAGCGCGAGGGGAAATTGTTGCAAGTCGGCGATGTGCTTTTTCAGGGCTCGGTCGGTCGGACGGATTTTCCACGCGGCGACCACGGGGCGTTGATTCGCTCCATCCGGCAAAAGCTCTTCCCGCTGGGCGATGATGTGACCTTCATTTCCGGACACGGCCCGATTTCCACGCTGGGTGAGGAGCGCCGTTACAATCCCTTCTGTGGTGACGATCAGGACTGATCCTGGTCGGCCTGCATGGCCACCTTGTAACCCCAGTCGAGAGCCGTCAGTTGCGCTTGGGCATAGTCGGCGCTGGATATTCCCAAGTCGCCCAGGATCTGACTGGCAAGGTTGAATTTTCTCAGTTCGGCCGCCTCGATGGCGCTGAGCAGTTCGCCCAGGGGGCCGGCTCTCTCGGTCAAAGCCAGCTTGACTGCGGTCGGAATGGGAAGTTGTGCGAGGACATTGGCCATGGGCAGATTGAGCAGCACGTCGAGCAGGGAGAAAATTCCGGCCATGAAAGCGTAATCCGGGGTGATGGCGAGCTGTGGTGTTGGCGCAATGCAAGGCAGTGCCAGTTCCATCAACTTGCCGCGGACTGCAGCCCATTGCAGTAGCGGATTGCCGGAGTTGTCGTCGCCATGGTTGGCGTAGACCAGCAGTTGCAGCCAGCGCTGCAGTTGGCGGCGGCCGAGCAGCGTGATGGCGTGGGAAAAGCTGTTGATGGGGGTATTG
>Ga0316605_10000400_pt1 | contig 31566 bp, 35 predicted proteins | sample OWC_soil_day20_n_FD_207666 | JGI IMG/M metagenome (GOLD analysis project Ga0316605, IMG submission 207666) | Wetland soil microbial communities from Old Woman Creek delta, Ohio, United States - OWC_soil_day20_noCT | ecosystem: Environmental > Terrestrial > Soil > Wetlands | place: USA: Ohio...
GCCCACCGTCAATTGGGACGGCGCCACCGGTGGGGCTACCGGTGCCGGCTTTGTCATCGCCGCCGGTGCCAGCAGCGTCACCAAGAACGTGCAGGTGACTAGTGTGGGTAGCGTCGTCTTCGGCCTAACAACTCCCACCACTCCGGCTGCGAGCAACCCCACCACCTGTAATTTCGGCAGCCCGTCGTGCACCTTCAGCGCGAGCAGCGCCGGCTTCCTCTTTTCCAATACGGCTACCGGCAATACCTTCACCATTCCGCCACAGGTAGCGGGTACCGCCACCGCCGCCAATGCTATTTTCTTGCGCGCTGTAAAGTCGGCCAGCACTACCGCTGCGGTCTGTACGCCGGCAATCATCAGCCAGACTGGCGTTGGTGTCACCATGGGTTATAGCTGCAACAACCCGTCCTCCTGTCAGCCAGGCAGCCTGCTCACTGTCAATGCGACAGCAGTTCCGCCGTCGGGCAGTTCCGTCAGCATGGATTTCGATGCAAACGGATCGAGCCCGATCACCCTGAACTACGCTGACGTTGGGCAAATCACCGTAAACGCGAGCAAGTTGATTACACCAACCGGCGGCACGGCGGTGACCTTCAACGGCAGTTCCAATGCCTTCGTCGTCAAGCCGGGAGGCTTCGTGCTGTCGAACATAAAATGCACGACCTACGGCGCTACCACCTGTGCGCCAGCACTAGCCGCACCCGGCAACAATCCGGCCGCCGCATCGGCCACAGGCGCCGCCTTCATTCAAGCCGGGCGGAATTTCTCCGCCACCGTTACCGCGACGACATCGGGCGGTGCAACCACGCCCAATTACGGGAAGGAAACCAGTCCGGAAAGCGTCAAGCTGACCAGTACGTTGGTCACGGGCCAAGGCCTGACCAACAACCCGACCCTCACCAATAATACCGCTTTTGGCACATTCGCCAGTGGCGTCGCCAGCGGCACTACGTTCAGCTGGGGCGATGTCGGCATCATCACGCTCACCCCGAGCGTCGGCGACGGCGATTATCTCGGCGCGGGCGATGTGACCGGAACGACCAGCGGCAATGTCGGCCGCTTCATCCCCGATCATTTCACCCTGATCAGTTCGTCCATCGTTCCTGCTTTCGCATACATGGACCAGCCCTTCACCGTCAATTACACCCTCGAAGCGCGCAATGCCTTGGGCGATAAAACCAGCAATTACACTGGGGCGTATGCGCGCGGCGTGGTGTCCGTTGCCGCCGAGAACGCCAATAATGGCACCGACCTGGTCGCACGACTTACCGGCTTGACAGACGCATGGAGCAACGGTTCGTATGGCCTCTCTACCGCGAATAACGCCACGTTTGCTCGGGGCGGTTCCCCGGTCAGTCCTGACGGCCCCTACGATGCGCTAGCGTTCGGGGTTAAGGTTACTGATAGCGATGGCCCCGTACTGCAAGGGCTGGACATGAATCCGGCCACGACGGCGACCGATGTGGCGTGTGTGGCCGGAGGAGCCGTAACGAACTGTACGCACAAGAAAATTGGCAACACCCAAATCCGTTTTGGCCAAATGGTTCTTTTCCCAGGTTACGGCTCCGAACTCGTCAATCTGGCCATGCCGATTCAGACGCAGTACTGGAACGGGTCGGCGTTTGCGATTAATACGTGGGATTCGTCAACAGCGATTACCGGCACCCAGGTTGGGTTCGTGGGACTGACCCCCACCAAAGTTGCCCCGTCCGCATCCACCCCGCTGAGTATTTCCGGTGGAACCGGGGTTCTCAAACTCAATTCATCCGGAACGATTGGTAAAGCTCAAGTCACCATCGACTTGAGCAGCATGCCCTGGCTTCAGGGAAATTCCGGTGGAGCAAGCGGCTATACCAGTTCCCCTACCGCTCCTGCTGTCTTTGGCCTTTACAAAAAATCGAACAAAGTCATTTTTTCCCGTGAGCGGTATTGAAGATGCAAGCTAGCCGCTGTCATCAGCAGGGTTTTACCATTGTCGAACTGATCACGGTGATGATCCTTATCGGGACTTTGGCTGCCTTCGCCGTTCCTCGACTGGGTGGCATCACGGGATTCAGCGGCGCTGGTTACGCGGCAGATGTTCGCGGTGCGCTGGCGCACGCACGTCGCACAGCGGTGGCTTCCCGGCGGCACGTGTGCGTGACCGTCGCCAGTGACAAAATTTCCCTGACCATGGATCCTGGTGACCCCGATTCGGGAGCGCACCCTGCCTGCAATGCGGCGAATGTTGTCGGGCTTCCCGGTGGCGATCCGACAGGTGTGTTGATGGTGCCCAATAATGTCACCGTGGCGTCCACCCAGGCAGCGTTTTCCTTCACCCCCAAGGGTGAGGCGTCAGCGGATGCGACCATTTCCACGGGTGGGGAATCGATCAATGTAATTGCGCTGACGGGAGCTATCGAGTGAGGCGCTCATCCGGGTTCACTCTGGTTGAAATGATCGTTTCCATGGTCATCATCTCGGTGGTCATCGCCGGGCTTGTGCCGTTGGTGGGCTTGGTCAAAAACAGCGCTGACCCGATGATCACCAAGCAGGCCGAGTCGATTGCGGAGGCGCTGATGGACGAGGTTCGCCTGGCGGGGTTTACATGGTGCGATCCGGCTGACGCCAATTTTGCGACGGCAGGCAGCGCCGCGGGGTGCGCCACCGTAGCGGAAGGCATGGGACTGGAGGCGGGTAACGTGCGCCCCTACGACAACGTCAACGATTACCACGTGTTCTGTGCAACCCCCATGGCTACTATCACCAACATGACTGGCACGGCAGATGTGGAGTTCACTGGATTCACTGCAAAAATTTGCATCAGCCCGTACGCACTTGATCTAACCACCGCCGGGAGTGACATCCAAACTGACCCGGCTCTGAAAATCGACATTACAATTTCCAAGGGAAACACCAGTTTTACCCTGACAGGATGGAGGACGCGCTATGCGCCTAACGCATCCTGATCCCAGTGCCGGGTTCACGCTTGTGGAAATGGTGGTGGTGTTGGTGCTCATCGGTATTCTGGCCGGGCTGGGGGTGCAGTTTATAAGGCCAGCAGTGGATGCCTACTCTGCCACTATCAAACGTGCCGGTCTGGCGGAAAATGCCGATCTCCTGGCGCGTCGACTGGAGCGTGACCTACACGCCGCGTTGCCCAATAGCATTCGAACGACAAGCGATGGATTTGCACTCGAGTTTATCCCCGTTGCCGGTGGCGGGCTTTACCGATCTTCGTCGAAGAGTGGCGGGGGCGGCGATGCCCTGCGTTTTGATGCCGCCGATACGTCGTTTGACGTGCTTGGCCCCGTTCCCGTGTATGACACCGGTCAATCTCTGGTAATCACCAATCTGGGTAGCGGATCCGGCGCCGATGCTTACTCTGGGAGTAACCGATCCTCCATTTCATCGACAAACGGGAGTGACACACTTTTCAGTACCGATGCCAGCCCGCATGTGGTCAGCTTCGGATCAAAACAGTTCCTGGTACCTTCTCCAGATTCCCGTTTTCACATTGTCGATGCGCCGGTCTCCTATGTATGCGACATGACAGCAAAAACCCTCAAACGCTATCAGGGTTACGGATGGAATGCAGCTCAGGCTTCTCCCCCGGTTGGTGGCACAGCGGCCACGGTTTCGTCCATGATTACCGCTTGTGCCCTCAAATACAGTGCGGGTATTACTAGTCGCACCGGTTTGGTCACTGCATCCCTGACTCTGACCAATGATACGAACGAAAGCATGGACATCCTCGTTCAAGTGAATGTTCCCAATGAGCCTTAAACGACAACGTGGCGCTTCGATCATTATGGCCATTTTTATCATGGTGGTTTTGGCCTACCTGGTCGGCGTCATGGCACGCCTGGTGGCGGCGTCAAATATTGGATCCGCACAGGATGTGATGGGGACGCAGGCACGCCAGGCGGCACTGGCTGGTCTTGATGTGGGTGTCTACAATTGGATCAATGCAGGAACATGCTCTTCAGCGCTGACCGTGGCGGGATATCAGGTTAGCGTGTCTTGCGTGTCAGGTAACGTCACCAACGATACAAGCACCGTGCGGATTGCGAAGATAACTTCCATTGCATGTTCGACAGGGGGGGCGTGCCCCGACGTTACGAACCCCAACCGTGTCGGTTACGTCGAACGCAAAGTGGAGGCATCCGCTATCCGATGACGCAGGATTGACGGATCCGGGTCAGGATTTGCCTGCTGGCTACATCAATTCAATAAACTTCCGGCCAGGACAAGTTCCACTGCTCCGAGTCGTTCAATGAAAGCGCTGGTGGCCGAAACGGCGGCGCACCTGGTAGATCACTTCTTTCCGCCGCTGCCGGTGCGGCAATGGGCGCTGGCGGTGCCCAAACGGCTTCGCTAATTCCTTCAGCGAGTGGCAAGATCAATGGCCATTGTACTTCGGTAAGCTGACGCTCCGGATCGAAGCCTCGCAACATCTCATTGACATAGTTTTGATGGGAACCCCGAAATTCCGAATGTCTCCTCCCAGTCTGAAGCGGGCATAGCTTTCCGAAATCCGACTGTCTCTTGATGATTGATCTCAGACGTATAAAAAAAGGAACTCTCAGAGTTCCTTTTTCCTTTACCGCAACTGCCTTAACCCACCCAGCGCCGCGCGTTCCTGAACATGCGCAGCCACGGCGAATCCTCGCCCCAGTTTTCCGGGTGCCAGGACATCTGCACCGTACGGAAGACGCGCTCGGGGTGCGGCATCATGATGGTGAAGCGGCCGTCTTCGGTGGTCACCGCCGTCAAGCCGTCCGGCGAGCCGTTCGGGTTGTAGGGATAGACTTCGGTTGCTTTGCCGTGGTTATCGACATAGCGCAGCGCGGCCAGCACATTGGCCTGGTCAGCCGGATTGTCGAATACCGCGCGGCCTTCGCCGTGCGAGACGACGATGGGAATGCGCGAGTTTTCCATGCCACGGAAGAACAGCGACGGCGATTCCTGCACTTCGGCCAGCACGAAACGGGCTTCGAACTGCTCGACCTGATTGCGGCGGAAGGCCGGCCAGTGTTCGGCGCCGGGAATGATGGATTTGAGCGCGCTCATCATCTGGCAGCCGTTGCAGACGCCCAGCGCGAAGGTGTCCGGCCGGTTGAAGAAGCGGGCGAACTCGTCGCGGCAACCGTCGTGCATCAGGATGGTCCGCGCCCAGCCGAGGCCGGCGCCGAGCACGTCGCCGTAGGAGAAGCCGCCGCAGGCGACCAGTCCCTTGAAGTCCTTGAGGCTGACGCGACCGGCCAAAATATCGCTCATATGGACGTCGACCGCAGCAAAGCCGGCCTTGTCGAAGGCGGCGGCCATTTCGTAATGACTGTTGACGCCCTGCTCGCGCAGGATGGCGACGCGCGGCCGGCCACTGATGTCCTGGTAAACCTTGGTGAAATCTTCCTGCGGATCGAAGGTCAGCCACGGGCTGAGGCCGGGGTCCTTGGTATCCAAGATGCGGTCGAATTCCTGCTTGGCGCAATCCGGGTTGTCACGCATGGCCTGCATCTGGTAGCTGGTCTCGGACCAGGCACGTTGCAGGTCGACGCGCTTTTCGCGCAGCACGCGCTTGGCGTTGCGGGTGACGCGGATTTCGTCCCACTCGTTCATCGTGCCGACGAAGTGGTAAGGCACACCGCAGGCGCGCAGGATGGGCGTGACCTTTTCCCGATCTTCGCGGCGAATCTGGATCAGGGCACCGAGTTCTTCGTTGAACAGGGCGCGGACGATGTTTTCGAAATCACGGCCAGCCAGCAGGTTGGTCAACTTTTCCGAACCATCGACATCGCCGGCCCCGGCGTCGTAGCAGATGCCGTCGAGATCGAGCGACACACCGCGGCGCGTGGCGAAAGCCATTTCGCAGGCCGCCACAAACAGGCCGCCGTCCGAACGGTCGTGGTAGGCGAGCAGCAGGCCGTCGCGATTGAGTTTCTGCACGGCATCGAACAAGCCCTTGAGCTTGGCCGGCTCATCGACATCCGGCGCATCGCTGCCGGTGGCGTTGTACACCTGGGCCAGACAGGAGCCGCCGAGGCGGTTCCGGCCGAGGTCAAGCAGCAGCAGTTCGGTTTCGCCTTGATCAACGGCCAATTGCGGCGTTTTCGTCTTGCGCACGTCGTCGACCGCAGCAAACGAGGTGACGACCAGCGATAGCGGCGACACGACCTGCTTCTTGACGCCGCCATCTTCCCAGGCAGTGCGCATCGACAGCGAATCCTTGCCGACCGGGATCGACACGCCAATCGCCTTGCACAGGTCAGAGACGGCTTCGACCGTGTCGAACAGGCGGGCATCCTCGCCCGGCACGCCGCACGGCGCCATCCAGTTGGCCGACAGTTTCACCTTGCCCAGTTCGCCGACATCGGCGGCGGCCAGGTTGGTCAGCGCTTCGCCGATGGCCATGCGGCCGGAAGCCGGGGCGTCGAACACGGCCAGCGGCGTGCGCTCGCCCATGGCGAAAGCTTCACCGAGATAGCCTTGATAGCCCATCGTCGTCACCGCGACGTCGGCCACCGGCACCTGCCACGGGCCGACCATCTGATCGCGGGCGGTCATGCCGCCGACCGAGCGGTCGCCGATGGAGATCAGGAAAGTCTTGTCGGCGATGGTCGGCAGACGCATCAGGCGATAGGCGGCGTCCTTCAATTCGATGGCGGTGGCGTCGAAGGAGACGAAAGTTTCCGGCTCATGATTGACGTCGCGGGTCATGCGCGGCGGCTTGCCGAGCAGCGCTTCCATTTCCATGTCGACCGGATTGACGCCGAAATGGGCGTCGGTGACGGTCAGGTGGCCGTCGCCGGTCGCTTCGCCGACGACAGCGAACGGGCAGCGCTCGCGCTCGCACATGGCCTGGAATTCGGCGATGCGGTTCGGCGGGATGGCCAGCACGTAGCGTTCCTGCGATTCGTTGGACCAGATTTCGGCCGGCGACATGCCCGGCTCTTCGGTCGGCACCTTGCGCAGATCGAAAATAGCACCGACGCCGCCCGAGTGGGCCAGTTCCGGCAGGGCGTTGGAGACGCCACCCGCGCCGACGTCATGCACGGAAAGAATGGGATTGTTCTTCCCCATCTGCCAGCAACGGTCAATGACTTCCTGCGCGCGCCGCTGGATTTCCGGGTTGCCGCGCTGGACCGAGGCGAAATCGAGATCTTCAGCATTGGAACCGGCCGTCATCGACGAGGCAGCACCGCCGCCCAGGCCGATCAGCATGCCGGGACCGCCGAGCTGGATGAACTTGGTACCGACCGGGAAGGTTTCATCCTTGAACGACTGCTCGGCCTGGATGCTGCCGAGGCCGCCGGCGATCATGATCGGCTTGTGGTAACCGCGCACCGTGCCGGCGACGTCCTGCTCGTAGGTGCGGAAATAGCCGGTCAGGTTCGGGCGGCCGAATTCGTTGTTGAAGGCGGCGGCGCCAATCGGGCCTTCGAGCATGATGTCGAGGGCGGAAGCGATGCGCGACGGACGGCCGTAGGCGTGTTCCCAAGGCTGCGGGGCATCCGGCAGATTCAGGTTGGAGACCGAGAAACCGCACAGGCCGGCCTTCGGCTTGGAACCCTTGCCGGTGGCGCCTTCGTCGCGGATTTCGCCGCCGGAGCCGGTCGACGCGCCGGGGAACGGCGAAATGGCCGTCGGGTGGTTGTGCGTTTCGACCTTGGTCAGGATGTGGGTCAGCTCTTCCTTGTAGGAATAGCCGCGGTCGGCATCCGGGTAGAAACGCGGGATGGTCGCGCCTTCGATGATCGACGCGTTGTCGGCATAGGCCATCACCGTGCCCTGCGGGTTGGCGGCGTGGGTTTCGCGGATCATGCCGAACAGCGTCTTGTCCTTCTTCTCGCCGTCGATGACCCAGGAAGCATTGAAGATCTTGTGGCGGCAGTGCTCGGAATTGGCTTGGGCGAACATCATCAACTCGACGTCGGTCGGGTTGCGGCCTGCCTTGGTGAAGATGTCGAGCAGGTAGTCGATTTCGTCGTCGGACAGCGCCAGGCCAAGTGAGCCGTTGGCCTCGACCAGCGCCTTTTTGCCGCCTTGCAGCACGTCGACCGTAGCCAACGGCTTCGGCTCGAAGTGGCGGAACAGTTCGCCGGCTTCGGCAAAATTACCGAGCACCGATTCGGTCATCCGGTCATGCAGCAGGCCGGCGACGATCTTCTTCTCGTCGGCCGTCAGGGCCCGGCCGTCCTTGACCACGACATGGAAGGCAACGACCCGTTCGATGCGCTCGATGGCCGGTTCAAGATCGCAATTGAAGGCAATGTCGGTAGCCTTCGACGACCACGGCGAAATGGTGCCGATGCGCGGCGCCACCAGGAAGAGTTCGCCCTTGTCCTCGCCAGCCGCCCGCTCTTCCAGCAGCGTCGCCAGCTTGGCGCGCTCGTCGGCATTCAGGGCACGCTTTTGCGCCACGACATGCCAATAATCGGCGACCACCGATTCGATATCCGACACGGCCGCCACCAGGCGGGCTTGCAGGCGTTGCAGACGGAAGGCGGAAAAGGCGGCGTCGCCCTTGAGGCAAAGAATATCGGCCATGGGGTGTGGGGTCTGGTTAGGCGGAGAGGCGGGCATTATACCTGAGCCTTGCCCCCCGCATGATCGACGCCAGGCCGCCGCCCGGCCGATGCGTCACCCCTGTTCGGTCAGGCGCCGAGGTCAGCGATGACGGCCAGCGCCGCCCGGTAGGCCGGATCCTGCAAACTCAGCGGCGGCCGTTCCGGCAGCAGTTTGCCAACCCGCTCGCCGCGCGCGGCGTCGATGTCCGGCTGCCAGTTGTCCAGCACCAGGGCCACCGCGTCCGGCGCATTGCACACCAGCAAGATGTCGCAACCGGCGGCGTAGGCCGTCTGCACGCGGGCCAGCATGTCGCCGACCACGCCGGCGCCGGCCATCGACAGATCGTCGGTGAACACCACGCCGTTAAACTTCAAGTCATTTCTTAAATAACTTATCCATTTATCTGAAAATACGGCAGTATTGCAATCGACGCACTGGTAAATCACGTGTGCTGCCATGACCGCGTCGAGCGGCAATTGGCGGTAGGGCCGCAGGTCTTCCTGGATTGCTTCGAGGCTGCGCTCGTCGACCGGCAATTCGACATGGGAGTCGGGAATGACGTAGCCGTGCCCGGGATAATGCTTGCCGCAGGTACCCATGCCGCCCTGCTTGAGGCCTTCGCCGAGCGCGCCGGCCAGGGCGACGACGATAGCCGGGTCGCGATGGAAGGCGCGGTCGCCGATGACCCGTGACGGGCCGTAGTCGAGGTCGAGGACCGGCGTGAAGGAATAATCGACGCCGCAGGCGCGCAATTCGGCGGCCAGCACCAGACCGGTGGCGCGGGCGGCAGCCAGGCCGGCGACCGGATCGTGGTCGTAGGCCTGGCCCAGTGCACGCATCGGCGGCAGACGGGTAAAACCGTCGCGAAAGCGCTGCACCCTGCCCCCCTCATGATCGACGGCGATCAGCAGGCGCGGCTTGCGCAGCGCGTGGATGCTGGCGGTCAACGCGTTCAATTGCTCGATATTTTGGTAATTTCGGCTAAACAGGATGATGCCGCCGACCAGCGGATGGCACAGGCGCTGGCAGTCGAGGTCGGTCAGTTCGGTGCCGGCGATGTCGATCATCAGCGGACCAGGCGGCAAATGCGTCATGCGGACTCCAGAAGGACATAGGCGACGGCATAATCGGCTTCGTCGCTGATCGAGAGATGGGCCTGCAGGCCCTGTTTTTCCATCGTTTCGGCCAGTGGACCGCAGTATTCGAGCAGCGGCCGGCCCAGCGCGTCGTGGCCGACGGCAATCGCCGGCAGCAGCACCGGCGGGCGCACGCCGGTTCCGTAGGCCTTGGCGAAAGCCTCCTTGGCGGCGAAACGCTTGGCCAGGAAACGCCCCTTGTCGGCAGCACGCGCGAAATCGGCCATTTCCTGCGGCGCCAGCAGCTTGTCCAGCACCTTGTCGCCGTGGCGTTCCCACATGCCGCGCAGACGGGCGACGGCGACGATGTCGGTGCCGATGCCGTGAATCATGCGCCGGCCGGCTCCGGGGCGGCGACCGCCTCGCGCATCAGCGCCTTCATCTCGCCGACCGCGGCGCGCAACCCGACGAAGACGGCCCGGCTGACAATGGCGTGGCCGATGTGCAGTTCGCGGATGCCGGCCAGGCGGGCGACCGGCTGCACGTTGTAGTAGTTGAGCGCGTGCCCGGCATTGAAACGCATGCCGAGCTGGCGGATGGCCTGGCCGGCAGCGCGGATCTTGGCCAGTTCGGCCAGCACGGCCGGCGCCTCGGCATCGCGCCCTTTTTCGTAAAAGGCGTGGGCGTACGGCCCGGTGTGGATTTCGCAGACGCGGGCACCGATGCGGGCCGCCGCCTCGATTTGCGGCAGTTCGGCGTCGATGAATACGCTGGTCGTGATGCCGGCGTCGGCCAGGCGGCTGACGCAATCCTTCAAACGGGCCTCCTGGCCGAGAATGTCGAGGCCGCCCTCGGTGGTCACCTCGTGCCGGCCTTCCGGCACCAGCATGGCCATTTCCGGCTTGAGGCTGCAGGCGATGCCGACCATTTCGTCGGTAGCGGCCATTTCCAGGTTGAGCTTGATCTGCGTCGTTTCCTTGAGCCGGCGCACGTCGGCATCCTGGATATGGCGACGGTCCTCGCGCAGATGCACGGTGATGCCGTCCGCCCCGCCCAGATGAGCCTCGACGGCCGCCCAGACGGGATCGGGTTCATAGGTGCGGCGGGCCTGCCGGATGGTGGCCACGTGGTCGATATTGACGCCCAGTTCGATCATAGCTCCTGCAACTCCTTGAATATCTTTCGTGTTTCCAGTTCGACCCCGGCCAGGTAATAGGCCATCAGGGTGCGCATCAGCATTTTGGCCTCGCCACGCGAGCGCGGGTCGGAAAAATCTTCGGCCGCCAGATCGAGCAAGCTCTGGCCGCTGACCACCTGCGCCGCCGCCTCGGCGTGCTCCAGACGAACCGGCCCCTGCTCCATGCGGTAAGTGTAATGGGCGTTGGGCAGGATGGGCCGGCCCTCGCTGTCGTGCTCCAGGGTCAGGCCGTAGCCCAGTTCCTGCAACAAGGCCTTTTCGAAACTGCGCAGGTCGGCTTCGCGCACCTTGCCGGCCGGATCGCCGGCCAACCGGAGCAGCATGTCGCCATAGCGGGCGAACAGGTGCTCGTGGGCATCTTCGCGCGGCAGCAGATGCATCAGCAATTCGTTGAGGTAATAACCGCAGAACAAGGCTTCACCGGACAACAAGGGCACACCGCCCTGCCACTCGGCTTTCATCAGGGTCAGCACTTCGCCCTTGCCGGCCCAGGCCACTTCCAGCGGCTGGAAAGCCATCAGCAGGCCGCGGATGGCGGCTCGCGGCCGTCGGGCACCGCGGGCCAGCAGCGCCATGCGCCCGAAATCGCGGGAAAAGACTTCGACGATCAGGCTGGTTTCCCGAAACGGGGTGGTGTGCAGAACGTAAGCCGGCTGGCCGTCGACTTTACTGCGCAGGTTCATTCGTAGCCGAGACTCTTCAGCAGGCGTTCGTCATCGTTCCAGCCGGATTTCACCTTGACCCAGACCTCGAGATAGACCTTGCCGCCGAACAGGCGCTCCATGTCCTGACGGGCTTCGCTGGCGATGCGTTTCAACGATTCGCCGCCCTTGCCGATGACGATGGCCTTGTGCCCCTCGCGGTCCACGACAATGGCGGCAAAAATCCGCCGCAGATTGCCTTCCATCTCGAATTTCTCGATCTCGACGGCCGTGGCATAGGGCAATTCGTCGCCGAGCAGGCGGAAAACCTTTTCGCGGATGTATTCGGAAGCGAGAAAACGCTCGCTCTTGTCGGTCAGGTCATCCTCGGGGAACATCAGGCCTTCGTTCGGCAGGTGCTTGCGCGCGGCGGCCAGCAGGTCGTCGGTCTGGCGGCCCTTGGCGGCGCTGATCGGCACCACGGCCGCGAAGTCGTACTCGGCCGACACCTGGGCGACGAAGGGAAAGAGTTCCGTCCGGTCCTTGATCTGGTCGGTCTTGTTGATGACCAGGATGACCGGCCGGTCTTTCGGGAAAAGCTTGATGACCGCCTTGTCCTTGGCGTCAAAGCGCCCGGCCTCGACGACGAAAAGCACGACATCGACGTCGGCCAGCGTCTGCGTGACGCCCCGGTTCATCGTGCGGTTCAGCGCATTCGAGAACTTGGTCTGGAAACCCGGCGTATCGACAAAGACAAACTGTGAATCGTCGGTGGTGACGATGCCGGTAACCCGATGCCGCGTCGTCTGCGCCTTGCGCGACACGATGCTGATCTTCTCGCCGACCAGGCGATTGAGCAGGGTCGACTTGCCGACGTTGGGACGGCCAACGATGGCGATATAACCGGAACGGATTTTTTTCATGCCTTGAGTGCTTTCAGTGCGTTGTCGGCGGCCACCTGCTCGGCGATGCGCCGACTGGAACCATGCCCGATGGTGCGCAAGGGTGGGTTTTCTATTTCGCAGGCCACCTCGAAACGCTGCGCGTGGGCGGCCCCGGTGGCTTCGAGCATCTGGTAGCGGGGCAAGGGCTTCTTGCGCCCCTGCAACCATTCCTGAAGCCGCGTCTTGGCATCCTTCTGCCCCTGCCCGGGGGTCAATTCGTCGAACAGCGGTTGATAAAGGCGGGCGATCACCGCCTGCGCGGCCTCGAAACCGGCATCGAGATAGATGGCACCGAACAATGCCTCCAGGGCATCGGCCAGGATGGAAGGGCGTCGATGGCCGCCACTTCTCAATTCGCCCTCGCCCAGGCGCAGGCAATCGCCGATCTTCAAACCAAGCGCCAGCCGGTGCAGTGCTTCCTGGCGCACCAGATTAGCCCGCAAACGCGACAAATCGCCTTCCGGCAAATCGGGATAACGCTTGAACAGAGCATCGGCGACGACGCAATTAAGTACGCTGTCGCCGAGAAATTCGAAACGCTCGTTATGCGGCGTGCTGTGGCTGCGGTGGGTCAGCGCCGTCTGCAGCAACGCCTGGTTCTTGAAGGCATGGCCCAGCGCCCCAGCCATATGCGCGGGGGTCATTGACCAGCCGTGCTGCCTTTGTAGTTGATCAACAGGCTGACGTTCCAGAACAGCGGAATGCGCTTTTCGTAATCGAAGGAAATGACGATCCGGCCATTTTCCTTGGAAATATCGAGTTGATCGGCGGTGAATTCAAGCTGGTCGATTTCGGCGAACTTGGCAAAAGCCTTCTTAACATCGGCGACGGTGGCGCCATCGCCAACTTGAGCCACGACGGCCTTGCTGTCCTTGAGCACCTTGAAATACTCGATTGCCGTCGGCGCCACCCTGATACCAATTACCGCAACCAGCCCGATCACGACACCCCAGAACAGCAAACCCGAAAGTGCCACGCCACGTTGATTTTTCATTGCTCTCCCCTTACTTGAAGGAACCGATCCGGCTCAGGTCGCTGAGATTGAGCCAGACGAAGAAGGCTTTCCCGACAATGTTTTCCTCAGGAACAAAACCCCAGGCACGACTATCGCGGCTATTGTCGCGGTTGTCGCCCATCATGAAGTAGTGACCCGCCGGCACCTTGCAGATTACGCCGGAGGCATTGTAGGTGCAATTTTCCCGATGCGGGAAACGGCTCGCATCGGGTATGAAAGCCGGGGCATCGGAATCGTTCAACAGACGATGCTCGACGTTACCCAGTTTTGCCAGGTATTGCTCGGAGTAATACAAGCGCTCCGGATGCAGATAATCGGCTTGCTTTTCCATCGGTACCGCTTCGCCGTTGATGGTCAGCCGTTTGTTCTGATAAGCCACGGTATCGCCCGGCATACCAACCACCCGCTTGATGTAATCGAGCGATGGATCTTCCGGATAGCGAAAAACCATCACGTCGCCGCGTTGCGGTTCGTTGATGCTGATGATTTTCTTGTTGATTACCGGCAGCCGGATCCCGTAGGTGAATTTATTGACCAAAATGAAGTCGCCGACCAGCAAGGTCGGAATCATCGAGCCGGACGGAATCTTGAACGGCTCGAACAAGAAGGAGCGCAGCACGAAGACGATCAGGATGACCGGGAAGAAACCGGCGCCCCACTCGACCCACAGCGGCTCTTTGGCGCCCGGCGCACGCATTTTGCGGAATTTGAGCACGTCGACCGCATACAGCACGCCGGTGACGACCAGCAGCACGAAAAGAATCAGGGCAAAATTCATCGTTCGGTTCTCAGCTATCGACGCGCAGCACGGCAAGGAACGCTTCTTGCGGAATCTCGACGCTGCCGACCTGCTTCATGCGCTTTTTGCCGGCCTTCTGCTTTTCGAGCAGCTTTTTCTTGCGCGTGATGTCGCCGCCGTAGCACTTGGCCAGCACGTCCTTGCGCATCGCCTTGACGTTTTCGCGGGCAATAATGTGCGAACCGATGGCCGCCTGAATGGCCACGTCGTACATCTGACGCGGAATCAGTTCGCGCATCTTGGAGGCCAGTTCGCGACCGCGGTACTGCGAATTGGAACGGTGCACGATCAGCGACAACGCATCGACCTTCTCGCTGTTGATCAGGATGTCGAGCTTGACCACGTCGGCCGCACGATACTCCTTGAAGTCGTAATCAAGCGAGGCGTAGCCCTTGGAACACGACTTCAGCTTGTCGAAGAAATCCATGACCACTTCGGCCATCGGCATTTCATAGACCAGCTTTACCTGGCGGCCGTGGTAATGCATGTCCACCTGGTTGCCGCGTTTCTGGTTGCACAAGGTGATGACATTGCCCAGATAATCCTGCGGCACGAAGATGGTAGCCGTGATGATCGGCTCGCGCACTTCCTCGACCTTGCTGATATCCGGCAACTTTGCCGGGTTTTCCACCTGGATCACTGAACCGTCCCGCTGCACGACTTCGTAAACGACAGTCGGTGCCGTGGTGATCAGATCCTGGTCGAACTCGCGCTCCAGCCGTTCCTGGACGATTTCCATGTGCAGCAGACCGAGGAAACCGCAGCGAAAACCGAAGCCCAGGGCCTGCGAGACCTCCGGTTCGTATTGCAGCGACGCGTCGTTGAGCTTGAGTTTCTCCAGCGATTCACGCAGCGAGTCATACTGATTGGATTCGACCGGATACAGACCGGCAAACACCTGCGGCTTGATTTCCTTGAAGCCGGGCAAAGGGGCTGCGGCCTTGCGATCGATGGTGGTGATGGTATCGCCCACCTTGGCGGCCTTCAGTTCCTTGATGCCGGAGATGACGAAGCCGACTTCGCCGGCCCGCAACTCACTGCGCGGAACCGATTTCGGCGAGAACACCCCGACCTGCTCACACAACTGCTGGGCACCCGTCGCCATGAAGAACAGTTTATCCTTCGGGCGCATCACGCCATCGACGACACGCACCAGCATGACCACGCCGACGTAGTTGTCGAACCAGGAATCGACGATCAGCGCTTTCAACGGCGCGGCCGGATCGCCCTTGGGCGGTGGCACACGCGCCACCACAGCTTCGAGAATGTCCTCGACGCCCAACCCGGTCTTGGCCGAAGCCAAGACGGCGTCGGTGGCATCGATGCCGATGACGTCCTCGATTTCCTGGCGGGCATTGTCCGGGTCAGCCGACGGCAAGTCGATCTTGTTAAGCACCGGCACCACCTCGACGTCAAGCTCGATCGCCGTGTAGCAGTTGGCTACCGTCTGCGCCTCGACCCCTTGCGAGGCATCGACGACCAGCAAGGCGCCTTCGCAGGCCGACAACGAACGCGAAACCTCGTAGGAGAAGTCCACGTGACCCGGGGTGTCGATCAGGTTCAGGTTATAAACCTTGCCATCGCGCGCCTTGTAACTCAGCGCTGCCGTCTGGGCCTTGATGGTAATGCCGCGCTCGCGTTCGATATCCATCGAATCGAGCACTTGCGCTTCCATTTCACGGTCGGACAGTCCGCCGCAGAGGTGGATGATCCGGTCGGCCAGCGTGGATTTGCCGTGGTCGATATGGGCGATGATGGAGAAATTACGGATATGATCCATTGATGCTAGTAAAAAAGGGCGCTTTCACGGCGCCCTTCCCTGTTCAGAAGACCCTGTATTTTAGCGGATTCCAGCCAAATATTCACGGACTTTAGGCTCATCCAGGAAGTAATGGCAGAGTTCGGTTTCGCCGTGCAGCAAGACCGGCACCAGTTCATCGTATTTGGCTTCGAGCTCCGGGTCGGCATCGACATCGAGCACCGCCACCGCCGCCGAGAACTCGGCGGCCAGCGGCGCCAAGGCCGCCTCCATATCGTGACAGAGGTGGCAATAGCCCCGACTCATCAAGGTCAGCTCAATTGCCACCGTTCAACCCCTTGATGGTGATGAAAGTCTGCATTTCGCCACGCCGAACCAGCAAGGTCACATTACTGCCCTTCTCGAACTGGGCCAGCAACTTATTCAACTGGTCGACAGTCTTGACCTCGGTAGTCGCTCCCTTGCTGATCACCGCGATGATGATGTCGCCCGGCCGCAGGTCGGAGCGTGCCGTCGCCCCGCGCACCTCTTCGATCAGCAGACCTGAATTCATTTTCAGCTCGCGCTTTTGCTCGGCCGTCAATTCGCTGACCACCAACCCCAGACGATTGGCAGCCTGCTCGGGCGGCCGGCCGCCGCGCGGCGAACGCCCGGCCGCCAGTTTTTCGTCCGGCATCTCGCCGATGGTCGCGTTGATATCTCGCAGCGCTCCCTTGCGCCAGACCTGCAACACGGCCCGCGTCCCCGGCTTCGTATTGCCGACCATCCGCGGCAGATCGGCCGAGGTGGCGATTGTCTTGCCATCGAATTTGAGAATGACATCGCCCGGCTCAAGCCCCGCTTTTTCGGCCGGACCACCCTTTTCCACCGCATTCACCACGGCCCCCATCGGTTTGCTCAGCCCCAGCGAATCGGCCAGTTCCTTGCTGACTTCCTGGATAACCACCCCCAGGCGCCCGCGGCTGACCTTGCCGGAAACCCGCAGCTGGCTCTGGATTTCCATCGCCACATCGATCGGAATGGCGAAGGAAACGCCCATGTAGCCACCGCTACGACTGTAAATCTGCGAATTGATGCCGACCACTTCACCGCGCATATTGAACAGCGGCCCACCGGAGTTGCCGGGATTGATCGCCACGTCGGTCTGGATGAAGGGCACGTAGTTTTCCTGCGGCAGCGATCGCCCCTTGGCCGAAACGATACCGGCCGTCACTGAACTGTCAAAACCGAAGGGCGAACCGATGGCCACCACCCATTCGCCGACCTTGAGCTGGCTCGGGTCGGCAAGTTTGACGGCGGGCAGATTATTGGCCTCGATCTTGACCAGCGCCACATCGGTACGCTTGTCGGCACCAATGATACGGGCCTTGAATTCACGTTTGTCGGTCAGCCTGACCGTGACCTCGTCCGCCCCATCGACCACGTGGGCATTGGTCAGGATAAAACCATCGCCACTGATGATGAAGCCGGAACCGAGCGACTTGTTCTCGAATTCACGCGGCACCCCGCCGCCCGGCACGCGCGGAATGAAACGCTTGAAGAATTCGTAGGCCGGGTCGCTTTCATCGAACGGGAACGGCATGCCCTGCGCGCTGCGGGTGACCTGCGTCGTACTGATATTGACGACGGCCGGCCCCTGTTTTTCGGCCAGCTCGGTGAAATCGGGCAGGCCGCCACGGGTTTGGGCAACGGCAAAGCTGCCGATAAAACAAAGGAAAATCAGCGCCAGATAGCGTTTCATGAGTGACGAACCTCCAGAACGGCTAAGAACGGGAAATCAGATGGGGACGCTCGGCAAAATTTCCAGAGCCGCCACCGTCAGCCCGTCGACGAATATAGAAAACAGCCCCGGCCAGCCCGATTGCCGCCCCCAGCATGGCGACAAGGTCGCCACCCAACGAAGTGCCCAGCAAGGCCCCGCCGATCGCTGCGGTCAACGGCACGCCATAGGCCAAATTCGCGGTCTGCCGAACCGAGCCGGCTGCGATGGCAACGGTTACCCGTTCGCCAACAAGCGCATTGATATCGTTGAGCGCCCGGTAGGTTTTCGGTCCGGAGCAGAACATCTGGGTTAGCTGTTGGCCGCCGCAACCACCCTTTTCGTGGCAACGGCCGCAACCGCCCTGCTCCACTTCGACCAGGGCTTCTTCACCATCCAGTGCGCGCACGACGGCCCGGATCGTCGTCTTTTCTGCCGTCATGGCTTACCAGCGCCGGTCGGGGGCGATATCGAGCAAGGGACGAAGCTTGGCGGCCACCGCCTCGCGGGCCCGGAAGATCCGGGAGCGGACGGTACCGATCGGGCAGTCCATGATGCCAGCGATTTCTTCATAGGACATTCCCTCGATTTCGCGCAAGACAATGGCCGTGCGCAACTCCTCGGGCAGGGCATCCATCGCCGCATTGACCGTCTGGCCGATCTGTTTAGACAACAACAGGCTTTCCGGCGTATTGATATCGCGCAGCTGGCCGGCATCCTCGAAGGTTTCAGCCTCCTCGCTGTCGAAGCTGGTACTGGTCGGCGCCCGCCGTCCCTGCGAGACCAGGTAATTCTTGGCCGTATTGATACCGATCCGGTACAACCAGGTATAAAAAGCACTTTCGCCCCTGAACGAGGGCAAGGCCCGATAAGCCTTGATAAAAGCTTCTTGCGAGACATCTTCAACCTCCGCCGGGTCGCGAATAAAGCGCGATAGCAAACGTCCCAGCTTGCGCTGGTATTTGCCCACCAATTGGTCGAAGGCGTGCTGATCGCCGCCTTGCGCCCTTTCGACCAACAACTGATCGACTTCGCGCTCACTCATGGCTTTCGCGTTCCCTGAGGTTGTTTGTATGATTATTGAGCGCAGTATAGCGCAGGCTATTTCATGCTGCGGATAAGTAATTATCCCTAGTTGTGACTCTTTGTAACGACCTCGGGCCAACCTTGCATGCTATATTTCCCGCAAAATAACCCCTTCAGGGAACAGCCGTGCAGAATTTTGATGTACTTATCATCGGCAGCGGTCTGGCAGGACAGTCCGCTGCCCTTCGCCTGGCCAAGCATTGCCGGGTCGCCTTGGTCAGCAAACGCAGTCTCGAAGACTCGGCTTCCGGCTGGGCTCAGGGCGGCATTGCCGCCGTCCTTGACAGCCAGGACTCCATTGAAGCGCATATCCACGACACCTTCGTCGCCGGCGCCTGGCTTAACGACGAAGCCGCCACCCGCCATGTTGTCGAGAACGGCCGCCGGGCCATCGACTGGCTGATCGAACAAGGCGTTCCCTTCACCAAGGACGAGGCGGGCTACCACCTTACCCGCGAAGGCGGTCACAGTGCCCGCCGGGTCATCCACGTCGCCGACGCGACCGGCCTCGCCGTCCAGGACACCCTGACCCGCCAGGTGCGGGCTACGCCGAATATCACCATCCTCGAGAGCCATATTGCGATCGACCTGATTACCGGCGAAAAGCTCGGCACCGGGGAAAATCGCTGTTTCGGGGCCTATGTCCTAGATAGCCGCAGCGGCGAGGTGATCACCATCGGCGCCCCGCATACGCTGATCGCCACCGGCGGCGCCGGCAAGGTCTACCTCTATACGACCAATCCGGACACCTCGACCGGCGACGGCATCGCCATGGCCTACCGGGCCGGCTGCCGGGTCTCCAACATGGAGTTCATCCAGTTCCACCCGACCTGCCTGTATCACCCGCAGGCCAAGTCCTTCCTGATCTCAGAGGCGGTGCGTGGCGAAGGCGGCTTGTTGCGCCTGCCTGACGGCACGCGCTTCATGCCGGAACACGACGAAAGGGCGGAACTGGCGCCGCGCGACATCGTCGCGCGGGCCATCGACTTCGAGATGAAAAAGCGCGGCCTGGATTGCGTTTTTCTTGACATCTCGCACAAGGGCGTGGATTTCATCCGCACCCACTTCCCGAACATCCACGCCCGCTGCCTGGAACTTGGAATCGATATCGCCAGCGAACCGATCCCGGTGGTGCCGGCCGCTCACTACACCTGCGGCGGCATCGTCAGCGATCTCAAGGGACGCACCGACGTCGCCGGGCTCTATGTCGCCGGCGAGGCCTCATGCACCGGCCTGCATGGCGCCAATCGGCTGGCCTCGAACTCCCTGCTTGAATGCCTGGTGTTTGCCGAGGCGGCGGTCAATGACATTCTGGCGACCAAAACCGCTGCCCTGCCCGTCCTGCCCCGCTGGGACGACAGTCGCGTCACCGATGCCGACGAAGAAGTGGTCATCTCGCATAACTGGGACGAGCTGCGCCGTTTCATGTGGGACTACGTCGGCATCGTGCGCACCACCAAGCGCCTGAAGCGAGCCAAGCACCGCATCGGTTTGCTGATGCGGGAAATTGACGAGTTCTATGCCAATTTCCGGGTCAGCCACGATCTGATCGAATTGCGCAACCTGGTGGTAACCGCCGACCTCATCGTCAGTTGCGCCATGCGCCGCAAGGAAAGCCGCGGCCTGCACTACTCGCGCGACTACCCGGACACACTCAAGAAAGCCAAGAGCACCATCCTCAAGCGTCGTCGGCCGCGTTGAAACTCGCCCGCCAGCGCAGGAAGGTGCGCAGGCGGCGAAAATCATCCCGGTTGGCGCTGTCGACCGCAAGGATCAGGTGATAGCGCCGACCGTCCTCACTCCGTAACCTCAGGACGGTCAACCACGGATGGACGGTGGCGCCGGGCTCGATGGTCGCCGACAAAAAAGCCGTCGCTCCCACCCGGGCGATAGAAATTTCGCCTCGCTGCTCAAGGCGCAAGGCGCCAAGTTCCGGCGTCAGCCGGTAACCCGCCAGGAGCGCCAAGCCCCAGACGGACAACAACAGACCCCAGCGCAACCAGGCGTCTCCCGGATAGCCGACGAACACGCCGCTGGCCAGCACGGCAAGCAGTACAACAACCCCGTCCACAATGCGCGAACGGTGCAGTCCGATGGTGATCGGAAACTGCACCGTTCGATTCCCGGGTGAGGCGGCTTAGATACGCTTGAAAACCAGCGAGCCGTTGGTTCCGCCGAAGCCGAAGTTGTTTTTCAGCGCGATATCGATCTTCATCGGCCGCGCCTTGTTGGCGCAGTAGTCCAGGTCGCATTCCGGATCCTGGTTGAAGATATTGATGGTCGGCGGCGAGATCTGGTGATGAAGAGCCAGCACCGTAAACAACGACTCGACGCCACCGGCGCCGCCCAACAGGTGGCCGGTCATCGACTTGGTCGAATTGACGACGATCTTGTAAGCGGCATCGCCGAAGGCGGCCTTGATGGCATCCGACTCGTTCTTGTCGCCGAGCGGCGTCGACGTGCCGTGCGCATTGACGTACTGCACATCGGAGGGTTCCACACCGGCATTTTTCAGTGCATTGACCATCGAACGGCGCGGACCATCCATGTTCGGCGCAGTGATGTGGTAGGCATCGGCACTTCTGCCGTAGCCGATCAATTCAGCATAGATCTTGGCACCACGAGCCTTGGCGTGTTCGTACTCTTCCAGCACGAGAACGCCGGCACCCTCGCCCAGCACAAAACCATCGCGATCCTTGTCCCACGGACGGCTGGCCGTCGCCGGATCGTCGTTGCGGGTGGACAGCGCACGCGCCGCGCTGAACCCCCCCATGCCGAGCGGCGACACGGTCGATTCGGCACCACCGGCCACCATTACGTCGGCATCACCGTATTCGATAATACGCGCGGCTTCACCGATGGAATGCGTACCCGTCGTGCAAGCGGTGACGATGGACAGGTTCGGCCCCTTGAAGCCGTACTCGATCGACAGGTTGCCCGAGATCATGTTGATGATCGAACCCGGCACAAAGAACGGCGAGACCTTGCGCACACCGCCATTGGCGTATTCGTCCTTGGTCTCCTCGATCAGGGGCAAGCCACCGATCCCCGAACCGATGGCGACGCCGACACGCTCCGGATCGGCCGCCCCCTCCTGGTCCAGCCCCGCATCACGGACTGCCTGCATACCCGCTGCCAGACCGTAATGGATGAACTTATCCATACGCCGGGCATCCTTGGCGGAAATGTACTGGGTGATGTCGAAATTCTTCACTTCGCCGGCAAACTTGACCGGAAAGGTGGAGGTATCGAAACGGGTAACGGGCGCGATCCCGGAAACGCCGGCGATGATGTTCTGCCAGCCTTCTTCAACGCTGTTGCCGACCGGGGAAATCAGGCCCAGGCCGGTAATGACGACTCTGCGACGTGCCAAGATATGCACTCCGAAAGCAAATGTAGCAAGGCCGGCCCAGGAGGCCGGCCTTGCCTGGTTCAAACCGGAATTGGTTTACTTCTTGTTGGCGAGGATGAAATCGACAGCCTGTTGCACCGTGGTGATCTTCTCGGCCTGGTCATCGGGAATTTCAGTCTCGAATTCCTCTTCCAGAGCCATGACCAGCTCAACGGTGTCCAGGGAATCCGCGCCCAGATCGTCCACAAAGGAGGACTCGTTCTTGATGTCCGCTTCGTTCACGCCCAGTTGTTCGGCGACGATCTTCTTGACGCGCTCTACGATGTTATCCATTAGAAAAACTCCTTCCCCTCAGGGGTACGAAAAAAAACGTTGTGATTCTACCAAAAGCCGAAGCTTAGCGAAATCAATCCATGAACATACCGCCATTCACATGCACGGTAGTACCCGTGACATACGAAGCAGCGGGAGAAACCAGGAAACCGACAGCACCTGCCACATCTTCCGGCGTACCGGCACGGGCCAGCGGAATGGAAGCCAGCATGGCGGCCTTCTGCTCTTCGGTCAAGGCGTGCGTCATGTCGGTGGCAATAAAGCCCGGGGCAACGCAGTTAACCGTGATGTTGCGACTACCCAGCTCACGGGCCAGCGAACGACTCAGGCCGGCGACACCCGCCTTGGCCGCGCAATAATTGGCTTGTCCGGCATTGCCAGAATAGCCGACTACCGACGAAATATTGACGATACGCCCGAAGCGCGCCTTCATCATGCCACGCATGACCCCACGTGACAGACGGAAAACGGCTTTCAGATTGGTATCGATGACCGCATCCCACTCGTCGTCGCCCATGCGCATCGCAAGGTTATCGCGGGTAATGCCGGCATTGTTGACCAGGATGGTGATGGCCCCGAATTCCTTGCCCAGGTCGGCCAGCAAGGCGTCGGCCAGGGCGGCATCGGTCACATTGAGAACGACGCCCTTGCCCTTGCAGCCAGCTTCGCTCAGGTAAGCGGAAATCTGCACGGCACCGGCCTCGCTGGTCGCTGTTCCGATCACATTGGCGCCCTGCCTGCCGAGCTCTAGGGCGATAGCGCGGCCGATACCGCGGGTGGCGCCGGTAACCAGCGCAATCTTGTCGTTGAGCATACCCTTACTCCAGGCCGAGGTTGGCATCAATGGACGCGGCATCGGCCAAGGCCACACCAACCACGCCATCGGCACAACGCTTGGTCAGACCGGCCAGCACCTTGCCCGGACCGCACTCGGCTACGGTCGACACGCCGATGGCAGCCATTTTCTGAATGGTTTCAACCCAGCGTACCGGATTGTAGGCCTGACGAACCAGCGCATCCTTGATGCGGGCCGGATCGCTTTCGATAGCGACGTCCACGTTATTGATCACCGGAATGGTCGGCGCCTTCAGGGTCAGCTCGTTCAGTCGAGTCGCCAGCTTGTCGGCGGCAGGACGGATCAAAGACGAATGAAAGGGCGCGGAAACCGGCAAGGCCTTCGCCATCTTCGCACCGCGAGCCTTGCAGGCATCCATGGCGCGCTCGACAGCGCCCTTATGGCCGGCGATCACGGTTTGGCCGTTGGCATTGAAATTCACCGGCTCGACGATTTCGCCCTGAGCAGCTTCGTTGCAAGCCGCCACAATGCCCGCATTGTCGAGACCAAGCACTGCGGCCATGGCACCAGTGCCAAGCGGCACGGCCTCCTGCATGGCGGCTGCCCGCAGACGAACCAGCGGCACGGCATCCTTGAGTTCGATAACCCCGGCGGCGACCAGCGCAGCGTATTCACCGAGACTGTGCCCGGCAAGCACGGCGGGGTTGCGGCCGCCCTTTTCCTGCCACAAGCGCCAAGCGGCAATGCCTGCGGTCAACATCACCGGTTGCGTGTTTACCGTCTGGGTCAGCACCTCGGCCGGACCTTCAGCAACCATCGCCCACAGATCGTCGCCCAGCGCGGCCGAGGCTTCTTCAAAAGTGGCACGAACCACGGCGGCATCGCCGTAGGCGGTCATCATGCCAACGCTCTGCGAGCCCTGGCCGGGAAAAACAAAGGCAAAAGACATTATTCAGTCTCCTGATCAGAATTCGAGGAGGGCTGCGCCCCAGGTGAACCCGCCGCCAACACCTTCAAGCAGCACCTTCTGCCCGGGCTGGATGCGCCCGTCGCGCACAGCCTCGTCCAATGCCAGCGGCACCGAAGCCGCCGAGGTGTTGCCGTGACGATCGACGGTCACGATAACCCTGTCGCGATCGACCCCCAGTTTCTTGCCGGTCGCTTCGATAATGCGAATATTGGCCTGATGGGGAATCAACCAGTCCACATCCGAAGTGGCGCAGGCCGCGGTTACGCAGACCTCTTCAGCCACCTCGGCCAGCACCCGGACAGCAAATTTGAAGACAGATTGCCCATCCATGCGCAAAAAGGGATCACCAGTCACCTGACCGCCACAAATCTGCCCAGGCACATTGAGAATTCCGCTCTGGCTGCCGTCGGCATGCATCGCCGTAGCCAGGATGCCAGGCCGTTCTGAGGCTTCGAGGACCACGGCACCGGCGCCGTCACCAAACAGCACACAGGTACCCCGATCCTGCCAGTCGAGAATGCGCGAAAAGACTTCGGCCCCGATAACCAGTGCCCGCCGGTGACTGCCTGAACGGATAAACTTGTCGGCAATACCCAGTGCGTAGGTGAATCCGGCACAAACGGCCTGCACATCGAAAGCAGCGGCCCCCTTGTTGCCAAGCTGCCCCTGAATCAGGCAAGCCGTGCTCGGAAAAATGAAATCCGGGGTCGACGTGGCGACAATGATCAGGTCGAGCTGGTCGGCCGTTATCCCGGCCATTTCCAGCGCTCGCTGGGCCGCCAGCAAACCGAGCTGGCTCGACGTAGTACCGGCTTCGGCTAGGTGACGGCTGCGGATGCCTGTCCGGGTGACGATCCATTCATCGTTGGTATCGATGCCGCGCGCAGCCAGATCGTGGTTGCTGACGGGGTTGCCCGGCAGGTAACTACCGGTGCCAATCAGGCGTGCGTACATTCAGACATTCTCCACAACGGCATTGGGTGCCGCAGTCATCTGGGCGATTCGCCCGGCAATACGTTCCAGAACCCGATTTTCGGCGGCGTCATAAGCACGGGAAATCGCGTTGCCGAACGACATCACATCGGCCGAGCCGTGACTCTTGACCGAAATCCCCTTGAGCCCAAGCAGGATGGCGCCGTTGTAACGCCGGTGATCAAACCGCTTCTTGAAGTTATTGAGAACGGAAATGGCAATCAACGCTGCGATCTTGGTCAGCCAGTTGCGTTTGAACTCGCTGCGCAAGGACGAACCGAGCATCTGGGCCAGACCTTCGGAGGTCTTCAGGGCGACATTGCCGACAAAGCCGTCACAGACAATCACGTCAGCGTCGCCCTTGTAGATCCCATCGCCTTCGACATTGCCAATGAAGTTGAGATCGGAAGCACGGAGCAATTCAGCCGCCGCCTTGACCACTTCATTGCCCTTGATTTCCTCTTCGCCAATGTTAAGGATGCCGACCGTCGGTCGCTCCTTATGCTCCATGGCAGCAACCAACATGGCCCCCATGATGCCGAACTGAAGCAGATGCTCCGGCCCGCAATCGACATTGGCGCCGAGGTCTAGCATATGGGTATGCCCATTGACTGTCGGCAGCGGCGCGCAAATAGCCGGCCGCTCGATACCGGGCAGCATTTTCAGCACGAACCGGGAGATCGCCATTAGCGCGCCGGTATTGCCCGCCGAAACACAGGCATCCGCCTCGCCGGCCTTCACCAGATTGATTGCCACCCGCATCGACGAATCCTTCTTGCCGCGCAAGGCGAGTGCCGGCGATTCGTCCATGGCCACAACTTCGCTGGCATGAACCAGGCGCAAACGAGGACTGGATGCCTGCTCACCCAACAAAGGGCGCAGAACCTCCTCCCGGCCAACGAGAATCAACTGGGCTTCCGGCTGATCGGCAAGAAAACGGAGGGCAGCCGGCACCGTCACTGACGGCCCGTGATCCCCCCCCATGCAATCGATGGCGATGCGGGTTGTCATGGCAAAAGAAAAGGCAGGCGGCCCACTGGGAACCGCCTGCCCTTCAATGAACGATTACTCGCCCTTGGCCTTCAGAACCTTCTTGCCGCGGTAAAAACCGTTCGGAGAAATGTGGTGGCGCAGATGCGTCTCACCGGTGGTCGGCTCGACAGCCAGCGGCGGGTTGACCAGGAAGTCGTGAGCGCGATGCATGCCACGCTTGGAAGGGGATTTTTTGTTCTGTTGAACGGCCATGATGTGTTACTCCAAAAAAATCAGTTCGGCTTGCCTTTAAGCCCAGCCAGCGCTGCAAACGGATTAACCCGCTCCCCTGCACCGGCCGCACCAGGCAAACCACATTTTTCGTGCCGCGGCGCGACTGGCAGGGCCAGGAGGATTTCGTCCTCCACCAATTCGGCCACCTTCAGTTCGCCCGCCAACGGCAGGAAATCCCGTGTGTCGTCCTCCAGCTCTTCCTGAGACAACTCGGTATTCTCGGGAACGAGTTGCAAAAGACTATCCACCTCCAGACTGAAGTGAATCGCCCCCAGACAGCGCTGACAAGCCAGGGGAATAACCCCACTCACTGTCAGGCGCAGCATGAACTGCCCTCGTTCGCTCTTGAAGCCCTGCAGATGAAAATCGACATTACCCGTCACTTCAGCCAGCAAATCATGCAGGCGTGAAAGCTCCGCGATAGCCAGCGCTCCCTCAAGAACACCGCCACCCCGGGCAAAGGCAAATCCATCCGAAATTGTTTTCAATCTCAAGCTGTTGCGACTTAAACGGTAGATGATATTATTTTTGGCTTTCCAAGTCAAAACAAAGTGCTGCATCAAGAAGATTCCGCAACGTCTTGTTGTAGCAAAACTTTCATGCCCCTCAAACTTATTCTTGCCTCAACCTCGCCCTACCGCCGAGAACTCCTCTCCCGCTTCGGCCTGCCATTTGAAGTCGCCAATCCGCAAACCGACGAGAGTCGCCTACCGGGCGAATCCCCAGAGCAGATGGCCCTGCGCCTATCCGAAGCCAAGGCTCGGGCAGTTGCCGCCACCCACCCGGACGCCCTCATCATTGGTAGCGACCAGGTTGCCACCGTCGATGGCCAGATATACGGCAAACCCGGCACTCACGAGCGGGCCGTCGAGCAATTGCGCCAACTCTCCGGGAAGACCGTCAATTTCTTTACCGGCCTATGCCTGCTGAACACGCAGACCGACCGGGCGGAAGTTCGCGGCATTCCGACCCTGGTAACTTTCCGACAGCTGACCGATCGCGAAATCGACAGTTACCTGCGGCGCGAACCCGCCTATAACTGTGCCGGCTCGGCAAAATCCGAGGGACTGGGCATCGTCTTGCTTAGCCGCATGCACGGCGACGACCCGAATGCGCTAGTAGGCCTGCCGCTGATTGCACTCCATGAAATGCTGCGCAACCAGGGAGTCGACGTCCTGTGACCGGCACGCTGTACCTGATCCCGGTGCCGCTCGGTCCGACTGCGCCGTCAACCTGCCTAACACCCGATGTTCTGGAATACATTCGCCCGCTGAAGCACTTCGTCGTCGAGCAAGCCAAAACCGCCCGCGCCTTCCTGAAGGCCGTCGGCACGGACACCCCACTACAGGAACTGCAACTGGCGGAGCTGAACGAACACACGCGACATGACGCACTTGACGCCCTACTCGCCCCGTTGCGGGCCGGCCACGACCTGGGGCTGCTGTCCGAGGCCGGCTGCCCGGCGGTAGCTGACCCCGGCGCCAATCTGGTTGCTCTCGCGCAAAAGGAAAATATCCGGGTCACCCCGTTGATCGGCCCCTCATCCCTGCTGCTGGCCTTGATGGCTTCCGGCCTGAATGGCCAGCGCTTTGCCTTTCAGGGCTACCTCCCAGCCAAGGAGGCCGAACGCAGCAAGACATTGCGCGAACTGGAAAATGAGTCACGAAAAAAACAACAAACCCAGCTGTTCATCGAAACCCCCTATCGCAACCGCCAAATGTTCGATGCCGTTCTGAGCAATTGCCAGCCCGGCACCCGGCTGACCGTGGCAACTGACCTGACACTACCCGGCGAATTCGTGCTGACGCGAACGATCCAGTCCTGGAAAAAACAAACGCCGCCCGATATCGAGCGGCGTCCGACAGTGTTTTTGCTGCTAGCCTGACGACTCAGCGCAGGCGCGCCCCGGCCGAGGCTTCGGAAAAACCGCTCCAGAAGCCGTTGACCGCCCCAGCCCCGAGCCGCTTGGCGAAACGCTCGGCGATATTGTCCTTGACCGAGTAATCAAGGATTTTCTCGGCCTTGACGACATCCCTGGCTACCGAGTCGACGCTTCCGTAGTCGTCAGCCAGACCAAGCGCAACGCTTTGGGTGCCAGTCCACATCAAGCCGGAGAACATATCCGGCGACTCCTTCAGCCGATTGCCACGACCGGTTTTGACCACCTCAATGAACTGCTTGTGGATATCATCGAGCAGCAGCTGTGCATGCGCCTTGTGGCGTGCTTCCTGCGGCGAGAACGGATCGAGAAAACCCTTGTTTTCGCCAGCGGTGAGCAAACGACGCTCAACCCCCAGCTTGTCCATCGTCGACGTGAAGCCGAAACCATCCATCAACACCCCGATCGAGCCGACAATGCTGGCCTTGTTGACATAAATTCTGTCGGCCGCCGCCGCCACATAATAGCCGCCGGAAGCGCAGATATCCTCGACCACAGCATACAGAGGCTTATCCGGATACTTGGCCCGCAAGCGCCGAATTTCGTCATTGACCATGCCCGCCTGAACCGGACTGCCGCCGGGGCTATTGATGCGCAGCACAACCCCCGCGCTATGCTTTTCTTCAAAGGCACTCTGCAGGGCAGCGATCAATTTTTCCGCGCTGGCCTCACCCTTGGCTTCAATCACTCCAGTCAGAGTGACCATGGCGGTGTGGCGCTCCTGGTGCTCCCCCCCTGCGCCCCAATCAACCACCGCCACAAGGACAACCACCAAATAAACCAAACCCAGCGCCTTGAAAACAATGCCCCAGCGCCGCCTGGCCTTTTGCTCTTCAAGTGCCGCATAGGCCAGCTTTTCGAGCGTCTTTCGTTCCCAGTCGGGACTATCGTTGGGAGGTTGGGGATTTTCCATTGGACTATTCTTGGTTTTCAACTAGGTAAATTTGGCCGTCGATTTCGCTGATCGGCAAGGCCTTCAGGCCGACACCCTGGCAACGCCCCCCCAGGCAACGACCTGACTCCGGGGAATAAAGCGCTCCATGTACCGAGCAAATCAAGTATAACTTGGAATCGTCGAAAAACTCGCCCGGCTGCCAGTCGAGCTGGGCCGGCACATGACCACACTCATTCAGGTAGGCATAGACCCGACCCCGGTAGCGGATGGCAAATGCCGGGGTTTCCCGCCCGTAACGCTGGACGGCAAATCTGACCCCCTTGCCGCCATCGAGCAAGTCCGACGCGGCGCAGATCAGGCGTTGTTTTTCAGCCATACATCGAGCTCGGCAACCGTATGCAAACAGGCCAGCGGCCGATGTTCGGCCAGATGCTCGTACGGATGGGCACCGTAGGTGACGGCCAGGCTCGCGACGCCGGCATTGCTTGCCATCAGCAGGTCGTGCGAGGTATCGCCGATCATCAAGGTCGCTTCGGGCGGCACGGCAAATTCATCCATCAGTTCCTCAAGCATTTGCGGATGCGGCTTGGAATGACATTCGTCGGCGCAGCGCGATGCCTGAAACAGGGGACGCAGCCCGGAATGATCCAGCGCCCGGTCCAAACCGAGCCGACTCTTGCCGGTAGCCACCGCCAGTACATGGCCCGCCATCTGCAAACGCTGCAAGAGTGCCGGAATTCCGGAAAAAAGACCGAGGTCGTGGTCGGACGACAAATAATGGAAGCGATAACGCTCGACCATGGCCTGATAGTTTTCGGGCGGCAGATCAGGAACGGCATGGCGCATCGCATCCACCAAGCCAAGACCGATGACGTGCCGGGCTTGCGCATCGCTGGGTTCGGGCAAGGCCAGATCGCGGCAAGCGGCCTGGATGGCATTGACGATGGCGCCCGCCGAATCGAGCAGCGTCCCGTCCCAATCGAAGACGATCAGATCGTATTTCATGTGTTTCAGAATTTCTTCCCGAGGAATTGTTCCAGGTTTTCGGCCGCAAATTCGCGGGTATTTTGCCCGTCGACCGCAGCAATATAGCTGCCGATACCATCCGGCAGGGGCGCCACGCATTCCAGCGGCGCCGCGGTCAGCGGATGACGAAAAGCCATGCGCCAGGCGTGCAGCGCCATGCGTTTCAGGCCATCGCGCTTGAGCCGCTTGTTCAACCCGAATTCACCATACTTTTCGTCGCCGAGAATCGGGAAGCCAAGATGCGCCAGATGCACACGAATCTGGTGCGTCCGCCCCGTCTTCAACTGCGCCTCCAGCAGGCTCATCTCCGGCCAACGGGCCAGCAGGCGAAACACCGTATGCGATGCCTTACCATCCTCGCGCACCATGACCCGCCGCTCGCCACCCTCGGTCAGGTATTTGTACAGCGGCAACTTGACGTGCTGGGTAGCGTTCATCCAGCGCCCCTTGACCAGCACCAGATAACGCTTGTCGGCTCCGGCACCGTGTTCGCGAAACATGTCATGCAAAGTAGTCAAGGCCAACCGCTTCTTGCCAACCAGCAGGATGCCGGAGGTTTCACGGTCAAGCCTATGCGCCAATTCGAGAAACCTGGCCTGCGGCCGCTGTCGGCGCAAGGCCTCAATAACGCCAAAGCTGACCCCGCTGCCACCATGCACGGCAATGCCTTCCGGCTTGTCGATGACCAGCATGGCCTCGTCTTCGTAGATGATCGGCAGATCGACGCGCTGCTTGGCCGCCTCCTCGACCTCATTCTGCGGCCGCTCGGCAAGGCGGATCGGCGGAATGCGCAGGCTGTCCCCAGCACACAAGCGATAGGTGGCGTCGACCCGCCGACTGTTGACCCGCACCTCGCCGCTACGCAGGATGCGATAAAGATGGCTTTTCGGCACCCCCTTGCAGTGGCGGATCAGGAAATTGTCCAGACGCTGGCCCTGCCCTTCGTCGTCGATTACCAGATGGCTGACGGAATAGTTACCAGCGCTGTTCATTTTCTAATATACTGCCCACGTTTTATGTCTCGGTTTGCAAGAGATTCCGAACCGTCAGACCGTTTGCCTCGCGCCACAGCGCGACCGCCACGCGGCAGGCTCCGAAATCTCACTTGCGCGACTTGCACAAGCCAGACCAACGTAAAACGACTGGTTAAGTTCACTCACCAAAAGTAGTGATGTTAATGGATTAGCCCG
>Ga0316605_10000402_pt1 | contig 31453 bp, 30 predicted proteins | sample OWC_soil_day20_n_FD_207666 | JGI IMG/M metagenome (GOLD analysis project Ga0316605, IMG submission 207666) | Wetland soil microbial communities from Old Woman Creek delta, Ohio, United States - OWC_soil_day20_noCT | ecosystem: Environmental > Terrestrial > Soil > Wetlands | place: USA: Ohio...
ATGAAACATTACCAACCCCTACTTTACTCAACAGAATGTTGCATAACTATGTCAACGACAAAGCGGTGATAAAGTTAAATTTAATTTTTTAGAGAAGATGTATAAATATGAATTATTTATAAACAGGCCAACGAATTAAAGAATTTTTCCAGCTTTTGCGGGTCAAGTTGCCGGTTTGTGCGTACACCGCTGCAGATATCAACTCTTCTTACTAAAATTTTTTAAATGCCGTAAAGCTTCTCTTTCGATTTGTTCAAAGTCCGGCAAGTCTTGTATTTGTTCTTTAAGCGAGCTTTGCCATCGTCCTTTGTATTGCGGTAGTCTTTCAGCCAGTTTCTTAAGAAAGTCGGCAGGGTTTAATCCCTTGTTGGTACACTTTTTGGAAAATTCGGCCATGTAAATGCTTGCATCCATCCCGTGTTCTTCGAACAAATACAAAATGTCATATAAATCTCTTGCCTGCATTCTTTGCATCACAGAACGCATCTTCTCTAATAGCACTTCTTCCAGTTTATAACATAGAAGTTTGTGCTCTTCTAAGTCCGAGTATGACAAAAAGACATCTTTTTCAACCGGCTCAAATACTAATTGCTCGTTTCTCGAAATATCTATTTTTACCCGCTTGTTATTTCCTTGTCCGCCAAGAGGGCCGATATAGTATTTTACAATATAATATTGTAAATATGGTGATAAAATGCAATTACAAAAGAAGTGCAATAATATCATTTAACACCTAATATTCTAAATTAAAATTTTTCCCACAGGAAATTTACTCTTTTGCTTCGCACCTGTGGATTTTTGAGAAGTGAGTTTCCACTTTTGCTTCAAAATGGAGGTTGTCTAATGGTTTTTCAACCGCTTTTAAGGTATTTCACAGTCATAATTTCGCGTTTTCACATAATTCTTCCATTCTGTTTTGTGATAGTAATGTTTCCAGAGGCGTTTTCGGAGTTTTTCAGCAAGCCGACAGGTTGTAGCTCAATACGGCTAACTGCCAAAGGATATCGTTTGCAGAAAAATCATCGGTCAAGGTCTGTGACGCATGAAGTTGGTTTTCGGTTTGCTCAATCCAATTTTCACTCTCAGCACGCTCCTTGTATAACCCATGCAATGCTTCGCCATCCTTCTTCTTTAAATTAGAACAATAGAAAAATACTCATATTCAGTTGCCATGGTTACTTCCTCAAAGAAGTTTGTCTCTTTGTATCCGGTTAAGATTCGGATACCTCTGAGTGTCCTTTTCTTAGTATGTCGGGCATGGTGTTAAACTAACAGGATGCAAGTTCCTGTATGTGCCGAGTTGATAGTAAACATTAGCGAATGGCAAGGGTGTTTCGGGGGACTGCAAATCTGAAAGAAGCCATCAGCAAAACTGAAGTTCTGACGCATAGAAATCTGATACAAGGCTTCACAGGAGAGGGCAACCGAGCCATGGATTGGGAACGCCCAAAATTCAACCGTAACTCCAGGGAGTAAATCAGGCAGGACACAGTGAAAGTTTAGTATCTTATCCCGAGAGATCTTGCAGGATGTACCAATAGTGCAGAATGTGCAGCGATGTATATTTATATTTTGCAAGAAGTCTGCAGATGACATAGTAATCAAGGTAGGAACAACTGAGAGGAAGGGCTGAATTTTTTAATTAAGGAGCAGTTATTTCAAAATTTGTTTTATGGAGCGACAGCAAATCAGAGAATACCAACAAGACCTCTTCAACCAAGGAGGGGAGGATTCCCTGTACCCTTGTGCCACCTGTGAAGCCGTAAGCGGAGCAGAGGCACCAAAGGTGTTGCAAGTAGAACAGGCAGGCGAAAAGAGACGAGCCTTAGCCCAAGATTTGAAGGGAGCTGTATTGTGTCACAGCAATATCTCACAAGCTTACAAACAGGTAAAGCGCAACAAAGGAGTTGCCGGTATTGACCATATGGGTGTGGAAGGTTTTTCGGTATGGTATGCCACCCACTGGGAAACCTTAGCGGGTAATCTGGCCGAAGGTACTTACCAGCCACAAGCGGTCAAAGAGGTAACCATCCCCAAACCTGACGGGGGCAAACGCAAGCTGGGCATTCCTACGGTAACCGACAGGATTATCCAACAAGCGATTGCACAAGTTCTGAGTCCTATTTATGAGCGGCAGTTCTCCGACCACAGCTACGGTTATCGTCCCAAACGCAATGCACATCAAGCATTGAAGAAAGGAAGCGGATACGTAGAAGCAGGAAGAGGGTACGTTGTAGATTTAGACCTGAAGACGTTCTTTGATGTAGTCCACCACGACCGCTTAATGTACAAGCTATCTACCACCATCAGAGATAAAGTGCTGCTGGGATTGATACGCAAATACCTCCAGAGCGGAATCATGGCAGATGGTGTTATCAGTCAACGCATTGAAGGCACCCCACAGGGCAGTCCCCTATCCCCATTGCTGTCTAATATCGTATTAGATGAATTGGACAAGGAGCTGGAGCGCAGGGGACATAAATTTGTTCGATTTGCAGATGATTGCAACATTTACGTACGCAGCCAAGCGGCAGGCGGGAGAGTGCTGAAATCAATAAGCAACTTTATCGAAGGCAAACTGAAACTCACCGTTAATCGCGAGAAAAGCAAAGTTTGCGAAGTGGACCAAACTGAATTTTTAGGTTATACCATTCAAAAGAATGGTAACCTGATCATTGCACACAAGAGCATCAATCGTTTCAAGATTAAGGTACGCATAATCGCCAAATGGAACAGGGGCGCAAAGCTGGATGAAATCGTATCCGAGCTCACCTCCGTGATGCGAGGCTGGTTGACCTATTTTCGCTATGCACGATGTCGGAGAGTATTAAGAAATCTCGATGCATGGATACGCAGAAAACTCCGCTGCTTTAAAATCAAGCAATGTAAACGTGTAATCACGCTTCAACGCTTTCTCAAGAGCAGGGGGGGGCCGAAACTTGGCAAAGCTGGATAATAGCCCTATCGGGTATAGGACTCTGGCGTAAGTCAGGAAGTCCCCAAGTCCATCAAGCAATGGGTAGTAGCTGGTTTTATGAAGAAGTAGGCTTGTACAACCTCTCATTGAATTACGAAAGGTTAAACATTTAATAGAAACCGCCGTGTGCGAGAGCATGCACGGTGGTGTGAGAGGGCGGGGGAGCAATTCCCCTACCTACTCGATTTCCAACCCTTAGCCTTGTATTCAAATGCATAAATTGACTTCTTTTATCGGAGAACGACCATTCTTATTCCAGCATCAATTTGTTTAAGTTCTGGAGCTTTACTTTCACCAAATAATCATGCCCCTCACTCTCCAATAAATAAAATAGCTCTACGTTGAAATAACTACTGTCTGCCAGAAAGAAGATTCTCCTTATCTTTCGCGGCAACGATGCAAGGGTTTACTTAATGAACTTACAAATGCCATTGGAGGTATAGGCCTAACCTGTAAGAAACTAGCTATTGAGGACCAGCTTCATCTCTGTACAAAAACAGAGCTGTGAATGATAACTGTTTGCTCCTAGTTTGTGATGGTTGTAACCTTTGGCAGCTTCCTCCTGATTACCATATACGGTAGCCACAGTAGAATCACGATCTATGGTGACAAGACTTAGATTGCTCTTTCTCACCATTTTGCTTGCTAACCTAAAGAGCCCTTCCTGCAAAGAGAATGCCCCCCTTTGACCTAGTGCCTTCAAACAACCGGTTAGTGTATTTTGATCAATATCTTCCTTCAAACTCAATAAATGCTGTACCAAAGTGTCATATGTAAAATTCTCTATCCGGCTCATCCGGTAAACATCTGACATAGACGCTAAAACAAGAGAGAGTATAATTTGTGTCGTACTGAACTTCGTTGCGTTTTGTTTTACAGTAGGAAACAATATGTCAAGCAATTTTCCAATGCTCTGTTTATGAATGCATTTTGAAACTAATGCCAATCAAGAGTAACTTGTTAATCGTTCCTCTGTGAAATTTTATCGGCTTTCCCTGCCTTAAATCCAATGTTCTTATTATCTTTGTGTTGCATCTGTTAGGAGGAATGTTAGTTTTTATTTAACACTTTAAAAATAAGCATTTTATCTGATAAATGCTTATTTTAATTTAGAAATTTAGGTAACATTTAAAGTTGGACATATTCATGACTTCAGAAATGCACCAAAAAATAAATTATAGCCTTCAACGAATAGCCAATATGTTGCTATTGAATGCCAGTTTCATAACCAACCTCGGTCTTATCAACGGCAAAATGGGCATAGCTATTTTCTTTTACCACTATGCCAAGTATACAAATAATGAAGTTTATGAAAATTATGCCGGAGAATTAATTGACGAGATATACGAAGAAATTAAAAATCGCACGTCCATTGATTTTGACAATGGATTAACAGGAATCGGATGGGGTATTGAATATTTAGTACAAAATGGATTTCTGGAAGCTGATACAGATGAAGTATTAGATGACGTTGATGAGACTGTCTACCAAAAGATATTGTTACAGCTATCATACAATGATATTGAAGGTTGTCTGCTGTATCAGATTGCCCGATTAAAATCGAAAACCAATGGAAACATCCAAAAAGAACTATTGAAAAAACATACACTCCTTTGTTTGTTGGATGAATGTGAGAAATTTCTGCTGTATCGAAATTTTAAAGATAACATTGCTTTCCCAAATAGAAACACACTTAGTGCCATACAATTCTTTCTTGCCGAAATTGATGAAAAAGGACTGTTCCCTCAAAAAACAAAAAAAATACTGGGGTGTCTGCCTGCGTATTTTGAATTTATAGCACTTAACAGTAGCGAAAAAATAGATGATACAATTATCAGCAGGGTAACCTCTTTGGCGTGGCAAAAATTAGTTTACCCTTCAGCTATGAATCATACGGACACTTCCTCATTTCAGGAGGTTTTTGAATTTATTGATAAGGAAGAGAACTGGAATAGACAGTTCGAATTAAACAACGGTCTGGTAAGTCTTGGATTAGTTTTATTGCAAATGAATACCAGCTCTATTTCTAAGCTTAATGTGCCAGATATACAGGCAAGCATTCAATCAGTACAACCAGAGGGAGGACTTTCTGTCTTTATTTTTAAATCTAATTCAATAGGTATGCAATATGGTACAGGGAGTTATATTAAAGAACTCACTGAAAGCATGTATATAGACTCAGATATAACAATATTTTTAACGAACTTTTATAACAGCGATTGTAAGGAAATCTCCATTGAACGTGTATCTCCAAAATTCTACAAACTCAGAATACCGGCTCCTTTCAGAAATATAAGAAATGACAAACTCGATAAAAAATATGCAAATATTGTTGTACACTTTTTGTCGTCTATTATTTCTGAAAAAGAAAGAGTTGTTTTTCAAATAAATAATTTGGACACAATTCATGTATTGAGAAAACTAAAAGAGAAATATACATATCCTATCATCTCTGTAGTGCATATTGCCATTTGGCAACAATTATTGAATGCGAATACTGATTCTGCCTTAAATCAAACGGAACGCTTATTGGATATAGAAAGAGAAACATATAAATTATCAGACAAGATTGTTGTGCTGACTGCCTATATGAAAAACTATCTAATAAAAGAGTATGACATATCTCCTGAGAAAATTGATTTAATCCCTAACGGTATTAATTATGAGAGATATAAAACAATCTCTTTAAAAGAAAAGAATAAATTAAAAAAATCATTAGGATTCAGAGCAGATGAAAAAATCATCCTTTTTACTGGCAGGGTAGATCAGGCTAAGGGAGTATTCTTCCTGATTGATGCTTTTATTGATGCTTGTAATGAAGACGATAATCTTAGGCTTATAATTATTGGTAACGGAAACGTTGAACAATGTATGAAAAGATGTTACTCATTTTCAGGGAAAATTACTTTTACAGGTTTCATTGAAACTGAGCAGATTAATAAGTTTTATCAAATAGCAGACATTGGTGTATCTCCCTCTTTGCAAGATCAATGCCCATATACTGTATTAGAAATGATTGCCAATAAGATACCTTTGATCATTTCGAAAATTGAAGGTCTAGATGAGATGCTTAGTGACGAAGAATGTGTTTTTATAAATCCAATAATTGATAATGACGGCAATAGGAGTTTCAATATAACTGAATTGTCTCAGGCAATTTTATATCTATTAAATGACAGTGAAACAGCAACCAGAATAAGTGAAACTGCATATTTAAAGTTAAGTACCAAACATAATGCTAAATGTATGTTAGATAATATACAAAGAACATATATCAAAGCATATAGTGACAAAAGTAAACAAGCACCAACACTATTTAATAATTTGGCAATATTACAATAATATAATTGCCCCAGAAACCGAAAAGGGATTAGAGTAGGTAAATTAAATTTTTTATGTTATGAAAACTATTAAAAAATTGACCCTAAACAAAACAATTATTTCGTCGCTGTCCAGAGAGCAAACTGGTCAAATTAAAGGAGGAGGAGATGGGGGTAATGAAACTGCTTATGCATGTGCAACAATTCAAGGTCCTGAATGTGGCACTGAAATCTGTGGAACAAATGGTGACTCACTTTGTATTGCATGCAATTCGGATTATGGTATGACATGCAATTCATGCGAAGGATCATGTTGGACTGAATGTGGTACTGAATGTGCTAGTAATTGCCCAAATCCAAGTTGTAATTGGACAGATTGTGCTTATTAATTTTCCCGGAAATGAAGAGTGTTATTAATGACACTCTTCATTTCTTTTTAATATATTACAAAACCGGATTAGTTATTTAAAAATTGTAATTTCGTTATATGGCTTATTATACGAAAAAATGGGTACCAATATTTGATTTGGATAGTATTGGGAAAAAACTTAACGAGATAGCTGACGTATTGTCAAACAATGCATTAGATGGTAGGTACTCATTGTTAACTGGAAATACGGGAGTCGCTCTTTTTTTCTATTATTATGGATTGTTTAAAAAAGAACAAAAATATTTTGATACTGGAAACTCAATAGTTTTGAATAATATTGCCTTAATCAATAATTCTGGGAATAAACATTACTCTCTATGTAATGGTACGTCTGGATTTTTATGGGGATTAGATCATATGATCAAACAAGACTTTATAAAAGGTGAGTGTAATGAAATTTTTTCTTCTAAAGATTCTGAACTTTATACAATAATGTTAAAGGATATGAATGAAAAAAAATTTGATTTCCTGCATAATGCTCTGGGAATTGGTCTATATTTATTAGATAGAAATAATCCTTATACGACAAGTTGCATTGAATCAACTATAACAGTAATGGAGCAGATTGCAGAAAAAGATATAAGCGGAATAAAATGGCGATCAACAGTCAATTTTACTAACGAATCTAAAGAAGTTTATAATTTGAGTTTATCTCACGGAGTTGCAAGTATCATTTCCTTTCTTGGGAAAACATATAAATACGATATTGCAAAAGATAGTGTAAAAAAATTACTTATGAGCGCTATCGCATTTTTACTCAGTTCCAGATCGAATTCTATGGTTAATGATGTGGAGTCAATATTTCCATCATATATTTATATGAATGGCGAAAAATCAAATAAAAGTAGATTGGCTTGGTGTTATGGAGATTTGGGCATAGGTAACGTTTTATGGCAGATTTCGCAAATTTTGAAAAATCCAGAATGGGAGAGGATAGCAATTGATGTATTAATTCATTCAACAAAAAGACGTGATCCAGTTATGGAAATGGTAAGAGATGCATGTATTTGTCATGGATCGTCTGGGATTGCTCATATATATAATCGCATGTATCAATCTACAGGTATTGAGAATTTTAAGGAGTCTGCTATTTATTGGTTAAATGATACAATGAATAAATCAATTTTCAAAGATGGCATTGCTGGTTTTAAAACTTGGCATTCTCAGGAGTATGGCGGATGGACAAATGAAATTGGAATTTTGGATGGTGTTGCAGGTATAGGATTGGTTTTACTTGCTGCAATAAGTGATATAGAACCTAAATGGGACGAATGTCTTTTATTAAGTTAATTACATCAATTTTATTATGAATAATCCATATCTTCCATTTAACCATTTTGTTTTTCGAAGTCCTTTGTTTCCCTTCAATTCTTTTATTCAAGATTTGGAAAAAATATCTTTATCTGAAAATAATTTTATAAATCTGTTAAAAAGTGAAATTTTACAAGAGGCAATTTATTTAGCATCTCCTATATTATTTGAAGAAATATTAAGATATTTGAGTAAAGGATTGCCCAATAAAAAAGAGGAAGTTAGGTTTAAATATTCAATAGTACGTTACCTCTGTCGCATGTCTACCAGATGCACTCCTTTTGGTCTTTTTGCTGGCTGCTCTATAGGTAAAATAGACGAGCATACTGAAATTTCCTTAAAAAAAATTGAGAGTTATAACCGACATACACGCTTGGATATGAATTACCTGTGTTCATTAACACAAGATATATCCCAATCAACTACATTTAAGGGAAATATTAGTTTTTTCAGTAATACCAGCATCTACAAATTCGGAGAGAATTTGCGCTATGTCGAGTATTTTTATAATGGTACAAAACGCATCCATAGGATTGCATCTGTTGATCATTCGGAATATCTAGATAAAGTTTTAAAGGAAGCGTCCCTTGGAAAAAAAATAAATGATTTAGTAGAATTGTTAACTGATGATGAAATTTCCAGTGATGAAGCATCTGATTTTATAAACGAACTTATTGATTCACAATTATTAGTTAGTGCTATTGAGCCTTCAGTTACTGGACAAGAATTCCTGTGCCAGGCAATACAGCAACTTCAGTATATCAAAGATAATATAGTTGATAATGAATACATAAACACCACTTTTAACAGATTAATTAAAGTTAACAAGTTGTTGGAAGAGATAGACAAAATGCCACTAGGAACTACGATAGAAAAATATGATGAAATTATCAGAGCTCTTGAAGATTTTAAAACAAAGTATGATGCTAAATATTTGTTCCAAGCTGATATGATAAAACCAGTCATAAAAGCTGGTTTAAAAAAGGATACTATTGATGAAATTCTGAATGCTATTATATTGCTTAACAAGATAACAGCTTCTTCCGGAGAGAGCCCTTTAACAAAGTTCAGAGAGGCTTTTTATGAACGCTACGAAGAGAGAGAAATGCCATTATTACAAGTACTGGATAACGAATCAGGTTTAGGATACAACCAAAGCGGTAGTGCAGGGGACATAAATCCTCTAGTTGATGGTTTGATAATTCCACAACAACCAGCTAAAAGTATTAATATTCCATGGAATAGGTTACAATCAGTTTTACTGAAAAAGTATATTGAAGCTAAAAGTGCAAGAAATTTCTCAATTGAATTAACGGATAAGGATTTTGAAAGCTTTAAACCAAGATGGGATGATCTACCAATAACAATATCTGCAATGTGCAGAATATTGAAGGATGACAATAATAGCAAAGAAATTTTGTTGAAATCAGTTGGAGGTTCAAGTGCAGCCACTCTTTTAGGTCGTTTTTGCCATGCCGATAAACAACTGGAAGAGCATGTACGAACAATAATAAAGAAAGAAGAAGAATTTGATTCAGAAGTTATTTTTGCTGAAATTGCTCATCTTCCTGAGTCACGTACAGGGAATATTTTATTACGTCCTGTTTTACGACAATATGAAATTCCTTATCTTGCCAAACCATCTGTTGAAAAAGAGCAACAATTAGAATTATCGGACTTAATGGTATCAGTAAGAAATGGAAGGTTGATACTGCGTTCCAGACGATTCAATAAAGAAGTATTTCCACGGTTGAGCAGTGCTCATAATTTTAGATCAAATTCCATGCCTGTCTACCACTTTTTATGTGACATGCAGATGCAGAACGGAAGAGTTGGAGTAGCTTTCAATTGGGGTGCATTGGCTAATGAATTTAATTGGTTACCAAGGGTAAAATATAAAAACATAATTTTATCACCAGCAAGATGGACAATTAAACATGAAGATGTGAAACTCCTTCTTGATAAAACTGATGATAAAGAGTTGCTTGAATCTGTTTTAATGTGGAGACAAACACAACTAATTCCTGAATATGTAGTACTGGATGACGGAGATAACGAACTTTTTGTTAACTTAGGGAATATACTAAGTATAAGGACATTATTTTCAGCAATAAAAAAACGGCAGTCATTTTTTCTTGAAGAATTCCTTTTTTACCCTGATTCGGCAGTAGTCAGAGGGGATGGTGGAGTGTTTACAAATGAATTCATAATATCATTTTATAAAGATATTCAATTACAAAAATGATCGATTCTACTAAAATGGGAAACAATGTAAAAAGGACATTCATTCCTGGTGATAGATGGGTTTATTTCAAAATATATACAGGATATAAAACATCCGATATTCTTCTAAGCAAGGTATTACCCCAGGTTATAAATCAATTAAAAGCTGAGCATTCCGTAGAAAAATGGTTTTTTCTACGTTATTCGGACCCCTATTATCACTTGAGAATTCGTTTTTATGTAAATGACAGTCAAGGCATTTTACATGTAATTTCCACAATTAATGAAGCTATTGCTCAATATGTAAATGATGATTTGATTTGGAAAGTCCAGATTGATACATATCAACGGGAATTGGAAAGATATGGTACAAAGACTATAGAAGACAGTGAAAATATTTTTTATTTTGATAGTGAGGCAATTACTCAGATTTTGGAAAAACTTGCGAAAAATGAAAATAATCAGCAACGCTGGTTGTTAGCACTAAAAAAGGTTGATTCTTTACTGGATGATTTTTGCTACAATATTGAGATGAAACATGAATTTCTGATTAGTGTGAGCAACAATTTTAAAATGGAGTTTGGTTTTAATAATCAGGGATATAAATCACAACTAGATAACATATTTCGTGAAAACCGTAAAGTTATTGAAGAAATATTAACTAATACTGAAAAAATTGATTGGTTTTTGCCATTCTCAGAAATTATTAAGCAAAAATCACAGAAGGTAATACCTGTTGCTAAAACATTAATATCACTGGAAGAGAAGCGGGATTTGGAAGTGCCATTAAATAATTTATTAGGTAGCCATACGCACATGATGATTAACCGTTTGTTCCGGTCAAAACAACGTTTGACAGAAATGGTCATATATGATATGCTTCAGCGATATTATTCTTCTGCAAAGGCCCGAATGAAATATAATCTAAATGGTGCTAAAAAAGAACAAAAAGAAGTAATACAAGAACATATAATAGTTTAAATTACCAAATTAAAATTTTAAGAAATTGTTGCGATTTCCAATATACACACAATTTGACTCCAGCGATTGTGGTCCAACTTGCTTACGGATGGTTGCCAAGTTCTATGGTAAGATTTTTTCGTTAAAAACGCTTCGTGATCGGAGCTTCATTACCAGAGAAGGAGTATCTATGCTTGGTATTAGCGACGCAGCCGAATCTATTGGTTTCCATACACAAGGAGTTCGTTTATCGTACGAACAGTTAGTAAAGGAAGCCAATCTCCCTTGCATTGCTCATTGGAAGAAAAACCACTTCGTTGTGGTTTACAAAATATCAAAATCAAAAACTATATTTCATAAAAATCTCACAAACTCGATACCTGAAGATTATAATGAATTGATTATTCATGTTGCTGACCCAGCAAGAGGCATTATCAAATATCCATCTGAAGAATTCAAAAAGGCTTGGATAAGTACAATTAAGGATGGCGAACTAAAAGGACATTGCTTATTACTGGAACCTACACCCAATTTTTATAAACAGGATGATGAAATAATAAATCGAGGCAGTATCAGTTATCTCATCAGCTATCTGAGACCATACAAAGATCTTATTTTCCAACTTATACTTGGATTTGCCGTCGGCAGTTTGTTTTCACTAATTATTCCTTTTCTCACCCAATCTATTGTTGACAAGGGAATTAATTATAAAGATATTTCCTTTCTTACTCTCATTCTTATTGCTCAATTAGCATTAACTCTTGGCTCAGCATCAGTAGGCTTCATAAGAGGATGGATAATGCTACACCTTACTACGAGAATTAATATTTCTTTGATATCTGATTTCCTTACTAAGTTAATGAGATTGCCTATAGCTTTTTTTGATAGCAAAATGACTGGGGACCTAATGCAGCGCATGGGAGATAATGGACGTATTCAAAACTTCCTCACATCTACATCAATTAATATTATTTTTTCGATCGTTAACTTTCTAATCTTTGCTTGCATTATGGCGGTTTTCAATGTAAAGATTTTTCTCATATTTATTATTGGAAGCATATTATACATATTATGGGTAAGTTCTTTTTTAAAGTATAGAAGAGAATTGGACAATAGACGATTTGCTCAAGCATCAGGTAATCAAAGTGCTGTAATTCAATTATTCACAGGAATGCAGGAGATAAAACTAAATAACTGTGAAAAGCAAAAGCGTTGGGAATGGGAACATATCCAAGCCATGTTATTTAAAATAAGCGTAAAAGGATTGATGTTGGGACAATATCAGGGTGCAGGCGCAATGATAATAAATAGCACTAAGAATTTTATTATAACGTATTTTACAGCGAAATCAGTAATTGACGGAGAAATGACTCTTGGAACAATGATGGCTGTGCAATATATCATTGGTCAATTAAATAGTCCAATAGAATCATTGGTCGGATTCCTTCAAAGCTGGCAAGATGCAAAAATCAGTTTAGAGCGTTTAGGTGAAATACAGATAAAAGATGCAGAAGATTCAGACGATGCACTTAAAACTGTAGAAATCCCTGTAGATCGTACAATAACTATTAAAAACCTGTCGTTTCAGTACGAGGGCCCTAATTCTCCTTATGTATTGGAAGACATAAATTTGACAATTCCTGCGAACAAAATTACTGCTATAGTAGGAACAAGTGGAAGTGGAAAAACTACTATGCTAAAATTATTACTGGGCTTCTATACATCAACTAAGGGAGAAATAGTAGTTGGTGCTACAAAATTAGATGCTATCAATTGCCATGTCTGGCGACAACATACTGGAGCGGTTATGCAGGATGGATTTATCTTTTCCGATACTATAGCGAACAACATATCAATTAGTGGAGAAATAATCGATAAAGAAAAATTATACAATTCAGTTAATGTCGCCAATATAAGAGAGTTTATCGAATCTTTACCGTTGGGGTACAATACAAAAATAGGTGGTGAAGGAAAAGGTATAAGCCAGGGACAAAAACAAAGGATATTGATTGCCCGTTCAGTTTATAAAAATCCCGAGTATCTATTTTTTGATGAAGCTACAAATGCCTTAGATGCCAATAATGAACGTACAATTATGGAAAATCTCGATGAGTTTTTTAAAGGTAAAACCGTTATTATTGTTGCACACAGACTAAGTACAGTGAAAAATGCCGATAATATTATTGTTCTTGAAAAAGGGAAAATTGTAGAGCAGGGAAAACATTCCGATTTAGCTCAGAGGAGTGGGTCGTATTATAATCTGGTTAAGAACCAATTAGAACTTGGAAGTTAAAAAGCGAAACACTATGCAAAATGGCAAATAAAACTACAATCTCTGAAGCAGAAAAAATTGATCTTTTTAGTGATGATATTAAGGAAATAATGGGTCATGTGCCACCTTGGATAGTGAGATGGGGAGTTACGGCTGTGTTTATTATTCTTGTTGGAGTTCTGGGAGGAAGTTTTGTGTTTAAATATCCGGATGTAATTTCTTCTTCGGTTGTTATCATCTCTGAAAATCCTCCGGCTTCCATTATCGCGCACTCAAGTGGTAAAATTGACTATTTGTTCGTTCATAATGAACAAAAAATAAGACAAGGAGAAATTCTTGCCATACTCGAAAATACTGCAAATTATAATCATGTTGAGGAGATAAAAAATAAACTTAACAATCTTTCTTTACTATTTACACCTGAAATGAAATTTATTGACATTGATTTGTCCAATCAATTTATTCTTGGACCTATACAAGGAGCATTTGCAAATTTTCAGCGACAATATCAGGAATATGGGAATTTCCTAAAAATGACTATAATTGATAAAAAAATTTTTTCCAAAAAACAACAAATAAAAGATTATTCGACCTTTTCTGAAAGACTTAATATACAAATATCTAATCAGGAAAAAACAGTTAAATTAAGCTATCAGCAATTTAAACGCGATTCAAGCCTTTATACAGGAGGGGTAATTGCAACAGCAGAGTTTGAGAAAGCAGAACAAAGCTACCTGCAGATAAAGAATAATTACCAGAGTCTACTTGCCTCTCTTGCGAATAACCAAATGCAAGTAAATCAGTTAAGCTACGAAGTTATTGATCTGCAAAGCCAAAAAGCGGATCAGACACTAAGATATATAAATACATTAAAAGAAGCATTTGATAATCTTAACGCATCCATTTCTGAATGGGAGAAAACATATGTATTATCATCTCCTATTGAAGGAAAAATTGCTTTTACAAAATTCTGGAGTAAAAATCAATATGTAATTGGAGGCTCTCTTGTTTTTACAATTGTACCAATCAATGCACAACGTATAATTGGCCGGATTAAGCTTTCTGCAAATGGTTCCGGTAAAGTAGAGGTTGGGCAGTTAGTTCACATAAGGTTAGATAATTTCCCTTATATGGAGTTTGGAATGATCGAGGGGAAGATTGAATCTATTTCTTTAATCCCAGAAACAGATCAACAGAACACATACTACACGGTAGAAGTATCACTGCCTAATGGATTATCCACTAGTTATAAAAAAATATTGCCATTTAGTCAGGAAATGCAAGGAACAGCAGAAATTGTAACAAAAAACATGAGTTTATTCGAAAGATTGGTTCAGCCTTTTAAAGCTGCAATATATAAATAACACAGTAATATTTTCATAAATTAATCAGGTATGCAAATTTTATTTATTCATAAGATAACAAAAAATAGTGATACTAAAGTTTTAGATGCAATAAATGATTTATTATTAATGTTCAATCATAACGTGGTATTGATATCTTATAAAGATATAAAAACGGTCAATTTTAATCTGTATTCACTAGTTCTGATATATAATCATCCTCTTTCTAAAAAAGCAATTGATTTCATTGAAAAGGCATCTATCCCCAAAATCCTTATCCTTGAAGAAAGTAAAATAGTTTATACTTTTATTAGCAACTCAACTAGGTATAATAAAATCATATTTTTGAAAGATAATGATATAAAAGTAACCAACTATTTTCCTATTTCCTTAATTGAAAATTTGTCATATCCATTCTGTGCTAAAAAAGAGAGAATACAAAATGAAAAAAATGAACGAATAAATGCGCTCGTTGTACTTAAAAGTCATTATGCAAATGAATTAATAATAAAAATAACTCCTGTTTTAAATTATTTCTGGGATATTGACTTTAAGATTGTTAGTAACATTAATAATTTTCCGGAAATTTTTAACAAAAACACAACAATAGTTGGTTGTGAAAATTTAGATGAAATAATTGGAAAGTCAGATTTTATAATAGGCAACAGTTCTTATGTTTTACAAGCAATTTTAGCAGATAAACCTGTAATTGTAGTAGGTGATAATGGATATGGTGGTTTAATAACTCCGCTGACAATCTCAAATCAGTATCACAGCCTTTTTGTAGGTAGAATTGGTGGTGAGATCAGAGAACATATCCCTGTAAAATTATTGATTGATGACATTATAACAATCAACAAAATGAATGAAAAGGAAAAGCAACATCTCATTGAACAGAATATTTTATTTTTGAATGAGCAACAAACCAAATTATCTATAGCTCTCAATAATATTATAACAAATACTGTAAGTAGCTATTCTGAGATTAAAAATAACCTGTTGAATTTACAATTAAAAATTACGAACGACTTTAATATTACATTCTTAGACAAAGAAAGTTTTGTCATAACAAGAAAATCCACCAACTTTTCACATAGCATAATAGATAAGGACTGTTTTGAAATCATTCGACAATTTAAAGAAGGTAACGATGTTTTAACAGTGATGAACCAAACAAATAATGGAGCTAATAAAGAGGGTTTTAAGAGATTTGTCATTGATTTGATAAATGAAAACATTCTGGAAATAAAGTAATTATTGTAATTTATGAATGGTTTAATTCAAAAACAGAATAGTGGTCATAATGATAATTACGATTTGGATGTAAGTATTGTTATGCCTTTCTATAAAAAATTAAGAGAATTTACTAAAATATTACCCTATAATGCCATATACTTCCAGCGCGTGGGGTTAGAGGTGATTATTGTTATGGACGAACCTTCTGAGGAAGAAGGAGTAATTCAATTAATAAAACGATATCCATCTATTAACTGGAAATTGATAGTAAATGACACTAAACATGAGTCGCGGAATCCAACAAAAGTTTTAAATGTAGGAATTCGCCAAGCATCTAAACAATATGTACTAGTATCCAGTCCAGAAACGCAATTTTATACAGATGTTATCTATCAATTAAGAAATATTTTGGAGTATTACCCTAAATATTATGCCATTGGAACAGTTGCTTTTATTCAGGAGGACACTATGATAACTAAAGAATTAGTTCAAAAAATATGGTTTCTCCCTTATGGTAGTTTTATGACCAAAAAAGAATATCTGATGGAAATTAATGGATATGATGAGAGCTTTGTGAAATGGGGGGGGGATGACGATAATATCCGCAGGAGATTGGATATGATTGGTATTCGTAAATTATTTGTGCCAGAGTCCAAATCTCTGCATATTGAAAAAGAAAAGGATCTTGTTAATCGTCCTAATAAATCAGGCGATTTAACCATCGCTCATTTAAGGAAAATTAATTATCCAGACGTTGCAAAAGTTAACGATCAAAAATGGGGGAGAGATTTCTCTCGCATAGCTTACGACTGGCAAAATATTTTATAATACGGGAAAATGAAGAAAATGGAGCAGAAAATGGAGCAAAAAGTAGATTCACGTCTACAGCGAATTGCCAATGTATTATTACTTAATACAAGTTTAACAAATAATATTGGATTACTTGATGGAAAAATGGGCATAGCAATATTTTTTTATCAATATAGTCGATACACAGGTAATCAATTATATGAAGATTTCGCCGGAGAATTAATTGATCAAATTTACAATGATATTAATTCTGATTTACCAATTGATTTCGCTAAGGGACTTATGGGAATCGGATGGGGGTTTGAATATCTTGTAAAAGAAAAATTCATAGACGCGGATACTGACGAAGTATTAACGGAAATTGATAGACTTGTTTTCAGGTCAACTCTTAAAACTCCATTGTTAATTAATAATCAAGATGAATTATTTGGATTTGGGTTATATTATTTAGCGAGGTTGCAAGGTCGTGAAAATGACAATGACAACTTGCAGACAATTTTCAAAAAACAAGTTCTAACCTATCTTCATGATGATTGTGAAAGGTTATTCACTAAAAAAGAAATGTTTGGATATAAGGTTCCAATACTAACTATTAACCAGATAAATTCTATAGCTTACTTTTTACTAGAGATGCAGAAATTAAAATTGTTTCCAGTAAAATTGGCAAAACTGGAGGGGTATTTGCCAAAATATATTATTGAAAAGGCCGTAAAGACCTCGCAAGAAATTGAATATATGGCCTTAATAACAATGTTGAATGAACTTTCTAAGAACTTACCCAACAACAATCTCAAAAGTGAATATCTCAAGATAAACGAATTACTTAAAAACGAAATAAAAAGCTCACATAAAACCAATACCTCAATTCAGAATGGATTGATAAAGAGCGCATGGTATTCATTGTTGTACAAAATTCACTTTTATGGAAGAATGATGGCAAAAGAAGCCTTTTGTAAATCAGATAGTGAAGATATTTGGAATCATCGTTTAGAACAATTAAGCAAAGATAATCTTGGGTTAGATAATGGAATGGCCGGATTGGGATTAGCTATTTTAAATGCTAAGGAGGAAATAATATGTTAATGCATAGCAATTGTAAGTTTGATTTGCATGATGTTACTTTTCTTATCCCAGTTAGAATTGATTCTGATGAAAGAAAATTAAATTTAAATGCAGTTATTAAATTATTGTCAAAAGACTTTTATGCGCAAATTATTGTTTTAGAGGCAGGAAATAAACAAATTGTACAGAAAAGTGAACTAAAATGTGATTTTTCGTACGATTATATTTATGATGTCGATACTGTTTTTTATAAAACCAAATATATAAATAGATTATTAAGAATGGCTGACACAAAATATGCAATTGTATGGGATGTTGATGTTGTTGCGCTACCGAATATGGTAAATAAAGCTGTGCAGCGAGTAAGAAACAAAGAAGCATTTTTAACCTTTCCTTATGATGGCAGAGTATATACAGTAAGCAATATATTATCTGACAATTTTCGACAAACATTGAAATACGAAACATTGACCGATAATTCATCATTAATGAATTTAATGTATGGGTACTACTCCAGAGGAGGTGCATATGTAGTTGAACGAGAGGAATTTCTTAAGATAGGTGGAGAAAATGAAAATTTTTATGGATGGGGGCCAGAAGATCTTGAACGAGTAGTTAGAATGGAAATTTTAGATCTTAAGGTCAATTTTGAACAAGGGGGAGTACTATTTCATTTGTGGCACCCCAGAAATGAAAACAGTTGGTTTGCTAACAGGGAAATTGAGTTAAAAAACCGAAGAGCATATCTGTATACATGTCAGTCAGATAAAGAAAGTATTCTTCAGAATATTAAAAAATGTAAAAAATAATTTATAATTCACGTGCAAACCTTCTTCGGAATATTATTTAAAAAGAAAAGTATTGAGATTATATCTTCTTTTCTTAATAGCATATCTTCGGTGTATTATAAAAAACAATTAAATACTTACCATGACAATTGTGTTGGATATGGTTTTGAAATAAATAGGAGGGCATCATTCAATCAAGCAATATCATTAGGTAAGGATTTAAAAATTCTGCTAATAGGAGATTATCAAAATAAAAGACAAATAGAAAAACAAATATTGATTATTGAACATGAAATAATTTGGGATAAAGATATTTATATTCAAGTTAGAAACAAAATTAGAAATTATTTATGCCATATAAAAGGAATTTTTTGCTTGATTTTATTAGATCTGTCTGATCAGAGAATATGCATTTTCTCTGACAAACATGGCTTAATCCCTATTTATTATTATCACAAGGAAGGTGTTTTTGTTTTTGGGTCATCATTAAAATGTGTTCTGTCCTATTCGCAGATTCCAAGAATAATTAATTCTCAAGTTATTTATGAACTCTTTAAATTAGGCTTTGTAATTCCTCCCTCGACTCTTATCAATGATCTTAAAATGCTGATGCCAGGCGAAATTCTTGAATTCTCTAAAAATATTGTCATAACAAAAGTGTTCGAAGAACAATGCTCAGTTAATTATAAGTTAAGCATTGAGGATGCATCAGAAGAGTATTATAAATTTCTGGTTAGTGCAATTTTAGAATGTATATGCCACGTAGACAAGTGCTCATTATTGTTAAGCGGTGGTATAGATTCTGCTGTTATTGCTTCAATAATAAATAATTACAGTAATATTAATTTAAAATGTTATACTATTGACCTTAACCAGAATAATCCAATTGAAATAATTGAGGCAAAAAAAATTGCGGAACTATATAAGATTGATCATCACATTGTAGATCGTCTCAGCGATAAAATGATGACGTATTTTCCTAAAGTTGTATGGTATAATGAAGCTCCAATATTTAATGGGATAACTGAATATATTTTGTGCAATGACATTGAGGATAATACTGAACTAGTATTGACAGGAGATGGTAATGATTTGATTTGGGGTATTTTTAGTCAACTACCAAATGATTTTTTACTTCAAAGAGGATTAAGATTTTCTGATTATTATTTAAAGGTAAGAGCTTCTCTTTCAGATAATTTATTAGATAATATTGTGCTCTCACCTTTGGATAAGTCATTCACACATGAGAAAATAAATATGGTGTATTCAGATACTGGGAATTTCTTTAGAGATTCTTGCTGCACAGATATAAAGCTTTTTGGAGGCTGTGGTATATTTAATCAATATAATAAAATAAGAATTGAACCAAATACACATTTGTTCAGGTTCCCTTACTTGGATAAAAAATTGGTGACATTGATAAATACAATTCCGGATACATTTAAAATAAAGGCTCAAAATCATGAATATATAAGGAAATATCTTTTCAAATACGTATTGGAAAAGAAAAATATTCTACCAAATGAAATAATCTATACTAAAAAAACATGGATGTCTTCACCAAATGCAGAATGGTTGCGGGGTGGCCTAAGAGTATTTTTTGAAGAAACAGTATTTCATAAAAATTCTTCTATTAAAAAATTCTTTAATATTAATTTAATCAAAGATATATGGTTTCTTCACTTAAATAATAAGCAAGATTATTCATATTTTCTGATGATGATATTCACCTTTGAGTTATGGCACAAAATGTTTATTGAGAGTACATCAATGGACTGTAAGCCTTCTGTTAACATTCGCCTTCAAGATCCAAGTGGCCATTGAAGCAATCAAGGAACGGGAAACACTAGCCGAACTTGCCAAACGGCTAGAAATGAGCCCACAAATGTGAATAATCCGGAGCTATCGGCTCCACTTTCTCCGGTCCAAACGGCGCCATTTTTTAGGGGGCAATTTGCTCTCCCACAGTAAGTTCTATCCTGATAATCCGGTAGAAACGCGCCAACAGATTGATTGGATTTGATAACATCCATAGTAATTTTATCGCAAATAAGATTACTATGGCAAATGTTTTAGCCCGAAAAAGACCGAGTAATTTTTAAATATTTTTCAGGACAATTCTATTTTTACATACATGCTTGCATAAACGTTACTCTACCTGCAAATATGTGGTTTTATTAATATATCTGTTGTCTGAAGTCTTTCCTTCGATCCTCATGATACATGGGTTTTTGTAGTCCGAAGTATAATACTCAAATGTGGCAAAACCTTTTTCATCGGTTTTAATGGAAGGATTCCAATAAATAATGGTCCGGTAATCAGGTTTGGATGCATTATACATTTCCGGTGTATCATAAACAGGTGAGTAAAATCTGGTTGGTTTTTGCCAGCCTACTGGATTTATTATAACACCGTTTGATTTTATATTTTGCTTTTCCATTTCGGAATCACTTCTGCACGTCGATATAAGAATAACACCCCACACAGATCCGTATAGTGCTCCTTCGTTGCCTTTTAATACAACCAATGTTTCTATATCGCGAACACTCCAGTTTCTTATGTCAGATGTTGTTTGCATTTTTAATCCATCAATGTATAAAATTGGTTCATTATTGGTTATTATTGTCTGTTCCGATGTTTGTTTTATGCTGCTGCTTCGTCTGCTGTAAATTGCACCATCATATTTAAAAACCCCCAGATTATTCTCAACTATATAATCCTGAATATTCTTATAATCATTGCTTTTGAGTTCTTCTCTCTCTTTTACATTCGTACGTTCAAAAGATTGCCCGAAAGGGGATGGATTATGCTTGGGGGTATAATAAGACCTGGCCGTTACTACTACCTCATTAAATTGCATGCTTTTTATGGAGTCTTTGTAAGCAATCAGAGTATTCCTTAATGTACGGGGTCATTTAAACCATTCAACGGTGTTTCATAGAGTTGAGAATACTTAAAATGGGGAGCGAAGATATCACTTTCTATATGTGCCATAAGATTCTTTCTATTTATCTTTCCGTTGACCTGAATAAGAAACGGGGTGCCTTCCGGAAAATCAAGACTGTCTATAAAAAAATACTACCGATAAAGTCATTATGATAACTAAGCCCAATCTCCGGCGCGAACATAATGAGTGAGAATCCATCAGTTTTTCTGCCCATCAAGGTTCTTACTAATCCGGAAATAGACTGTGTGAACTCCTTCCCGTACTTAACCTGAGGGTGATGGTTATACAAGTATGGAATATCATAGTACCTCCACCCCTGAACCATCATTAACAGATCTGCTGCACGTTGCCTTTCATTCAGAGGGACAGAATTGTTAAAATAATACCCGGGATTATTGATTTTCCCTTTGAGCTCGCTTGAAATCAACATATATGAGTCAATATCCTCTTCCTGAGAAAAATATCTGAAATTACCGTCTAAAACTGATACTGAAAACTCTCCTGTAACAGGATCACCCTTAAGATCCTTGAGTGTGGCACTTACAGTTACTTTGTCTCTCTTCCCATAAATATCCTTGTTAAAATTCAGATCTGTCTTGACAACATCCTTTTCATAAACAAAGAACAGCCTCTCTGCCAGTATTTCTCCTGTTGACGACATTAGCAAAACATTATTGATACCTCTGGAAAGATTTTTCCCTTCAACTCTGATAATAGTACTTCCTTGGTTTGCCGGCCCCTGATTTACCGGTTCGCAATAATAGATTTCTGAACCGTTGTGTAGAACGAGAGAAGCAACTCCATGTGATACATATGATTGAATGATAAAAGCATCCTGATTGCTTTTGATATTAATCATTCCTCCCTCGGTGGATGGTTCCGGAAGTTCATATTCTTTATCCATGTTTTCATCAGATGAAACTTTAGCAAAGTACTTCTCTCCCTCTATTGGGAAAAACATAACCATACCCATCCCACCGTGTTCTGTACAAAAATCAATCACCTTCACTCCTTTACTGTCTACGATATTTCCTGTGAGGTTTTTGAAATTTGTCTTGAATGCAATTGTAGCCAACATCCCGGAAAAATACCGCCCACTCTCAGGGTAGAAGTCAATTTTTAAATCACTCTTTTTGCTTACCGGCTCTTTTTCTGCAGGTTTTTTGGAATCAACTATGTCGATTTTGAATAAAACATATACTCAGCCGGCATGTTCTTATTCCAGTTTGTATATGCTCGTAAAACATATTCTCCGGGGAGTATCTCTTCTGATAAAAGCATATGCCCTGCAAATCCAGCTTCTTCTTTCTTTAGCATAATTCGGGAAACCACGGTATCAACGAGAAGCTCTACATACACAAAATTACTAGTCGGAAGAAGTGACTGGTAAGATTTATTATCGAGGTATCCTTTGAACCATATTGTCTCCCGGGAGCAAATATGTTTCTGTCTATGTGAAGGTATAACTTCTCAGGAGAGAGGTAATGAGAAAAGTAATTATAGTGTAATTTTAAGAAATCAACCTTCTGAGCAAAAGTTGCTATATGGATCGTTATAAAAAATCCTAGTAGCAATGATAATTTTCTCATAGAAGTATAATATTAATATGGTTTAATAGAATTTACATTCTTAATTATCTGTGTATTATAAAGTTTTTTCAGATATTTTTTTAGTATTATTAAGTTAAGGATGGTATTTTTCGTAAAAAATGGAAGAAATATCAGCAAAGAATTATCCAGAAATCATTAATTGCAATTTATATATCCTGAACAGTGTAAATTTCCATCACCATGACAAGTATGAGTTTCGCACCAATAAATGCTAAGAGGTAGGTCACCTCTTGGCCCATATTCCCAAGAATAATCAATTTGTTCGTATTCATACCAAGTAGTACCCCCGCTACCATCATCATGTCCTCCGCCCCATTCATCGTCTGTATTTAAAAGTCTCCGTAAACCAGACAAAGATTTGTTCTTCAGTTATTGTATTGTCAAGAAGTGTAAAGTCGAGATCTTCCGAAAAGCGATAATCTTCAATGTAGATTTTCTTCAACACTGTGCCGCCCTTAAAAACGATGACTTTTTGAAAGCTGGTCATTTTCGGCAATGCCTTTCAATATCCATGAAAGGATGTAATCTTTTTCTATCTGTTGGTCGCGGACATGCGCCTCTCTTGCTTTTTGTTGTATTTCTCCCGGCCTAATCATGTGTAAATAGCAGATTTAATGGTTTCGGTGTCTATGTTTTGCTGAATGTTCCAACGGTTGATACGTTTCCCTGTTTTTGGCAACTCAGTATCGAGCAAGACATAGGAAGATGTTTTCATTTCCTGAAGTTCATTAATAATTTTTGTATTAATGTTAAAAAACTCCAATAAAAATCCTAATCCTTTTATTACTGCCTGAGAATCAAATTTTCTGGAATAACATAAAAGAGTATCAAAGTTAATCCTGTCTTTAGATGTATATATGGCTCTGGCTACTTCTACAATTCCTCCGGCGTAATAGGGTTTAAACAAACAATCGATTATTGTTTTTTCTAAATCGGAGCAAAGTACTTTATTGTAGCTGTCTATCCATAATTTTTTTTCTTCAAAGAAGTGTTTGTCATTATGATAGATGAATTGAAAGGGGACATTCTTAATAGTAATTACAGAAGGTCTCATTTGCTTTGATACAACAATTTGTTCTTTTAACGATGGTTGTGTTATTAAGTTGTGAATTTGCAAAGCAGAATAATACCCAATGTATTGCTTTGCATTTTTTACTAAATGTTCGGCAATCAGGTGCCAGTTGGGCATAAATGTATCTGAGTCTGTTTCATATGGAATGATGTAATAAACTCCATCCTTTAGCCTCATCAATAAACCTCTTTTTGTCATGTCGCTTAGCAATTCTCTTACCGTGTTTGGTTTTGAATCCGGGAGAGCTTTACAGGCGTAGGCATAGTCAAAACAAGACTGTTTCCGGCTGTTAAAGTAAGTCAGAAGTAAACTTGACTGTGTTGAGATGTATTTATTATTCATAGTAATATTGTCAGGTTAAACCTGATTACAATGATACGAAAAAACGAATCGGTTACAAACGAGCCAAAGAATTAAAGAATTTTTCCAGCTTTTGCGGGTCAAGTTGCCGGTTTGTGCGTACGCCGCTGCAGATATCAACCCCAAAAGGCTGCACTTGCTCGATGGCTTGTCGTACGTTTTCCGGGTTGAGCCCTCCGGCAAGGAAGACGGGAACCTTGGATTGTTCAACAATTTTCCTGCTGATTTCCCAGTTATGGACGCGCCCTGTTCCTCCAAGTACCTTAATCCTCAGGTTGGGGTTTCCGCTGTCGAGCAGAATGGCGTCAACGAAGTGTGAGATTTTAACGGCTTCGTCTATTGTCTCTTCGCCAATAACATGAATCACCTGTACAATTTTTATGGCAGGCAATGCCTTTTTGATTTGTTCGTAGGTGCCCTCTTTAAGCTCATCTACAATCTGAATCGTGTTTGTAAGAGTTCTTTTATGATGCTCTATAATTTGCTGTGCAGATGTTTCGCTTGTGAGCATGAATGTGGCAATTGGTGGGGGCACCGTTGCGGCAATTGTAAGAATGAGTTCGTCCGAAATTACTCCCGGCCCGCTTGGCATCTTTGCAACAAGGCCCAGTGCGCTTGCTCCGAAATCGATTGCCATCTTCGCCTCCTCAATGGAGCTGATGCAGCATATTTTTACGTGTATCATCATAGTGTCATAAAGGTAAACAAAAACAAAACAAAATCTGCCATCCCAATTAGCAAGTGATTGATATTCTGCCATTTAATTTATGACAATTTGGAGATTATTCAAAATATTAATTTGTAAAGACCAGATAATGATGTTGTTGCTATTTGGAATGGCAGATGCAGTCAAGAAACGAAGCCCCGTATACCGTTTAAAACCATTTGCGTGCCTATTGTCGCCACAATGAGGCCGAATATCCTCACGAGTGGATTCATGAGATTGTATTTAGAAAGCACGGTCCCTATTTTATTTGCATATAGCATAAATACCAAGTTCACTGCAAGAGCGGCAACGATTGAAATAATGGTTACAACATGTCCGTAATCGGCGTAAAAAGTAACTGCCGCAGTAATTGTTGCAGGCCCCGCTATCATTGGCATTGCAATGGGAACGGCCGATATATCGCGGATGGTCATGTTTCTCTCAAGTTTAAGGAACATCCCTTTTTGCAATCCGGACAATCCATTATAGAAAAGGACTACGCCGCAGGTTATCTGGAAGGCGTAAAGCTCAATCCGGAATACATAATTGAGTACGATGTTTCCCACAAGGTAAAAAAACAGGAGAATAATGAGAGCCGTAATGCTGGCCTTAACAGCAATAATCTTTGTGGATTTAATATCGAACTGTTGCTGTAGCGATGTAATTACAAATACTTTCTGAATTGGATTTACCAAAGCGATAAATGCTACGAAGCAGCTGAGAAGAAGCTTAAGGCTTATTGTTTCCATATTCCAAACGTCGGATTAATGCTTAAAGGTACGATAAAAATAAAATCTGCCATCCCAATTGTTGCTTTTTGAGATGGCAGATAGTTCTTAGACAGATTAAAGCGGTTTTACGGGCACGCAAATGTCAACTGTGAATTTGCCATCTTTTGGCTCTTCCGGATACATTTCGAAGCAAGGTTTGTCGTCGGGCTGGTATCCGCTTGTAGGAAACCACTCTCCGTAAACCCATTTCCATGCTTGTTCGAACTCCTCCGATGTTACAACAAAACGGGCTACTGCATAATTTGCCGACTCAATTGTGAGCTTTCCAACCTCTCCGTCTACTTTGGTTTCGGGAGGGACCGTGATGCACACGCTCATCCTGAGTTTGTCTTCGTTGGTTACATTCAGGTCGTCGTGGTAGATAACCAGCATCTTAAAACCGGGCCAGCAAATTAGCCCGCGGGGGCCTGCCCATGCAAAAAGCTTGTCCCATAATTTTTTGAATAATTTTTCGTCGCCCTTGTACGGCCCAATGTGTCTTACATAGGCTGCTGTCATTGTCGGAAGTACTTTTACCTCCACTCCTTTACTTAGTTTCATATTTGTCCTCCATTTTATTTTGTTTGAACTGGGACAAATGTACAAGAAGGGCTGGTTGGCGACTTGTTGCGTTTTGCTATTGACTTGACTTAAATTGCTTTTTTCGTTTCTCTCTTTTCGAAATTCTGTAGCCGATTTTTTAAAGTAACCTTTGAAGTTTCTGGAAAACACGGATATATCTGTAAATCCACACCTCAGCGCGATTTCCGTAATGGTTTCGGTTGGGTTAGTTGTTATCATGAATGCGGCTCTTTCCAGTCGGATTCTCAGCAAAAAATGGAATGGGGTCTCCCCAATAATCGCCAGAAAAATCCGGTGAAAATGGAACTTGGAAAAATTTGCCGCGCAGGCAATCTCGTCCAGAGTTAACTGCTTGTCGATATTATTTTCGATATAATCGCAAGCCTTGTTTATTCTTGACTTGTATTCGTTTTCGATTAGCTGGTTTTCCATTTATTCTGACTAGTTGCGTTTTTGTACCGGCCCCAAAACTTGTAGTGCGTCAAAGAGGCATAGGGAATGAGCTTTCCGATATATTTATTTCTTAGCAGAAGGTGCTGAAGTTTGTAAAATATCCACAGTAAGGTAAAGAAGATTACGGAGAAAAAGGAGAGTCTTATAAATCCCGATTGAATATTTATTGCCAGAACATTGCCAAGCAGGTAGGAGAGCAACAGCGAGCTCATCACAGATGTTATTACTATTAGCCCGTGTGCCGTTTCAATTGCTTTTTTGGGGCAGGAATTCATGCACCTCATACAGCTTTCGCAACGGGATGTCCAGAACGGGCGGTCATTAACAATTTTAATTGCCTTAGCGGGGCACTGTTTTATGCACATGCCGCAATTGTCGCACTCTTCCGATGCGTAAAAAGATTTTGCGAAGAAATACTTGCCTGCAAAGTAATATCCAAGCGATACGGGGGAGATTAATACGTCCTGGATTATCTCTCGGTTTGAAAAGAAATCGGGCTTTCCCTCCAGTATTTTACTGCAGTGTTTTTCAACACGGGTGTAGTTCTTTTCGTATATATATTTTACGGTGGGCTGGTTGAGCGCCGGGTGGAGGGAAATCCAGTTAGAAGGCATGTCAAAAGGGATATGCCCCACAATCTTATAACCTTTGCGCATTAGAATAAATGAGGAGAGGTAAAAGGCAACACCGGTGAGCCCCGGGGTAACAAGCCGGCCAATTTTGAGCCCCCCTCTGGTGTTCATGAGAACAACATTGTTGTTGCCCTTTGGAAAGAGTGAAATGAAGTCTAATGCGCTTTTAGGAAAATTGAAACCGTGAATTGGAGCAACAATTGCAATTAAAGCATCGGTACATAAAGCTTTGACGTCATTAATATCTGTCTTCTCAATGCTGAATGTCTGGCAATCAATCTGCTTTTTTTGTGCGAATCCGGCAACCCATAATGCAATTTGTTTCGCATTCCCCGTCCCGGAGAAATAGAATATCACCATTCTTTTGACTTCGCTCATTCAATGGAATTTGAAAGGGTTTTTAACGGTCTAAAGGTATTACCATTTTACAATATTTTCAACAAAAAAATGGGCGAAAGCAAATTTGGTTACAACCTGTTGCTGTCTTAAAAAATTTATTCGTATTTTTATTGAAAATTAATTTATGATTACTTATAACTTAAATAGTTAGAATATGAAAAAAAGTGTAATTATTTTGATGGTAATATCCCTTTTAGGATTTACTTTTTCTCTATCGGCGCAAAACTTCACAATTGGCGTTAAGGGCGGTTTAAATATTCCAAACCTTACAGGCGGCGACACGCACCACCCGTTGAGTTCCGGTTACGAATCAAGGTTTGGCGCCACTTACGGCGGCTACGGAGAGTACCACATGACTAAGCATTTTTCAGTTTCTATTGGTGCCGAATATTCGTCGCAGGGAGGAGTGAAAGATAAAATCCAGGCATTTGTTCCAGTGGGAGACTTGGTTCCGCTGGCAGCAATGTATGGAGTTGATTATTTATATGCAGACTATAAGAGCGAAGCAAAGATGAATTATTTGCTTGTCCCGGTTATGGCAAGATTCAGCTGGAATCTGTCCAAATCTTTCCCGTTAAAAGTGTATGCTGCGGTAGGGCCGTTTGCCGGTTTTATGCTAAATGCACATCAGTATACAAGCGGGTCCAGCTTAGTATATGCCGATGAAGCAAAAACCATCCAACTGCCTCTTCCTACTGCAATACCTTTTGACGCTACTACAGACATAAAAGATCAGTTACACACATTCAATGTTGGGATCAACTGTTTAGTTGGATTCTCATATACACTGTCTCAGAAAAGCTCGCTTTTTGTTGAAGGTGGCGGAAATTACGGGTTTATTTCAGTTCAGAAAGTGGCCGCCAATGGCCAGAGTTATACCGGAGCCGGTACTATTAATTTCGGATACGCTCATACTTTTTAAAGCAGGTATTGTCAAGACTGTTATTCTGGGCAGGGGATTGTAAAGAAGAATGTAGAACCTTTTCCTTCTTTGCTCTCTGCCCATATTTTTCCCCCCAGAAGTTCCACGTAGGATTTTGCAAGAAACAGTCCTAATCCTGCGCCTTCATAATTTTTGGCAACGTATTCACTTCCCTGGCGGAACCGTTCAAATATAAATTCCTTTTGATCTTCGGGAATTCCTATTCCTGTATCTTTTACCCAAAATTCAATTGCGTCCGGTCTACGTCCGCAGCCAATTTCAATTGAACCGGAAGGGGTAAACTTGATTGCGTTGTTCGCAAGGTTTGTGAGGATTGAGCAAATCTTTTCTTTGTCGGTGAAAATTAATGCCTCATCTTTCGACAGGCCTTTCTTTAGTGTGAGTCTGATTCCTTTCTCTTTGGCCGGGGCTTTGAGGGACTTAAACACAATGTCCAGCTGCTCGTTTAAGCTTACTTCCGATAGGTTGATGTTTATGAGTCCTGTTTCCAGTCTTGAGATGTTTACTATGTCGTTAATGATGTTGAGCATGCGGGTACCGCTCTTTTCAATGATTGAAAGATACTCCTGCTGTTCATCTTCGGGCAGTTTAAGTTCGCGGAGAAGCTCTGTAAATCCAAGAATTCCGCTCATTGGTGTGCGAATTTCGTGGCTCATATTGGCAAGAAATTCGGATTTGAGCCTGTCGCTCTCTTCGGCTTTCTCTTTTGCTTTTATGAGTTCTTTCTGGCGAATTATGCTGTCGGTTATGTCGCGGATCACAATTAGTCTGCTGCCGGGCTGATCGTGAATAGGCTGTTTTATTATCCTGAATGTCTTCAGGCTGTAGCCGTCCTGAATTTCCACCGGTTCCGAAAGTTCCTCTTTTATTGACTCTTCCAGCAAAGCCGATGCTAAAGCCCCTGCCTCGGCTGCATAAAGGCCAATGATGTTTTTGCCTGGCATCCGGAGGTATTTTATAGCCGCTTCGTTTACGTCCTGAATCCTGTTTTGCTCGTCCAGTGCAAGAATACCGTCCTGCAAAGTTTCAAAAAGGGTTTCGCGGGCAATGGGTGACAAATCGAGAAAGCGGGTATGAAAAATGGCATATATCATAAGTATGCCGCTAATAGTAATGCTCGCGGGGGTTATATCCATACCGGGCGTAACATTTATTCCAAGCAGGTAAAAGATACTTACGCTCCAGGGTAAAACTCCGCCTATTAAAATTACCCACCCCTGGGTGCGGAATGATTTTTTATGGTGCAATATGAATCGAAACAGATGAATTGTGGCAATTATGAGCAGGAAGTAACTATAAGCAACGTATCCTACCCAGAAAAAAAAACCATGATAGTATTCCATCAGGTTTGTGTCTGTATAAATTGAGGAGAATCCCGACCAGATGAGATTGTGGTTCTCATTGGTCAGCATTAGAAAAAATGTAATTATTGGAATGACAAAATATGAAAAAATATGTTTTTTTGTGAGAAATTTATCTTTTCCGGTGAATCTTAAAACAAAAAGAAAGTAAAGAACAGGTACGGAAATGCCTCCGAGAAACTCCATTTTGGACCAGAAAATCTTTTCTGCCATTGTGGGAGCGGCTGTTTCGAAAATGAGCCAGAAAGCTCCGGTTCCCGATGCAATCATCAGCCAAACAATCTCTAACGCTCCCTTTACTTTCCTTCTCTGCCAGGCGAGGAATGCACCAAAAAATGAAACCAGTGCCGTTACCAGAAAAAAGAGTGAGTATATGGTGAAGAATTGAATCATACTGCGGGTCTCGTTGCAACAAATCTATCAATTAAAATAAATTTATTTGCCCACAAAATGCTGACAAAATGCTGACCATTTGCTGAAAAGCAGATTTTTACCTGACTTATTTTATGGTAACTCTTATCGCCCCCTGAAAACCATAAGAAGCAAACGGGGCGTCCTCATACGTGAATGTCGGAAATTTCTGATGAAGGATTTTTATGATTTCGGCCCTCAGAGTTCCTGTCCCAGACCCATGTACAAAATCAATTTTACGTCCCTTCTGAAACCGGTTTGCCTGCAAAGTGCGCTCGAACACATCGAGCTGATACATTAAAGAGTCGGCCGGAGCAAAGCTGCGATATGCTTTTGCTATCTTTTCAATATGGAGGTCAATTACTAAACTTTGGGTTTTCACACTGCAATATTACACAAAACGCAGGACACCAAAAATAACTGAACAAAGTATCGTTATTATTGCTAAATTTAGACTCGAAAATTTAAAATTTTG
>Ga0316605_10000403_pt1 | contig 31434 bp, 25 predicted proteins | sample OWC_soil_day20_n_FD_207666 | JGI IMG/M metagenome (GOLD analysis project Ga0316605, IMG submission 207666) | Wetland soil microbial communities from Old Woman Creek delta, Ohio, United States - OWC_soil_day20_noCT | ecosystem: Environmental > Terrestrial > Soil > Wetlands | place: USA: Ohio...
GAAACGGGAAATGACCCGTCTGCTGGCCGAGCACAAGTATATCGCCGGGTTCACCGAGGTGAAGGAGACGGCGCAGGGACTGATCCGGATCCAGCTGAAGTACCAGGACACGCGGCCGGTGATTGCCGGCCTGAAACGGGTCAGCCGCCCCGGGCTCAGGAAATATGTGGATGCCAATGCGATTCCCCGCGTGCTGGGCGGACTCGGCATCGCGATCATCTCGACGTCGAAGGGACTCATGACCGACCGGCAGGCCCGTGAGGCCGGCATGGGCGGCGAAGTGCTCTGCGAAATCTGGTAACGAAGGAGAAACGACAGTGTCACGGATTGGAAAGAAACCCATCCCTATCCAGAAAGGGGTGAACATCAAGCTCACGGATCATGACGTTGCCGTGGCCGGACCCAAGGGGACCCTCACTGCGACGGTGCATCCCAGGCTGAACGTGGAGGTTGCCGATGGTCAGATTCTGGTGAAACGCGGTTCGGACAGCAAATCGGACCGTGCTCTCCATGGCCTCTGGCGGGCTCTTCTGCAGAACATGGTCGCGGGGGTGACGGCGGGATACTCCAGGAAACTCGAACTCGTGGGCGTCGGGTACCGTGCGGAGATGAAAGGGAAGAGACTCCAGCTTCTGCTCGGGTTCTCCCACCCGATTCTCTTCGTGCCGCCGGACAGCATCACGGTGGAGGCCCCGACGCAGACCAGCATCATCATATCGGGGATTGACAAGGCATTGGTCGGACAGGTTGCCGCGAAGATCCGGTCCTTCCGTCCACCCGAGCCCTACAAAGGCAAGGGAATCAAGTACGAAGGCGAACATATCCGCAGGAAGGCCGGTAAGGCTGCTGCTGCGGGCGGCGCCAAAGCATAATTGTGGGTGTTCACCGGGAGCATTATTCGCATGATCAGCAAACGTAAATTGGAGAATCGCCGGCGGACGAAGAAGCACATCCGTCTGCACATGTCAGGGTCGGCACAACGCCCCCGCCTGTCGGTCTTCCGCAGCCTCCGCCATGTGTATGCCCAGCTCGTGGATGATGACCAGGGGAAGACCCTCATCGGCGTCTCCGACCTGAGCGCAGAGCTAGCAGAGCAGAGAAAGAGTGCCAAGGGTCAGGTGGCTGTAGGAAAACTGGTCGGACAGTTTATGGCCCGCAAAGCGCTTGAGCAGAAGATCGCGCAGGTGGTCTTCGACCGCAACGGGTTCCGGTATCATGGCGTCATCAAGGCGGTTGCTGATGGCGCGCGGGAGGGCGGCCTGAAGCTGTAAACGCCGCGCCCGGTCGGGACCCGAGCCATGGAAGCTCATTGTCGGGTCGTCTAATGGCAGGACAGCGGCCTTTGGAGCCGCGAGTAGAGGTTCGAATCCTCTCCCGACAGCAGCAGAAACGAAGCAGCATTAGTTCACCATGTGGTATGTTGCGAGGAACAACGGTGGCACGAATCAAAGCGAGTGAACTCGAACTCAAGGACAAACTGGTCCACATCAATCGCGTGGCGAAGGTTGTCAAAGGCGGCCGGCGCTTCAGCTTCAATGCGATCGTGGTGGTCGGCGACAGCAAGGGGCATGTCGGCATCGGGCTCGGCAAGGCCAATGAAGTTGCCGATGCGATTGCCAAGGGTGTGGATGACGCGAAGAAGGGCGTCACGCGTGTGCCCATCGTCAACGGCACAATTCCCCATCCGGTGATCGGACGGTATGGTGCGGCGCGCGTGATGCTGAAGCCCGCATCGCCGGGCACCGGGCTCATCGCAGGGGGCGGCGTGCGCGCCGTCCTGGAATCCGCCGGCGTGCGCGATGTGCTGACCAAATCGATGGGTTCATCCAACCCGCATAACGTGGTGAAGGCCACAATGGATGCTCTCGTGCGTCTGGTGGATGCGCGGAGCGCAGCAAGTCGGCGCGGAATTTCGATGCGGGAGCTCTTCGGCACCACGGCAACCGCCCCAACACCGTAACCGAGGAAGACACGACGATGGCAGACATGCTGAAAATTACGCAGGTCCGGAGCATTATCGAGCAGCTGGAAGCCGCCAAGCGGACCATCAAAGCGCTCGGGCTCGGACGGCCCAATTACGTGGTGGTGAAGAAAGATACGCCGCAGATCCGGGGAATGATCCGGAAAGTGCGCCACCTCGTGAAAGTGGAAGAAGTGAAGTCCCAGGATTGATTTTCAGGAAAGTGAAGAGATCATGGCAACGGATATCCTCAGTACGCTGAAACCCGCACCCGGGTCACGGAAGAAGAGAAAGCGCATCGGGCGTGGACAGGGTTCCGGACATGGCGGGACCTCGACGCGCGGCCACAAAGGCGCCGGCTCACGCTCCGGCACGGGTTACCCGGCATGGTTTGAAGGCGGACAGATGCCGCTGGTCCGGCGTGTGCCCAAACGAGGGTTCCACAGCCCGTTCCGGAAGATCTTTCAGATCGTGAATCTTGTGACGCTGGAAAAACTCGCCGGCGGAGGAAAGCTCCATGACGGCGCGGTGACACCGGAAATCCTCCTGAAGCTGGGCGTGGTCAAGAGCGCCCGGATCCCGGTGAAGATCCTCGGCACGGGGGAACTCAAGACCAGGCTCGATGTGGCTGCTCATGCCTTCAGTAAATCCGCCGTCGAAAAGATCCAGACGGCCGGCGGGAAAGCTCAAACGATCAGCGCACTCTCTAAAGACTAATGGCAAAGCTCGGCGAAAGTATACGGAATGTTTGGAAGATTCAGGAGCTGCGGACCCGGCTGCTGTTCACGGCTGCGCTTCTGATCGTGGTGCGCATCGGGGCGCACATTACGCTCCCGGGTGTCGATGCTACGCTGCTGGCCAAGGCCGAAGCAAGCCAGGCGTCGAATACCCTCTTCGGTCTGTACGACCTCTTTGTGGGAGGAGCGTTCAAGAATGCCGCGGTGTTCGCCCTCGGTATCATGCCCTACATCAGCTCGTCGATTATCCTCCAGCTGCTCGGCGCCGTGGTGCCCTACTTCCAGAAGCTGAGCAAGGAAGGGGAAGAGGGGCGGAAGAAGCTGACCCAGTTGACCCGCTACGGGACCGTGCTGGTCGCGGCGCTGCAGGCATGGGGCGTCAGCGTGCGGCTCACGAGCCTCAATATTGAAGGCATGCCGATCGTCCCCCTGGAAGTGCAGGGTCTCCCGTTCACCATCAGCACGGTGATCTTCCTGACCGCAGGCACGATGTTCATGATGTGGCTGGGCGAACAGATCACGGAGCGCGGCATCGGCAACGGTATATCGCTCATCATCTTCATCGGTATCATCGCCCGGTTCCCCCACTCGATCATCGACCAGTTCCGAGTCAGCCAGAATATCATCATCGGTCTGATCATCCTCGCGGTCATGATTGTGATCATCGCCGGCGTGGTGATGGTGACACAGGGAACGAGGCGCATTCCGGTGCAGTATGCGAAGCGCGTTGTCGGACGCAAGGTGTACGGAGGGGTCACGCAGTATATCCCCCTGCGCGTGAACACCGCGGGCGTCATGCCGATCATCTTTGCGCAGTCGATCATGTTCATTCCGAGCACGATCCTGACATTCTTCCCGGACAGCGACTTCATCCAGAGTCTCTCCGGCTACCTGCAGTACACGTCGTTCACCTACTCGTTCATGTACGCGGTGATGATCGTGTTCTTCACATACTTCTACACGGCGATCGCGTTCAATCCGAAAGATGTGTCGGAGAACATGCAGAAGCAAGGAGGATTCATCCCCGGCATACGGCCGGGCAAGCACACGGCGGATTTCATCGACAATATTCTGACGAAGATCACGCTGCCCGGATCCATTTTTCTGGCGATCATCGCCATCCTGCCGGCATTCGTTTCCCGGTTTGGCGTGACGCCGAGCTTTGCACAGTTCTTTGGCGGTACAAGTCTGCTCATCATGGTGGGCGTTGCGCTGGATACCCTGCAGCAGGTTGAGTCGCACCTGCTTATGCGCCACTACGACGGGTTCATGAAGTCGGGACGCATGAAGGGGCGTCTGCGCTGAGCGCGGGATGAGCCGGGTCTCGTGCAAGTCGGCCGGCGAACTGGCGCTGATGCGGGAAAGCGGCCGGATCGTCTCGGAGGTGCTGACCCTGATCGGTTCGCACGTCCGGCCGGGCGTGACCACCGGCGAGCTGGATGCAATGGCCGAAGAGTATATCCGGGCGCAGGGCGGTGTGCCGGCGTTTAAAGGATACGGGCCGGACAAGCGGAATCTCTTTCCGGCAACATTGTGCATCTCGATCGACGATATCGTGGTCCATGGCATCCCCGGCGGGCGGATTCTGGAAGAGGGGCAGGTGGTGTCGGTGGATGTGGGGGTGAAGAAAGACAAGTACTTTGGCGATGCGGCGCGGACGTTTGCGGTTGGACGGATCAGTGATGAGAAACGCCGGTTGCTTCAGGTGACAGAAGAAGCGCTGTACGAAGGAATCAGGCAGGCGCGGGCAGGCAATCACCTGCACGATATCTCTGCCGCAGTTCAGCGTCACGTGGAAGAGGCAGGGTTTTCGGTGGTGCGCGACCTCGTGGGACACGGCATCGGGAAGAACCTGCATGAAGAACCGGCAGTCCCGAACTACGGAACACCGGGGACGGGAATCCTGCTCAAGGAACATATGACGCTGGCAATTGAACCGATGGTGAATGCGGGGACGTATGTGGTGCGGATGGATGATGACGGGTGGACGGTCCGCACGGCGGACGGCAAGCCGTCGGCGCATTTTGAACACACGGTGGTTCTTACGAACGACGAAGCCGAAATACTGACCCGGCATGGCTAAACAAGGGCCCATAAAAGTAGACGGGGTGATCACCGACACACTGCCGAACGCAATGTTCAAGGTGAGTCTGGAGAACGGGCATACGATCCTGGCCCATATTTCCGGGAAGATGAGGATGAATTTCATCAAGATCCTCGTCGGGGACAAGGTGACGGTGGAGTTGTCGCCGTACGACCTGTCGAAGGGCCGGATCACGTACAGGTACAAATAAGGACGGAGCGGACAGCGCATGAAAGTTCGGTCATCCATTAAGAAGATCTGCCGGAACTGCAAGATCGTCCGGCGGAAAGGGGTTGTGCGGGTGATCTGCACGAACCCCAAGCACAAACAGCGTCAAGGCTAAAGGAGAACAGGCGTGGCTCGTATTGCAGGAGTCGATCTCCCCAAGAAGAAGCGTTCGGAAATCGGTCTGACCTACATCACCGGCATCGGGCGTGCTTCGGCGCGCGCGATTCTCGGGAAGGCGGGAGTGGACCTCAACAAGAAGGTCAACGACCTGACGGATGATGAGGTGCAGCGCATCCGCAGCATCATCACCGCGGAGTACAAGGTCGAGGGAGCGTTGCGGAGCGAAGTGCAGATGAACATCAAGCGGCTGATGGACATCGGCTGCTACCGGGGCATCCGGCACCGTAAAGGGCTGCCGGCCCGGGGTCAGCGGACGCGCACCAACGCGCGGACGCGGAAGGGACGCCGGAAGACAGTGGCAGGCAAGAAGAAGGTCGCAGCCAAGACCTAATTTTTCGAGAACAGTTCAGGTACGGAGGTACGCGTGGCAAAATCCACCCAGCAGGGCGGTCCCAAGGCGGACGTTGTCCGGAAAAAGAAAAAAATCCAGGTCGACGTCAGCGGCAAAGTGTTCGTCAAGGCGACGTTCAACAACGTTATCGTGACGATCACCGATGTGTACGGCAACACCATCAGCTGGTCCTCTGCCGGCAAAAACGGATTCAAGGGGTCGCGCAAGAACACACCCTTCGCAGCACAGGTCTCCGCGGAAGCGGCGGCCAAGACCGCCCATGACCTGGGCTTGCGCAAAGTCGATGTGTTTGTCAAAGGTCCGGGCTCCGGCCGCGAAGCGGCGATCCGGGCATTGCAGACCGCAGGACTCGAAATCGGCAGCATCCGGGACGTAACCCCGATTCCGCACAACGGATGCCGGCCGCCCAAGAGACGCAGAGTATAACGCAGGAAGGACATCCATGGCAAGATACACCGATCCCAGTTGCAGGTTGTGCCGTCGTGAGCGGCAGAAGTTATTCCTGAAAGGGACGAAATGCTTTACGGAGAAGTGCCCCGTCGATCGCCGCGCTTATCCTCCGGGACAGCACGGGCAGTCGCGCCGCTCCAAGGTGTCGGAGTACGGTGTGCAGCTCCGCGAGAAACAGAAAGTGCGCCGCATGTACGGACTGCAGGAAACGCAGTTCAAGAACACCTTTGCGAAGGCGCTCAGGCAGCCCGGCCGCACCGGTGAGACGCTGGTCAAGATGCTTGAACGCCGGCTGGACAACGTCGTGTACCGGCTCGGGCTCGCGCCGTCGCGGAAAGCTGCGCGGCAGCTCGTGGTGCACGGCCACTTCCTGGTGAACAACCGCCCGGTCGACATCCCCTCCTATCAGCTCAAGGCGGGAGACGCGGTCCAGGTGCGCGACAAGAGCAAGAAACTGGAAACAATGCATGCGTCCATGAAGCGCATGAAGGATACGGCGATGCTGCCCTGGCTCAGCCTGGACAAAGCCGCTATGGTGGGAACGTTCCTGAATGTCCCGGAACGCGCTGATATACCGTTAAACGCCGACGAACAGTTGATCGTCGAATTGTATTCGAAGTAAGTGACAGTCACAGAGGGTGACCACACCATGACCATCGGAACAATCCAGATGCCGGAGAAGATCCACCTGGACGAAGCGACGCACTCGGCAACGTTCGGCCGTTTCATCGTCCAGCCCCTCGAAAAAGGGTTCGGTGTCACCATCGGCAATTCCATGCGACGCGTGCTCCTCTCGTCGCTGCCCGGATATGCCATCACCGCTTTCCGTGTGGACGGCGTTGCCCATGAGTTCTCCACGATTCCCGGAGTCGTGGAAGACGTTCCGGACGTTGTGCTGAACCTGAAACAGGTCCGGATGAAAATGGTCAACAAGAAGACCAACCGCATCGTGGTTCCGGTGAAAGGGCCACAGGATTTCACGGCGGGGGATATTCAGAAGGCCTCCCCGGACATCGAGATCCTGAATCCCTCGCTCCACATTGCCACGCTGAATGCGGACGCGAATTTCGAGCTCGAGCTGCGCATCGGACGGGGCATCGGGTATGTCGTCGCGGAAGAAAACAAGACCCCCGATCAGCCGCTGGGACTGATTCCCATCGACACTATTTTCACCCCGATCACCAACGTGAACTATTTCGTGGAAACCACGCGCGTGGGTCAGCAGACCGACTACGAGAAGCTGACGATCGAAGTGGAAACCGACGGTTCCATCACGCCGGAAGATGCCCTTGCCTACGGCGGGAAGATCCTGCGCGACCACATCCAGTTGTTCATCAATTTCGATGTGGAGCCGGAGGCGCCCAAAGAGGAGTCGGAGCAGGATGCGGAGTTCCAGCGGGTACGCAAGGTGCTCATGACACCGGTGGATGAGCTCGAGCTCTCCGTGCGGTCGCACAACTGCCTGCGGGCGGCGAACATCAAGACCATCGCTGACCTGGTCCGGCGGGAAGAAAGTGAACTGCTGAAGTTCCGGAACTTCGGCCGGAAGTCCCTTGCGGAGCTCTCGGAAATCGTCGAGGCCGAGAAGCTGACGTTCGGGATGGACGTGGACAAGTATCTTAAAGACACTGAGTGATCGACAGGAATATTTAGCGGACAACCCCTATGCGTCATCGAGTTGCAGGCCGAAAACTGAAACGTACGGCAAGTCATCGCCGGGCAACCCTTGCTGCGCTTGCCACGGCGTTGCTGCGGCACAAACGGATCACTACGACGGTGGCGAAGGCCAAGGAAACGCGCCTCGTGGTGGAAAAACTGATCACCCGGGCCCGGCATGCCAGGCCGGCCGATGCCGCTGCGGCACCGGGCGCAGCCACATCCGAGCGCGCGAAGAAGTTCGTGGATGCCGCGGGCCATGCACGGCGGGAAGCCGGCAGACTCATCAAGGACCGGGAAGTCATTGCCGAGCTGTTTTCAACGATCGTGGAAAAAGTGGGAACACGCCCCGGAGGATACACACGGATCGTCAAGCTGGGCCAACGATATGGTGACGGCGCGGAAATGGCCGTGATCGAGCTGGTCGATTTCAATACAGGGAAGGACCAGACGCCGAAAAAGGCTGAGAAACCTGCTCGTAAAACAACTCCCAAGCGGAAGGCGGCGAAAAAAGCCTCTGCCCGTGAGCACGCGGCAGCTGCCGCAGCCGGTGTTGAGCCGGTTGTGCAGAATGCCGGGTCACGGTAAGAGCGCTGTCTCCGTTCCTTCGCGTATGAAGATCGCCTCTGCAGAATTCGTGCTGGGAGCCGTCAACCTCAGACAGCTCCCGAAAGACGGGTCAAAGGAAATTGCATTCCTCGGCCGGTCCAACGTGGGCAAATCTTCGTTCATTAACAAACTCTGCAACCGGAAAAATCTCGCGCGCTCCAGCGTTGATCCGGGCAAGACACGCGAGATGAATTACTACCTTGTCAACGGAGAGTTCTACTTCGTTGACCTTCCCGGATACGGCTATGCCCGCCTCCCCGAACAAATCCGGTCCAGCTGGGGCAAACTGATCGAGCAGTACCTCAAGACCCGCACGCAGCTTGCGCTGGTCCTGCAGCTTGTGGATGCACGTCACGAGCCGACAGAACTGGACATGATGATGGTCGGATGGCTCGATTACTACGAGATCCCGTTTCTCGTCGCGCTCACGAAAGCCGACAAGCTGCCCGCAAGCAAGATGCCGAGGATCGTTCAGACGGCGAAGGACACGTTCTCCCGCTTCAGCAACTGCCGCGACGTTCTTCCGTTCTCGTCCATCAACGGACTCGGGAAAGCGGAAGTCGTCAAGATCATCGCCGAACACCTCAAGGCATAGCGGAAACGAACGCGGGATGTCTCCACCGGGGACGTCACCGGTCGCCGCCTGAAGCCCACACAGTTCCCCTGGTACGTGCACATGAAGAGCCGTCTCTTCACACCCGGTCCAACTCCTGTTCCTGAGGATGTTCTCCTGCGGATGGCTGCGCCCCTGGTGCATCATCGCCATCCGGAATTCCGCGAGCTCTTCGCCCGCGTCCAGGAGAACCTCCGGTACGTCTTCCAGACAAGCGAACGCGTGGTGACGCTGGTTTCTTCCGGAACGGGAGCGATGGAAGCGTGCATCGTCAATCTGCTCTCTGCGGGTGACACCATCATCACAGTGAACGGCGGAAAGTTCGGCGCGCGGTGGGGAGAGATCGCCCGGCAGTACGGCGTGCCCGTTGTTGAACTCAAGGTTCCGTGGGGGGAGGCCGTTCAGCCGGTGCGGATCCTTGAGGCCCTGCAGAATCATCCTGGCGTGAAAGCTGTCTACCTCACGCACAGCGAGACATCCACCGGCGCGGCGACAGATCTGCAGGCGATCAGCGCAACGGTGCATGAGCACTCGGATGCGCTTGTGTGTGTGGACGGCATCACCTCGGTCGGGGCGCACGAGCTCCGTTTTGATGCGTGGGGGATCGATGCCTGTGTGACGGGATCGCAGAAGGGGTTGATGATACCTCCCGGACTGGCGTTCGTGGCATTGAGTCAGAAAGCTCGGGCGGCAATGGAGAGGGCCACGTTGCCGCGGTTCTATTTTGACCTCCGGCGGGCGCTGGCCGCAGCGGAGACGAACGATACTCCGTGGACTCCGGCCATCGCGCTCGTGGCAGCTCTGGATCTGGCGCTGGCGCATATGAAAGAGGAGGGGATGGACCGGATCTGGGAGAGGCACAAACGTCTGGCTCTCGGGCTGAGGGCAGGGATCGAGGCGCTCGGACTGCGTCTCTTCTCGGACAGTCCTTCATATGCTGTGACGCCGGTCTGGTTGCCTGAGGGTATGTCATGGAAGCACTTCCAAAGCGCGTTGAAGACCGAGAACGGTGTCACAATTGCGGGCGGACAGGGAGAATTCACAGGGCGGATATTCAGGATCGCTCATCTCGGATACTTTGACGAGCTCGACATGGTTGCGGTCGTGGCCGCGTTGGAGCGGGCGCTGGCCCGGTGCGGGTACGTGGTGGAGCCGGGGAGGGGAGTGGCGGCGGTTCAGCGGACGCTGATGGTTCCGTGAGATTCCCGCCAGTCAGGCCAGCAGCGCTGCTGGTCTTTACGACCGTGAGTCCCATCCTGCAGTAATCTCCTGGCCATTGTGACCGGCCGAACGCGCTCCTGGTCTTAACGACGGAGAGAATCTTCTGGCAATGATCACTTACTATAGTGACCGGCGGACGGCGCTGCAGCACCTGACGATGTGGTGGTCATCCCGATAAGAACCCCCTTACTATTAATAGAGGCATTTGGAGGGAGAGGCACCGATTTGAGAGTCGGGTTTCACCGGTTTGAGACTCCCTTAAGCGGTCAAGCCGCCGGCATAAACGCCCCCCCCGGCGGGGTTTGAACGGGCTTTGCGGTTGTAACTCATAACAAAATAAGCGTTTCCGGGGACACTACAGGACCGGGAATCTTTGTGGCGCCTGTCCGGACACCGGCTGCTCGATTTCTTGAAAGCGACGAAATGGGGGCATTTTCTGGTTGAAACACTTGACAAACACAACACCGATTTTTATATTGACACACCACCAACGCTCAGCCATCCTTCAACTTAATCCCATCACCTAAAGGAGGTGAAGTATCCGGCATCCTTCGATACACCTTTTCCACCGTCTTACCGTTCTATCCCCGTGCTTGTGATCGAAGTTTGATCGCAGCGAATGCAGGTGGATCCCCTGAAATACAGAGTGAATCATTCCGGCGCGGCAGACGAGCGCAGGCGCAGAGCACGTAGTGCGAGTGCGGCGCGGCGTCATCATGTGTCCGTTGCCGGTATGTACGCAGTTCGGTGACGCAGTTCCTGCCTTCCTGCTTACCCGGGGCGTCGCGTTTTTGCAGCACATGTTGTTGGATATCCAGCACACACAAGAGGAGGTAACACATGCAACGTAGGCTCTTCGCTGTATTGTTTGCAGCCGTTCTCCTTCCGGCGCTGCTGCTTGCCCAGGATGGCAAGCTGCGCGGGCGGATTACGGACAGAGACTCCGGTGAGCCGCTGGTAGGCGCGAACGTGTTCGTCGAGGGGACGAACCTGGGCGCGGCATGCGACATCAATGGGGATTACGTTATCCTCAGTGTGAGGCCCGGGGTGTATTCGCTCCGCGTCTCCTATGTCGGCTACAACCAGCTCACCATGTCGAATGTGCGTGTCAGCGCGGGCATCACGACCACGCAGGACTTCAAGCTGACCAGTTCGGCGATCCAGGTCCAGGCGGTGGAGATCGTGGCAGAGCGCCCGCTGATTCAGCGGAACACGACGAACACCGTGCGCATCACGACACAAGAGGAAATCAATCAGTTGCCGGTCCGCGGCGTGCAGAATATCCTTGCCCTCCAGGCTGGCGTCGTCCAGCAGGCCGGTAACCTGTATGTGCGCGGCGGGCGCAGCGGCGAGGTGGCATACTACATCGATGGTGCCCCGACCACCAATCCCTACTTCAACAACAACCTGACGACAATTGTCCAGGAAGCTGTCGAAGAGATTCAGCTGCAGGCCGGCGGGTACACGGCGGAATTCGGAGGATCGAACTCCGGTATCGTCAAGACAAACCTGCGTACTGGCGGAACGGCGTACAAAGGTTCTGTGTCGTATGAGACCGACGACCTTGCGAAGCCCGGCGAGAAGTTCCTCGGCACTTCATCCCAGGGATACCGCAACATCGTTGCGACATTCGGGGGTCCGGTACCAGGGGTGGATAAGCTGCGTTTCTTTGGCGCCTATCAGAACAACTTTGTCCGTCAGCGTCAGAGAACGTGGGTCACTCCGTTCAGCTTTGATCTGCTGAGCGACACCTTTGATCCGCGCGGGGCAGGTCAGCCGCTTCCGTCGCCGATCACATTCGAAGAGAACTATCTTCCGAAGTCGTGGCAGGACAACCACAATGCACAGGGAACTCTGGAACTTGACCTGTCATCTGTGAAGATTCGCCTCTCCGGCAGTTACCAGTACACCGATCAGCCCAATGGCGGGACCTGGCCGGCTGCACTGTTCAACTATTTCCGTCAGAAGCGATTCTCGACGACGTACGAAAAAGACATCATGGCGGGCTTTCGTCTGACGCATGTTCTTGATCCTTCTACCTACTATGAGATTTCTGCTTCCATGCTGGATCGGAAAACGGAAACTCTCGATCCCGATTTCGGGAACGTCTGGCAGAAATGGACGGACAGTGTCGAAAACGCTGCCATCGGGTACACGGGATTCCGCAGCCGCTGGTCTGGTCCTGCGGGATACAGTGTCATTAACGGCTTTGATCTCGCCCATGAGAACACACCAAACAACGGCTACAACATCCAGACCCAGCGCTCATTCGGCGGAGGGATTGACCTTACGCGCCAGATGAACAAGAACTGGGAGTTGAAAGCCGGCGGTCGGTTCGATACCTGGGTGATGCGCAACTATTCAGTGACTCCCTCGGGGTACATGGCGTTCCTCTACGGCAACCACGGGGAGAAAGTCCAGACGTTCACGAATGCTGAGACCCGGAGGGCTCAAATCGGGCGAGCCGGGACCGTCAACAACTATGGCTACGATATCGACGGAAATCTCGTCGACGACGGCCTGGATGCCCCGTACAAGCCGATGTTCCTTGCGGGTTACCTGCAGAACAAACTGGAATTCCGTGACGTCATTCTGAATATCGGTTTGCGTTATGAGTACTTCAAACCGAACCACAAGACGTTTCCGGATCCCCTTGTCGCTGTTGAAGATTTCGACGTCGCAAACGACGTCATCAATCAGGGTGCGCTTGTGCCGGCGCCCGAATTCCAGCTCCTGTTGCCGCGCGTGAGCTTCTCGTTCCCGGTGACGGATGCCACGGTGTTCTACGCTCAGTATGGCAAGTACGCTCAGATGCCCTCTCTCAATCAGCTGTATGTGGGGACAGTGGTGCTGAGCCGTACGGTCAGCCCGAGCTCGCGTGGCAATGCATACCTCACACCGGTCGGCTACCTGATGACACCGGAGCGGACGACCCAGTATGAGATGGGTATCCGCCAGATGATCACGCAGGATTTTGCCATGACATTGAGCGGGTTCTACAAGGACACGCGTGACCAGCTCCAGGTCCGCAACGTGACGACGAGTCAGGGAGTGTCTTTGTACCGTGCCTACACCAACGAGGACTTCGGAACCACCAAGGGCATCGAGCTCACCCTTGAACTCCGCAAAACGCCTTCAAGCTTCCTTTCCGCGCGCGTCAACTATACGCTTTCTGATGCACGTGGCACAGGCTCAAACCCGACAGCCGCGTTCGGTATCATCGAGCAGGGCATCGGACGGCAGATCAACTCCGTCAATCCGCTGGCATTCAACCAGACGCATCGCGGGATGGTGTTGATAGACTATCGCTGGCCGGGTCAGAAGGGCGACTATGAACGGTATGGTGGCGTCCTCGCGGGTCTTGGTGGATCGTTGCTGTTCAGCTTCAACAGCGGCCACCCGTACACCAAGATCAAAGCACTGTCGAGCCTTGGTCAGTCCGATGCATGGACAGTCGGCACCTATCCAACACAGGATCCGCGTTACAGCTATCCGGCTGAACCGATCAACACCTCCTCGACGCCGTTCTTCTTCAATATCGACGTGAGCGTCGGCAAGGTGTTCCCGCTGGGCCCGTTGACCATGGAGCTCTATGCGGACATTACGAACCTGTTGAACACCAAACAAGTGATCAACGTGTATCCCACGACCGGTTCGGATTCAGACGATGGCTGGTTGAACAACCCGCTTGCCGGGCAGTTCAACGCCATTCCGAACTATTCAGCATTCTACAAAGCGATAAATCTCGACAACCGGTGGTCGTACACCGGTCTGGCAGTCCGCGGCCAGAACATTGGCGGCGACATCTATGCGAACCCACGGCAGATCCGTGTTGGTCTGAGGGCGGAATTCTAAACGGGCATGTGTGCACCATGGCGGCCGGATATGCCGGCCGCTGTGTCGCAGGCAAACCGAATAGCTATGCACAAGCCCACTATTGAGGAGTCAAGGAATATGACACATAACACTGTTTCAGCTTTCCGGTACCTTGTTGCGCTCATCGCGGTTTTTGCCCTGTTGGTGGGCGGCGCGAGCGCCAAGGGACCCGAAACGAAGGACGGGGGGGTCCAGCTGGCGAAGACCACCGGGACACCCACGATGACAATGTTGAACATCAACAACGTTGCGACGTTCCTCAGATCGGATGGGCAGGGAAATCACAGCCCTGCCGATCAGTCCGGTGGCTATTTCCCGAAAGGGACCGCTGCTGCCCTCTATGAAGACGGATTCGTGTGGGGCGGAAAACTCTACCTCGATGCAGCCCATACAAGCGTCCCGGCACAGCAAATCCGCGTCGGCGGTCAGACCTATAACCAGGGCACGCGGGCAGGAAAGGTGAATGGCTTTGGTCCGAGTGCGGTGGCGGTCTCCCCAGCCGATGCACGGTCTCGCATCTATCGCATCCGCCGTGACTACGCGAGCATGCCGGAGAGCGAGATCCGCACCGATGCGGCCACGCTCAACAACATTCTTGAATCGGATGTGACCGCAGCTCAAATGGCGAGTATCACGGCACAGTATGCCACGGACTGGACAAACTGGCCGGTCGACCTGGGTGCTCCGTATGTCGAGCGCAACGGCACCGCCGGTTACCAGCCGCCGCCCGCGTTCAGCGAATCATTCAAGGTCGACAATCTGGTCTCAGGGAAGTACGATGAACCGGGGATTGCAGGTGCAGACCCGAACTCCCCCGCAGATCAGGTTGTCTGGACTGTGTACAACGACCTCGACCGGTCAGCCACGTTCGGCTTGTATCGGTCTGAGCCGATCGGCCTCGAAGGTCAGGTTACCATGTGGGGGTACAAGCGGACGGATGCGCTTGGCAACCTCTATTTCAAGAAGATCAAGCTCATCAACAAGGGCGGTGTCGATGTGGGCGGCGGTACCCTTGGCGCTTTCTACGTTGACAGTATGTACATCTCCCAGTGGTCTGACCCGGATCTCGGTGATTCCGGCGATGACCTGTGCGGTTCCGACACAACGCTCAGTCTCGGCTTCATCTACAACGGCAATGCGGTGGACAACGAGTACAAGAAATACGGGTTCGCGCCTCCAGCGGCGGGTTACGATTTTCTTCAGGGACCTCTCGTTGCCGGTGAAGCGGGCGATAAGGGGATCTTCGATCTTCAAGTCGTTGAAGGAAAGAAGAACCTGCCGATGACCGGATTCATTTATTTCTCGGCGGGAAGCCCGATCAGCGACCCGGCGCTTGCTTCCACCTATGAGTCCACGCTCATGTGGTACCGAATGCTGCGCGGTCTGCGTCCTGATCTTTCCAGTGTTCCTGAACGCAGCTATCCGTTCCCGCCGGGAATTGCGCCTGGACCATACGTGCTGACGGGCGATCCGGTAACGGGAAAAGGTTTCGTGGACGGCCTCGGTACCGATTACTCGTTCCCTCCTGGAGACCGGCGTATTATTCTGGCATCCGGACCATTTACGATGGCCCCGGGTGACACACAGGATGTCGTCGTGGGTACAGTATTCGGATTGGGATCTGACCGTCTCTCCAGTGTCTCGGTCATGAAGTTCAATGATGAGTTCGTTCAGAATACGTACAACGCGCTGTTTGCGGTGCCCAAACCGCCGCCGCAGCCGGATGTGAAGATCGCCGAACTTGATGGAAAGATCGTCTTCGAGTGGTCGTCCAATGAACAGCGTCTCAAGGACATCGAGGAAGTCGTGGGCCAGCCGGGTGACTACCATTTTGAAGGGTACAATGTCTACCAGCTGCCGAGCGCTTCATCAACACTCAGCGATGCAAAACGCGTTGCGACATTCGACCTGCCCAGCGATCCTGCAGTGGTTCTGGACCGGCAGTTTGACCAGAACACCGGCCTCATCCTGCAGGTGCCGATCCAGTTTGGGTCCAACAGCGGCGTAAAGCGGACGTTCGTTCTCGACAAGGACTATATCCGGGACATCAGCCGCCTGTCGAACGGGACAGAGTACTTTGTTGCAGTCACCGCGTACGCATACTCCACGTCCGGTTTCAGCCCCACAGCACTCGAATCAACGCCCCTCATACATCGGGTCGTAGCCCATGGCACGAATCCGGGGACGCGTTTTGCGTCGGCCTACGGTGACACCATAAAAGGTGTTACGCAGACTGCAGCGGCGGGTGGATCACTGAGCGAAGGTGCTGTGTACCCCATTGTCGTCGACCCGTCGAAAGTCAACGGACATACGTACAAGGTGACGTTCAAGGAAGATGCCGATGGTAACACCCTTTGGGATTTGACCGATGTTACGGCCAACAGAGTCGTGCTGGCGAACAAGTCCAACCAGAGTGGGGACGACGACTATACTGTTGTTGACGGTCTGCTCGTCAAGGTGACGGGGCCGGCGACTCCTGGTATGAAGGACTGGTCCATTCCGAGCGGCACGCGACGTTGGACCTGGGCTGGCGTCGGATCTGGCGGCAACTGGGGTTCGGAAGGATTCAGCGGCGCCATTGGGAATGCCTATGATCAGTTCTTCTCCGGCTCTACGGTCACCTACGGTCAACTCCGGAATGTGCTGCTCAAGCTCGCAGCCACTGATGTCAATGGCGTTGTGACGGATCCGAATGATCCGGACTACTCTTTCGGATACCGGTATCTCCGGGGTGCAACCGCGCCTCCTGCAAAACCCGAATTCGAACCGTTCATCGTCAACAAGACGGCCGGGTACGCATTCCAGGACTACAAGAAGTCCGTACCCCTGGCAGCGTACAACGTCGAAACAACCCCTCCTACAAGGTTAATGGTGGGTTATCAGGAAAACAACTCTGCAGGTGGTACTGTGGACGGCATCTATTGGCCGAGTGACTACAATGTTACGGACAATATTGCTGCATCAGGTCCGCGGGAATGGCTGTATATTTTCAATGTTCCCTACAGCGAGACCCCGGATCCATCATTGCAGGTAGACGTCCTGAATACGACCACTCCGATGATGTGGTTCTGCACATTCTTGCGGAGAGGGGTTGTTGCGTACGCTGCAAATGACGAGTTTCTTATTCTGGCGAACCACATCAATACTGAGGCCAATACCTTCACCTTTTCTGCGCCCAAAAATACGGTTGGTGACCAGGCACTGGCGAAGGAGGATGTCGGCAGGGTGGGTGTGTTCCCGAATCCATACTACGCCTACAACCCGCTTGAGCTGAGCCGCAGCAGCCGCTTTGTGACGTTCAACAAGCTGCCCACACAGGCAACGCTGCGTATCTTCAACCTTGCAGGCCAGCTTGTCCGCACATTGCGGAAGGATGACGCATCGCAGTTCCTCCGGTGGGATCTTGCCAACGAAGACAACTTCCCGGTGGCTTCCGGCATGTACATTGTCCATGTGGATATGCCGGCCGTCGGCGCAACCAAAATTCTCAAGCTTGCCATTATTCAAGAGCAGGAAGTGCCGAACAACTTCTGACGAATGGGACCGTCAAACGAAATCACAATGACGACCAATAGGAGAGTCTAGTATGAAAAAGAGCTTTTTCGTTGGTGCCCTTCTGCTCTGCGTGGCTGTGCTTCTGGTCGCGACGACCGGGGTTGCGCAGAATCAGAGGATCGGCACCTCTGCTGCATCGGAACTTCTCATTCCGATTGGAGCTCGCGATCTTGCGCAAGGAGGCGCAACGATTGCCGGCTCGTCTGGATTAGAATCCATCCACTGGAATCCTGCCGGTGTATCCCGGATGAACGGGACTGCCGAAGGGATGTTCTCCACGATGAGATACATTGCGGACATTAACGTGGCCTACGGTGCCGTTGGCGCGAAGTTCGGCGAATTCGGCAGCGTCGCGCTGAGCCTCAAGAACCTCAGCTTCGGTGACATCCCAGCTACCACCGTTGACGATCCTGAGGGGCTTGCAGGAGCCACATTCTCGCCGAGCTTCATCACGGTCGGGCTGACCTATTCGCGGCTGATTACCGACGCGGCATCTGTCGGCGTGACTGCGAAGATTATCAACGAAACGATCGCGCGCGTGTCGGCGACGGGCCTTGCGTTCGACATCGGTGTGCAATATCACGGCCTGCTGAATGTGCCGGGATTGCAGCTCGGTGTCACGATCAAGAACATCGGACCGCAGATGAAATATGACGGCAGCGGTCTGCTCCGCACTGCCACCGCCAGCGAGGGGTTGCGTCCGGAACAGTTCTACAAGAGTGAAGCTGCCGGCTTCGAACTTCCGTCCATGATCGAAATCGGCGCCTCATACGTGGGCGCGGTTCAGGACAATATGATGTATACGGTCAGCGGTTCCTATACCAGCAACAACCTCTACGTCGATGAGTACCGCATCGGCGGCGAGTATGGAATCTCGTTGAGCGGCGTACACCTCTACGCCCGCGGGGGATACTCATTCCTGCCGCAGGTGGAGAACAAGGAAGATCGGATCTTCGGCGGGACGGTTGGCTTCGGCGTGGCATACAACACTGGAGGGACAACACTTTCAGTGGACTACGCCTACAGGCAGGTCGACCTTTTCGGTGGCAACAACATTCTGTCACTGAAGGTTGGACTGTAAGCTGACGCTGTTGTGTGATGAAAGGGCTGTCCCGCACTGCGGGACAGCCCTTTCTTGTTTCTTTGCGGAACGATTCACACATTGAGTACGGATAGTGCCGATGCGCGAGAACAAACTGTCGATAGGGAGATGAGGTTCACGCTGAAGAGTGGTCGGAATTGCATGCTGCTGATAGCAGCCCTGCTCATGCACGATTCTGCGCTGAGTGCGCAGGATTTCTTTCCTGATACCGGCAAGGTCGCCATCACGCAGCATGCCCTGGAACTGCGGGAGCGGCTGCGTGTGTTGAGCCTTGCACTCCGGCCCGGCGAAGAGGATTGCGCGACGCTGGTGGCCCTGCGTATGGGACGCGGCGCACAGGTCACGAGCGCCTACGTGACCAACGGCGAAAAGAGTGATCTCGACTCGGAAGAACTCTTTCCTTTCGATATCGCTGCCACCCGGCGCCTTGAGGCGCTAAGGGCCATGAATCGTACGGGCGCAAACGCGGTATTTCTCAACCTGCCCGATCTCGATGCTTTGCTGCCGGGATCGGACGCACGGATGTTCTGGAACACGGACACGCTTGAGCAGCGCCTGCGCCGCCTCACAGAGACGACACAGCCGGATCTCATCCTGCTGATGGCAGACAAGCGTGACGGTGCGAAGTCAGCAGCTTCCACTTCCCTCAGCAATGCCCTGGTGCGCGTATGCGGGCGGATGCAGTGGAAGGTGGGGCACGTGCTCACAGAGGAGGCCGACAACGGCACAAGGATCGTATCGCCGAATGATCGGCATCCATCGCTGCCGCTGCCGTTCGTGCACATCGCCGACAGCGTCCGTGCCTCGTATGCTTCTCTGGATCTGCAGGTGGGGCGGCTGAGACACCGTCACCCGGCCGCCTATGCGACCCTCTTACCGTCCGGCCAGGTGAATGTCTTTGCTCAAAAGAAACGCCCCCTCGCCGGTGCAATCCCTGACTCCCTCCGTGGGCTCGACAAACAGGTGCGGGAACTTGCCTCCTATGCCCTGCGCACTCCCGCAGCGAACAAGGCACTCGTTACACGTATTCTTCCCGTTCTCCAGCGCATCGACCGGTTCATAGTGCATCCGGCGACGAGCCAGCCACGTGCGCGGAGGATCGTGCTTGACTGGAAGGATGCCGTCGAGGCACTCCGTGCCGCTGCGCTGGGCGTGACCGTGAGCTATACCCTTGAGTACGATGTCGTGTGCGAACGCCAGCTAGTGCGGCTCGGACTGGACAGCATCCGGTCCTCGGTGGCGTTGGGGGCAATGGAAGTCGCCGTGCATGACGTTGCGAGAGGATGGGTTCTCAATGAATCCCTCAAGAGCCGTGTTGCTGTGAAAACGGGCGACACGCTCCGGCTTCTCAGCCCTGCGCGCATCGACTACGACATGCCATTTGCTCAATATGCGCAGGAGCGCCCCTCCGTCGGTCGGCCGTTCCCGCTGAGCCTGATTCATTTCGGTACCAAGAACGAGGAAACGTTCATCTATCGCTTCGCTCCCCGCATATTCTATGCTCCCCGGTTCACTGCAGAAGTGCTGACGCCGATCGTGCGCGGATACACGGGGGAGCAGGTGATCACACGTCTGACGAATCATAGCCGGGATGGCGTTGCCGATCTGCTTGCCGTCCGAGACTCACTGGCATTCTCCTCGGTCCGACGGGTTGCGTTAAGCTCAAAGGAGGCGACGAGCCGCGATACTCTTTTCCTGACCTGGCGCGATTCCACCAGCAGCGACCCGCACCTGTTGTCTGTCGGGTACGGAGGAGTCCCCGTAACCCAGTTTCTGGCCAAACCATTCATCTGCGCGGCAAACACGACACGGACCATCGGGGTCGTCAGCGGATGGCAGTCCGGTGCGCTCCGTGAAACTCTCCGGAGGCTGGGCTTTTCGAAGATTCGTGATTGTTCACAAACGTTACTGAGTGGTGAAATCCTGCAGGGCCTACAGGTAGTGCTTTGTGATCGGCGGACACTTGCACTCCGGGGTCTGCACGCCGGCGAGAGCGCAGCCCTGCAGGACTTTGCGTCCCGGGGTGGCCACCTCGTGATCTTTGCCCAGGAAAGTGAAAGCTGGAACGCTGCGCCCATCTGGAACTCCCTTCACCTGGATTCATCTCCGGGACTTCCTCCAGATGCGGCGCTGCGAGTGGACACGACGGATGCATTGCTCTCACAGCCGAATCAGATTTCCCAGTCGGATTTTCAGGGATGGCTCAATCGGATGAGCTACAACAAGGTGTCATTAAGGGAACCGGGACAGAATATCCGCGTACCCGTGCGGGCCGCCGATGGAATGCCCCTCCTGCTCACAGCGCCAGTCGGAAAGGGCACCGTGACATATGTCGACCTCGCGCTCGGGCCGCAGTGGATGAATGTGGCGCCTGGAGCATTCCGCCTCCTGGCAAACATGCTGTCGCAGTAGAGATTTCTGGGAGACTCCGCAAAAAGATGTCTGAGCCGGTAATAAGATCATGATACGTTGGATACATATCCTCACAGTCTGCGGGCTGACTGCAACGTCGCTGCCCGTCTGCGCGCAGTCCACCAGAACGGTACCTGTGGAAGGGACTGCCATCGACGTCGATGTCCACGGGAATGTCTACGTCCTTGACTCTCGTCGGTGCACGCTTACACTGTGGGACCAGGAGATGCGCGGTGGGGCAACGATTGGCGGCCCGGGATGGGAATCCGGCCAGTTCGATCAGCCGGCAGGTGTGTGGGCAAAGAACGGGCTGGACATCTATGTGGCTGACTATGGAAACCATCGGATTCAGCGGTTCGACAGGACGCTGAGCTTCGTTTCGGCATTTTCAACGCGTGACGCAGAAGAGGCCACCGACCGCTTCGGCTATCCCACAGACATCACACTCTCCCGCCTCGGCTCTCTGTTCATCTGCGACACCGAGAACAGCCGCATCGTGAAACTGGATGCCGCCAACCGGGTCGAGACGACATTTGGAGGCTTCGGAGGCGGCGCCGGACGGCTTCAGCATCCGGTGCAGGTTGAGATCGGTCCAAATGATGCAGTCTATGTTCTGGATCCCCCGAGGGTAGTCGTTTACGACGCCTTTGGAAATTTTCTTACAGCAATAGGCGGGGGGATTCTGGAGAATCCACGGATCATGGCTGCCGATAATCGGGGTATTGTGGTGGTGGATGGAAATGACATCATCTGTTTCACAGAATCGCATCGACCCCTTCCGCGAATCGCGATTGCGGGTCTGACAGTGGACACAGTGGATCCGGTCCAGTCGCTCTGCCTTGCGGGGGACCGGCTGTATATTCTCGGAAACGGCCGGCTGGTGATCGTGGCTGATCCCCGCCCGGGCCACGATGAACTTGAAAAAGACGGCAATTCTGAGTAGCATTGAGTCAATCTCTCGAAAGGACGCGTCATGGCAAAGAGTCTCAACAAAGTCATGCTGATCGGCAACCTCGGTAAGGATCCGGAGCTCCGCTATACGGGTGCCGGCGCACCGGTGGCGACATTCTCCCTGGCGACCAACGAAAGCTGGAAAGACCAGGACGGCAATATGCAGGAACGCACTGAGTGGCACAACGTCGTGGCGTGGTCAAAGCTTGCCGAGATTTGCCAGCAGTACCTGAAGAAAGGGCGGCGGGTCTATATCGAGGGACGGATTCAAACCCGTAGCTACGACGACAAGAACACGGGAGCAAAAAAGTACATCACGGAAATCGTAGCCAGCAACATGATCATGCTGGATCCCCGGGAGCAGGGCGATTCCGGTGCTCCGTATTCTGCTCCCGAAGCAGTTCAGCCAGGCTCTGACAGCTCCAAAGAGGATCTTCCGTTCTAGCCTGATTTATCAACAAAGTTGTCAACATGCTTATCCACACCCATTCTCTTCAACCCGGGTTTGACAAGCAGACAGCTAATTTGGCGAAACACAACGGATTAGAGAAGTGCCGGTCTGGCATGTCAGGACGGCAGAAGGCGCCGGACTTAGTTTTCGCTGTGGATCTGTGGATAATGAACTGTGAAGGGGGGACTCGAGGATCCGGGATACTTCATTATGTGAACCCGACGGCAGATGAGGCCGACCGCGGCGGATACAGTTGGCGGGCGATACCCAAGCAACATAAGGCAGGCATTGAAAGCAAAGCTGGCTCTGGAAAACGGCACGATCTTCTCCGGTGAGGCATTCGGTGCTCCCGGAGAAGTGTCAGGGGAGGTCGTGTTCAACACAAGCATGTCCGGTTATCAGGAGATCTATACGGATCCCTCCTACAGCGGACAGATCGTGACCCTGACGTACCCCCTGATCGGCAATTACGGTACCACGGACGAGGACCTTGAATCTGCCCGCCCACAGGTGGCGGGAGTCATCGTCCGCGAGTATACTCCTCAGCACAGCAACTTCCGTTCGCAGGCACCTCTGGGTCAATGGCTCGAGCGGCACGGGATCACGGGACTGCAGGGGATCGATACCAGGATGTTGACTCGGATGATCCGGACCGAGGGTGCCATGCGCGGCGTCCTCTCCTCGATCGATCTGGACGAGAAACGGCTGCTGGCCAAAGTGCAAAAGGTCCCTTCCATGAACGGACTGGATCTCGCGACTCGGGTGACCTGTGCATCTTCGTATACCTGGGACAAGAGCGACGAGACCCCGTTCGCGCTTGCGACTCCAGGTCTTCCGGATGGTCAGCGGCGTTTTCGCGTCGTGGCCTACGATTACGGTATCAAGCGGAACATTCTCCGGAGGCTCGTTGCCTTCGGCTGTGCAGTGACCGTCGTGCCGGCCGGCTTTCCTGCCACAGATGTGCTTGCCATGCAGCCTGATGGAGTCTTCCTCTCCAATGGGCCGGGAGACCCTGCTCCCGTCCGTGTCGCGATCGACAATATCCGCATGCTGCTCGGACGCGTCCCGATATTCGGCATCTGTCTGGGGCACCAGCTTTTGGCTCTTGCACTGAGCGGCAAGACATACAAGCTGAAGTTCGGACACCGTGGGGGGAATCACCCGGTGAAGAATCTCTCCACCCAGGCAGTGGAGATCACATCCCAGAATCACGGCTTTGCGGTGGATCCGGATTCGCTCGATCATCAGGCGATCGAGATCACGCATGTGAACCTGAATGACGGTACGAACGAAGGGATCCGCCACCGGTCGCTTCCTGCCTTCTCGGTGCAATACCATCCGGAAGCGTCTCCCGGCCCGCATGACAGCGACTACCTGTTCCGGGCATTCATCACGATGATGGAATCCGTTGCCGCCGTCCCCGCCGGCCGATAACCGGAGACATCTGAGTCCTGCAGGATACCGGGTCCTTCCAGAGATCTACGATCGATGGCAGGCGATGTACGGTTCTGACTACTCCGCGCTGATTCTTCCCCGGCTCCTCTCCACACTCGATCGCACCCCTGCTCCGTCAAAAAGAATCGTCGATGTCGCGTGCGGGACCGGCACGCTGGCACTGGTAATGGCCAGGCGGGGATGGCAGGCTTCGGGCGTCGATGCCTCTCCGGGCATGATCGATGCGTCCCGTCGCAAGGCGGTCGAGTTCGGTCAGCCTGTACGGTTTTTCTGCCAGGACATGCGCAGCTTTGTGGTTCCTGAGCGTGCCGGCCTTGTGACATCGTTCTATGATTCCGTCAATCATCTTCTGACACTCCGCGACGTTCGTGGGTTTTTCCGGTCGGCTTCCCGCGCACTGGAGTCCGGCGGCCTGCTCATCTTCGACGTGAACAATGAGGCGTGCTACCGGAAACTGTGGAAGGGGATAACGACAATAGAGCATGCCGACTTCACACTCGTCCTGAACAACTCCTACGCGCCCTCGCGCAGCATCGCGCGGTCCAGGGTGCTCGTCCACTATCATGGAGTGCCGCCGAGGCCGCCGGGAAAGGAGACAGTGGAGGAGCGCTGTTTCACACATGACGAACTAAGCCGCGCTCTCGCCCGGGAGGGCTTCACGCTTCTCACTGCAGAGGACTTCGCATTCAGCAATGCGCCGGAGTTCGGGAAGCTTAAGACGTGGTGGGTTGCGCGGGCCGGGTGACTCACATGTACCCTTCGTACCGCATCGTCTGTCCGGCATCCCGCACGAACCCCAGTTTTTCCAGGAGAGGTTGAATCCGGTCAAGCGCTGGCTTTGTGCCGTTGGCCTGCTCGACATGAATGTGCCGGAACGGGCGCATGGCGGGAGGGCGCCGTGTGAGATTCACCAGTAAGTGCAGCGCCAGCTCAATCACCTGATCAGAAGCATCCGGCGCCGTGAAGAGCCGCGTGCCGTTAAGTTCGCTAAGCAGTACCGGGAGCCCTCCGACGAAAGCGATCATGGTCGAAGATGTGCGGGCAACGCGCCCCTCAGCAAACGGAAGATCCACCCCCGGGCCGTACGGGTTGATCGGATCGCACGCGTTGAGAAGGATCGCTTCATCCGAAGCCGGACGGGACCGTTCGCGCCGCAGCATTTCCACAGCCGAGGGAAGCGCGTATTGCATCCCGGAGAGTCCTTCCACGAAATATCCCCGCCGGACGGTGCCGCGCATTTCTCTTCGCTGAAGTTCGGGAGCGAGAAGAGACCACGGCAGCAGATCCTCGCGGCGCAGAAACTCCCTCGCCAGAATTCCGTACCTCTGCATTGCGCAGTCCACCTGGCGCCTGACGCGTTCGTCGATGGTCAGCGCATCCCCCATCACAGCAGGATGGTCAATCAGAGACCAGCGTCCCTGCCACCCGGGGAGCTCCCGGATTGCCCGTCGTGCCCCCTGCACAACCGGGGAAAGCCGCCTGCGCGAATAGGGTCCGACCACCTGGACGGGCTCCACGGGAATACTTTCATCAACGCGGGCTGTGCGCTTGAGCTGGAGAATCTCCTGAAGGTTGTCATTTGTGATCATGCCGCCCCAGAACAGCTCAGCAAGTGCCGCATTCAGAGCCTGGAGCGAGAGATGAGCACCAGAGCGTACGTCGCTGAGGAATGAAGCACCATGCTGTCGCAGATAACCAAGAACCCTGCTTGCCGCCTCCCCTGACTCCTTCGCATCGTTTCCGGCCGTCGGATCGAGGAATATCCCGCCTTCGCCACGGATGAATACTTTCATCCGGCCTGGTCCCGCGCCGCACCAGACATACCCCGGAAGAGCCCCCAGCCTGTCAGCATGCGACACGGCCGGGTTCGATCCCGGAGGTCCGGAGACCCGTGTTGCAACGACATAATATTCCCAGACGTCTGCCGGGAGCGTGAGACCGGCCAGTTGATCCACGATTGGCGAGAGATCAGGCTGGCCTGCGTTAACGGCGGCGCTATGCTGCGTGTGCCAAGCAAGCGCAAAGCGGACATACTCCGGGATTGTGCAGGGCTGGATCTCTTTGCGCAGCAGAGAGATCGTCTGGCGGTGTATCCTCTCGATGTTCGGCCGATAGCACCATTGTGGTTCGCCGGAACCGGGCATGGACGGGGGCCGGAACCTGCCGCGCACCATATGGCGATCCGATGACCAACGTGCGGCCACGCGCAGCACATCGTCTTCTGAGAGGCCATAGCGATCCGCCAGTTCTGCCGTGGTCACAGGCCCGTGGTGTTCCACATAACGGCGGAGAATCGTTGTCGTTTCATCGTCCGACCCGAGCCGCGCGTACAGCGCCCTGTCCTCACCCGCCACCCACACAGGACGTCCTTCGTGACGTATCATCACCGCACGGCCGTTCCGGCCAAGTTCGGCGAGCATCTGCGCGCTTTCGCCCTCGACGCGCATCCGTACCTCTTCTTCCGAAAGATCCCCCACGCGGATGAGCAGCTCCATCAGCTCCTCCGGCGTCCGGGCGCGGTATCCCGGCCGTGTATGCTGCAAGTCCGCCTCGACCGCCGTGATCGCCTCCGGGCGCACAAGCGACGCGACCGTATCGAGATCCACCACCTCGGACAGGAGTTCCCGGTTGACGGCCAGATACTGGCTCTGCCTGTCTTCCCGCGGCTGATCCGATTCGTACATATAGGCTGCGATGAAATCAAAAAGAAGACTGGCAGCAAACGGTGACGGTATTTCGGTTTGCGCCGTCACAACCTCGATTGAGCCTTCGGCAATCTGCGAGAGAATGCTGCGAAATCTGGGGAAGTCGAGCACGTCATTGAGCACCTCCCGGACGGTCTCGATGACGATCGGAAAATCCTCAAACTGCCGGACCGCATTGAGCAGGTCCGCGGCGCGGAGCCGCTGAAGCCACAGAGGCGTTCGCTTGCCTGGCGTTGTCCGGGGGAGAAGTAGCGCCCGGCCGGCGTTCTGACGGAATTGTCCGCCGAACACCGGCGCGAACATGATGTCCTCCAGAACGCTCGACTGTGCCGCCCCGGCGTCAAGGTCCGAGAGCAGATCGGGATACGTTGTATCCGTATCGGGGCACCTCAGCATGATGCCGTCATCGTTGTAGAGCATCTGCGGCTCGATGCCTGCCCGCTGCGTGTACGCACGGGCGAGGAAGAGGCCCAGGAGTCCGTTTACTCTCCGTCCAAAGCAGGAGTGGAGCACAATCCGCGGGTCTCCCAGTTCGTCGCGGAACGATTCGAGGATGAGTGTGGTATCGGTCGGGAGCCGGCCGGTTGCCTCTTTTTGCCTTCTCCCGTAATCCATGGCATTCCACGCACCTCCCGAATCCACAGGATACTCGTTCTGCAGCCACTCCTGGCAGCCGGGACGATCCAGTCTGGCCTCCAGCTCGCGTCTGAAACGCCCCACGGCCACGCCCAGCTCAAAACTCCGTCCGATCCCTTCGCCTCTCCAGAAGGGCATCCGCGCGGGTTGGCCCGGTGCGGGAGCGACGATGATTCGGTTTGCATCGATATCCAGCATCCGCCAGACGCTGGAGCCAAGAAGAAAGGTGTCGCCGCTGCGGCTCTCGTAGATGAATTCTTCGTCGACTTCGCCCACCTTCGTCCGCTGGTCTTCCAGGTACACGCCATAGTATCCTCTGTCCGCGATGGTGCCGCCGCCCGTCAATGCCGCGTGAGAAGTCCCCGGGAGGGGAGCCACGACATTGTTGACGCGGTCCCAGGAGATCCGAGGGCGAAGGTCACGGAACGCTTCGTGCGTATAGCGGCCAGCGAGCATGTCGAGCACCCGGTCGAAGAGCTCGCGCGGGAGGGCGTGGTAGCACATTGAGCGCCGCACGACGGCGAAGAGTCGGTCCACCGGCCAGGGCTCGACGCCCACCATGGCGACAATCTGCTGGGCGAGCACGTCCAGGCAGTTCTCCGGGATGAAGGTTTCCTCGACCGTATGCGTCTGCATAGCGCGTGCAACGACCAGAGTCTCAATCAGGTCCTCGCGGTGGCTGACGAAAACGCGCCCCTTGCTGGTAGCGCTCACCAGGTGTCCCGAGCGCCCCACGCGCTGAAGTCCACGGGCAATCCCCTTCGGGGACTGGAGTTGAATGACGAGGTCGATGGAGCCGACGTCTATCCCCAGCTCGAGGGCTGAGGTGGCGACAAGCGCCCTGAGCTTTCCCTCTTTCAGATCCGCCTCCATCTGCTCGCGGGCTTCGCGTGACATGCTGCCATGGTAGGCCTGGACCAGCTGCTCCGGTTCTTCGGGCTGCGGTAAGGACCCGGCGTAGTCGGGTACGGCGTTGTTGCCGGAAGCGGTCCTGCCTTCCATCGGCACCGTCTGCGTGCCGTCACCGGCCGGCGTTGCTCGTTCGGTGCCCTCAACTGGCAGCGTGCTTCGCTTAGTGTTCTCAACTGGCAGCGTGCCTCGCTCAGTACCCTCGGCTGGCAGTGTACCTCGTTCAATGCTCTCACCCGGCAGCTGCGCCCCATCAATGATTGGTGAAGATCGCCTGACATCGGCCTCACCCGTCGAATCGCCGGGCATGTTACCTCTGGTCCACTTCGTCTGCCGCGGGACGTTATAGAGGTGGAACGAGGCTTCGGTGGCTTCCGTTATCCGTTCATTCAACGTCGCCGCCACACGCTCGGCCAGCCGCCGGTTGTTGACGAAGATCAGTGTCGTCTTGTGTGCGCGGATCTCTTCCAGAACTTCATCGAAGACCAGCGGCCAGACGCTGTCCTGAGGCAGCAGTGCAAAGTCATCCGCGGCGCAGATGACCTTCAGATCCATCTCTTTCCGCTGACCGGCATCCACAATATGGACAGGGCGGGGCACAATGCGGGATCCCTTCTCCGCATCCGGCGCGTACCCTCCGAGAAACTCTGCGATGCGCTCCAGCGGACGCTGGGTTGCCGAGAGGCCAATTCTGACAAACTCCTGGTCCGCCACTTCCTGCAATCGTTCAAGGGAAAGCGAAAGGTGGACCCCCCGCTTGTTATTGCAGACAGCATGGATCTCGTCCACGATCACATATTGGACGGTCTTGAATATGGACCGGGCCTGAGATGAAGTCAGCATCAGGTAGAGTGATTCAGGCGTGGTAATGAGGATATCCGGAGGAGTGCTCACCATCGCCCGCCGTTTAGATTGAGGAGTATCTCCGGTGCGGACTGCGGTATGGATCGTCGGAAGTTGGATACCGGCGGCAACTGCTTCCTGACGGATGCCGGAGAGAGGCGCCTCGAGGTTCCGTGCGATGTCGTTGTTCAGTGCCTTCAGAGGAGAGACATACAGCACGCGGACGCCGGGAGAGAGCTCCTCCTGGAGCTGTTGCTCGATGAGGTGATTGATCGTCCAGAGGAACGCGGCCAGAGTCTTCCCGGAACCCGTCGGAGCCAGAATCAGCGTATTCTGGCCGGCAGCAATGCTCGGCCAGCCAAGCCTCTGAGGTGGGCTCGGTTCTCCGTAAGCCCGCTCGAACCAGCGGCGGACCAGCGGGTGAAAATCGGCCAGGACGTTGTGAGAATCCATGATATCCAGGGTACCGGGGGCTTTCCATGATAGAGAAATTCCCGCAAGAGGTCAATGAGACTGTAACCAATTCCCCTCAGAATCGTACCTTTTTGTAGTCCTGGTCCTCCGGACTCGAAGTCTCCCCTCAAAGGTATCCACATGAAACGAAAATATGTCGTGCTTTCATCCTTCGGCGGAGTGGTCGTCCTGGGTGCCGCCTATCTCCTCTTCAGCGGGTCTGACTCCAAGGACGCGGAGGGACCCGGACGCGTGAAGGTGGTGCGAGAGAACATCGTCGACAAGGCGCTTGCCGTTGGGACCATAGAGCCGGAGAACGAGGTTTCCGTGAAGTCGAAGGTGTCCGGCGTCGTGCGGCGCATCTTCGCGGACGCGGGGGCCTATGTGAAAGCGGGTCAGCCTCTCCTCGAGGTAAAACCGGATCCCACACCTCTCGAACTTGCCGATGCCAAGCGGCAGGTGCAGTTGCGGGAAGTTGAAACAGAGAATCTCACAAAAGAAATGACGCGCCAGCAAGCCATGGTGCAGAAGAACCTCATCTCGGTAAAAGAATTCGAAGACTTCGAGCGGCGTTATCAGGAGGCCCAGCTGCAACTCAAGATCACGCGCGAACGTCTGGCTCTTCTTGAGAGCGGCAGGGTGAAGATCGAGAACACCCAGATCGAATCCATCATCAAGGCGCCGATCGACGGATTCGTTCTCAGCAAAACAGTGCAGGTCGGAGATCCAGTGACGCCTCTGACGTCGTACCAGGAGGGGACCGTGCTGATGAAGATGGCGAACATGGAGCGGCTGCTCTTCAAAGGGACCGTCGATGAGATCGATGTCGGGCGCCTCCGGGAAGGGATGGAGTCGGAACTCAAAGTGGGGGCGCTGCCGCAGGAGAAGATTTCTGGGACGCTCACGAAGATCTCTCTGAAGGCGGAGAAGAAGGAGAATGCCACGGTCTTTCCGATCGAGATCTCCGTGCCGCGCGCCAGCAACTCCACCCTCCGCGCCGGATATTCTGCCAATGCGAATATCTTCATTCAACGCAAGGATAGCGTGCTGACGATCCCTGAGCGGGTAGTGACGTTCCGGAATGACTCGGCATTTGTGAAGGTTCCCACACAACCGGGCAAAGAAGAAGAACGCCTGATCAAGACGGGGCTGAGTGATGCGATCAAGATCGAAGTAGTGGAGGGGCTGAAGGAGGGAGACGAAGTCGTCGAGAAACCGGTCAAGAAGATCGAATGAACGGCCTCTTCAACACGGTCGGCGAGTTCATCCGCGACCTTCGTGCTCAGAAACTCCGGACGGTCCTGACCGTGTTCGGGATCGTGTGGGGCACCGTGGCCATTGTGGTCCTGCTCGCGTTCGGCATGGGCTTCAAGCGCCAGCTCTCGGCGAACATGCATGGTATCGGCGAAAGCATAGCCATCATGTTCCCCGGGCGCACGACAAAGCCCTTTGAAGGGTTCGGCATCGGCCGGCCGATGAGCCTTGTGGAAGAGGATGCGCGGATCATAGCTGAACAGGTATCCGACGTGGACCGGATCAGCCCGGAGTACATGCGGTATGACACGCCGGCGCGCGTTGGGGAGAACATCCTCACTCCCGCTATTTCAGGCGTCATCCCAGTCTATGGCGACATCCGCAACATCATCCCCGAACAGGGAGGCCGGTTCATCAACGACCTGGACATCCGCGACCGGAAACGAGTGGTTCTGCTGGGCACCGAAGTCAAACGGATCCTCTTTGGTGAAACAAATCCGCACGGCCGGCTGGTCTATCTCGGCCAGGTACCCTTTGTCGTGATCGGCGTTATGCAGAAGAAGACGCAGAACTCGTCCTACAACCGCAGGGACCAGGACCGGGTCTTCATCCCTGCCTCCACCTATGCCTCCGTGTTCGGAGAGAACCGTCTCAGCAACATCGTGTTCTCGACCAGGGATCCGCGGCGATCCGAAGAAACAGTGGACCGCGTGCGGCAAGTGCTCGGGAGGAAATACAGGTTC
>Ga0316605_10000404_pt1 | contig 31318 bp, 30 predicted proteins | sample OWC_soil_day20_n_FD_207666 | JGI IMG/M metagenome (GOLD analysis project Ga0316605, IMG submission 207666) | Wetland soil microbial communities from Old Woman Creek delta, Ohio, United States - OWC_soil_day20_noCT | ecosystem: Environmental > Terrestrial > Soil > Wetlands | place: USA: Ohio...
CTATTTACCCTCAGCCGTATTTATCGTGATTTTCGCTACATATGCAATAGCATCAAATATGACTCTAGTTAATATTATAGCAGGCAGTATCGCTTTGTTAATCATTGCGAATTTGTTTCTCAAGAATGTTATTTTAAGTAGAATTCTCGGAACGATTTTTCTTTTAGGTTCATTTTACATGATGTTGGCATTGTTTGATGATATTGTAGATGGAGAAGCAACAATAGAATACCTGTTCGGATTCTTTATAATATTATTTAGTATTGCTATGTCGGTATTATTAATCATTGGATATAATAAGAAAAGCAATATTGAGCTCATAGAGCAGTTGTAATGATAACTTTAAGTAACACAGCACATAACAGCAGTTTGCAGTTACGCTAATGCGCAAACTGCAAGCCGCAACCGTTAGCCGCAAGCGATCAAACGACAGTGCGATGGACAATGAAATAGAAAAATGAATTAAAACATAACAATAAAAGAAGAAAATTCCATGCAGAAAAAGTCTTTAGTGGTAATTGACATTCAAAATGACATTACTAAAAACTACAAAGAAATCATTGACAATGTTAATCGGTCAATAGATTGGGCAGTGGAAAATGAAATTCATGTCGTTTACATAAGGCATTATAACTTATCTGACGGCACAAGGACTTTCAAACCTAATACTCGTGGGTCTGAATTAGTTTCGGACATGAAATTGGTTTCCAAAAACATTTTTGAAAAATCCAAAGGCAACGCATTGACCAGCGAAGATTTTGCTGATTTTATCAAGAAAAATGAAATAAGCGAATTTTACATTACAGGTGCAGACGCCATTGCCTGCGTGAAATCAACCGTATTTAATATGTGCAAGGAAAACTACAAAGTTACAGTCTTATCAGATTGTATTACGAGTTATGATAAAAGGAAAATTGACGAAATGTTGAATTATTACGAAAAAAATGGCAGTAAAATAATTAATTTGAATGACTTGTTAGATTCTAAATAAAAATGCTAGCGGCTACAAACGCTAAACCCCATGTGGGCCTGCTCCACGTGATAAACAATAAATAAAAATAACAAACTAACACTCGTGGCTAATTGACGCCATATTCCCACACGGGGCTTAGCCGCAACCGTTATAGTCCATTAAAATGAAACCCATAGCAATTACCATATTACTGACTTTCAACTTGGGACTTCTAATTGCTCAGGAAGCAGACACTTTCCTGTTACATTATCCAATATCAAAAGGTGATACAATCATTTACAAACGAATAATTCTATTTGATAAAAGCAATAATTTATATCATGTTAAGGACTATTTTGACAATGGACAAAATCAAATGGATGCGCACTATAGTTCTTTCGACAAGCAAATAAAAGAAGAGTTTCAATGTAATTATCATTCCAATATCAAGACAGGACAATATCTGAAATGGTATAGAAACGGACAAATTGAATACTCTGGAAATTATAAAAATGGAATACGAAACGGATTGTGCACGAGTTGGTATGACAATGGACAAATAGAAGCGGAAGAAAACTGGGAAGATGGACAACTACATGGGAACGCAAAATATTGGTCAGAAGATGGGGAATTGCGATTTGATTTAGCACTTGTACATGGACTAAATCAGAATCCGAAAAAGGTAGATTATCAATATTATTCATATACCCCAAGGGATTATAATGCAGACACCTTAAAAAGGTGGCCTCTCATTATCTATTTACATGGAGGTTCCGATAGGGGAAGCGATTTGAAAAAGCTATTTAGCCAAGGAATTCCCGACCAAATATACCGAGGCAGAGAATTTCCGTTTATAGTAGTTTCTCCGCAATGCCCTAAGCATATCAGATGGTCAACTGAGAACTGGTTTGAAAGTTTTTATACAGAAATAAAAGCCAAATACAGAATTGACACCAACAGAGTTTATCTCACAGGGATGAGCCTAGGTGGCTCTGGCACGTGGTATCTTGCAGCCAAATACCCTGATATTTTTGCAGCCATTGCTCCAATGAGTGGTTTTACAAGTCACATGGATTTTATAGACAACAATATTGATAAACTAACCAATGTTCCGATTTGGGCTTTTCATGGGAAAGTTGACATTGTTGTCCCATTTGAAGAAACAGAAAGAATAATCAAAAAACTAGAAGGGAAGAATAAGGATTTACAATTCACAGCTGAGCCTAAGGTTGGACATTGGGTTCATTGGTTAGTATATCCAAATCAGGAATTGTATGATTGGTTCTTAAAGCATGACAAAAGATTGAGAAAAAAAAATTAACGGGCAATAACAGCTGCTAAAACCCATTGTAACGGAGGCAGAGTACAAATTATCGATTGAAAAATGAAAGAGACTTATAGTAATAGAATAAGAAATGATTTAAAGGAAAGTCAAATTGATTGGAAAGTTATCATTGCTTTTATTCCAATTGCATTTATCACATTTCTCTTTCATGAGTTTGGGCATTGGACATTTGGAGAACTTTCAGGGAATGACATGACACTTAGTTTAAATAATTCGACTCCCCAAAATGGACAACATTTTATAAATGATTCAGATGTTTTATGGTCTGCAATAGGCGGTCCTGTTTTTACGATACTTCAGGGATTATTATTCCTATTGCTTACTTGGTTGACAAAATCAATTTATGCATATTCCCTTACATTTTTTTCTGTATTTTCAAGATTTTTCTCAATTATTTTTGGGGGATTTAATCTGCAAGATGAAGCAAGGATTGCTGCGATGTTGGATTGGAATAAGTATTTAGTTGCAGCAATTGTGCTAACAATACTATTCCTGATTTTATGGAGAAGCACTCGTATTATGAAACTAAATAAAGCAATTGGATATTTTACAGTTTTGGGAGTTTTTGCGATATTGATTGTAATTGGAGTAAATGAATTAATTATAACAAAATAGAAAATCGCCTCTTAATCCCACACGACACCATACAATCAACTTTATCGGTTATTAATTTTAGAATATCTTTGGTAAAAAGGAATAATTATGAAACCCGAAAGATTCTCAATTAAATCATTGACAATTATTTTGTTGATTTTTACATATTCAATTGCATATCCTTGTACGACTTTTGTACTCCGACAACAAAAAAATATAGTTTTTGGACGTAACCTGGATTGGATAACTGGGTCAGGACTGATAATGACTAATCCTAGAAATATAAAAAAAATAGCTCTTGTTGACCCAACAGAAAAGGTGACTGAATGGGTTTCAAAATACGGAAGTATGACCTTTAACCAAATTGGTAGGGATTTACCTTATGGCGGAATCAATGAAACTGGACTTGTTGTTGAACATATGACATTAGAACAGACGCAGTATCCAGCCAAAGATAACCGTTCCGCAATTAGTGCAAATCAATGGATTCAATTTCAGCTAGATAATTATTCAACAATTGCAGAAGTAATTAGTAGTGATACTATATTAAGAATTGTTGATGCTACTTCAAAATATCATTTTCTTATTTGTGACAGATTGGGGAATGTAGCAACAATAGAATTTTTGGATGGAAAAATGGTGAGTCATATCCAAAATTCTCTTCCAATACCAGTTCTTGCAAATAGTACTTATGACAGTTCTTTAGAATGTTACAAAAATGATGGGAATACTGATTTAAATCGCTCTCTATACAACTTTAGTACAGCCGCTCATAAGATTCAAGAAAATAAGAAATCTTCAAATGGGACTATAGTAAACGATGCTTTTGAGATATTAAAATCGGTAAGTCAGGGCGTTGGAACAAAATGGAGTATTGTTTACGATATTACTAATATGAAAATATATTTCAAGATTTTCGAAACGCCGACTATTGTTGGTGAGCAAAAGATATTTATGAAACAACCCGGACAAGCAGAAATGAAATTCGTTGATTTTAAGTACTTCGATTTAAACTGTTCCAAAAATGTAAAAGTTTTAAATCTAAATGAAAATTCTTCTGGTGCAGTCGATAATCAGTTCATAAATTACTCTACCGAAATAAATAAAGAATACATTACTAAAGCATTTACATTCTTCAAAGATTGGGGATTTAATCTGAATTTAGGGCCAGAACAAATTGAATATTTAGCAAAATATCCAGAATCATTCATATGTAAAGAAAAAGAATAAACGCCACATAACACGCAATATAAAAAATTGGACAGATAGTGCTAAATATAAGTATTTTAACATTAAATAATCATCGTGAAAATTGAAAGATTGGAGTTTCAAATGCCCAACTTTTCATATTGTTAACCGTTACCCGTCATTGAATTGCAAAGGACAAATCAGAAGTTATAAAAAACTCAAAATATGGCGTTAAACAGAATAATTCAGGTATAAGGGAAAGAAATAACGGTTATACTTGATAACAATCAGGAATATATATATCATTGACCGATATGCTTAAAGCAAAGGATGGTGATTTTTTCATTGCAGACTGGTTGCTTAATCGTAATACCATTGAGTATCTCGGTATTTGGGAGTCGGTTTATAATCATAATTTTAATTATGGCGAATTCGTCATAATTAAAGGTTAGGCAGGGTTAAACAGCTACAAATTAAGCGTGAAAGAATGAGACAGAGACAAACCAACTGGTCACAAATTGTGACCGCTTATCTTCACTCAAGCATTCATCGTTTATTCAATAGCGTTTACAGAGCATTTTTGGTGTAAAACGTGGATATCAATAAAAGGATTGAAGGATGGTAAGATTTAAAGAGGATATCGCAAAATGCGACGCTGCAGGTAACAACAACAAGACAAAAATTATCATAACTTTAGACGAATAATTACTGAGTGACATAATATATTACATTAAAACTATGAGTAAGACAAGAATATCCATTCGTTTTTTTGACGACCGCGAAGTGCGTGCTGTTTGGGACGAAGAAAACGCCAAGTAGTGGTTTTCGGTGTTGGATATTGTTGCCGTGCTTACCGACCAAAACGACTATACAAAAACTCGCAACTATTGGAAATATCTTAAAGCAAAATTAAAGAAAGAAAACAGCCAAGTGGTTAGTGCTACTACCCAGTTGAAATTTCTTGCGCCGGACGGCAAGAAGCGTTTAGCCGACACATTAAAGCAAATAGAAGCAATGCCCGAAACTACATTTGACGAAATCGTAAACAAATATGTAGAAATGAACATTGCGCACCCATTTATGGAAGGTAACGGCAGAAGCGCCCGAATATGGTTGGATTTGATACTAAAAAAACGTCTCGAAAAATGCGTAGATTGGAGTAAAATAGGCAAAAGCGATTATATGAATGCAATGATGCAAAGCCCAAGAAACAGCAAGGTTCTGAAGAAACACTTGGAAAACGCTTTAACCGACAAAATCAACGACCGCGAAATGTTTATGAAGGGAATCGACTATTCGTATTACTACGAAGAAAATGACTAAGACAAAAATGGTTCGCTAAGACAGAAACGCAGAAACGCCAACTCACAAAAAGAGACAATGATAATTAGAGCCACTAATAAAATTCTTAACATTGCGAGAATAGAGCCTGTTAAAAATGAATCAATCATTTTAAGTTCTTTGCCGGGAGAATGGTATGCATCTTTGTTGTCAACTGGAAGAGAAGTAGGGTTAGCAATACATTTTCTGCACAATCCCACAATGATGACCGTCGTTACGATGGGAAAGTCACTTAATAGGGCTATCAAAGAGTTGCCAACAAGGGCAACTTCGTTATTGATGAGAAACGGGTATACAGAATTGGTTCCACATTTTAAATTAGGCACAATGCCCGAGATTTATTCTACAAATAGTCGCAGTATATTGGCAAATATGAATCAGATTAAATTTAGTCTGGAATATAGTTTTGCGCTGTCGGACGGATTTGAAGAAGTTGATATTGCCAGAATCGAAGATACATATTTGACTTATCTTGTTGGAGGAAAAATAGCTAAGGGGAAATATATAAGCCCGGTTGAAATCTTAAAGGAATTATTAGAAAAACAGGCAGCCGCTAACACGCAGTAGATCCCATTAAATCTGGTTATCCCGCAAACTTTTATTTGCTACTATTAATCGTTAGAGAAAACAATATTATAAATAAAAACTAACTAAAATATGCTATATGAAAGCTTTAGACTTAAAAAAAATATTTAGACTCTATATACCTTCAACTGTTTTTATAGTGGTTTTCGCTACATACGCAATAGCATCAAACATGACCATAGTTAATATAATAGCAGGCAGTGTAGCTTTGTTAATCTTTGCGAATTTGTTTCTCAAGAATGTACTTATAAATAGAATTCTCGGGACGATTTTTCTTTTAGGCTCTTTTTATATGATATTGGCATTACTTGATGATATTGTTGATGGAGAAGCAACAATAGAATACCTGTTTGGATTCTTTATGATACTATTAAGTATTGCGATGTCGGTATTATTAATAATTGGATATAATAAGCAACATAACATCGGCTTGCATTCACGCTAACGCGCATACTGCAAGCCATGGGTGTTACCTCCAATCTTTTCAATAAGACAACTAAGTGCATAAATTTTATCATTTTCTATGCATATAGATTTTTAAATGTATAGATTTTTAAATGTATAGATTTTGTTGTTTTCTATATAAAAGGGATTATCTTTGAATAGATTTTTAGAAATTCTTTACATATGACAACTTGGGAATTAACAGATTTGCCTTTAAATGTTGACTTAGAAACAAAAAAGGTATTAAAAGCTTTGCCTACTGCACATGCTGCTTTAGCTGAACTTAAGGGAATTGCATCTACAATCCCAAATCAAAACATCTTGATTAATACGCTTGGATTACAAGAAGCAAAAGACAGTTCCGCAATTGAAAATATTATTACAACACATGATGATTTATATAAATCAGGACTTAACCTTGATGCTTTCAAATCTCTTCAAGCCAAAGAAGTTCAAAACTATATTTCAGCACTAAAGAAAGGATTCGAATTAATTACAAGAACGGAGTTGTTGACAAATAAGAGTATTTTACAAATTCAAGAAGTACTGGAAGACAACAAAGCTGGATTCAGGAAGTTACCAGGTACTGCTTTGAAAAATGCAGCGACAGGTGAAACAATTTATACGCCACCGCAAGATTATGATGAAATATTACGATTAATGGCAAATCTTGAACGATATATCAATGACTCAAAATTGCAAGACTGTGACCCATTAATAAAAATGGCAATTATACATTTTCAATTTGAAAGTATTCATCCATTTTATGACGGGAACGGTAGAACTGGCAGAATTATTAATATACTCTATTTGATTTTAGAGGAGCTTCAAACTTTGCCAATTTTATATTTGAGCAATTATATCATTAATAACAAATCGGATTATTATCATTTTTTACAAAAAGTCAGAGACGAAAATTTGTGGGAAGATTGGGTATTGTTTATGATAAGAGGTATTGAACAAACATCGAGAGAAACAATTGAGTTAATCATTAAGATTAAAGAGTTAATGCTTGACTACAAACATCGGCTTCGTGATAATTATAAGTTCTACAGTCAGGATTTACTAAATAACTTGTTCAAACACCCTTATACCAAGATTGAATTTGTTGTCAATGATTTAGGCGTTTCAAGACTAACAGCAGCTAATTATCTTAATAAACTGGCTAAAGATAAAATGCTTCGCAAAGAAAAATTGGGAACCGGAAACTATTATATCAACGAAGCATTATTTGACTTATTGACAAAACGATAAATACACAGGTGGTAACACGCGTTAAATCTCATTAAAACGGGAATTTACCGCAAGAACTTTGTTCCGCATGCAAAAAAGAAACGCTTCGATGAAAAAATATCAAGATAATATAGATAAGCAATTTGAATTTAATCAAGGAAAAAACCTTTTTTATAATGGGATACTTAATTCATTAAGATTTAGCCCTGAGACATTGAATGCAATTGAAAAGATAGATTTAATTGATTCAGATTCTGAAAATTTGCTGATTGATTATTTAACTAATAGAGCTGTTCAAGAGTTTTGTAAGATTAATCAATATTACACATTTGATAAACAAGCCCAATTGTTTTTAAGGAGCTTGTATGTTGATTTATTTACAAACATAAAAAAACACAAATCCTCAATTGAGTCTATAGCTGAAAATCATTATGATAATTTAATAAAATGGTTGCAGGAGACAAATTCATTTGCAGAAAAGAATTATACTTCTAAAGGTGAAATTATAGAATCGGTTGCATGTTCTGAATATAGTCCTGACTTGCAAATTGAAATTCTACAAATTGACATAGACCAAATAATCGAACCTGTTTTGGATATTGGATGTGGAAAACAAGGTAACCTGGTATTGTTTTTACGTCAAAATGGTATTGATGCTTATGGATTTGATAGATTTGCATATAACAACTTAGCCCTAATTAATTCGGATTGGTTTGAATATAAATTTGAAAAAGATAAGTGGGGTACAATAATCAGTAATCTTGGATTTTCAAATCATTTTCGAAATCATCATTTTCGGAATGATGGTAATTTTATTGACTATGCAAAGAAATATATGGACATTTTGAGTTCGTTGAAAATTGGAGGGAGTTTTCATTATGCTCCAGATTTGCCATTTGTTGAACAGTATTTGGATAAGGATAAATATCAATTGACAAAGCATAGTATTGGAAATTACGAATTTAAATCAACCAGAATAAATCGGTTAAAATAATACACGACGGTATTAGGGTTTGCTTTGCTAATCATAGGACTTCATTGGAGGACATTGATATTTTGTATGAGACATTGACATCGATTACCAAAAATATAGAACGTTGACAAAATTATGAAATTAGAAGTTTTTGGATACAACGACAAACTCCAGGAATTAAGAGTTGAAAATAACCTTTCTGGGTTTGAAATTGGAAGAGTTATTGCGGAACACAGGGAAAGATATATTGTAAAAACCGAAAACGGGGAATATGAAGCCGAAATATCAGGAAATTTACGATTTTCGGCAAAAAACCGTATAGATTTCCCGGCTGTTGGCGATTGGGTTGCGTTAACAACGTATGATACTGAATTTTCGGTAATCCATAAAACACTACCGAGATTATCAATGATTACAAGACAGGCCGTTGGTCAATTTGGAGAGATCCAAATAATAGGAACAAATATTGATTATGCATTTCTGATTCAAGCCATTGACAGAGACTTTAATATCAACAGACTTGAAAGATACCTGACAATTTGTTATTCGTCTAAAGTAAAACCGATAATTGTATTGACGAAAACCGATTTAATAAATGAACAAAAGATTGCTGAAATTATTGACAGTATTAAACAGCGAATAAAAGACGTCGAAGTTTTTGCAATTAGTAACGAAACTCAGGATGGATACGAAGCCCTTAAAATGACTATTGAAAAAGGTAAAACCTACTGTATGCTTGGGTCTTCAGGAGTTGGAAAGTCAACTTTATTGAATAATCTCTCCGGAAAAACTTTAATGAGAACGGATTCAATTAGCCTAAGTACAAATAAAGGAAGGCACATAACTAGTCACAGAGAATTAATTGTTCTGGAAAGCGGGGGTATTATTGTTGATAATCCTGGAATGAGAGACGTAGGAATTGCTGATACTTCAGGCGGATTAGAGACTACTTTTGACAGAATTATCCGCCTTTCGCTAAATTGCAAATTCAAAGATTGTACGCATACAAATGAAATCGGTTGTTCGGTAATTGAAGCAGTTGAACAAGGAGAAATAGACAAAAAATCCTATGAAAACTATCTGAAAATGGAGCGGGAAAAAGCACATTTTGAATCAACAATTGAAGAGAGACGAAAAAAAGATAAAGAGTTTGGAAAAGTGATGAAGAACTATAAAAAGGATATTAAGAAAAATAAGTTCTGAACTCGAAAGGGGAAGAGTATCGAAACAGAATAATTATCAACTTTATATAAAATATCATGGATAAACTCACTATTGCAGAATCAATAATTGCTTTGGAGACAAAAGCTCTGGAAGCATGGCACAATGGCAATCCCTCTCCCTATCTTGACCTATATTCGAAAGATTTTACTTATTTCGACCCTGCACATGAAAGGAGGATTGATGGCTGGGACAAGATAAAAGAGTTATATGAAAGCATGCGCGGAAAGGTAAAAATGGATAAATTCGAAATAATAAATCCCGTTGTGCAACAAACCGATTCATTGGCTGTCCTTACCTACAATCTGCACTCCTACTCAGGTGGAACGCTCTGGAAAGAGAATTGTACAGAAGTGTACAGGCTTGAAGAAAACAACGAGTGGAAAATCATCCACAGCCATTGGTCGTTGACTAAGCCTTCTATTGTTTAATACACCATTCCCCTTTTATATTACTTATGGATAAAATATTGACATTCTCTGATAGACAAACCTTTCGGGAATGGCTTGGCAAGTATGGGTCAGAAAGCGATGGTATCTGGGTCCTCTTTAGTAAAAAAGGAGAAATTGTCACACTCTCTGCCGGTGATGCATTGGAAGAGGCTCTTTGTCACGGATGGATAGACGGGCAAGTGCAATCCCTTGACGATTATACTTACAAAAAGTATTTTGCGCGACGTATACCTAAAAGCAAATGGTCTGTTAAAAACAAAGAGCTGGCAAAAACTCTTCTGGAAAAAGGGTTAATGACCCCGCAGGGTTTAGAAGCCATAGAGTGTGCCAGGGAAAACGGTTCATGGGATAATGCTAAACGTATCCTTATTGACGATGAACAGGTGCAGATGTTTAAGGAAATCATTCAGCCGTATGAACCTGCTTATACCTATCTGCAGGCTATGTCGCATTCGGTACAGCGTACATACACCGGATTTTATCTTGATGCCAAATCTGACAAAGCCCGCCAAACCCGGTTGGAAAAAATTATTGACAGACTTAATAGGAATTTGAAGCCGATGTAAAATAGTATAGTATAAAATGCACGAACGCACAACAGTATTGTCTGAAAACAATAGAATTATATACTTAACGACACAGAAAAGCTAAAACAACTATTAGATAATTTGGGCAGCCGCTAACACGCTTTAAATCCCATTAAAACGGGAATTTACCGCGAGATCGTTGTGTGCAACATTAAAAGAAAGATATGACAGCATTTGAGATAAAAAACTACCTTGAAGTTAACCAACCTCAATATAAATTAGTTATAAAATATTTGTTTATCAAGTCTCATTCTCTTTCTTGACCATTTTCCAGATGTCAACCAACTTTTGCATATTAGGCATAACTTGTTTCCGATAGTCAAACAAAAGAATAAACATCAATATCACGATTCCAAGCAGGACAGCATAACCATACACCTCTTTCAGGCTTACCATCGTTGCTTGACGCTGAACATCACTGTACAAGTCAGAAAAATTCTTTGTCAGCGGATTCATCCAGTCGAGTTCGCTGCTGAGTAATGCCAGGTTTTTCTGTCTGACCGCATTATATGTATGGGTAACAATTGCGCTGCTCATGGCATTGCCAAAAGTGGTGCGAATGAAACCAATCACGCACATTGCCTGAAAATAATATTGAAACTTGACACTGTCCGACATTTTGTAGGTAATTGCAGTATAGATGATGATAAGTCCTGCTCCTTTGAGAAACATAGGTAGATAAAGCATCTCTTTGTCCGTTGAGCCATCTATGAGGAAGTAGAGCATCATTTGGTAGAGTGTGAAGCAGGCAAAACCTGCAAACAGTATAACCTTGTTGCGCCATTTGTAAATCACCACACCTATATAGAAAAATCCAGCTCCAGCCAAAATACCAGCGAAAGAGCCCCAGTTCAGAGAGATGTTGTGGTATGTGTCAAAGCGAAGGATTGCACCGGTAAAAATGTTTTGCAAACCACCTGAAGTAACCGACATCAAAGTTAAACAGCCAGAAATGATGACGAGGTTCAGCATATTGGGCTGAAGAAAGGCATCAATAGAAATGTATGGATGTCGCACTGAGGATTCTCTGTGAATTATCATCAAAAGGCTCATAACAGCTAAAAAAGTGGCAGTGAGTATTTCTTCCCCTCTCCACCAGTCGTAATGCTCACCATACACACCGATGAAGATAAGAGTCATCAGGAAGATGCTCCATAGCACTCCACCAAGATAGTCGATTCCAAGAAAAGGCATATACAGTCCCTGCCTAAAGTGCCTACGCATAGTAATCTGTATCAGCAAAAACGTTATCAGTAATGCTGCAACTGTAAATAAGTGCATAGCCTTCCAATCGAACGCAAGAATGCTATAACCAGTTGCCAGATTGGATAATTGAATGCAGCCTAGAACAAATGTGAAAAGAAACGGGAAGAATACGGCGAAATCACGCGTTGGCGTAATGTTGAGCTGGATGTTGCTCCAGCAAACAAACGTTCCCACCATTCTTAAGACTCCGCATACAAAGCAGACAAACACCACCAGCGGTATAAAGTCGGAATACATGCAAATTAAGTCGCCGGCTATCAATGCTAACGTGACCACCATCAGAATATTGCGAGTCTTGAACCGGAACAAAATACGGAAAAGCATGGGGAAAATTATGGTCTGGCCTACCAGCGTGGCGTATCCTGCCATCATGATGTCTTCGTTAATCCACGACATCGATCCAGCCATTTGGCTGACTGCCGAAATATAAACTCCACCTGTAAATTGATAGATAACGATGATGATTAGAAAGATTAGGAAGCGCAACCTTACAGGCACAAAATCTTTGAGTGCCATAAGACGGCGCGCCATAACTACCTCATCGGGAAACTGCTTTGTCATGTTTGTAGTATTTTACTTCACATTCCACGTTCATCCCTGAACTCAGGAGTTTTAAATCTTCTTTTTTGTTTTTTTCGGTAAATGCTATTTTTACAGTGATGCGTTGTTCTACCTTGACAAAGTTCCCAGCAGAGTTGTCTTGCGGTATCGCAGAATACTGCGCTCCTGTAGCATTGGAAATCTGGCTGACTATTCCATGAAAGGAGACATCTGGCACTGCGTCTACCTCTATATCTACAGGCATACCTTCTCTGATATTGGCAGTTTGGGTTTCCTTATAGTTGGCAATTACCCACACCTTGTTGCTCTCCACTATCGAAAGTAGAGTCTGACCAGGTTGGACGAATTGTCCTTCTTGAATAGCCTTGCGCGAAACTACACCATCAAGCGGTGCAATAATCACGGTATATGAACGGTTCAGTTCCGCTAATTCCAGTGATGCCTTTGCCACCTCTATGCTGCTCTGGTTCTGATCCAGACGTTTGGCCTGTTCATCTTTTATCTTTGAGGTACTTCTCTTTTGCCTTACTTGCATTTCGTATTTGGCTTTCTTCGCATCATAATCGGCTTTCATGGCTTCATATTGTTGACGCGTTACGGCTTTCTGATTAAAAAGCATACTATAGCGTTTGTAATCATTTTCTGCCTGTTCCATTCGTATTATTGACTCCTCTATAACCGCATCCGATACGTCCATGTTGCTAGCGGTAGTAGAAATTGTTGCCTCAATCACCGTACTCTGAGATAATGCTTTCTGATAATCGGCTTTCGCTTGAGCAACCCTTAGCTGATATTCCGCATTTTCTATCACAACCAGAGTATCGCCTTTCTTCACCTCCTGGAAGTCGTCAAAACGAACTTCCTTTATATATCCCTGCACACGACAGTTGATAGGCACAATATAACGTCGCACCTGTGCATTGTCTGTATATTCTACTTTTCCCAAATGGACAAACTTTGAACAGATCCATATCAGTCCTATGCCCACGAACAGAAACACACTGACGTTTCTGATAATCTTTCTTGTTTTATGGTTCATTTCTTGTTTATCTTTGATTTATAAAGTTCCTGTCACATATAGCAGCTTGTAGTAATTGTATATAATGTTGATTTGAGTATTGATTTCTTGTATTTCTGCCGATAGATTGAGATCATCAGCATCCAGCAAGTCAATAATCAGCACCAAGCCGTTCAAATATTGTTTGAAGATTACATTGCGGTTCTCTGTTGCCAGTTGAAGACTTTTTTCCTGTGTACGAAGCAGTACGAATGCGTTCTCATAATCGGTATAAGCCTCTTTTACATCCATTGTCACCTGCTCCTGTGTAGCACCATATTGCTCCTCTGCCTGGCATATCGCCTGCTTCTCTCTTGCAGTTTCTTTCGGTGTCTTGTAAAGGCTGCCAATGTCGTAGCCCAATCTCATCCCCACGTACCAAATGTTGATATTGTTGTTCAAGGTTGGGATTTCATATTTGATAGGTCCCGATAGATTATCGGCTGCCATAAGACTCAGCTTAGGCATATATCCTGCCCGGGCTATCTTCTGTCTTTTTTGACCCAGCCCTATCATCAATTGGCTTCGCTCCAAAGTGGGAGAATTCAGCTTCGCCATGCTTTGCAACTCGCTTTCTGTATGCCGTTTTCTCTCCCAGTCAAGCATGCAACTATCGGGGACAATCTCTGTTCCCTCTGGCAGCCCCAATGCCAAAACCAAATGACTGTTGTAGATAGTCGCCTGACCCTGCAACTCAGTTTTCTTATACAAAAGGTTTTGCAACTGCACCTCATAGCGGGTAATATCGTTTTCCAACGCTATTCCTGCGTCAACTTTGGCTTTCATAACAGCTATCACTTCGCGCGTCTGCTCTATGTTCTTTTCATAAACAGTCAGCAGATTAAGCGATTTATAAAGATCAAGGAAATACCCTGTCAGTAGGAATCGCACCTGCTGACGCTCCCCTCGTGCTTCCAGCTCCGCTATTGTATATTCTATTTGTGAAGCCTTGATTTTATTGGCTATCGCCCCTCCGGCAAAAAGCACCTGCGACACCTCTAAAGAAAAGCTGTTTCCGAAATGCGGAGATGAGAAGGTTTGTCCATTTTTGAAATTCCGATCCGAGACCCATGCGTTGCTGTTGTAGGTAGCCATTGCATCAAACTTTACATCAGGTAACATGGCATTTTTCGATACACGCACTGACTCATCTGCCGTCTTCGCTGCTGCTTCGCTGGCTCTTATCCGCCTGCTGCAACTGTCAGCAAGCATAAAAATTTCATCCAAATTCATCGTTCGTTTCATCGATGCCTGACCCCACACTGTCGCGGGCACAAAAAAGAGCATTACGGCAATAATAAAAAGTGAGACACCTAAGATTAGATATCTACGCAAAAGTTCAGTTTTGCTCATCATATAACTTCTTTAAAAATCCCAGTTGAATTTGACTGCGCAAAGGTATTTAATTACCTTTGTTCTTAATTTGCATATTAAGAAATAAATAATGCAATTTACGCCAAATGAAAACAGGGCAAGAGAAACATATTTCCTCAATTGAAAGTACATCAACGGATGATATTTTAATTAAGGTTACAGGACGTGAGGAAGTCGATTGGTCTCCACACGCTCACAATAAGCATCAGATAATATATATTCTGTCGGGAACCCTTCATATAGAGGTAGATGATATTAGTTATTTTGTTACAGATAGGCATTTGATATGGATACCTTCCGGTGTATCACATCATCTATCGAGTAACAATCTTCAAATATCATTGCTCGTTTGTTATTTTTTTATTGATGACTTCAGGAATGACAAATTTTCCATATATGGCACAGATGAGTTAATTGCTCGTAATCTGCAATTTATAAGTACGTATACACATATCAATAAATATAAAACACCCGAGGTTTTCTCGTTTTCTACAAGCTTCTTTAGGTTGCTACCAAGTATATGTAAAGAAACTTTGTTCCCGTCTCTACCATTTATCATTGCAAAAGATAGTCGTTTGCTGCCAGTACTAGAGTATATTAACGCAAATCTAAATCAAGATTTAAACATTGAAGGCGTTGCCTCCCACTTTTATTTTTCTGTAAGAAACCTAACTCGTCTGTTTACAAATTCAGATATTAGCTTTGTGCATTATCTTAATTATCAACGAGTTGTTAGGTCAATAGAAATATTAACGGACAATATGATGAATATTGAGCAGACTTCCTATGAGGTAGGTTTTAGTTCTCCAAATAGTTTTTATCGGGTATTCAAACAGATAACAGGTATATCACCATCAATGTATATCAGGAAGCAATAGATTTTGAATATATAAAGATAGAGTAATTTCAAATCTTCGTAACCATCCGATAAAGAGCATAGTTTTGTAAATAAAAAAAATTAAATTCAGATTTTTTAAACAACATACAGAAATTATTGATAACATTGACAATTGCCGTTTTAGTAGCTGTTTTTATTCCTATTTTGGCATCATTATCTAATTAAAACAAATAAAGTGTACAACATCGGTTCAAACTATTTTGGAAGCTTTGGTAAATTTATCCAGACCTTTGGCCATCAAGGGAAACACAGGTTAATTTTATTTACTTTATTAATCTTTTTGTTATCCGCTTCTCAAACAACTTTCTCGCAAAGTAGAAATCCTCTCATTAGTTACGTAATTTCAATTCCAAATCCCTCCAGTCATAGTTACAATGTTGAGCTTCATTGTAGCCAATGGGAACTGGATACTATCCAATTAAAAATGCCTCGATGGATGCCGGGCTACTATCAAATAATTGATTATGCTAAGTCTGTTGAAAATATGCTGGCAAAAGACACAATAGGGAATAGCCTGCCTATTAAAAAGATAAATGATAATACCTGGGTAATCTCCAATATAAAAAACAAAACTTTTTTAGTTAGCTATTCCATACATACTTATAAACAATTTGTAGCCAATAGTTATGTAGATAGCGCTCATGCTTACATTATTCCCGAGAATACTTTCCTATTTGAAGAAGGGTCTATGAATGCCCCCATATCTGTAAAACTTAAATTCAGCGAAAAATGGAAAAATGTTGCTACAGGGTTAGATTCTGTTGCAGGTAACTCTCTAGAATTTACGGCTAGTGATTTTGATATTCTTTACGATTGCCCTATTTTAATTGGAAACCTTGAGGAGCTATCATTATTTGATGTAAAAGGTATTAAACATCGGTTTATTGGGTATAATATTGGGGATTTCGATCGAGAACTTTTTATGACCAATCTAAAAAAAATTGTTGAATCGTCTGTAGATATCATCGGCGACATTCCTTATAAACAGTACTTATTCATTGCTATCGGTCCAGGCCAGGGTGGAATTGAACACTTAAACAATACAACAATAAGTTTTGATGGCAACCAACTTACCACACCGGGTGCCATTGACAAAACAATGACTTTTATAGCCCATGAATACTTCCATAATTATAATGTAAAACGTATCAGACCTTTTGAATTAGGGCCATTTGATTATGATTCTGGAAACAAAACCAACCTGCTTTGGGTTAGCGAAGGTTTGACGGTCTATTATGAGTACCTGATTTTAAAACGAGCTGGCCTTATAGATGCTAAAACTTTACTTTCCAACTTCGAACAAGATATAAATGCTTTTGAAAATAATCCAGGAAGGCTTCATCAGTCTTTACAACAGGCTAGTTACCTTACCTGGAGCGATGGACCATTTGGAACACAAGGAGACGAGCCCGGTAAATCCATATCATATTACAATAAGGGGCCTCTTGTAGGACTACTTTTAGATTTTGAGATTAGAAATGCTACTCAAAATAAAAAATCACTTGATGATGTGATGCGATTGCTGTATTGGAAGTATTATAAGGAAAAGCAGCGTGGATTTACGGAAGCAGAATTTCAACAATCTTGTGAACAAGTAGCTGGAATATCATTAATCGAAATTTTTGAATATGTGTACACAACTAAAGAACTTGACTATAATAAATATTTAGCTTACGCAGGATTGATGATTGATAAACAGACCATCGTTTCAAACGGTAAAACAAAAAAACAGAAACTAATGATATCCCGGATGAATAACCTTAATCCGTTACAATTAGCGATATTGAACTCATGGCTAAGAAAATAAAATAAATCCAAATGATATGAAAATAGCTGTACATAATGCAGGGTTAGTACTGTTACAGAATTATTATATAATGCTTTTTGAGCGTCTAAATTTAGTTAATAATAAACGTTTTGTTTCGGAAAAAGCGCAATTTGATGCCGTACACTATTTACAATACATCTTAACAGAACATACAGAAACCGAAGAATCCTTTCTAACTTTAAATAAAGTGCTTTGCGGATTACCGCTTAGTGCTCCAGTCAAATCCAGTATTACCATTCCAGAAACACATAAAGAACTAATCGAGAAATTGATTCGTTCGGCCATAGAGTATTGGAAGGCTATTGGAGAATATTCAGTCGATGGTTTTAGGGGAAACTGGTTGGCAAGAGAAGGCGTTTTAAAAGAAGAAGAAGACCATTGGAACTTAACTGTAGAAAAAAGGGCCTATGATATTTTAATTGCAAAATCTCCTTTTTCTTTTTCTATAATCAAATTTCCGTGGATGCAAAAACCATTATTTGTCACTTGGTCATTCTAATTGGACTGGCAATTGGAATGGCAATCGGAATGGCAATCGGTACAGGAATGGACAAAAAAGCATTAGAAGAAGGAAGACAGATTGACCTGGAAATTAAATATTAATGAATAAAATGAGGAAACAGATTATTTTTTTTGCTATTAGCATTTTACTGATAATTAGTGGATGCACACCGTTTTATCAGTTAGTTAACATTAGTCCTTCGAGCAAACTCAAAAAAATAAGTTTTTCAACCACTGAAGCGAATAAAACTTATTACTTCTACTATTCAGACACATTAAACAATAACTATCTGCGCGAACTTCGTCAGAGCTATAAACTTGACTCAATGACAGATAACATTAATAATGAATTTGAAAAGATAAAAATTATTCTTGATTGGACACATCTGCAATGGGAGCACGATGGCAACAATAACCCATCTAAACCGGATGCTTTAACAATACTTAAAGAAGCCCGGAGTGGTAAAAAATTCAGGTGTGTTGAGTACGGAATTGTAGCATCTTCGGCATTAAACAGTATTGGTATTACTGCACGAGTTCTTGGAATGAAAACCCGAGATGTAGAGAAAGTAAGATATGGAGCAGGGCATGTTGTTTCTGAAGTGTATTCAACAAGTTTAAACAAATGGATTTTCATAGACCCACAATTTAACGTGATACCGGTTTTAAATAGAAAACCTTTAAATGCGGTAGAATTTCAAAATGCCATAGTAAATGACCGAAATAATTTAAAGCTAATAAATCTACATGGTGATTTATCTACTGAAGATTTCAACAATTATATCAATTGGGTCGCTAAATATTTATTTTACTTCGATGTTCTGTTTGACCAAAGAAAGGGCAATGAACCAAATTATAAAGACATTGATGGAATGACAAAAATTACTCTTGTTCCTGTTGGCGAAAAAGAGCCAAAAATTTTTCAGCGACGAAGCAAGATCGATTTTTCTTTCTATACTAATTCGCTGAATGATTTTTATAGAAGTCCTAAATAATTAAATAAATTCTAAACCCTGATGCAATTGCGATTATCTCAAGACAACCAAAGGGAAGATTCTCTTCTTCTACGTTCTCGTTTAAGCTTGAAGGATTAATTCAGTGCAATGACAGGGTAGATGTTGAATTTGTTTCTCCGAGAACTCTTACCGCTTACTATAAAAAGAATTCTTTGCCGGTGCCATTTGAAAACATCTATCAAGAGAATGCTGTCAAACTTGCAAATTATTTATTGAATAGATAATGAGCGCCTCTGCCATAAATCTCAAAAAAGAAAGCATTACAATCTTAATGCGATAATTAATGTGCAAACTTATATTACTAACTTAGCAATATAATTTCAGATACCCTTAACTCCCTTCATTGAAATGAAAGCAACTTCGGACAAAAAGAAATCGCCTGCAAAAGCAGAGGTTAAAGAAAATTCTTTTCCAGTAGTTGCGATTGGCGCATCGGCAGGTGGACTGGAAGCTATGATGGAGTTATTAAAATATCTGCCAGCCGACACGGGCATGGCTTTTATTTATGTGCAACACCTCAGCCCCGACCACAAAAGCATGTTGACTGAAATTTTGTCCAAGAAGACAAGTATGATTGTGCAAGAGATTGATGACATGGATAAAATTATGCCCGATAATGTTTTTGTCATTCCTTACAACAAAGGAGTTGAAGTAACAGACGGACATATAAAATTGATTCCCCGCTCGGAAAGCAGTGCAGCAATTTCTATTGACGTTCTTTTCTCATCACTTGCCGAAGCACAAAAAGAAAGAGTTATTGGAATTATTCTTAGTGGCAGCGCAAGTGACGGAACCCTGGGAATGAAAGCTATAAAGCAGGAAGGCGGGTTAACATTTGCGCAGGACGACACTGCAAAATTCACAAGCATGCCTCACTCTGCAATTGCTGCAGGTGCTGTAGATTTTATTTTGTCGCCAAAAGAAATAGCACTCGAATTGGCGCGGTTAAGTAAACATCCTCTTATAAAAACCGTTGGCGTAAAAAACGATGAAGAAAATTTAATTGATAATAGCAATCCCGATTTAAAAATTATTCTAAACCAATTACACAAAGCCACCGGTGTCGATTTTAGTGCGTATAAAATGAACACCATCAAGAGGCGCATCATTCGCAGAATGTTGTTGTATAAAATAAAACATCTCAAAGAATATGCAAAACTGCTCTCGCAGGAAAAAGAAGAGGTACACATTCTTTATCAGGACTTATTGATTAATGTAACCAGTTTTTTTCGTGATACCGACACGCACAAATATTTAAAAGAAAATCTTTTTCCAAAACTGCTCAAAAGAAAAAAAGCAGGAGAGTCGCTGCGTATATGGGTTCCGGCTTGTGCCACGGGTGAAGAAGCGTATTCCATTGCAATGATGTTGCTCGAAATTCAGGAAAGCAAAACAACCACCATACCCATTCAAATTTTTGCTACAGACCTATGCGAACAGGCAATCAGTAAGGCTCGAGTTGGCATTTACACCAATCAGGAATTGGAAACCGTTTCGCCAAAACGCATCCAGCGTTTCTTTATCAAAGCAGATGGTGGCTTCCGCGTAAACAAAGCCGTGCGCGAAATGTGCATATTTGCTCCGCATAATATTTTACGCGACCCTCCTTTTTCTCGCCTAGATTTTATCAGTTGCTGTAACCTCTTTATTTATTTTGACAACCCGGCGCAAAAAAAGGTCGTAACTACTTTTCATTATGCCTTAAATGATGATGGATTTTTGATGCTTGGCAAATCGGAAAATATCACTCATTCAACAAATCTTTTTACCGGTTTTAATAAAAAGTATAAAATATTTTCACGCAAAATAAATTCAGGCACCCGCACACTGGCTGCACTATTACCACGCTACGCTCAACAACCTTTTTCCGAAAATAACATTACAGTAGCAAATAAAAGTACAGCAAAACATAATATTTCTGTAAATCGCAACGGACTTGATAACGCCATTGATGCAGTGCTTGTTTCTGAATTTATGCCTGCAAGTGTTGTTATCAATCACCAAATGGAAATTGTGCAGTTTAGGGGTACAACCGATTTATTCCTCACGCATCCAAAAGGTAAAGCCACTTTTAATATTTTAAAAATGGCACGACCCGAAATTGCATTTGAATTGCGCAATGCCATTTCAAAAGTTATAAAAACAAAACACCGCTTTCGCAAAAGTGGAATTGAAATGAATTCCGACAAAAGCGGAACTGCCGTTAAAATTATAAGTCTGGAAATTGTTCCCCTTGATATTGAATCGAATGAACCCTTACTCTTAATTCTTTTCACCGAACAGGAACAAACAGAATTTATTTGGCAACAAACAGAAAGCGGAAAAAGTAATTCGCTGGCAAAAGACCGAAGAATAAAGAAATTAGAGCAGGAATTAGCAGCAGCACACGCTGATGCGCTTGCAATTGCTCAGGAGCATGAAGCTTTTACCGAAGAATTGCAAACCGCTAATGAAGAAGTTGTTTCAAGCAACGAAGAACTGCAAACCGTGAATGAAGAGCTGGAAACTTCAAAAGAAGAAATAGAATCGGCCAACGAAGAGCTCACCACAACCAATCAGGAACTGCAGACCCGCAATGACCTGCTCAACGAAGCTTACGATTATTCCGAAGCCGTATTTGCCACCATACATGAACCCCTTATTGTGTTAGATAAAAATCTTCGTGTAAAATCGGCCAATAAAAGATTCTATAAGTTATATAATACCAAAGTAGAAGAGACAGAAGGAATGCTTTTGTATGATCTGGGAAACAAGCAATGGAATATTCCGCGCCTGAGAGAACTGCTCGAAGAAATCCTTCCAAGAAATACTCACTTCCACGATTTTGAAATCACACACACCTTCCCGGGCATTGGCGAAAAAACAATGGTGCTCAATGCAAGACGCATTATTCAGAAAAGGAATCATGAGGAACTAATTCTGCTCGCCATTGCAGATGTTACAGAGCAGGTGCTTGCCATGCGTAAAATGGAAAAAAATGAGATAAAATTGATGGAAGCAATGGTAGCTGCAGAAAATGCGGTTAAGTTCAAACAACAGTTTTTATCTAATATGAGCCACGAAATCCGAACCCCTTTAAATTCCATTTTAGGATTTACAAATGTGTTATTGAAAACTAAATTAGATGTAGAGCAAAAAGAATTTTTACATGCTATAAAAACAAGTGGCACGTCTTTAACCCAGCTCATAAACGATATACTTGATTTGTCAAAGGTAGATGCAGGTAGAATGACATTTGAAAAGCAACCATTTGATATACGCAAATCAATAAAATCAATCCTTTATTCTTTTGACCTTAAAATAAAGGAAAAGAATATTGAGCTCATAAAAGAGTATGACGCCAAAATACCAACAATGCTATTTGGTGATTCAGTCAGACTAAATCAGATTATTTTAAACCTTTTAAGTAATGCCGTTAAATTTACTCACAAAGGGAAAATTGTTCTGAGCGTTAAATTACTAACCGAAGACGACGAGAACGTGACCGTTGAATTTGCCGTTACCGATACAGGTATTGGCATTGCTGCCGACAAAATAAATTCAATTTTTAATGTCTTTGAACAGGCAGAAATAGGCACAGCTAATTCTTATGGAGGAACAGGATTGGGGCTTGCTATTGTCAAACAATTAGTAGAAGCTCAGGGAGGAAGTATCGGCTTAATAAGTAAGATTGGGGAAGGTTCAACATTTAGTTTTATCCTGCCTTTTGGAAAAACAAATATGAAATCCGAAGAAGAAATAGAAACATTAAAACCGGATTCAGAAATTAAAGTTCTGCGGGTATTAGTTGCCGAAGATGTTGCATTAAATAAATTATTAATCAAAATTATTTTAAGTGATTTTGGATTTGAACACGAAATAGTATCCAATGGAAAAGTTGCAATAGAAAAATTGCAAACCAATACTTACGATATTGTTTTGATGGATTTGCAGATGCCGGAAATGAATGGGTTTGAGGCAACAGAATTCATACGTAAAACAATGAAATCTCGAATTCCGATAATTGCTTTAACAGCAGATGTAACCACAGCAAATATTTCCAAATGCAAAGAAATTGGAATGGATGATTATATTTCCAAACCTATTAACGAAAACTTATTATACAGCAAAATAGTGGAATTAGTACGAAAACAAAATGAAAATAGTTTAACACTATGAATCCCTCCTTTTATGACTGGAACAAGTGGATTGCAACATTTACCATATCTCCTGCATCTTAGCTATATAAATCTTCTACTATGAAATCAGCAAAAATCAGAGTTCTTACAGGTTATAACGCGATTATTGTTGCGTTACTTTCCGTTCTGGGGTTCGGCACATCGTGTGAACAATTGGCGCGATGTGAATACGGAACGCCTTCGGCAAAATTTATCGTAAGCGGTAAGGTAGTATCTTCCGAGACAAATCTTCCGGTGCAGAATATCAGGGTGGTAATGAAAGGCGACACGACTTTCACAAATGCTTCGGGTGAGTACCAGGTAACGGATAAATATGGATTCCCGGCGAACCAGACCTATAGCGTCAAATTTCAGGATATAAAGGGAGAGACTCTCAGGCTGTATTCAGACCTTGACACCACGGTAGAGTTCAAAAATCCTGTATTTGTCAAAGGTGATGGCCACTGGTACAGCGGTGAGACAGAGAAAGACATTGATGTTAAGCTGAAACCCAAAAAATGAGTGCCGACAGCATTCCTCTCAAGAAAAGAATTGCGCTGAATCTTTTCAGAAGCTATAGGAAAAATGAGAGCAAACTTCATAAACTAAACTACATATTCTGGGAGGCTACACTCAGGTGCAATCTAAGCTGCATACACTGCGGAAGCGACTGCAAAAGGGATGCATCGGTGCCGGATATGCCTGTTGAACACTTTCTGAGGGCCATTGACCAGGTAACGGATATTATCGACCCCAATAATACTACAATTGTATTCACAGGCGGCGAGGCTCTGCTTAGAAAAGATCTTGAAGAGGCCGGCCTGGCCCTGTATAAAAGAGGATTTCCCTGGGGGATTGTGACAAACGGAATGTTACTAAAAAAAGAGCGGCTTGACTCTCTTTTGAAGTCGGGACTCAGGGCTGTTACAATCAGTTTTGACGGACTCGAAAGCAGTCATAACTGGCTAAGAGGGTCTTCAAAAAGCTATGCGAATGCCTTAAGCGCGATAAAACTTCTTCCGCATGTACCCAATCTGGTGTATGATGTTGTTACATGCGTTAATCAGAAAAGTTTCGAAGAATTGAATGAAATAAAGGAGCTTCTGATTAGTTGCGGAGTTAAGGAGTGGAGGCTCTTCACAATATTCCCGATAGGAAGGGCTGGAGAACACCCGGAGCTGCAGCTTGGCCCCGATAGTTTTCGGAAACTGTTTGATTTTATCGTAAGCACAAAAAAAGAGGGACGTATTGGCATTAATTACGGTTGTGAGGGATTTTTGGGAAGCTACGAGGGAAAGGCAAGGGACAATCTCTTCTTCTGCAAGGCGGGAATCAATGTTGCATCTATTTTGGCCGACGGTTCAATATCTGCCTGCCCCAATCTGAGGGCGAATTTTATTCAGGGCAATATATACAAGGATAACCTAAGGGATGTCTGGGAGAAGAAATACTCTCTTTTCCGGGATAGAAGCTGGACAAAAACTGGATTATGCACAGATTGTAAGTTTTTCAAATATTGCGAGGGTAACGGGATGCACTTGCGTGATGAAAATACCGGAGAACTTCTTTTTTGCCACCTGAAACGCATTCGGGAGGGCGAACAGGCATTGCAGTCCAAGAGGTAATTCCTATATTTGATGCAAATTAGGCGTAGAATACGCAATGTATTTACATCATGAGAATAATCAAGTACATATTAATAATTATTGTGAGTCTATTGACTTTTCTGGACGGAAAAGCTCAATCATATTCCGATTTAAATGAACTGGCAGGATTTTCAATTAAGGCTTATTATAGTCCGGGGAATGAGGAGCGAGCGAAGTTAATTGTTGGGCGATGCGAGAAAACGGTTAAGTATGTAAATGGACTTGTTGGTTTTACCCCAACAATTAGGGTATTAATATTGAATCCAGAGCAATGGGGAAAATATTCAACAATACCAGTATATGGAATGCCTCATTATCAGGATGGTGGGATATTAGTTGTTGCTTCGGAAGACAACGAATTTTGGAACAGTTTCATCCCATCTCTTGACCAACTCCCTGCTGACATGGCTGCTAAGATAAAATCTGCATATACAAATGCCGACGGGACGCTTAGTATGATGGCATTTTTCGACTTATTGGCACTACACGAATTGGGACACGGCTTCCATCGGCAAGGTGGTTTAACAATGCAACGATTTTGGATGCAGGAATTGTTTTGCAACATTATGCTTCATACCTACATCGCTGAAAATGAACCTTCAAATTTACAGGCATTAGAAGTGTTCCCCGAGATGATTGTATCTGCCGGAGTATCTGGGTATAGATTTACATCACTATCTGACTTTGAAAAACGGTATAACAATATGAACCCAAAGAATTATGGTTGGTATCAATGCCGGTTTCATGTAGCAGGTAAAAATATTTACAATGCAGGGGGGCAGAATATCTTTATAAAACTTTGGAAAGGGCTTAAAGAAAACACAGAAGAAATGACTGATGAAGAATTTGCTTCGTTTTTGAATAAAAAAGTAAACAGTGAGGTGGCAAAAGTTCAAACAGGCTGGTGACAAGTTACTGCACAACAGCTAATTAAAATCATAATATTCCATTGAATAAAAATCATTTACAGTAATAGGTGCACTATGAAGAAAAAAATATTCGTATTCCTTTTTAATGGCTTTTCGGACTGGGAAATAGCATATCTTTCACCCCAAATCAAGAAGAGCGACGCATTTGATTTAATTTATTTTTCTAAAGACGGTAACCCTGTTATATCAATGGGCGGCTTATGCATATTGCCGGAAATGTCCTTAACGGAGATAAATACAGACGATGTTTATATGCTGGTTCTTCCGGGTGGAACTGCCTGGGAAACGGGAGAAAACAGCGAAATAGACCTGTTTGCTAAAACTCTGTTCGCCAAGAAAAGAACAATTGCCGCTATCTGTGCTGCAACGGCCTATCTGGGGAGACAAGGATTTTTAAACAATCTGAAACATACAAGCAACGACTTATATTATTTAAAAGGAGTCGCACCGGAATATTCAGGAGAAAAATATTATGTAAATTCATTTGCCGTTTCAGATGAAAATATCATTACAGCCAACGGAGTGGCCCCTATTGAATTTGCAAGGGAGATATTTGAGAAAGTGCAACTGTATGACAGCCACGATACAGAAAAATGGTTTCAGTTGTTTAAAAATGGCATTTGGAGTGAATAAAAAAATGATGAAAGAAGGATTGATAATAATTGATGTTCAAAATGATTATTTTGACAAAGGAACAATGACACTTGTAAATTCGGATAATGCATGTAAAAATGCAAAACTTCTTTTAGCCCGATTTAGATCTGAAAATTTACCGGTGATTTTTATTCAGCATATTGCTACAAAACCTTCGGCTACATTCTTTTTGCCGGGCACTAAAGGAGCCGGAATACATGCGACTTTGCATCCATTTGAGAATGAAAGGGTAATAATTAAACACTTTCCTAATAGCTTTAGAGAAACTGACCTGCTTGATTATCTAAAAGAAAACCAAATTACAGATTTGGTAATTTGTGGCATGATGACTCACATGTGTGTTGATGCAACGACCAGAGCTGCTAAAGATTTTGGATTTAATATTACAGTTGTAGGTGATGCTTGTGCAACCAGGGACTTGGAAATTGATGGACATTTTGTGAAAGCGAGCGATGTTCAAAATAGTTTTTTAGCTGCTTTAAATTATTTCTACTCTACCGTAAAAACCACAAATCAATATTTAAATAAATAAGAGCACATCCAAGCTCCTTGAATTAATACAAGTTTTTCTCAATTTAAGAAGAATACGCGCAACGTTTTCAGTGTGATTATCATCTATGAACTAGATAAACACAAGTAAAAATATATTCTTCATATAAATAACATCAATAAAAGAATCATGAGAAAAACTTTATCTGTTTTATTAATTCTGTTTGCCTTTACCAGTTGCGAGAAAGAAGACGATGATACCAACAAGGAATGTACTCCCGGTTATACAACCATCAGTGGGCGTATTGTAACGTCGGACAACACACCTTTAAAAGATGTGAAATTACAATTGAAATATGTAGAAGCAAGATGGCTTGCAAGTTACCATTCCTGGTTAAAGCGGAAAGCTACAACAGATGCAAATGGTTCCTACAGCATGTCTTTCAATATTAAAGATGACGAAGTGGAATCTTTTGATGGCCAATCTTCTTCTTATTTCGAATTGCAGATTGACTTCAGTAATTTAGATCAGGATAAATATTTTTTGCCCGAACAGGTTCTTGAAAAAGGTATTTCTTATTCCTATAACCCGATTATTTCGTTAAAACAAGACAAGGTATACGATGTGTCTTTCTATATTCCAACCAAAGATTATATTACCATTACATTAAAAAACTTCAAGCCTACACAGACAGGTGACCATTTCGAAGTTCAAACATTTTTCCCGTGGGGGACGAAATCGGATGAGAAAAAGATGTTGAACACTGAATACGGAATCAGCTCCAGCGGTTATGATCATTTTGTGGCTAAAAGTGAGAACCAGACTTTCCGAAATATACCTGTAGCCAGGAATGATACCAACATCGTACGAATTGTGAAAGTGAAAAACGGAGTTGCCTTCCCCGAAGATCATAAAATATTTGTTCCGGAAAATAACTCCATTGAATTAACCTACGAATATTAAGATGTAATCCAGATAAGTAAAATCTAAAAAAATAACTGATATGAAAAAACTGATATTATTAGTCGTTCCTGCATTATTTTTATTCTTTTCGTGTGAGCAAGATAATATCTTCCCACGTGTAGAAAACACAACAAGTGGTGAAAAATGGACACTTAAAATAGGGAGTTCTCCGATAGATGTTTATAGCCAACTTCAAGAATTAGGAACTGAGAAAAATTTTGGAACTGTGGCAATAGTATATAGAAAACCTTTCTCAAAACCAGAAGAAATACAAAATTATTTTGGATTATATCAAGCCATTACTTTACAAACCAAATCAGGTGTTATAGAGCGGGCTCTTATCCAATTTAATCAAGACAAAGTGAGTTCAATTGAAGTTGGTGGAGCTATGTTGAATCCCATTACCACATGGCCTCAAAATACATCGGACGAAATCGCAATCCATGTTAATGATCCGATTGATAAAATATACGAAAAGTTATTGGCAATTTACCAAATTCCAGCATACAGTAATTATCAGATTATCCTACCAGACAAGACGTTGACAAAATCTTTTGACCCCAATATGGCTAATTATGACGAATGGGCATTTGATTTTTCAAAAAGTATCAGCACAGGAAAAGTTGGAAGGTCATTCGTAAGATTATTTTTTTCCAATAAAAAACTAGTTAAAATTAGACATGAATATTACGAAAACGAAGTACTTAATTAAGAGAGTCAAATATGAAGTTTATTTCAACACTTTAATAAGTTCCGGCATAAGTGAATTGATGGTATGTTCGGTTTGAGCTGTATAGAGGTTCCCATCAACAACAGATTTATCGTCGGTTCCAATGCAGCCCGTTACAACCGATTTAATATATGGGTGCAGTGCAACCTTTCTTCCTTTGCCTGCTCCTACCTTATCGAAAATCAAGGCTGCCACACAATGACCTGCTAATATTTTGTCCTTGTTATCGAAGTTTTTTATAACAGCTAACATGTCTTGATTAAATTGTTTTGCTGCATTTTCGCTGAATTTTGGCATTGCATCGCCACATGAGAAAACAAGAACGTCGTACTCATCTTCATGCCCCTTTAGGTTAGCAATTACATCATCCGTTTGAATGCTGATTCCTGAATTTGTCTTTACATTCGTAGTCTCGGCTACCGCAAATGTTTTATACGGGATGCCATTCTCAAAAAATGATTCCAGATACTGGAATAATCCAAATCCGTTTACCGGGTTTACAACTAATACTGCAACTTTCTTTGCCATAATTTTTATTTTTTATTGTTAATACAATAATTACTATTAGTAATTAGATTACTTTTGTGCTGCAAACATACGATTGATAATCATGCAATGCAAGAACTAACTTACTGGTAATGAAGTTACAAAAAGGTAAGTAATGCTGATTTGCAGGTCAATAAATTCAAAAAAAATGAAAACTTTTTTACATGTGGAGAATTGTCCTATCCGAGATATACTTAGCAGGCTTGGTGACAAATGGTCGTTATTGGTTCTGGTGACGTTAAATGCAAATGGAATAATGCGTTTTGGCGATATTCATAAATCTATCGGAGATATTTCACAACGAATGTTGACAGTAACTTTACGCTCATTAGAGTCCGATGGTTTAGTTGTGAGAAAAGTGTATCCCGAAGTGCCTCCACGAGTTGAATATTGTCTTACAGAATCCGGAAGCGGGCTCATGCTGAATCTGGATAGCTTAGTAAAGTGGGCGTTGGATAATATGCAAGCCATTATGGCTTCGAGACAATTGTTTAAGGACAAAGAAAAATGATTGAAACAGAAATAACATTTCCTTTGCGAGCGCTATCAATAACATGATAAATAGTAACTTTGTCATATGAGAAAATTAAGCCTGTTTTTTGTTATTTCATTCTTAAGTATCCTTTCGTCATGTACAAAGGTCGATTCAATTAAAGAAATAAACCCTTTCTCCAATGGAGGAAAAGAAAGGAACATGATTGTTGTTTTGAGCGACATTCATTTGGGCGCCGATCTCTCTTATGCTGAGTGCAGTAAAAACCTTGGGGCTCTTGAATTGTTTCTTAAACAGATAAAGGCATCACGAAATGTTAAAGAACTTGTTATTGCCGGAGATATGCTTGATGAATGGTTTATACCCGCAACAATAGATACTTATCAGGGAAAGGATCAGGCAGACTTTGTAAAACGCATTGCGACCGCCAACAAGGGAGTGATTGATGCTTTTAACAGTATAATACAAGATGGGAAAATCTTAGTCACTTATATACCCGGAAACCATGACCTGACAATTACTGCTCAAAATGTAGAGAAGATACTTCCGGGAATAAACCAGGCAAGGGATCTGGAGCAGGGTTTAGGTACATATTCTCCGGCAGATTATCCCAAAATAGCGATAGAGCACGGACACCGCTACAATTTCTTTTGCGCTCCCGACCCTATTTCAAATCAGGATATAGCTCCGGGAACCATTACGCCTCCAGGATACTTTTTTACAAGGATAGGCGTACATAGTTATATGAACAACTTCCCGCCGGCCGGTGATATAATACCGGCAGTAACTCCCAACACCACAGGAAATGCGAGCCAGAGTTTGCTTTTCATATATTGGAATGTATGGAGCAGGACCTTGATTAAATATACAATACCAAACAAATTTGACGAGAAATTTATCGTGACCAATATCGATGGATTCAAAGGAGCTTACTCAGTAAATGATATACTGCCATATCAGAATACGCCCGGAGGATTTATAGACGTTAAACTTTATAAGGGAATTCAGGATACATGGAACCAAAGACAAACCCTCAATCACGTAGCGGTAAATATCCCGGCTAGTCAGGCAATTGCAAACGCTGCAAAAGCAAGTGAATCCGATAATCAGGCAATAAATCAGTATTTTCTGAATCCTGATTCCGATAAAAGAATCGTCATTTTTGGACACACACATGAACCAAAAATTATTTCGTCTAATAACCACAATGGTCAAAAATCAATCTACGCCAACACCGGAACATGGATTGACCACAATTCTGTAGCTTCCACAATAATGAGCTTTGTAGTTATTA
>Ga0316605_10000405_pt1 | contig 31252 bp, 25 predicted proteins | sample OWC_soil_day20_n_FD_207666 | JGI IMG/M metagenome (GOLD analysis project Ga0316605, IMG submission 207666) | Wetland soil microbial communities from Old Woman Creek delta, Ohio, United States - OWC_soil_day20_noCT | ecosystem: Environmental > Terrestrial > Soil > Wetlands | place: USA: Ohio...
GCCAACCTAACTGCCGAGCAGCGCCTTCTTCAACGAGGCGTCCGCCGGCTTGTCGCCCAGCCAGACCTTGAGCAGTGCCTTGGCGAAAGCACCGCCGGCCACCTTGCCGCGCGCCTCGCCGTTCAGGCCGACGGCGACGCCATCGGCGGTGAAGTCGATGGCAACGGTATCACCTTCGCGCACCTTGCCGATGCCCTTCATGATCGCCGCCAGTTGTCCGGCCTGCCCGGCCAGTTCGGCGAACTCGGCCGGGCTGTGGTTGTTGCGCAGGCCTTCGTCGAGCGCCGCGTGCAGCGACTCGGCATCGAGATCACGCAGCAGGCGCAGTTGCATGCGGCGTGGCCCGCTGCCGTCGACGATGGCCGCCGCGCTGGCCGCCTTGTGCCCGACATACAGGGCGCCGACATAGACCTTGACCCACAACTTGCTGCGCAGGCCGGCGCCGTTCAACAGCAGTTCGTTGCTGCCGACCCGCACCGTTTCGTCCACCTTCACCCCGGCCACTTCGGCGGCGTGCAGCCCCGCTGCGGCCAACAAGGCTGCCAGCAAAGCCGCCCGGCGTACGACAGGCGATGTGATCATCATTTGTCTCCTCCACCGCTCTTTTGACGGTAGTAATTTTTTTCGGCGATATACACCGTACGTTCGACGACGGTATGCACGGTGCCGTGCGCATCCTTCAACTCGACCAGGTAAGTCCGCTCCAGCTCCGGGCTGGCCTGCAGGGCGGCCTTGATCTGGCCAACCTCCTCGGCGCTCAACACGAAATCGGCATAGAGCGTGGACAGGCCAGGCTTGCGGTAGCGAATGCTGGCCGCCTTGTCCCAGACGATGACCCCGTCGCCCAGCGCCGCCATCAGCATCATCGGATGGGCGCCGTCGGTGATGGCAAACAGCGAACCGCCGTACAGCGAGCCGACGATGTTCCTGGTCTTCCAGTTCAGCGGCAGGCGGACCCGGATGTGGCGCAGATCCGGCGCCACATGGACGACCCGCCCGCCGGTGCCGCGAAAGGCCGGATGGAAGTTGAAGCCCAGGCGCACCATGCGCGCCCGCCAGGTCGGCGACAGTCTGGCCAGCCAGGCGGGTTTCATTTTTGAGCCTTTTTCCCGGTCGACCGCAGCATGCCTAAATCCGCTCGATAATCCCGGCCGCACCCATGCCGGTGCCGATGCACATGGTCACCATGCCGTACTTGCCGCCGGTGCGCTGCAAACCATGCGTCACGGTGGCGATGCGGATGGCGCCGGTGGCGCCGAGCGGGTGGCCGAGCGCAATGGCGCCGCCCAAGGGATTGACCTTGGCCGGATCGATGCCCAGTTCCTGCATCACGGCAATCGACTGCGCGGCGAAGGCTTCGTTGAGTTCGATCCAGTCGAGGTCGGCCTGCGTGATGCCGACCTGCGCCAGCACCTTGGGAATCGCCGCGACCGGCCCGATGCCCATGATTTCCGGCGCGACGCCGCCGACCGCGAAGCCGGCAAAACGAGCCAGCGGGGTCAGGTTGTGTTCCCGCAGGATGCGCTCGGAAACCAGCATCACCGCCCCGGCGCCGTCCGACATCTGCGACGAATTGCCGGCAGTGACCGAACCACGCGCATGGAACACCGGCTTCAGTTTGGCCAGCTTGTCCAGCGCCGAATCCGGGCGCGGGCCTTCGTCGGTATCGGCGATCCATTCGCGCACGACGATCTCGCCGCTCTGCAAATCCGGCAGGCTTTCGCGAATGGTGTAGGGGCTGATTTCGGCCTTGAAATGGCCCGCCTCGATGGCGGCACAGGCCCGGCGATGCGACTCGACGGCAAAGGCATCCTGCGCTTCGCGGCCGACCTGCCACTGTTTCGCCACCTTCTCGGCGGTCAGGCCCATGCCGTAGGCGATGCCGACATTCTCGTCGGTGAAGATGGCCGGGTTCATCGCCATCTTGTTGCCCATCATCTGCGGCATCACCGACATCGACTCGGTGCCCGCGGCGATCATCACGTCGGCCAGGCCGAGGCGGATCTGGTTGGCGGCATCGGCCACCGCCTGCACCCCGGAGGAGCAGAAACGGTTGATGGTCAGGCCCGGCACGGTGATCGGCAGGCCGGCCAGCAGCAGGCCGATGCGGGCGACGTTCATGCCCTGCTCGCCTTCCGGCATGGCGCAGCCAACGATGACGTCGCCGATCAGCGCCGGATCGATGCCCGGCACCTGCGAGACCACCGACTTGATGGCGTGGGCCAGCATGTCGTCCGGCCGCACGTTCCTGAACATGCCGTTCTTCTTGGCCACCGGCAGACGGGTGGCGGCGACGATGTAGGCGTCTTGGATTTGTTTGCTCATTTTTCTTTGTCTCCTGGCCCGCTTAATTACGAAGGGGCTTGCCGGTTTCCAGCATGTGCTTGATCCGGGCCTGGGTTTCGGGGGTTTTCAGCAGTTCGACGAAAAGGCGGCGCTCGACGGTAATCAGCCATTCCTCGTCGACCCGGCTGCCGGTCTCGATCTCGCCGCCACACAGGGCGATGGCGGCGGCCTTGGCAACCTTGTAGTCGTGCGCCGAAATCATGCCGCCCTCCTTCATGTTGACCAACATCATCTCGAAGGTGGCGATGCCGGTCTTGCCGGCCACCGGAATGTCGCGCGCTGGCAGCGGCGGCGCATAGCCGGCATCGGCCAGGGCGCGTGCTTCCTTGATGGCGACGAAGAGCAGTTCGTTGGTGTTGAACAGGAGGGTGTCGGTCGGTTTGGCGAAGCCGAAATCGATGGTTTCGACGGCGCTCTTCGCCACCTTGGCCATGGCGATGGTCATGAACACCGGTTGCAGGTAATTGAACACCTCGCCCGGCACGTTCGACTGGGCCGCCCAGTCGGCGGCGCGCACGGCGAATTCCTTGCAGCCGCCGCCAGCCGGGATCAGGCCGACGCCGGCTTCGACCAGGCCGACATAGCTTTCCAGCGCCATGACCCGCTTGGCAGCGTGCATGACGAATTCGCAACCGCCACCGAGCGCCATGCCCTGCACCGCGGCGACGGTCGGCACTTGGGCGTATTTCAGCGTCTGCGAGGCGCGCTGGAATTTCTCGACGGTCGCTTCCAGCTTGTCAAACTGGCCGGCGGCGATGGCTTCCGACACCTGCGCCAGATTGGCCCCGACGGCAAACGGCGCCTCGTGCCAGACCACCACGCCGTCGAGCGTCGTTTCGGCCTGGCGCACGGCGGCGATCAGGCCGTCCAGCACTTCGTCGCCGATGGTGTGCATCTTCGACTTGAAGGAAATGATGCCGATTTTGCCGTCGACCGCAGGCAGGCACCACAGGCGCACGCCGTCGTTCTCGTACAACGTTTCGCCGGACTTTTCCGGACTGGCGGCGGTTTCACCCAACACGCGCTCGGGGAACAACTGACGCTGATAGACCGGCAGCGTCGAGCGCGGCACATAGGCGTTCTTGCTGGCCGAGTAGGAACCTTCGGCGGAGTGCACGCCAGTGCGACCGGATTCCAGTGCCCAGGCCGGCAGCGCCACGTCGCTCATCGTCTTGCCGGCCCTAATGTCGGCGGCGATGGCCTGGGCGATATCGGCCCAGCCGGCCGCCTGCCAGGTTTCGAACGGCCCCTGCGCCCAGCCGAAGCCCCAGCGCATGGCCAGATCGAGGTCGCGCGCGTTGTCGGCGACGCTTACCAGCTGCACGGCGGCGTAATGGAAGATGTCGCGGAAGATGGCCCACAGGAACTGGGCTTGCGGATGGTTCGAGGACCGTAGCACGGCGAATTTCTCGGCCGGGTTCTTCATTTTCAGGATGGCGCCGACTTCCTCGGCGATCTCGCCGGCGGAAGTGCGGTAATCCTGTTTGGCCAGGTCGAGCACCTGGATTTCCTTGCCCTGCTTGCGGAAGATGCCGCAACGGGTCTTCTGGCCGAGGGCGCCTTTTTCAATCAATCCGCTCAACCAGGCCGGGCTGGTGAAATAGGCATGCCACGGGTCATTCGGTAGCGTGTCCTGCATCGTCTTGACGACATGGGCCAGGGTATCCAGGCCGACCACGTCGGCGGTGCGATAGGTGGCGCTCTTCGGGCGGCCGATCTTCGGGCCGGTCAGCGCGTCGACTTCGTCGAAACCGAGGCCGAAGGCCTGGGTGTGGTGCATGACGGCCAGGATGGAAAAGACGCCGATGCGGTTGGCGACGAAATTCGGCGTATCCAGCGCCCGGATGACGCCCTTGCCGAGGCGCGAAGTCAGCCAGGTTTCCAGCGCATCGAGCGTCGACGCATCGGTGCTTTGCGTGCCGATGATCTCGACCAGATGCATGTAGCGCGGCGGGTTGAAGAAGTGGATGCCGCAGAAGCGCGGCCGCACCGATGCCGGCATGCCTTGGGCCAGCGCGTTCATCGACAGGCCGGAGGTATTGGAGGCAACGACTGCGGTCGACGACAAAAACGGGCCGATTTTCGCGTAGAGGTCGTTCTTCCAGTCCATCCGCTCGGCGATGGCCTCGATGACCAGATCGCAGTCGGCCAACAGCGGCAGATGCTCCTCGTAATTGGCGGCGTCGATGAATTTCAGCTTGCCCGGGTTGGCCAGCGGCGCCGGCTCCAGCTTCTTCAGGGCGGCCAAGGCCTTGTTGACGATGCCGGTCTTGTCGCCTTCCTTGGCTGGTAGGTCGAACAGCACCACCGGCACATTGGCGTTGGCCAAGTGCGCGGCGATCTGCGCCCCCATCACGCCGGCGCCGAGTACGGCTGCTTTCTTCACAATCAGCTTGTTCATCAAGCGGTTCTCCTTTGGTCTCTTTTATCTGCTTTTGTTAAACTAAAACGAACGTTTGAATTATAGATAACGCACTCTAATGGTCAAGTATTTATTCGGTCGATTGGCAAAAAGGCCCCCGGCCGGGCCGGGGGAAAATCACGCAGGGAAGGACAAACGTCGCCGGCTAGAAGTTGTAATTCAACTGCACCGACAGAAGGTCAGCGTGCGTCTTGAAGTCGCCCCGTACGGTTTGCAAGGTGGCGGTTTCCGCCGTATTCATCACGGCCCGCCGGGTCGAGCTGTCCTTGAAGAAGATACGGGCATAGCCCATGTCGAGCGACGTTGCCTTCGACATCGCCCAACGCGCCCCGAAGGCCAGCCAGGTGCGATCCGAATCCGGGACGGTCATCGTCCTGCTCTGCTCGTCCGGCACCGGTGTTTCGTCGTAGGCGACGCCGGCCCGCAGATTCCAGGCATCGTTCAACTGGTACTTGGCGCCCAGGGCGACACGCCAGCTATCCTTGAAGTTGTAGCGTAGCGGCGCCGTCGCCCGTGTGCCGGTCGCGGCCACCATCGGTTCCAGCGCCTTGACCGAACTCCAGCCGTTCCAGGTGGCATCGGCCAACACCTCGAGCCGGCTGCCGATCTTCTGACTCAAGGCCAGCGAGAAGGTATCCGGCGTTTCCAGCCCGGCAGTAATTCCCCGGTCGACATTGAGCGGCGCAGCGACCGTCTGCTTGCCTTCCAGGTCGAACTTGATCTTGGAGCGATAGCTGATCCCGACCCGGGTCTCCGGCGTGAACTGAAGCATGGCGCCGACATTCCAGCCCCACGCGGTGTCGTCGCCCTCGAGGACGCCCAGCGGCGCGCCGACGAACGGCGCGTTCTGGCGAAACTCGACTTCCGACTTGGCGTAATTGACGCCGAAGCCCAGCGACAGCAGATCGTTGACCCGATAGGCCAGCGACGGATTGAGGTTCATCTGGTGAATCGAGGTGTAGCGCCCGGAGAAACGGCCGGCGAAATTCTCGTCATACTCGGTTTCGCTGCCGTAGGTTACCGAAAAGCCAAGGCCGAAACGCAAGGCCGGCGTGATCGCGTAGCTGTAGTACATGGCCGGAACCAGACCGACCCCGCCGCCGTCGCCCCCGTTACCCCCAACCGGATGGAAAGCACCAGTCGGCAGATTAGTCAGCGGATTGATCACCGGCATCGGCGTCGTGCCCCGATCACTGAACTTGACGGAGCGGCTGATCACCGTACCGCCCACCGAAATGCTGTGCCCCATCGGCAGATAGGTCATCCCGGCCGGGTTGAAGAACACCGTGCTGGCATCCTCGGCGACTGCCGCCGCCCCGGCGAAGGCGAGCGCGGTGCCGGCGGCGTTCTGGTTCTGCAACTGGAAGCCGGCTGCGCTGGCGCCGCCGGCGAAGGCCACGGCGATCAAGGCGCCGAGCAGGCGCGGGGTGAAGGTTTTTGGCATTGATTTGTCTCCTGTCTTTGTTGGTCTTTGGGAAAAACTCCCGGTGCTACAACTGCGATTACATCTCATACAAACGTTTGAAACATTGTTTGATCGAAAAAAAGCCGTCCCCGCTGTTGGAACGGCGCAACAGATCGATCAGGAATGCGAGAGGTTCAGCGGACCACCGGTAAAGGGTGCAAAGCCGGTGCCGAAGATCACGCCGGCGTCGGCCAGCTCGGCATCGGCGACGATGCCAGCGGCCAGCAGTTGTTGGGTCCGCTCGATCAGCGGCAGGACCAGACGCTCGGCCAGGCCGGCCGGCACGGTGCCTGGCTGCCCCTTGCCGGCACTGCCCTCGCGCCAGCTGTAAAAGCCCTGCCCGGTCTTCTTGCCCAATTGCCCCTGTGCCACCCGCGCCGCCAGGCAGCGCGGAACCTCGGCGCCGCCGGCCAGTTGCCGGCCGGCGGCCAGGGCGATGTCGAGACCGACGGTGTCGACCAGTTCAATCGGGCCCATCGGCATGCCGAAAGCGAGCATCGCCTCATCGACGGTTTCCGGGCTGACTCCTTCGTCGACCGCCCGCATCGCAGCCAGCATATAGGGCGCCAGAACGGCATTGATCAGGAAGCCCGGCGCGCTCTTGACCGGCAGCGGCAGCTTGTCGATGTGCCGGACGAAGGCGCAGGCGGCGTGTACGGCGGCCGGATCGGCCCGGTCGGCTTCGACCACCTCGACCAGCGGCATCATCGCCACCGGGTTGAAGAAATGGATGCCGACCAGGCGCTGCGGTTGTTGCAACACCGTGCGCAGCTCTTCGAGCCTGAGGCTGGAGGTGTTGGTGGCGAGCACGGCTCCCGCTTTCATGCGCGGTTCGAGCGACTTGAACAGCGCGTGCTTGGCCTCGACGTTTTCGAAAATAGCCTCGATGACCACGTCGGCGTGGGCAACGCCATCGCCGTTCGGATCGGGGATCAGGCGGTCGAAGGCGTCGCGAATCCTGAGCGGTTCGCGCAGGCGCTTGGTGAACAAGGCGTGGGCACGTTTGAGCGCCGGCGCGATGCGCTCCAGCGTCTGGTCCTGCAGGGTGACCGTCATGCCACGCAGGGCGCACCAGGCGGCGATGTCGCCCCCCATGACCCCGGCACCGATGACGTGCACGCGTTTGGCCTTGAAGTCGGATGCCTTGCCGAAGCCTTTGAGGCGCTCCTGCAAATGATAGACGCGGACCAGATTGCGCGCCGTCGGCGAGGTGATGATGCGGTCGATGATCTCCGGCGCGGCCAGCGCGTTGCCGTCGTGCTTTTCCCACAGGTCGACGATGGCGTAAGGCGCCGGGTAGTGTTCCGGCCGCGCCTTTTTCGCCACCTGCTTGCGGGCGCCGTTGGCAACGACCGACTTGAGCGGGCCGCCCAGCAGGCGTTGCATGAAGGGCAACGGCCGGCGTGGCTGGCCAGAGAGCAACAGTTGGCGGGCGGCCATTTCCATGACGCGCGGCGGCACGCAGTCATCGGCCAGGCCCATCTTCTTGGCACGCTTGGCATCGATGGTCTTGCCAGTCAGCATCATGTCGAGTGCGGCCGCCGGGCCGACGCGTTTCGGTAGCCGCAGCATGCCGCCCCAGCCCGGGAAGATGCCGAGCATGACTTCGGGCAGACCCATCTTGGTGCCGGATTCGTCGACGGCCAGCAGATAGCGGCAAGCCAGCGCCAGCTCCAGACCACCACCCAGGCAATGGCCACGGACCAGCGCCAGCGTCGGGTACGGGACGGCGGCCAGCTGGTTGAACAGGTTCCAGCCGCGCGTCACCAGCGCCCTGCCCTTCTCGGCGGAATCGAGTTGCGAGAATTCCTCGATGTCGGCGCCAGCGATGAAACCCGCTTCCTTGCCGGAACGGACGATCAGGCCCGTGGGCGGCTGCTTGTCGAGTTGATCGAGGATTTCGCCGAATTCGGCCATGACGTCGGCCGACAGCGAGTTGGCGGATTCACCCGCCTTGTCGAAGACGGCGACGACGATGCCGCTTTCTTCGTTGATCAGTTGCCAGTGCTTCATGCGTTTTCCTTCCGCTGGCCGATTGCTACGGTCAACCGGAAAAAATACCCAAAATTGAAATCAGCGTTCATAGCGCCTCCACGAGCATGGCGCCGCCGAGGCCGCCACCGATGCAGATCGTCGCGATCCCGCGTTTCGCATGGTTCCTGCGCAAGACGTTGAGCAGATGCAGCACGATGCGCGCGCCCGAGGCGCCGACCGGGTGGCCGATGGCGATGGCACCGCCGTCCACGTTGAGCTTTTCGACGTCCAGGCTGCCCAGAGCACCCGGCAAGTCGAGCTGCTCGCGACAGTATTCGTCGGATTTCCACGCCGCCTGGCAGCCCAGCACCTGCGCCGCGAAGGCTTCGTTGAGTTCCCAGTAATCGATATCGCTGAGGCCCAGGCCATGGCGTTGCAGGAGGGGTGTCGCGGAGTGCACCGGGCCGAGGCCCATTTGCGCCGGGTCGAGGCCGGCCCATTCACTGTCGACGATCTTGCCGATGGGCTCGAGGCCCCATTTTTGCACAGCCTCTTCCGACGCCAGAATCACCCAGGCGGCGCCGTCAGTAATCTGTGAGCTATTGGCCGCCGTGATGTTGCCGTATTTTTTGTCGAAGAACGGCTTGAGCTTGGCCATGCCGGCCATGCTGGCATCGGCCCGCACGCCGTCATCTTCGGCGTAAACCTTGCCCTGGCTGTCGACGACCGGAACGATCTCGCCGTAATAGCCGGCCGCCCGCGCCGACATCGCTTTCAGATGGCTTTTGACGGCAAATTCGTCCATCTGCTGGCGGTTGATGTCGAATTTCCAGGCCAGATTCTCCGCCGTCTGGCCCATGAGCAGGCCGACGACCGGATCGGTCAGCCCTTTCATGAGGCCGATGACCGGCTTGAGCAACTCGCCCACCGGCAATTTCAAAAAATGGCCGATTTTCTGGTTGACCGTGCGCAAGCTCATCATGCCGGCAAACCAGCGCACCATCGCGTCCGAGTAAAGCAGCGGCGCCCTGGACAGCGCATCGACGCCGCCGGCCAGCACCAGTTCGGAACGACCGCACTGGATGTTGGCGATGGCCGAGTCGATGGCCTGCATGCCCGAGGCGCAATTTCGCATGACCGTCCACCCCGGCACCTTTTTTCCGCAGCCAAGACGCAGGGCGACCATGCGACCGATGTTGGTTTCGTCCGGCGACGGCGCGGCGCAACCGAGGATGACTTCGTCAAGATCGCTCGGCTCGAACGGCTGGCGCAGCAGCAGCGCCCGGCCGGCCTGGGTGGCGAGATCGGAGGCAGCGAAGACACCCGGCCCTTTTTGCGCCTTTAAAAAAGGCGAACGGGCGCCGTCGACGACGTAAATCGTTTTGCTCATGCTCACGCCGCCATCCGGCATTCGGCCGGCTTGTTGGCGGTGGCGACACCGTAGTCGAACGGGAAGTCGTCAACATGGACGACGATGTCGCGCAGGTGATTGCGCTGCTTCATGACCTCGAACTCGGCTGCCGTGATGACTCCGGCTTCGAAGGCGACGATGGCGATGTCACGCACGTTGGCCAACGGATTGTTGTCGAAACGACCGTCTTTTTCGGCCGCACGGATTTTGGCTTCGATTGGCTCGGCGAGCAGCGCTGCCCTCAGGGCCAACTCGATGGCGCCGACCGGTTCGCTCTCGACCAGCGGCAGGTAGCATTCGGCCGTCAGCCGGTCGCGGGTAGCTGACGGCGCGATCAGGGCCTTGGCCACTTGATGGCCAACGTCGTCGGATGGCACGACGTAGGGATGGCCCCAGGGGAAGATCGAGCGGTGCAGGAAAGCGGCAATGAAGCGCACCGGGAAGTTGGCGATGACGCCGTCGAAGGCCTGCTGCGCCTTGTACATGGCGTCCCAGATCGCCCAGTGGGCGAGCGGCGCATCCTCGGCCTGGCGACCCTCTTCTTCATATCGCTTGAGCGTGCAGGAGATTAGGTACATCTGGGCCAGGATGTCGCCCAGGCGGGCCGACAGCTTTTCGCGGCGTTTGACGCTGCCGCCAAGGACTAGCAGCGAAATGTCGGCCATGAAGGCGAAAGCGGCAGAGAAGCGCGTCAGTTGCTGGTAGTAGCGCCGCATTTCCGGCGCCGTGTCGACGTTGACCGCAGCAAAGTGCGAACCGGTCATGCCCAGCCACAGGGCACGGAAACCGTTCTTGATGGTGAAACCGATATGGCCGAACAGCGCCTTGTCGAAATCGACCAGGCCCTGCTTCTGATCCGGGTTCTGCGCCGCCTGCATTTCCGGCAGCAGGAACGGATGGCAGCGGATGGCGCCCTGACCGAAGATGATTAGCGAGCGCGTCAGGATGTTGGCGCCTTCGACCGTGATGCCGATCGGCACCTGCTGGTAGGCGCGGCCCATGAAGTTCGATGGGCCAAGGCAGATGCCCTTGCCGCCGATGACGTCCATGCCGTCATTCACTACCTGGCGGGCGCGTTCGGTGACGTGGTACTTGGCGATGGCCGAAACGACCGAGGGCTTCTCGCCGAGATCGACCGCACCGGCGGTCATCTTGCGCACCGCGTCCATCATGTAGGTGTAGGCGCCGATGCGGGTCAGCGCCTCCTCGACGCCCTCGAACTTGCCGACGGCCATCTTGAACTGGCTGCGCACACGGGCATAGCCACCGACGGCGCGGGCCGTCATCTGCGCCATGCCGGTGTTCGACGAGGGCAGCGAAATGGAACGGCCGGCGGCCAGACACTGCATCAACATCCGCCAGCCGTGGCCAGCCTTTTCCGGGCCGCCGATGATGAAATCGAGCGGCATGAAAACATCCTTGCCGCGCGTCGGGCCGTTCATGAACATGGCGTTGAGCGGGAAATGACGGCGCCCGGTATCGACGCCGGGATGGTCGTAGGGAACCAGCGCGCAGGTGATGCCGATATGCTTCCTATCGCCGAGCAGGCCGTCCGGGTCGTAGAGATGGAAAGCCAGACCGAACACCGTGCACACCGGGGCCAGCGTGATGTAGCGCTTGTCCCACGACACGCGCATTCCGAGCACTTCCTTGCCCTGATACATGCCCTTGCAGACGACGCCGCTATCGGGAATCGACGCCGCATCGGAGCCGGCCCACGGGCTGGTCAGCGCGAAAGCCGGCACTTCGATGCCCTTGGCCAGGCGTGGCAGGTAATGGTTCTTCTGTTCGTCGGTACCGTAGTGCAGCAGCAGTTCGGCCGGGCCGAGCGAGTTGGGCACCATGACGGAAACCGAGAGCGCCGAAGAGCGCGTCGACAGCTTGGTCACCACCTGCGAATGGGCGTAGGCCGAGAACTCGAGGCCGCCGTATTTCTTCGGGATGATCATGCCGAGGAAGCCCTTGTCCTTGATGTAGCGCCAGGCTTCGGTCGGCAGGTCGTAGAGTTCGTGGGTGACTTTCCAGTCATCGACCAGACGGCAGGCTTCCTCGCATTCGTTATCGAGAAAGGACTGCTCGGCCGGCGTCAGTTTGGGCTGTGGATAGGCGTGCAGCTTTTGCCAGTCCGGCTGGCCGCGGAATAACTCCCCCTCCCACCAGACCGTGCCGGCTTCGAGTGCATCGCGCTCGGTATCCGACATCTGCGGCAGCACCTTGCGGTAGGTGGAAAAAATGGGCCGGGTGATCAGCGCCTGGCGCAGGGGCCGAACGACGATCAACCCGGCTAAAACCACCAGGGCGACTAACCCAAGCAGAGGGATGGTGCTGTTGAACATGCTGTTTGCCTCCTTTTATGATTTTTTGGTTTTGGTCGCTTTTTAGCTGTCGACCGCAGCATCCTGAAACTGAGGCAGAGGCGCGCGCAGCCCCCCGAGCAGGAAGGACATAAGACGCGGCACCAGGCGGTCGAGACGATCCACCGAATCGTCCGGCCCGATCTGCCAGTCGGTAACCAGTCGCAGCGCATCGGTACCGGCGATGGCGTAGGAGGTGGCGCCGAGCATGAAGTGGAAACGCCAGACGATCTCCGCCTTGGGCACGTCGGGCAACGCCTTGAACAGCGCCTCCTTGTAGCGATCCATGACTTCCTGGTACTCGTGGGCCAGGAAGGTACGGATGAATTCGGACGGCTCGGTCAAGGTGCGGCCGAGCAGGCGCAGGAAGGTGGTGCCACCGCGCTGCTCGTCCTCGGCCATACGCAGCAGCGTGCCGAAGAAGCCATCGACGATCTGCGACGGCTTCAGCGGCTTGCCGGCCGCCTCGCGCTCCATGGCGTTGAGCACGCGCATGCGCTCGTCGTTGAGCCAGTCTAGCCGACGACGGAAAACCTCCTGCATCAGGGTTTCCTTGGCACCGAAGTGGTAATTGACGGCAGCCAGATTGACGCCGGCTTCGCCGGTGATCTGGCGCATCGACGTACCTTCGTAGCCATGCGCCATGAACAATGCTTCGGCGGCATCGAGGATGCGTTCGCGGGTATCGACGGGTCTGGGGTCTGCCATGGAGTCACCTGTTAGCGTATCAAAAGAATATGATTCATACGTTCGTTTGAATCATAGGTTAAAAAAAAGCAGGGTGCAACTGCTTATTTCAAATAATCGCCCGCTCGGCGTCGGGCAACATGCAACGCCCTGAGCCGGCAAGCGCCCCACGAGGGGGCGCGCAGATTACGAAAATTTGTTTTCGTGTGCCCGCACAGCCTTCATGCGAGCCAGGAATAGCCGGAGCTTGATGGCTTCCGACAGATCCTCGCCATCGTCAGCGCACTCTTCATCCTGATCGGCCAGCTCCATGACCTTGGGACGACTGAACGAGCGATGGAGGTCGAGCTTGTCGATACCGGACTCGAAATCCTCGTCGTTGAAGAAATCGGCAACCAATGCCCCTTCGGTCTTCTGGCTGGCTGCCAGCAAGGCCATCTGATGCCGCTCGGTTCTTGAGAACATCGCGGTGGGCAGGCTCTTCTTCTTGGCCACCTTCAACTTCTTGGCCTGGCGGATTTCCTTGGTGGCGCTGACCTCGTGCAGTAACTCGGTCACCCGGGCCGGCATCGGAATCGGACTTACGGTAACTACCGTATCCGTGACGACCGCCGGCGAGGCCAACTCCGCTGCCGTATCATTGGTGACGACAGCATCCTGGGAGGCAATAACCCCGAGCGAAGACAATGCGAGAATTGCTACAACGACAAACGAACGCACTTCAGTTTCCCTGCCAAATAGATCTCAATGTCTCTTTAACGCACGTAAATCGTTTTGGTTGTCATCGCTGCCAAATTTTTTTTACCAACCGGCCAGCGCCATCGTTCGGCATTGGTCGCAGACCTCCCAGGGAAGGCAGGCGCAGACCCGGGGCTGCGTAGAATAGGCGCTACCGACGATAACCTTGCCGGTCACCTGCTGCCTGGCAGGACTTTCCGGGGCAGGCTCTATATTGCCCCCGAGGCTGTCGTGCGGCACTGGCGACCATCTCGCAAACGGCGCCAGGTCAGTCCGACCTTGCACGAACCAGATCTTCCGCGCGGCATCCCATTTGGCCCCCAGTTTCTTGGCCTCTTCCTTTTCGGCAAAAGGAACCTTCAAATTCGTTCTCATGGGATGTCAGGGTGACGATCAAGGGGGCGCATTATAGAGCACCCCCTTGTGCAAATCAGGTCATGAATGCCCGACGTCGTTGAAATAGGGAAGCAGCGCCTTTGCCGCCTTGATCCGCTGGCCGGCAGTGGCCGATGGATCATTCATTACCGCCAGCAGGAAGGCTTTTGGGTCGGTGAAGTGGCTGCCGATATCGAGCGTGGCACGGCGACGGCCTGCCGCCGGCGCTTGCGCCAATTCACCTGACACCGGCGCCATTGCGGCCGGTGGGGCCAGTCGCTCGCATGCCCGCCGAAACTCTGCCGCCTTGATGCTGCGCACAGCAGCCAGCATGTCCGCCTGGCGCTCCATATTGGGCGCCATATCGAGTCCCGACTCGTCGACGAACATGCCCCCCATGCTCGGATCAATAAACGCCGACCATTTGCCGGAGCCCGGGCAATAGGCGGGCACCAGTTCGACCTGGTTCGCCGCACCGGCGGCGGCCTCGTCGGCACCCGGCACCAATTCGAGTTTGGCCAGGGGAATATCCGCCAGGTAGTTCGCCCGCAAGGCCTCGACAAACCATCTGGCCTCGTCCTGCTTTACCCCTTCGGCCAGCGACAGCCACAACTGAAACCCTGTTGTGGCCGAAACCGAGATGGCCGGGGCCGGCAACTCAAGGTCTTCCTGCAGCCCCCGATAAAGATCGGCAAGAATCTCCCAGTCGCCCGTCCGGGTCACCCCAATGACCATCGCGCGCATACACAGAGTATCGTCCATCAGGTCGAGCACGACGCCGCATTCCCCGGCCATGCCCTCGGCCAGTTGCGCGGGCGTCAAGACCGCCGGCACGCCACCGGCCCAAGGGACACCGGCGTCAGCTCGCAGGCAAAACCCGCGCTGGTCGCCGACGAAATACAGCCGCTGCAACTCTTGAATCAGTTTGTTCATGTTTTACCGAAAATGGAGGATTCTTGGGCAAGCGCCAACCGTGACCACCTCAGCCGTTGCGCTGGCGAATGAAAGCCAGCACCTCATCGGCCGGCAGCGGACGACTGAACAGATAGCCCTGTGCCTGATCGCACCCCCTGCCCTGGAGGTAGTCATACTGCTCGACCGTTTCAATGCCTTCGGCGACCAGCTTGAGGCCCAGGCTGTGCGCCAGGCTGATCGTCGCATCGCAGATGACCGCATTGCCCGGTCCATGGCCGATTTCCTCGACGAAGGAACGATCCAGCTTGAGATGGCTGATTGGAAACATGCGCAGGTAGCTGAGCGAGGAATAGCCGGTCCCGAAGTCGTCGATCGCAATTTCGACCCCCATGTCGTGCAGCAGATCGAGAATGCGCACGGTTTCGTCGGGGCGCTGCATGGCTACCGATTCGGTGATTTCGAACACCAGCGACGAAGCCACCAAACCGAGCGCCTCGATGGCGCCGCGCGCCAGAATGGGCAGATTGCCGTTGCGCATCTGCAAGGCGGAGATGTTGATGCCCATCTTGACGCCGGTGATCCCGGCCGATTGGAAATCGGCCAATTGACGGCAGGCCGCCCAGAACACCCACTCGCCCAGCGGCTGGATAAGCCCTGTTTCTTCGGCGATACCGATGAATTTGGCGGGCGGCAGCAAGCCCATTTGCGGATGCTGCCAGCGGACCAGGGCTTCGACTTCGACCACGCGGCCGCTCGCCATGTCGATGATCGGCTGGAAATGCAGACAGAACTCGTCGCGCGTCAGCGCCAGGCGCAGACTGTGTTCGATTTTCAGACGCTCCAGCGCGGCATCGTTCATCTTGGCATCGAAAAACTGGAAGTTGTTCCGTCCGGCCGCCTTGGCGTGATACATCGCGGCATCGGCGTTCTTCATCAGGGTTTCGCCGTCTCCCCCGTCGGTCGGGTAGATGGCGATACCAATGCTCGGCGAGGTGTAAAGGTCGTGCCCCTCGATGACGTAAGGTTCGTCGATGCTCAGGACCAGCTTCTCGGCCACGCTGGCCACCACCGACGTGTGTTCGATGCCGGTCAGCATGATGACAAACTCGTCGCCCCCCAGGCGGGCCACCACATCGCTGCCGCGCACTGCATCCTGCAGGCGCCGGGCGACCTCGATCAGCAACTCGTCACCGACGTGATGCCCCAGCGTATCGTTCACCACCTTGAAGCGGTCGAGATCGATGAACAGCAGCGCCACCCGCCCGCCCTCCCGCTCGGCGGCGGCCAGCGCCTGCTCCAGACGCCCCTTCAGGCTGAGCCGATTGACCAGACCGGTCAGCATGTCATGGTGGGCGATGTGGTGCAGCCTTGCCTCGACCGCCCGTTCGGTGGAAATATCGGTGAAATGGGCGATGTAATAGCGGACGCTCCCCTCGTCGTCGGGAATGACCGAGATCGACAACCATTTCGGATAGACCCCGCCATCCTTGCGCCGGTCCCAGACCTCGCCCTGCCAGAAACCACGCTCATGCAATGCCTGCCACATGGCGGCATACTCGGTTTCGGTATTGCGCCCGGCCGACAATAGGCGCGGGTTCTTGCCCTGCACGTCAGCCAGTGTGTAGCCGGTCAGCTCGGTAAACGCCGGGTTGACCGTAATGATCCGGTTATCGCTGTCGCTGATCAGGATGGCTTCGCCGCTGTGCTCGAAGGCGCTGGCCAGCAACTGCATCTGGGCTTCCATCTGGCGCAGGCCGGTAATGTCCTGGGCCGTACCGAGGGAACGCAATGGAGTGCCGTCGTCGGCATGGGTGGTCTCGCCGCTTTCCAGAATGTATTTGATGCGCCCATCCGGGAATAGCAGGCGATGCTCGACCTGATAGGGCGTTTTCTGGCTGACCGAGGCACGATAGGCCCGATCCACGGCTTCCCGGTCATCCGGATGTACTGCCGCGATGAACAACTCGTAATTACCCTGCTGTATGGTCGGATCCACCTCGAATATCTGGTACAGCTCGTCCGACCAGGCCAATTGCCCGCTCAGCAGATCGAGTTCCCAGCTACCCACCTTGGCCAGCCGTTGCGCCTCACGCAACTGCTCCTGCTGTCGGCGCAACACCTCAGCAGCCAACAACTCCCTTTCCTGAGCCCGGAACAACCAGAACAGTACCAGCGACAAACCGGCGAACAGGGTGACGCCGACCCCCGCCACCATCAGGGCACGCCGCTTCCATACCGAGGTCACGTCATCGGTCGCCAGGCCGGCCAGCACATAGAAGGGGTAATCCGGCAGGCGCTGGAAGGCGTAGATGCGCCGAATCCCGTCGGCCTGGGCAATGAACTCCAGCGTACCGGCCTGCTCGCCGGCCCGCAGACGCAGGTAGACCGGATGGCTGGCGGACAGCGGCCGGTTGACTTCCTCTGCCACCTGCGGCCGCCTCAGGATCAGGGTCTGGTCATCCACACGGCGAATGACCAGCGCGCCATGCGGCCCCAGTTCGATGGTGCGCAGCAGTTTGTCGAAATACTCCAGTTCCAGCGGGATGCTGACTATCCCCTGAAACAAGCCATCGGCGCCATAAATCCCACGGGCAGCGACCATCGTCGGCCGCTTGGTGATGCGTGAAACCAGCACCTCGGAAAAAACCAGCTCCGCCCCCCGACTTTCACGCAGAGTCTTGAAGTAGGCCCGGTCGGCAATATTCACATAGTCGCCCCCGCCGGCCATGTAGCGCACGTTGCCACGCGCATCGACGATGCGCAGGCCGGCCACTTCCGGAAATCTGGCCCGGCGCCGTTCAAGCTCCTCTTCAAGCTGACGGCGAAAATGCGCCCCGGCCATCGGCGCCAGGGCTTCGCGGGGAATCCGCTCGCTAAGCGCCGCCAGGTCGGCATCGACTCGACGCAAGGCGGCATCCAACCTAGCTTCGAGCAAACTGGCATGGCTGGCGACCGTACTCTCCGCCTCGCTGCGAGCCTCCTGATAGGCCGACCACAGCACATAGGCCAGCAAAACCAACCCGCCCAGCGCCATGGAAAGCACCGCCATCCATAACTGCTGCCCTCGGCGGGCAATTTTCGGGGGAGTGTGCGTCATCGGTAGACGTCTTTTAAAATTCTAATATTCTGATTCTGGTCAATATGCCGATACTTGGCAATCTTCTTGCGACAACTTCCGCGGCATCGCCTGCCGATATTGCAGGAAGCGACAAAGCACCTCCCGGCCGCTGTTGCGCTCGACATACGTCCTGCATTGTTCGGCGACAATTTCCCAGGAAGCCAGCGGAATCGCTTCCGGAAAAAGCGTATCGCCGGCAAACGGCATCTCGATGCGGGTCAGATAGAAGCTCTGGCAATAGGGCCAGGCAGCGGCGTACACCGAAGCACCACCAATGACGAAGACATCCTTGCCGGTAGCCGCTGCGGCCAACAGCCCTTCCTGCACCGAATTCACCCGGGTACATCCGGGTCTCAGCACCAGTTCCTGCTGCCGGCTGACGATAAAGGAATCGGGCGGCACGACCGCCATCGATTCGTAGGTCAGCCGCCCGATCACCAGCGCCGCACCAGCCACCGTCCGTTCGAAGTAGGCCAGTTCCTCGGGAATGTCCCACGGCAGCCAGCCGTCGGCACCGAGCATGCCATTGCTGGCCACCGCCCCGATCGCAGCGATCATGAGTGCTGTTTCTCCCACTGCTCGCGCGTCATGGTCAGCGCGATGGCCGGCGTCCCCTGGCCGTGATAGACATGCGGCTTGCGCATGGACACGAAGGCCGTCGTCACCATGGGCATAGAGAAGATGGCATCCATCACCTCCAGGATGCTGCCCTCCAGACAAATTTCATGCGCGTTGTCTTCCAGACGGCGGATGGCCAGAAAAATCACTTCGTAGTCGACTACCTGCCGAATGTCGCGCGGATCGGGAATAGCCTCCATCGGCGCCCAGGCATCGGCATGCACGACAACGGCCTGCGGCCCGTGCTGCTCCAGCGGATTGCACCCAGTCCGCAAATCGATGGTCGCATCGACCGAAGCACACCAATGATTGGTCAGCACGCCCCCACTCCCTCGTCAAAAAACAAGGGCGAAGAATAGCAGAGACGGCGCGGCCGGCGTCGGTGCTGCTCTGCCAAGCCCTTCCGCCAATATGCCGATGGAAAACTATCCGAAACCAACAGCCACTAATGCAGTTACAATATTGCCACACTGAAAAAACAACCCGCCGGGGAAGAAATCATGAACAAGGATCAGGAGATCCTGGCAATCAGCCGCCTGGTATTCGAGTTGACCAGAATCAGCGATGCCAGCGCCGACCTCGACCTGCTGCAAGCCCGACTGTTCGACCTGCTGGGCAGCCTGCCCAGCATCCGCGTCAAGCCGCACAGCGCCATCCTGTTGCTCAATTCCCGACAACGTTTCGTCCAGGTGGCCCAATTCGGCATTCCCCCGGCCTGGGAACACGGTGTACAAGTGGACGATATCCAGTCATTCGAAGTTCCCAAGGACGAAATCGCCTACCTGTGCACACCGGCCGCCCACCAACCGCCGCTGGCCTTCCCGGACATGGACAACCAAGCCCCCTGTTTTGTCCTGCCCCTGCGCAGCGACGGCAAGGCGCTCGGACGGGTCATCCTGTTCGTCGAAGCCGACTGGCAGCCCGACCCAATCGAACATGAATTCATGGCTGATCTGGCTCGCGCCCTGTCGATGCTGATCTCGCGCTGCATGATCAGCGAGACCCTGCGCGTGCGCGAAATCGAACTGGAGGAAGCCCGCACCGACGCCATCCGCCGCCTGGGCGCCGCCTCGGAATACCGTGACAACGAAACCGGCATGCACGTCATGCGCATGACCCACTACGCCACCGCCATCGCCAAGGCCATGAATATTCCGCCGGAAATGCGCGAACTCCTGGCCATCTGCGCGCCGATGCACGACGTCGGCAAAATCGGCATCCCCGATGCCATCCTACTCAAGCCGGGCAGCCTGACCCACGAAGAGTTCGCCGTGATGAAAACCCATACCGAGCTTGGCAAACGCCTGCTCGACGGCGATGACTACCTGATCAAGGCGGCAGGCGATATCGCTGCCTGCCACCACGAGCGCTGGGATGGTTCGGGTTATCCGTATGGCCTGGCCGGCGAGGAGATTCCCCTGCTGGCCCGCATTTGTGCCATCGCCGACGTTTTCGACGCGCTGACCTCGCTGCGTCCCTACAAGCTGCCGTGGCCGGTCGACGAGGCCATCGACTGGGTCAAACAGCAATCCGGCAGCCAGTTCGATCCGGCAACCGTAGACGCCTTCGTCGCCGCGCTGCCGGACATCCTGCGCATCCGCCACCTGTACCGCGACGACATCATCGACCCCAACCAGGCAGTCGAACTGCCGGAGGTCATCCGTCACCGTTCAACCTGGGTACAGTGGGGCGAAGAGATGAGCGTCGGCATCGATGTCATCGACGAACACCACCGCTACCTGTTCGACCTGACCAACGACCTGTTCGAAGTGGTCACCCAAAAGCTGGGATCGCGCGAAGTCGCCCGCGTCCTCAAGGCGCTCGACCAATACGCCCAGGTCCATTTCCGCGCCGAGGAACGCATGATGGAACATCATGGCTACCCGGCCCTCGCTCAGCAGGAAAAACAACATCTGCACTTCGAGGAAAAACTGCGCGAGTTCTACGCCGAACTGCACGACAACCCGCTGACCGCCCAATTCGATGTACTGATTTATCTGCGCAACTGGCTGGTTCGCCACATTGTGCAGGAAGATGCCAAACTGAAGATGCTGGTCGGCAAGAGCGCGCAGCCCACCGAAGCCGGTTAAGTGTCCGAAAAAACAAAAAGCCCTTGATCAACAAGGGCTTCGCGGGAGACGAAAACCGCTGACCGAGGATTTTCGTCAATTCTGCGGCGTCGACCGCAGCGATTTACTCGCCGTAGAAATTGACGTCGTAGGGATAAGGCTTCTGGGCAACTTTCGACTTGGCATTGGCCGTCGTCGTCTGCACATCCTGCTTCTTGTCCCACCACAGGGCGCGACCGGCCTTCTGGTCTTCGGCCCAGGCCGGGTTTTTCTCCATCTGTTCGTTGATCCACTTCGTGTGATCCGAAACGTAGCTGCTGTCTACTTCACCCATTTGGCTGCTTTCCTCAAGCTAATCAAGACAATGCCGCGATTCTAGCACGTCAGTGGAAGACGATGGGCCGTGCCGCACCGGCACAGTAGTCGTCGAGGAAGGCGTCGATCTTTTCCTCGTCTTCCGGGATCCCATCCATGGCCAGCCGGAAATGGGAGGCGGAAGGTCCGTCCAGATAAAGGATGCGCAGGCTTTCCTTGTCGAACAGCTCCACGCCCTGCTGCCCCGGATAGGCCAATATCCAGAAATGGGCACTGCTGTAGATGACGTTCATGGCACACCTCCAAATAACCGTTTTCTCACCTTGATTAACGGCAGGAGCGGCGACAGGTTTAGGCCTATTTCAACGCTTCAGACAAGCCGCCAGGGCCGCGTCCATCGTCGCCAGATGATGGGCAAACCAGGCCGGCAAGGCTTTGGCGTAGTCGCGGGCCATACCCAGCCGGCCGGCCGCGACCCCGCGCGAAAAATGCGCCAGCTCGCCGAGCACCCGCAGATGTTCGCTATTGTGCTCGCCGATAGCCGGGAAGCGACAGGCCTTCATCAGCTTGCCTTCATGCTCAAAATGTTGACGGGTGTGGTCGTGCAAACGCTGCCAGATTTCCGGAAAACCCTCGTCGGAAGCGCTCAACAGCGCCTCCGCGAGGGCGACGAATTCCCGGTGGGTGGCATCCATGTCGGCCACGCCCAGGCCATGGCGGGATTCGTCCCAGGGCATCAGACCGCCCCGTGGTTTTCGCGTTTGGCGTTGTTGGTGCTCTTCATCGCCTCGTCGACGCCGACTTCCGGGTAGGCAAACTTCTCGGCCTTCAGGGCGTCGCACAGGGTGACGACCTTCTCGGCGGCCCCCTGCCCCTTGAAGTCGCCCTTTTCCAGACCGACCATTTCGGTCAGCTCGGTCCACACCATGCCCTGGACCAGCGGAATAAATACCGCCTTGGCGCCGTTGACCGCAGCGACAAAGGCTTTGTCGATATTCACCGTGAACAACACCAGCAAGGTACCGGCCTTGAGGTCGGCCGCGAAGTTTTCAACAAAACTCGGAAAATGCTGCAACTCGTCGAGCGAACCGGCAACCAGTTTCAACTCGTCGCCGCAACTGAGCAAGATGGCTTGCTTGAGCACCTCGACCGGCGGCTTGCGACGCCCCTGGGCATCGGCGATTTCGCCTTCCTTGATGATCAGCTCGCCGCGATAAGCGGCGTAGCCAGCCGGGCCAGCCTCCTTGAAATTGGCATTGAAGAAAAGATGTTCGTAACGATCCAGCAGCATGGTATTCCTCCCGTGTTTGAAATTTTGTTCAGGCCGCGACGGCAGCCCCGATGAACTCGAAAATATCGCCGTCGATGATTTGCAGGCCGATCTTCTTGCAGTAACGCTTTTCCTTGTCGGTCGGCGCGGCGATGAACACCCAGCCGGCCGGCTCGGCGGCGCCGTAGATGATGTCCGACATCACCATGCGCTCGGTGTCGCGATTCAGGCGCAGGCCCATCAGCAGGTATTGCTTGCCCTTGCGCAACTCCTTGACGGCCGGCGGTATCGAAAAACCGCCCATCAGTTCGGTGATGAAATCGACGTAGTCGGCATCGGAAGCGATATAGGTCGGCTCCGGCTTTGGCGTACCCATCGGTTTGAACAGGATGGGCAGGGCCGGATTAATTTCCTCAGTCTTCTGGTAGGCAGCACCGTCCCAGCGATAAAGCTTGTAGCGGAAATCCGTGCCGCCGAGACGGGCAATGCCGACGATCAGGTTGTGCGGAACGCCGGCATAGGAATCCTGCAATTGCGTATCCCGGTTGATGTCGATGACGTAATGCGGAGCGAGGGCCTGCAGCCAGTCGTGCACCGCGCCGCGCGTCCAGGCCGTTTCGCCGTAGGTACGGGTCAGGAACTTGGTCACCGCGCTGCGTCCGCGCTTCAGTTCCACATTCATCGCGGCGCGCGGGAATTCGTACATCAGCTTCGGCGCCATCGGTTTGCCGCCGTTCATCGCGTAGATCAGCGAATTGCTGTCAGCCGGAATCGGTTCGCCGCTGGCGGCATTCCTGACGTCGGCCAGCACGCCGGGGCCGAGATAGGGAACGATACTGCCGTCCTTGAGACCGGCCAACAGCTTTTCGCGCAGTTCTGGGGTCATGGTTTTTTCTCTGTCGGGGTTGGGTAACCCCTCCATGCAAAAAACGCGCCCTTGCCGAAACCACGCAACGACGGCCGTTTCCGAGCGCCACGTGTCAGCTTGTCGGGTTTACGACAGGTGCCTTGTCGCCAACCATGCCTCCAACTCATTTGCCGGCAAGGCGCGCGAGAAGTAGAAACCCTGCGCCACCGCACAGCCGGCGCCGACCAGCAAATCAACGTGAGCTGCTTCTTCGACACCTTCGGCAATCACACTCAAGTGCAAGGCATTGGCCAGGGCGATGATGGTTTTCACCACCTGCTCGTCTTCCTTGTTCTGGGTCGCCGGCATGACGAAGGAGCGGTCTATCTTCAGCACGTCGATGGGCAGGCGACGCAGATAGGAAAGACTGGAATAGCCGGTACCGAAGTCGTCGACCGCAATGGTCACCCCCATCTGGCGCAGGTGGCTGAACAGACGGGCATTTTTCTCCGGATCGGCCATGACCAGGCTCTCGGTCAATTCGACCTGCAAACTGGCCGGGCGAATGCCGTAGTTTTCGCTCAGGGCCAGCAGACGATCCGGCAACGAACCGTCCTGCAACTGTTTGGCCGACACGTTGATGGCGATCACCAGATCCAGGCCGCGCGCCTGCCACAACGCTGCCTGCCGGCAGGCCTCGGTCAGCACCCAGTCGCCCAGTCGGACGATCAGGCCGCTCTCCTCGGCCACCGGAATGAAATCGCCGGGCGGCACCAGGCCGTTTTCCGGGTGGCGCCAACGGACCAGGGCCTCCACCCCATCTACCCGCCCATCGAGCAGATTGACCTTGGGCTGGTAGTGCAACTCCATCTGGCCGGCATCGAGGGCGCGCCGCAACTGCAATTCCAGCGTCAGGCGACGCGCCGTCTGCTCGGTCATTTCGCTGCGGAAGAAACGAAAGCCCCCTCGCCCGCCGGCCTTGGCGGCATACATCGCGGTATCGGCAAATTTCATCAGTGCCAGCGCGTCGTCGCTGTCATCGGGGAACAGGGAGATGCCGATCGACGCAGCAGGGTGGATCAGCTGGCCGGCCAGCTCGACCGGCTGGGCCACCGCCTTGATGATGTTGGCCGCCAGATTCGCTACCCGCTCCGGTTCCATGGCGTTTTCCAGCAACACGACGAACTCGTCGCCCCCCATGCGCGCCACCGTATCCGAACTGCGCAGGCAATTGCGCAGACAGCCGGCGACATGCTGGAGCAACTGGTCGCCGACATCGTGACCGAGAGTGTCGTTGATGCCCTTGAAGCGGTCGAGGTCGATGAACAGCATGCCAAGTCGCTCGCCGGCCCGGCGTGCCCGGTCGATAGCATGGCGGACGCGGTCGATCAGCAGGAAGCGGTTGGGTAGACCGGTCAAGGCATCGTGGAAGGCCAGATGGCGAATGCGTTCATCCTGACGGCGCTGCTCGGTGATGTCGTTGAACACCGAGACATAGCAGGCCGGCGCACCATCGGCCGCCGGAATGCGGTTGATGGTCAGCCACTCCGGATAGACCTCGCCATTTTTGCGACGGTTCCAGATCTCGCCCTGCCAGCGCCCCTGTTCGATCAGCGCAGTCCACATCTGCTGGTAGAAGGCACGGTCATGATGGTCGGAACGCAGCAGGCGCGGGGATCGGCCGATGGCCTCTTCGGCGCGGTAACCGGTAATTTCGCTGAACGCCGGATTAACCGAGAGAATGAGGCCGGCCTCGCTGACCACGGCCACGCCCTCGCTAGTGTTATCGACCACCGAAGCGGCCAGGCGCAGCGCCGCAGTACGTTCGCGCACGCGGTTTTCCAGCTCCTGGTTCAGACGTTGATAGTCCTTTTCCCGCTCATCGACTCGGTCGAGCATGTGCCGGAATGCTCGACTCAAAGCGCCGACCTCGCCACTCCCGCTGGGCAGCTCGATTTCCCGGGCTCCTTCGGCGATGGCCTGGGCTGCCTGGGTCATGCGCTGCAACGGCGACATCAGGTAACGGACCAGCAAGAGCAGCATGCCGCCAAGCAACAGGCCGATCACCATCGCGATACCGGTTGCCCGGAAAACCGCGGCATCGGCCCGCTGGTCGAAGGCCTCTTCCGGCAAGCCGTAAGCCAGGATCAGGAAGGTTTCCGGTCGCCGCTGATCGTACTGCACCCGCTCGGCGGCCAGATAGAGGCGCTGGCCGCGAAAGGTGGCGGCCTGCGTCGGCCGGCGTAAGGCGGCGTCAGGCCCGAACAGGCTGGCCAGCTCGGGCAGATCCTCGTGAAACAGGCGGATATTGCCCAGTTCGAACGAGAAGGCCAGCTCCGGCTCCGGCGCATGCAGGTAATGGCCATCCTGGTCGGCAATGAAATAGAGCATGTCCCTGGGCTGACTGCCGCTCAGGCCGGCGAATAGCGTACGCACATCCATATTGACGACGACCATGCCAAACAGCTGACCGTCGCTGTCGAAAACCGGGGTCGCCGCACGCAACATCGGTTGATGCGGCACTTCGATCAACCCGTGTTCGCGATTGAGGTCGAAGCTGGAAAGAAAGACTTCACCGATTTTCAAGCGGGTCGTTTCGCGGAAATAGTCGTTGTTGCCTTTGACCTGGAGATCGCCGTCGTTGCTAACCGTCACCCGATCACCCCGATGATCGACGCGAACCAGTTCTCGCCCGCCACCGGCCACCCCGATATAGCGAATCTGAACATACTGTGGATGGGCCTCGGCGAAGGCCTTGAAGATTTCCTGCAGGCGACGGTTCCAGGTCGCTTGCAGATTGCCGTCGCGCGGGTCGATGCCATCGTTGCGGGCAGCACGACTGATGCCGGAAACCGGCGGAGTCCGTGAAAGAAACAGGGTATCGCGTCGCAATGTGTCGACGACCTGCTGCAAACGCCGGGCATCCAGGCTGATCACCTTATCCTGTTCGGCCGCCTGCTCGGCCAGTACCGTCTGGCGCTCCTGGCTATCGACGTAGTGGACGAAGCCGAGCATGGCAAGGACAGCCAGCACGACGACGCCGATCTGGATCCTGGTGCTCAGCTGTCTGAGCGCAAGTGCCATGCTGCTTTCCCCCCGATAATGGACAGTCTGGCGCTCTCCGACGCCAACCCAAGCGGATCATAATGCACCGCACATGAAATCGGGCAACAGTGTCAAAGCCGATGCACTGCGGTCAGCAGCGAGCGTGATCATTCACAGGGTGGCCAGTGCCACGCTGACCACGCCACCGATCACCAGAAACTCGTCCTCGCCTTGCAGGATGCCGGGCAGCAAACCGCAATGGAAGAAAATCTTGGTCAGGGGCACGTCGACCGCAAGAATGTGATCGCCGAATTCGCCGGCCCGCTCGCGGTTGCAACTGAACGAGTTCAAGTTGTTGAGCAGGATGATGTCCTGGCCGTTGGCGTTGCGCCCGAGACGTTCGTGGTCGTCCATCCGGTTGATGCCACGATAGAGACAGACATGGCGCGCACCGTTGTGGCGTCGGGCCAGCTCGTACTGACAATAGGCATAGACCAGATCGAACTGGGCCTCCAGCGCATTGGTGCCATAAAGCCCCTGCGCCCGCATTTCCAGATAACGACGGTAAGCGGGTTCCGATGGATCACGCAAGGGCAAGCCGTGGTAGCGCGGTGTCAGGCCGAAGCGCGACTCGACCCAGCCCTTGAGCACCGCCCCTTCCCGGCTGTCCGAATCGAAGCTCCAGCCGCGAATCATCCGGATGTAGTTGGCCTTGGCCCGCCCTTTGCGGCCGCCGCTCAACCCGGCGTCCTCGGGGGTTTCCAGACGGAAATGGACGGTCACGTAATCGGCGAACACCGAGGCTCGCTGCCCGGCCTGCTCGCAGGCGTCCAGGCGACGAAACAGGTCGCTGTGCAATTCGGCCACGCCATCGAGAAACAGTGGGGCCGGATGCTGCTGGTAGGTGGGACCACCCAAGATCACCGCCGGCAGGTTGCAGCGATTGATCGGCAGACGCGCCTCCCTGGGCAGGGAGGGAAGATGATCTGTTGCGCCTGCTTCTGGCCCGGGTCTGCCTCGCAACGAGTCAGATGAAAGACTGTCGTCTCCCGAATGTGGTTTTGTCTCGCCTGGGCTCGACGCGTTGTCGTCAGCCCTACAAAGCGTGGGGGATTTGTCGGATGTCTGCGCTACAAACCCATTCGCCACAAAATCGGTTTTCATCGTTTATTCAGTGAGTTATGAACTGTCAGTCGACCTGGCACGCAACGTGCAGAAGATGAGTCGCGACTCTCACTGAATTCCTCGCAAATCGACTGACAGACTAAGGAGATTACACCATGGCAAAACTGCGTCAATGCGCCATCTACGGCAAAGGCGGCATCGGCAAGTCCACCACCACCCAGAATCTGGTGGCGGCGCTGGCCGAGTCCGGCAAGAAAGTAATGATCGTCGGCTGTGACCCGAAGGCCGACTCGACCCGCCTGATCCTGCACAGCAAGGCTCAGACCACCGTCATGCACCTGGCGGCCGAAGCCGGCTCCGTGGAGGACCTCGAACTCGAAGACGTCATGTCCATCGGTTTCGGCGGCGTCAAGTGCGTTGAATCCGGTGGTCCGGAACCCGGCGTCGGCTGTGCCGGCCGTGGCGTCATCACCGCCATCAACTTCCTGGAAGAAGAAGGCGCTTACGACGAAGACCTCGACTTCGTGTTCTACGACGTGCTCGGTGACGTGGTCTGCGGTGGCTTCGCCATGCCGATCCGCGAAAACAAGGCGCAGGAAATCTACATCGTCTGCTCCGGCGAAATGATGGCCATGTACGCTGCCAACAACATCGCCAAGGGCATCGTGAAGTACGCGAACTCCGGTGGCGTCCGTCTGGCCGGCCTGATCTGCAACTCCCGCAACACCGACCGCGAAGACGAACTCATCATGGCCCTGGCTGCACGCCTGGGCACTACGATGATCCACTTCGTGCCGCGTCACAACGTTGTGCAGCACGCCGAAATCCGCCGCATGACCTGCGTCGAATACGACCCGAGCCACAAGCAAGCCGACGAATACCGCGCCCTGGCCAACAAGATCGTCAACAACACCAACTTCGTCATCCCGACCCCGATCGAGATGGAAGAGCTGGAACAGCTGCTGATGGAGTTCGGCATCATGGAAGCGGAAGACGAGTCCATCGTCGGCAAGACCGCCGCCGAACTGGCTGCCGAAGCCGCCTGATCGCAGTTCCCGGTTCGTCGCTGCGGCGACGAACCCTGCTTTGACCTAGTACCGCCAGCATTCAAACCATCTGTTGGCGCCGTGCCCAGATAGAGGCCGACGCAACGAAAGGAGTTACACCATGGCAGCGCTCACCCGCGAAGAATCCGCAGCCCTCATTCAGGAGGTGCTCGAGGTTTATCCCGAGAAGGCCAAGAAGGACCGTGCCAAGCACTTGATGATTAACGACAAGACTCTCGAGTCGTCGAAGAAGTGCATTACCTCCAACCGCAAGTCCCTGCCGGGCGTCATGACCATGCGCGGTTGTGCCTACGCCGGCTCGAAGGGCGTGGTCTGGGGTCCGATCAAGGACATCATCTCCATCTCGCACGGCCCGATCGGCTGCGGCCAGTACGCCCGTGGCGGTCGCCGCAACTACTACGTCGGCACCACCGGCATCGACAGCTTCTGCGAACTGAACATCACGTCCGACTTCCAGGAAAAGGACATCGTGTTCGGCGGCGACAAGAAGCTGGCCAAGCTGATCGACGAAATCGAAATGCTCTTCCCGCTGAACAAGGGCATCTCGGTGCAGTCCGAATGCCCGATCGGCCTGATCGGCGACGACATCGAAGCGGTGTCCAAGAAGGCCGCTGCCGCCCTCGGCAAGCCGGTCGTGCCGGTCCGCTGCGAAGGCTTCCGCGGCGTCTCCCAGTCGCTCGGCCACCACATCGCCAACGACTCCGTGCGCGACTGGATCCTCTCCAACCGCGACGGCCAGGAATTCCAGACCACCCCGTACGACGTTGCCATCCTCGGCGACTACAACATCGGTGGTGACGCCTGGGCTTCCCGCATCCTCCTCGAGGAAATGGGTCTGCGCGTGGTTGCCCAGTGGTCCGGCGACGGCACCCTGGCCGAAATGGAAAACACCCCCAAGGTCAAGCTGAACCTGCTGCACTGCTACCGTTCGATGAACTACATCTCCCGCCACATGGAAGAGAAGTACGGGATTCCATGGCTCGAGTACAACTTCTTCGGCCCGACCAAGATCAAGGAATCGCTGCGCAAGATCGCTTCCTACTTCGACGACAAGATCAAGGAAGGTGCCGAGGCCGTGATCGCCAAGTACACGCCGATGATGGACGAGGTGATCGCCAAGTACAAGCCGCGTCTGGAAGGCAAGAAGGTCATGCTCTACGTCGGCGGCCTGCGTCCGCGTCACGTCGTTGGCGCCTATGAAGACCTGGGCATGGAAGTGGTCGGCACCGGCTACGAATTCGCCCACAACGACGACTACGACCGCACGATCAAGGACATGGGCGACGCCACCCTGATTTACGACGACGTCACCGGCTACGAGTTCGAAGAATTCGTCAAGGCCTGCAAGCCCGACCTGATCGGCTCCGGCATCAAGGAAAAGTACGTCTTCCACAAGATGGGCGTGCCCTTCCGCCAGCTGCACTCCTGGGACTACTCCGGCCCGTACCACGGCTGCGACGGTTTCGCCATCTTCGCCAAGGACATGGATCTGACCCTGAACAATCCGTGCTGGAAGCTGATGAAGGCCCCGTGGCAGAAGGATGCCGCCGAAGCCGAACAGAAGGCTGCCTGATTCCCCGGTAATCGTACAACTTACGCCCGTATCCACGGATTGGTGGTGCGGGCGAAGGAGATCAAGATGCAAACCCTAGACAACATCAAGCCGTGTTTCCCGCTGTTCCGCGATGACGACTACAAAGCCACCATCTCGAACAAGCGCGCCCAGTTCGAAGAAGGCCACAGCGCCGACAAGATCGCCGAAACCTTCAAGTGGACGACCACCCAGGAATACCAGGAACTCAACTTCAAGCGCGAAGCCCTGACCATCAACCCGGCCAAGGCCTGCCAGCCGCTCGGTTCCGCCCTGTGCGGCCTGGGCTTCAAGAAGTCTCTGGTGTACATCCACGGCTCGCAAGGCTGCGTCGCCTACTTCCGTACCTACTTCAACCGCCACTTCAAGGAGCCGATCGCCTTCATCGCCGACTCGATGACCGAAGACGCAGCCGTGTTCGGTGGCCAGAAGAACATCCACGAAGGCCTGGCCAACGCCACCAAGCTGTACGGCGCCGAGATGATCGCCATGTCGACCACTTGTATCGCCGAAGTCATCGGTGACGACTTGAACGCCTTCATCAACAACGCCAAGAAGGAAGGCAACCTGGACAAGGATTTCCCGGTGCCCTTCGCGCACACCCCGTCTTTCGTCGGCTCCCACGTTACCGGCTGGGACAACATGGAAGAAGGCATCCTGCGCTACTTCACGCTGAACAGCATGGACGGCAAGAAGGTCGGTTCCAATGGCAAGATCAACTTCGTGCCGGGCTTCGAGACCTACCTCGGCAATTATCGCGTCATCAAGCGCTACATGAAGGAAATGGGCGTCGATTACACGATGCTGTCCGATCCGGAAGAAGTGCTCGACACGCCGGCCGACGGCGAGTTCCGCATGTACGCCGGCGGCACGACCATCGACGAAGTGAAGGATGCGCCGAACGCCATCACCACCTTCCTGGTCCAGCCGATGACCTGCGACAAGACCAAGAAGTTCGTCGAGACCACCTGGAACCATGAAGTCCCGAAGCTCAACATTCCGATGGGTGTCGAGTGGACCGACGAGTTCCTGGCCAAGGTTTCGGAAGTCACCGGCAAGCCGGTCCCGGCCTCCATCTCCCTGGAGCGCGGCCGCCTGATCGACATGATGACCGACTCGCATGCCTGGTTGCACGGCAAGAAGATGGCCATCTACGGCGACCCTGACTTCCTGATGGGCATGGTCAAGCTGATGATGGAATTCGGTATCGAGCCGACCCACGTCGTCTGCCACAACGGTTCCAAGAAGTGGGCCAAGGCCATGGAAAAGCTGCTCGCCAGCTCGCCCTACGGCGTCAATGGCAAGGTCTATCCGGGGGCTGACCTCTGGCACCTGCGCAGCCTGTGCTTCACCGACAAGCCGGATTTCCTGATCGGCAACAGCTACGGCAAGTACATCCAGCGCGACACGCTGCACAAGGGGCCGGAATTCGAAGTGCCGCTGATCCGCATCGGCTTCCCGATCTTCGACCGTCACCACCTGCATCGCATGACCACGCTG
>Ga0316605_10000406_pt1 | contig 31237 bp, 24 predicted proteins | sample OWC_soil_day20_n_FD_207666 | JGI IMG/M metagenome (GOLD analysis project Ga0316605, IMG submission 207666) | Wetland soil microbial communities from Old Woman Creek delta, Ohio, United States - OWC_soil_day20_noCT | ecosystem: Environmental > Terrestrial > Soil > Wetlands | place: USA: Ohio...
AGATAAAGCCAGATCTGATTTTGAGGCGGCAGCCGCCGGCCGCACTGCCGCTTCGGCGACGCAAAGCCATGCGCTGATTGTGGCGCCAATCAATGGCGTAGTGGCACGCCGCCACCTCGAACTGGGCGAAATGGCGGCGCCCGGCCGGCCGCTATTCACGCTGTACGCGCCCGGCGGGTTGCGGGTCAAGGCGAATGTGCCGCAATACCGCTTGCCGGAAATGCGCGGCGTCAAGACGGCCAAAATCGAGTTTCCCGAACTGAAACTATGGGTTGAAGCTACTGAAGTGCAGGTCTTGCCGACTGTCGATGCCAGCACCAAGACAGCGGAGGTGCGTGTTGGTTTGCCGACGACGCCGGAACACCTGACGCAGATCATGCCGGGCATGTTTGCCCGCGTCCATTTCGTCATCGGCGAAGTCCGCAAAATGACGGTTCCGACGCAGGCCGTGGTGCGGCGCGGCGAGGTGGCCGGCGTTTATGTGCAGGCGGCGGATGGCCGTCTGTCGATGCGCCAGATAAGGCTCGGCGAAACCATTGGCAGTGCGACCGAAGTGCTGGCTGGCCTGACGACGGGCGAAAAGGTGGTGACCGATCCGGTCAAAGCTGCGATTCAACTCAAAGCCGGGAAATAGCCATGGATAGGCAAGCCGTTTGCAGCCGTCCATGGTTCGCTGGTTCGCCAGGAACATTGCCCAAGCGCGTCATTGCGAGCATAGCGAAGCAATCTAGGATTGCCGCGGCCTGCCGGCCTCGCAATGACGTATTGCTTGTTTTAGGCAATTTGGTGTCATTGCCATGAACAAGCCTGGCGCCCCTCTCGGCATTTCCGGACGCATCGCGGCGCTGTTCCAGGATTCGCGCATGACGCCCTTGCTGGCGCTGGTGGCTTTTCTGCTCGGCCTCTTTGCCACATTGGTGACACCACGCGAGGAAGAGCCGCAGATCGACGTCACCATGGCCGATGTCATCGTCCCCTGGCCGGGCGCTTCGGCCAAGGATGTCGAAAACATGGTGGCGCGGCCGGCCGAGCAGGTGTTCTCGCGCTTGCACGGCGTACAGCACGTTTATTCCATGTCGCGCCCGGATGGCGCCGTGATTACCGTCCAGTTCGATGTCGGGGTCAAATATAACGACGCCGTACTGCGCCTGTACGATACCGTGCATTCGCACAAGGACTGGCTACCGCCCAATCTGGGCGTCTTCGAGCCGATCGTCAAGCCGCGCGGCATCGATGATGTGCCGATTGTTTCGCTGACCTTCTGGACAAAAGATCGGGCGCGCACGGCCTTCGAATTGCAACAAGTGGCACGGGCGGTCGAAATTGAATTGAAGCGGATCAAGGGTACGCGCGACATTTCCACCCTCGGCGGACCGGATCACGTCATCCGGGTGCAGATGGACGCGGCCCGCATGAATGCGTATGGCGTGACGCCGCAGGATCTGGCGGCAGCGTTGAAAGTCTCGAACGCCCTGCAATCCTCCGGCAACCTGACCGCCAATAACCGCGAGATGCTGGTGCAGACCGGCACCACCCTGGAAACGGCCGCCGATGTCAAAAAACTGGTGGTAGCGGTGCATGATGGCAAGCCGGTGTTCATCGGCGATATCGCCAAAATCGAGGATGGCCCTGATCAGCCGCACCGCCTGGTCTGGCATAACAGCCGCGAAGGTGAGTTTCCGGCGGTAACCGTGCAAATTTCAAAACAACCCGGTGTCAATGCCGCTGATGTCGCCAGCGCCGCCATCAAGCGGGTCGAGAGCCTGAAAGGTACGGTGATTCCGGAAGGCGTCGAGGTGACGGTGACGCGCAATTATGGCGAAACGGCGACCGACAAGGCGCAAAAGCTGATCGGCAAGCTGGTGTTTGCGACGGCCTTTGTTGTGCTGCTGGTCTTCTTCGCGCTGGGTTGGCGCGAGGCCGTGATTGTCGGCGTGGCGGTGACACTAACGCTGGCAGCAACCCTGTTTGCCTCCTGGGCATGGGGCTTCACACTGAACCGCGTCTCCCTCTTCGCACTGATCTTTTCCATCGGCATTCTGGTCGATGACGCCATCGTCGTGGTCGAGAACATCCATCGCTGGCAGGCATTGCATCCGGAAAAACCCCTGCTCGAAATCATTCCGCCCGCCGTCGATGAAGTCGGTGGGCCAACCATTCTGGCGACGATGACGGTCATCGCCGCCCTGCTCCCTATGGCCTTCGTCACCGGGCTGATGGGGCCTTACATGAGCCCGATCCCGATCAATTCGTCGATGGGGATGGCGATTTCGCTGGTTGTGGCTTTTGTTGTGACACCTTGGCTGGCCGCAAAGTTGTTGCGTCATCATGCGGCAGCGCATGGTCCGTCCAAACTGGATGAGAAACTCGACAGCAGCTTCCGTCGCTTGCTGACGCCTTTCCTCGATGATCAGCGTGGCGCTTCGGCACGCCGCAAACTGGGCATCGCAGTGGCCTTGCTCATTCTCGGTTCGGTTTCACTGGCGCTGGTGCAACTGGTGGTACTGAAAATGTTGCCCTTCGACAACAAGAGTGAATTCCAGGTCGTGCTCGACATGCCGGTCGGCACACCGGTCGAAGAAACTGCCAGGGTGCTGGCCGAAATCAATACCGAATTGCTGAAAGTGAAGGAGGTAACGCATACGCAGGCCTACGCCGGCACGGCCAGCCCGATCAATTTCAACGGTCTGGTACGGCAGTATTACCTGCGCGCCGCCCCGGAACGTGGTGATCTGCAGGTCAATTTGGCCGACAAGGCGCATCGTTCGCGCCGCAGCCACGACATTGCCATCGGCGTGCGCGAAGCGGTCGAAACCATAGGCCGCAAATATGGCGGCAACGCCAAGGTGGTTGAAGTACCGCCCGGCCCGCCGGTGCTCTCCCCCATTGTGGCAGAAGTGTACGGCCCGGATTACGCCGGCCAGCAAGCGGTGGCCAAGACGGTGCGTGCCGCTTTCGCGGCGACCAAGGACATCAATACCATTGACGATACCGTCGATGCCGATGCCGACAAAACGGTGCTGCACGTCCTGCAAAGCAAGGCGGCGCTGTTGGGCGTGGCGCAGAGCGATATCGTCGAGGTCGTGCGCATGGGGCTGGCCGGCGTCGATGTCACGCCGGTCAGAAACGCCAACAGCAAGTTCGAGATTCCGGTACGCATCACCTTGCCGGCGGAAAAACTCTCCAATCTCGATGCCGTCCTGCAACTGAAAGTCCGCTCACGGCAGGGAACGCTGGTTTCCGTCTCCGAACTGGTCGAAGTACGTCGATTGCCACGCGAAAAAACCATTTATCACAAGGACTTGCTGCCAGTGGTCTATGTCGTCGGTGACATGGGTGGCAAGCTGGACTCGCCGCTGTATGGCATGTTCGACATCCGCAGCAAGCTCAAGGGCAAGGCGCTGGAGCAAGGCGGTACGCTGAGCGACACCTTCATCACGCAGCCAGAGGACAATTACGCCGGTTACAGCCTCAAATGGGACGGCGAATGGCAGGTGACGTTTGAGACCTTCCGCGACATGGGTCTGGCCTACGCGGTCGGTCTCATCCTGATCTACCTGCTGGTGGTGGCGCATTTCGGCTCGTATCAGGTGCCATTGGTCATCATGGCACCCATTCCGCTCACCATCATCGGTGTCATGCCGGGGCATGCGCTCATGGGCGCGCAATACACCGCCACGTCGATGATCGGCATGATTGCACTGGCGGGAATCATCGTGCGCAATTCGATTCTTCTGGTCGATTTCATCCGGCAGCAAGTCGCCCTGGACATGCCATTCAAGGAAGCGGTTGTGCAGTCGGCGGCAGTGCGCGCCAAGCCCATCGCCCTGACCGGGCTGGCCGCCATGCTCGGCGCTCTTTTCATCCTCGACGACCCGATTTTCAACGGGCTGGCCATCAGCCTGATTTTCGGCATTTTCGTGTCGACACTGCTGACACTGGTAGTGATTCCAGTGCTGTATTACGCCGCTTTCCGGCCGAAGAGTGTCGTGGTGGAACCGGAAAGCGCGCCGAGCGTCAAAACTGAAAAAGAATCAAACCAAGGAGAGGCATCATGACCATCGAACGCATCATCCGCATCATGGCCGGCAGTTTTGTGCTGATCTCACTGGCGCTGGGAGTCGAGGGCAGCCCGATATTTGTCTCGAAGTGGTTCCTGCTCCTGACCGCCTTTGTCGGCTTCAACCTCCTGCAAAGCGGCTTTACCCGCTTCTGCCCGGCAGAAAAGATACTGCAGAAACTGGGCGTCAAACGCTGCTGTTAACAGGGTTTCTGTAGCGAACGTGGCTGCGCATCAGTAATGTGTCAGCGCATCATATTGGGCGTCTATAGATAGAAATGCTAGCGAGTTATTACACCTTAGGAACCAGGGATTATTAAGGCAGCGATCGTTGGTTTGGAGATTGTGTGCTGGTCGAGCATCAAGAAAACAACTCGGTCGTCTTTTCATGGAACTCAGTTGCTTCTTGCAGCTTCCATTGCACCCTCGAGACGGTGAAATCCATCTTATTTGTTAGGTATCACAGGAGACCACATGCGCGGCCGTTGCCTCTGCGGAACAGTCAAGTTTGAAATCGACGGGGATCACTTCAAGCTTTATCAATGCCATTGCACCCTTTGCAGGAGGCAGGGCGGTTCGCTGTCCAATACCGCTACTATCGTCCCTAACAACCACTTTCGCTGGCTCCATGGTGAAGAGTTTATTTCATCGTGGAAGCATGAGAAGGGCTTTCGCTCCGATTTTTGTTCCACCTGCGGGTCTCCCGTACCCAATCCACTCAGGATTATGCCCTATATTTGGGTTCCCGCCGGGCTTCTTGAGAATGGTGGGCAGCTCGAAATCGTTGCCCATTTATGCACAGGATTCAAAGCGTCCTGGGACGCTATCCCCCTTCAAGGCGCGTGCTATGACGAGTTGCCAAATCTCTCCGAGTTGATTGCGCTAATCCATGAGGAAAAAACGAGCCAGTCTTATCGGTAAAAATGGCAGTTTTGTGTAGATTCAAACGGCGTTTTCCAAAATTCCGTAGGTCTGGTTGTAGCTGGCCAGCGCCTTGGCTACCTGACCGGTTGGCTTGACCGGATCGCCGAGTCCAAATTCCGCCTGCAGCGCGGTCTTGTTGTCGGCGAAGTAATCGATGACGCGATCCAGATTGTCGAGCCGGTTGAGGATGAAATTACCCTTGGAAATGAGCAATTCCGCCGATCTGGCGAAATTGGCGCTGAATTGTTGCAGCGCATTGACGGCACCTGTCTTATTGCTGGCGAGTACTGAATCCAGTTTGGCGCTATCGAATGTCGCCAGTTTGGTGTTGGGATCAATGCTGAAACCAAGGTCGCTCAGGCCGCGTATTCCATCGGCAGCGCCATTGAAGATGTTCTTGATGCTCTGGTCGAGTTCGTAACGGGCAACCTGTGCCGCCTGGGTGCCGGCCAGCAAGCCGTCCGATTGCATTTCCTCGTCGAAGTGCTGCCTCCATTCGTTGTACTGGCTGGCGAAATTTTGCAGTTGGGTTTTGATGTCGTCGTTGCTGGTCGATGCGCTGATGTTGCCCAGGCTCTTGCCATTGACCTGCATCCCGGAGAGGTAGGATTTCATCTCGTTTAGTTGCGAAAACTGGGCTTTGTAGATGACGTCATTGTTGTTGATGAGGCTCATCATGTTGTAAGCCGATTCGGGGTCGAACAGCGCGGTATTGCGGCCGGTGGCTGAGAGACCATTAACCTGAGCACTCTCGGCGGCTTTCGAGGCTTGCGAAGTGGACGACGCTTCGAGCGAAGCCAGCAGCGCGCCGAGGCTGTTCGGATCATCGGCCTTGTCTGTGCCAAGGGCGGAACCTGTCAGCATGCCGATTGTCTGTGACTGAAGGTTGGCCATGCTCACTTTGAGCGTGGTGGAAAAGCTGTCCGCGCTCGCATCACCAGCCTGATTCAGTTTGCTCAGGCTCGTTTGCAGCTTTGCGTTGCTCAGCTCAAGCAGGGAATAGTTGAAACCTGTTTTTGATGATTCGTTGACTGACATAGTGCCTCCTGCTGGCATGGAACGACATCCTTGATGTATCAGTATCAGCAAAAAACAGGCCAGTTACAAGGAGAGCTGTTTTTACTGCGCTCGCTGACTGCTGGAGATGGCGGCGGCAAAAAAGGCCGTTTTCGGGCGGCAAATTCTGCCTTGCCGGGAGCGCCGACCGTTATTTGGGGATAAGCAGCTCAAATGTCGTTATTCCGCTTTCGGAATGCACACACACCTCGCCGCCATGCGCTTGAACAATGGAGCGGGTAATGGCCAAACCCAGCCCGGTGCCCTCGGTGAAACGTTGCCGGGAAAAATCGACGCGGTAGAAACGGTCGAATAGCCGGGGCAGGTGCTCGGACGGAATGGTTTCTCCGGTGTTTTGTATTGTCAGCTTCACCGCCGTTCCGACCTCCTGCAGACTGACAGTGACTCGTCCGTCCTTGGGCGTATGGCGGATGGCGTTTGAAAGCAGGTTGTTGATGGCCCGGCGCAGCATCAGGCGGTCGCCGGAAACTGTGCCGCTGCCCGAGCAGGACAAAGCAATTCCCTTTTCCTCGGCCAGAACGCCGTAATAGTCGATGACTCCCCGCACTTCTGCCGCCAGATCGACCTGTTCCCGTTGCGGAATGATCTGGTGGTTATCCGCTTTGGCCAGAAACAGCATGTCGGCGATCATGCGCGACAGGCGCTCGAATTCTTCGGCGTTCGAGGCGAGGATGTCGCGGTATTCGTCGGGGCTTCTGGCTTTTGACAGCGTGACCTGCGTTTGCGTCAACAAATTGCTGACAGGGGTGCGCAGTTCATGCGCCAGATCGGAAGAAAAGTCCGACAGACGCCGGAAAGAATCCTCCAGCCGCGCCAGCATTGCGTTCAGGGTTTCGGCCAGATCCGCCAGTTCAACCGGAATAGCGTCGGCAGAAAGGCGTGAATCGAGGCGATGCGCGGTGATGCCGGCGGCCTCCTGCCTGATGGCCTGCAAGGGCGCCAGCCCGCGCCGCACGGCGACCCAGCCGAGAAAACCCGTCAGTAAAGTCGCCAGAACTACAAATGTCCACAAGGTGATCCGGAACGAGTGCATGAAATGTTCGTGGTGCGAGATGTCGATGGCGACTGCGACAAGCGCCGGTTCGCCGGCAATGCCGGTATCGATTTGTCTTGATATTCCGCGTAGCGGCTGACTTTCCCTGGTTTTCCAGGCGATGGGATGTCCGGCTGGCTTGTCCAGCAGGGTTTGAGGGAAATTCGCCCCAGTGCTGGCAAACAGCAGTTGTCCGCCCGCTGTCACGACGGCCAGTACCAATTCCCGCTCGCCGCCCAGCAAGGCATGCAGTTGTTGCCCAGCGGCATCCATTTTCTGCCGGGAGTTGATCTTGGCCAGCACCTGCCGGGCAAGTTCCAGCTTGCCATTGAGCACTTCCATGTCCTGTTCGACAAAATGCTGTTCGACCGATGCGCCAATCAGCAAGCCAAGCAACAGCAAAACAGCCGTCGATGCCGAGGCGAAGAGCAAAGTCAGCCGGAAGGTAATCGATTTGCGGCCAGACAGCATCACGCGGCCACTTCCAGCACGTAACCCATGCCACGTGCGGTATGGATGAGTTTGGGTTCAAAGTTATCGTCAATCTTGGCGCGCAGGCGCCGGATGGCCACTTCGATGACATTGGTGTCGCTGTCGAAATTCATGTCCCAGACCTGCGAAGCGATTAGCGAGCGGGGCAGCACCTCGTCCTGTCGCCGCAGCAGCAATTCGAGCAGCACGAATTCCTTGGCGGTCAGGTCAATGCGCTGGCCGGAGCGCGTCACTCGCCGCCGCAGTGGGTCCAGTTCGAGATCGGCAATGTGCAGCACCTCCGCTTCCTTCGGTTTGTTTCGCCGTAGCAGGGTGCGGATGCGCGCCAACAACTCGGAAAAGGCAAAGGGTTTGACCAGATAATCGTCGGCACCTAATTCAAGGCCGCGCACTCGGTCGGCCACTTCGTCCTTGGCGGTCAGGAAAATCACCAGCGCTTCCTTGCCGGCCTGGCGGATGGCTTGCAGCAACTGCCAGCCATCCAGCCCTGGCAACATGACATCAAGCACCAGCAGATCGTAATCGCCGGTCAGTGCGAGATGCAGACCATCGTGGCCATCCCGTGCCAGATCGACCACGAAGCCAGCCTCGCAAAGCCCTTGCTTGAGGTAATCGCCGGTTTTCGCTTCGTCTTCGACAATCAGGATTTTCATCGCGTCACTCCCTGTCGCTATTGTGCCTAGGCTTTGGCTGCACGGAGTAACATTACAGAAAAGTAATCTCCCGGTCAGCCTGCCGTCAGGTGGGTATAGGCAGTATGACTGTCACGAACTACCCTTAATTCAATCTTTCACGGAGAGATTCAACATGAAAACCCCCATGCTTGCCATTGTTGCCGCCGTACTTGCTTTCTCGCCACTGGCTCAGGCCCAGTCTTCCGGACACAACCATGCTTCCCACGCTAGCCCGGCAGCCTCTGCCGAAGTCGCTCAGGGTACTGGCGTTCTGAAAAATATTGATGCCGCCGCAGGCGTCGTCAACATCACCCATGACCCGATTCCGGCACTGAAATGGCCGGCCATGACCATGGGTCTGAAAGTACGCGACAAGAAGTTGCTCGAAGATTTCAAGCCCGGCCAGACGGTAAAATTCGGCTTGGCCAAGGAACCTACAGAATATGTCATCACCAGTCTGACGGTGGTCAAAAAGTAAGCCTTTATCAAAGCGGGAGGGTGCCATGAAACTGCCATCTTTGCTCTACCGAAGCCTGATTCTGGTTGCTCTGGCGCTGCCCGCTTTGGCCGAAGTTGGCAAAACGCCGGGCGCCAGTGTCGATAGTTTGCTCGAACTGGCGCGCCAGCAGAATCCGGAATTCGCGGCCACGCGTTATGAAGCGGCCGCTTCGGCCGAAAAAGCGGTTCCGGCCGGCGCACTCCCCGATCCCAAATTCCGCACCGAATTCCGCGACATCACCCGCATGGGCGAGCAAAACGCCACGCTGTCGCCCAGCCGGGTCGGTAGCACGCGCTATCTGGTCATGCAGGATGTGCCGTGGTTTGGCAAGCGCGACTTGAAGCGTGAAATCGCCGAACTCGAAGCCGAAGGCGTCAAGGGCCGCAGCCAGGGCACCTGGGCCGAACTGGCGGCGCGCATCAAAACCGCTTTTGCCCAGTCCTACTATTTGCATCGCAACGAGAAACTGGCGCGTGAAATCCTGGAGTTGATGATCCGCCTGGAGAAGTCGGCGCAGATTCGCTACGCCGCTGGCCTCGGCACCCAGCAGGACATCATCCGGGCGCAGGTTGAGCAGACCAATATGAAAAACGAGCTGCTGGCGCTGGAAAACGAACGCAAGCAAGTGGAAGTCAGGCTCAACGTTTTGCTGGCTCGGCCCGCCACTAACCGGTTGGCTGAACCTGAGCGCCTGCGCCCCATACCGCCACCGGTCAAGCTGGATTACGCGACGCTGGAAGAGCGCGTACGCACCCGCAACCCGCAACTCTTCACCGAAACAGCGCGACTTAAGGCCGCCGAGAAGAACCGCGAATTGACGTACAAGAACCGCTATCCCGATTTCACCTTCGGCGTTTCGCCCATCCAGTACCGCAATTCGGTCAAGGAATGGGAAGTGATGGTCGAGGTCAATATTCCCTTGCAGCAAGGCTCGCGGCGCGCCCAGGAACGCGAGTCGGAAGCCACGCTGGAAGCTGCCCGCTCCCGCCTTGATGCGGCGGCCAATCAGGTGCTCGGCGAACTGTCGGCCAATCTGGCCGGGCTCGATGCCGCGCAGCGCACGGAAAAGCTGCTGGCGACCAATCTCGCTCCGCAGGCAGAACTCAACTTTCAGGCAGCGCTGGCCGGCTATCAGAACGGCAAGATCGATTTTGCCACGCTGCTGGAAGCGCAGCGGCAAATCCGTCAGGCCAGACAAAACCAGATCAAGGCGCAGGCTGAGGCACAACTGCGTCTTGCCGAAATTGAACGACTGCTGGGTGAAGAGCTATGAACGAGAATATTCACCACGGGGAAAACCCATCATGGCCACGCCGACGTCTCGGCGCTTTCGTGCTGGTGGCGCTGGCTGGTATCGCCCTTGGTGTTGCCGTCACTTTCCTGCTGCTGTCGGGACGTCCCGCTCCCGCCAAAAACGAAGGCAATGGCCACAACCATCCGCCAGTGACGCAAGCCGCCAAACAGCTCTACCAATGCCCGATGCATCCGACCATCATCCAGGATCATCCCGGCGATTGCCCGATCTGCGGCATGAAACTGGTGCCGATGGAAGCGGCAGCGGCAACCCCGGCGCAAACTGCCGCCGCAGAATCCAGGGAAAAGAAGCCACGCAAGCTGCTTTATTACCGCAACCCGATGGGTCAGCCGGACACCTCGCCTGTGCCCAAAAAGGACTCAATGGGCATGGACTATATTCCCGTCTACGAGGACGAAGTGGATGGCAGTGCACCGGCCGAAGGGCTGGCCGTGGTCAAGATCGACCCGGATCGACAGCAACTCATCGGCCTCAAGACGGTCGCTGCCAAGCAAGGTTCCGTTGGTAGCGTCTGGCGTACCAATGGCCGGCTGGCCGTGGACGAAACCCGCATCCATCACCTCAACGTCAAATTCTCCGGCTTTGTCGAAACGGTACACGCCGGTTTCATCGGCCGCTTCGTGCAGCGTGGCGAGCCGCTTTTTTCCATTTACAGTCCCGAACTTCTGGTGGCGCAGCAGGAATTTGTGCTGGCGCTCAGCGCTCGCGGCTTGCCCGGCAACGACGATCTGGTTGCCGCCTCGCGCCGCCGTCTGCAGTTGTGGGATATCTCATCAGCCGACATCGCCCGCCTGGAAAAAACCCGCAAGGCCGAACGCGTCATTACCATCCGCGCCCCGGCCACCGGCGTCGTAGTCAAAAAGGATGTCGTCCCCGGTATGAAAGTCGAGGCCGGCGCCATGCCTTACGAAATCGTCGATCTTTCCAGCCTCTGGGTGCTGGCCGATGTCTACGAAACCGAATTGGCGCAGGTTAAGGTTGGCATGCCGGCCACGCTGACGCTGAAAGGTGTGCCCGGCAAGACCTATGAAGGGAAGGTCGCCTTTATTGATCCTTTCCTCGACCCCAAGAGCCGCACCGCCAAACTCCGCCTTTCCTTCGCCAATACGGACGGCAGCCTCAAACCCGAAATGTTCGGCGAGGTGGTGCTGAAGACGCCGCAGCGCCAGGGGCTGCGCATTCCCACCGATGCCGTGATCGATTCCGGCACCCAAAGCGTGGTGTTCGTCGCCCTAGGCAATGGCAAGTTCGAGCCGCGCCAAGTGCAGCGTGGCGCCACAGATGGCGATCAGGTGGAAATTCTCAGTGGCCTGAAAGAGGGTGAGCAGGTCGTTACCCGCGCCAATTTCCTGATTGATTCCGAATCGCGGCTGAAGGCCTCGCTGCAGGCGATGAGTGGGGGCAAGAAATGAGGCGATCCCCCTCTCCCCCAGCCCCTCTCCCGCAAAGGGGAGAGGGGAGTATTCGAAGTTCCCTCTCCCCTCGCGGGAGAGGGTGGCCGCAGGCCGGGAGAGGGGGGAGGCCATGATCAAAGCCATCATCCGCTTCAGCGCCGAGAACCGCTACCTAGTCGTGCTCGCCGTGCTGGCAGCGCTGATGGGGTCTTGGTGGACGATGCGCAATATCCCGCTCGATGCCTTGCCCGATCTGTCCGACACGCAGGTCATCATCTACTCCAAATGGGATCGCAGCCCGGACATCATTGAGGATCAGGTCACCTATCCGATCACGACGGCGCTTCTCGGCGCGCCCAAGGTCAAGGCCATCCGCGGCTTTTCCGACTTTGGCTACAGCTTCGTCTACGTCATTTTCGAGGACGGCACCGATCCGTACTGGGCGCGTTCACGGGTGCTCGAATACCTGTCGAAAATCCAGTCCAAGCTGCCTTCTGGCGTCAAAACCGAATTGGGGCCCGATGCTTCCAGCGTCGGCTGGGTTTTCCAGTACGCGCTGGTCGACAAGACCGGCACCCATTCTTCCGACGAACTGCGCTCCTTCCAGGACTGGAACCTGCGCTACGCCGTGCAAAGCGTTCCCGGTGTTTCGGAGGTTGCCACCGTCGGCGGACAAGTGCGCCAGTACCAGATCACCGTCAATCCAAACTCTTTGGCCGCCTACAAAATTCCGCTCGAAACGGTCATCAATGCAGTGAGGCAGGGCAATAACGATGTCGGCGGTCGGCTGATTGAACTGTCTGGCCGCGAGTACATGGTGCGCGGGCGTGGCTACGTCAAGTCGATTGCCGATCTTGAAAAACTGGTGCTGAAGGCCGAAGGCGGTACGCCGGTGACGGTGAAGGATGTCGCCACCGTGGCGCTGGGTCCGGAAATGCGGCGCGGCATTGCCGATCTTGACGGCCAGGGCGATGTGGTCGGTGGCATCGTCGTCATGCGTTCCGGCGAAAATGCGCTCAACGTCATCCAGCGCGTCAAGACCAAGCTGGAGGAACTGAAGCCTTCGCTGCCCAAAGGCGTCGAGGTCGTCACCACCTACGACCGTTCCGACCTGATCGAACGCGCCATTTCCACGGTAAAGTGGAAACTGGTCGAAGAAATCATCGTCGTTTCGCTCATCATCCTGCTTTTCCTGTGGCATATTCCGAGCGCCATCGTCCCCATTGTCACCATCCCGGTCAGCGTCGCGCTCGCCTTTATTCCCATGTATTTCATGGGGCTCAACGCCAACCTGATGTCGCTGGCCGGCATTGCCATTTCCATCGGGGTGCTGGTCGATGGCGCCATCGTTGAGGTCGAGAACGCCTACAACAAAATCCACCACTGGGACGTCGGCGGCCGCAAGGAGAGCTTTTACAAAATCCGCCTCGAAGCGCTAATGGAGGTGGGGCCGGGCGTCTTTTTCTCACTGCTGGTCATCGCCGTCGCCTTCATGCCGGTATTCACGCTGATCGACCAGGAAGGCCGTCTCTTCCGGCCGCTCGCTTATTCCAAGAATCTGGCCATGGCCATCGCTGCCGTTCTGGCCATCACGCTCGACCCGGCCATGCGCATGATGTTTGCCCGCATCGACCCCTTCCTGTTCAAGCCACGCTGGCTGGCCAAGGTGGCCGACACCCTGTTCATCGGCCAATACCATTCGGAAGAGAAGCACCCGATCAGCGCCTTTCTGCACCGCATTTATGAGCCGCCGTGCCGTTTCGTGCTGCGCCACCCGTGGGCGACCATCGCCGCCAGTGTGCTGCTCTTCGCCACCACCATTCCCATTTATATGAAGCTCGGCTCCGAATTCATGCCGCCGCTGCGCGAAGGCACCATCCTCTACATGCCGTCTGCTGTGCAACCCGGCATGTCGGTGGCCGAGGCGCAGAAAGCGCTGCAGATTCAGGACAAGATTCTGATGACCTTCCCGGAAGTCGAGCGTGTGTTTGGCAAAGCCGGCCGTGCCGACACCTCGACCGACCCGGCGCCGTTCACCATGATGGAAACCACCATCATCCTGAAGCCCGAGCAGCAATGGCGCGAAACGCCGCGCTGGTACTCGTCGTGGGCGCCGGAATGGCTGAAGGGCATGCTGCGCGCTTTCTGGCGTGACAAAATCAGCGAGGATGACCTGAAGAACGAGATGGACGCCGCGCTCCGTCTGCCGGGCATCTCCAATGCCTGGACCATGCCGATTCGCGGCCGTCTCGACATGCTGTCGACCGGCATCCGCACGCCGGTCGGCATCAAGGTCAGCGGTGCCGATCTGGCCGTTATCGAACGCACTGCCAAGGAAATCGAGGCTGTCGTGCAGAAGGTGCCGGGAACGCGCAGCGTGTACGCCGAACGCGTCGCCGGCGGCTATTTCCTCGACTTTGTGTTGAAGCGCGACCAGTTGGCGCGTTACGGATTGTCGGTCGATGACGCCAACACGATGGTACTGACCGCCGTCGGCGGCGACAACCAGAGCACCGCCATCATGGGCCGCGAGCGTTACGGCATCAACGTGCGCTACGCCCGCGACTACCGCGAGGACGTGCAGTCGCTGCGGCGCGTTCTGTTGCCACTACCGGGTGGCCAGGGCCAGATTCCGCTCGAAGAAATCGCCGCCGTCGAAATGGTGCAGGGTCCGGCGATGATCCGTGACGAGAACGGTCTGCTGGCCGGTTACGTCTATGTCGATTTCGATACTTCCAAAACCGATGTTGGCAGTTATGTCGAACAGGCCAAGAAGGCAGTCGCCGCCAATGTACAACTGGCCACTGGCTATAACCTGGTGTGGAGCGGCCAGTACGAAAACATGCTGCGCGTCACCGAGCGCCTGAAACTCATCGTGCCGCTGACGCTGGCGCTGATCTTCGCGCTGCTCTACATGAACACCAAGTCGGCCATGAAGGCGTCCATCGTCATGCTGGCGGTGCCGTTCTCGGCCATTGGCGCTGTCTGGCTGCTCTGGTTCCTGGGCTACAACATCTCCATTGCCGTCTGGGTCGGCATGATCGCACTGATGGGCCTCGATGCCGAAACGGGGGTCTTCATGCTGCTCTTCCTCGACCTGTCGCACGACGAAGCCAAGAAGCGCGGCCAGTTGAACAACGAGAAGGAGTTGATCGAAGCCATCATCCACGGCGCCGTCAAACGGGTGCGCCCGAAAGCGATGACCGTCTGCGCTGCCATGATCGGCCTCTTGCCGATCATGTGGGCGACCGGTGCCGGCGCTGACCTGATGAAGCGCATCGCCGCGCCTATGGTCGGCGGCCTCGCCACCAGTTTCCTGCTCGAACTGCTGGTCTATCCGGCCGTCTATTTCCTGTGGAAGCGGCGCGAATTTATCAAGCCGGCGCTCCCTGATCCCGCTCAAGCCTGATTGCCTTACGAAGGGAAGGGGGCTTGCCCATTCGCAAGGCAGCGATGGCGGGTCTGCGGCGTCAGCTTTTTTTGCTATGCTAGCCTCTTTCCAATAGCTGGCGCCGCGGCCTGGGCTAGCGGACACTATTTACGGAGTAGTACCTATGGCCTCTTTGCAAGAGCAGTTTTTGAAAGCCGGCTTGGTCGACAAAAACAAAGTGAAACTGGCCAACCAAGAAAAAAGCAAACAGAAGAAGGTCGAGCGCCGGACCGGCATGCAAACTGTCGATGAAGCGCGCTTGGCCGCACTCGAAACGCAACGCAAGAATGCCGAGAGAGCCCGTGAACTCAATGCCCAGCGCGATGCGGCCGCCACCCAAAAAGCGATCGTGGCGCAAATTGTTCAGATGGTGCAGAAAAATCGCCAGAGCAAGGGCGCTGGCGACATTGCCTACAATTTTACCCACGACAATAAAATCAAACGGCTATATGTGTCGGCCGCAGTCCAGGCGCATTTGATGGCCGGGCGCCTGGTGATCGTCTGTCAGGGCGACACCACCGAATTGGTACCAAAGGTTATCTCCGACAAGATCGCTGAGCGCGATGCCTCGCTTGTCGTGCGGGTGAACAAGACCAGCGCCGAGATTGATGCGGACGATCCCTATGCCGCCTTCCAGATCCCGGATGACTTGATGTGGTAGCTCGGGCGCTTGCCTGGCACAGCGGCAAGAACATCATCGGAAACTGCAAATCTCAGTGGTGGGTATTGATCTTGAGGTCGACTTCCAAACCCGAAACGGTATCGAGAACTTCATTGATCACAGCGCTATGGGCATCAGACCATTCCGCTTCCGGGTCTGTCGATGTTGTCGCCAACGGTGCCAGATCAAAATCAACATATTGCGCACCGATTTTGAGTACCTGCATTCCCGAGGGGTGTTCGACCACCTCCCAGTCATCGGGAACTTCAAGCTCGGCGTGAATCATTACCGTCAGTCTTTTCATGCGACATCTCCTTGAAAACATGACCAGTCTAGCAGCCTTGAGGCAGTATTTTGCCAATGCGGTGTTCTTTAGCCAGCGTGGAAGATCGCCAGACAATGAAGATTGCGTAAAATGCAGTGCGCACAGGGCTGGCATCACTTTTCCGGATTCTACTAAAAGGCAAAAACTTCCATCATGACTCACGCAACACACGTCACCCCTGAAACATTACAACAGCTTATTGATGACTCCGAGAATCCCTTGCTGATTGACTTCATGGCAGAGTGGTGTGGTCCTTGCCAGAGCATGGCGCCTCATCTTGAAGCCTTTGCAAAGGCGCGAGCAAAGGAAATCACGGTGGTCAAAGTGGATATAGACGCCTACCCGAGCGAGGCGGCTCGATTTATGGTGCGATCTGTGCCCACACTAATTTTGCTGCACGATGGCCGGGTTCTGGGGGTGCATTCTGGCGCCTTGTCTGAGTCGCAGTTGTCGAAGTTCGTTGACGCCAACCTGGCGGGATAACGGATGGTATGTTCGTAATCGGGACAAGCAAGCTTTACGGCATCATCAGGCTGCCAAGGCTTGTTGTCTTTGCTACCATCCAAGATTAGATCGGCTCTCGGAACTGAGGCTCGAAGCAATCTCAACGTTTCCTACGATCCAACGCCAGAGCTTTATCAGGATATAAATATTGCGTTCGCCAAGCAGAGAGCATCGCCATCTGCCAGCCGCCATCCGGTCACTTGTGGCTGAGTTTGTCACGAATGATATGACTGGCAATCTTGGTGTCGAGGTTATCCGGGGCCTTGGGGGCCAGCTTGAACATTTCGGCAGCCAGTTCCTTGTCGAAGTGCAAAATGTGGTCGATCAGCCAGTTGCCGAGAAAATCATGCACTGAAGACCCGACATTCCATTTCAAGTCGGACTCTGCCTTGAAGTCGAGCATGGTCTTCAAAAACTTGGCGTGCTGCGCCTTGTGCGCGGCCATGTTGGAATACCTGTGGGTGACCATCAGGCGCTCCTCCATGGAAAAATGGGTAATCGCGTAGTTGAGCAGATTGGCAATGGTCTTGCCGCAAATTTCCTTGTCCTGGCCAGATTCCATGGCATCGTGAAGCTGGTTGATCAGATCGACCAGAACCTGATGATCGTGATCAATATCGGTGTGGCTGGTTTTCAAGCCATCGTTCAATTCGATTCGCGACATTGCGACTCCTTCCCTGGCATGGTTTCGGCCGAAAAATCCTGTACCGGAACCAAAATATCATAATTTGTGGCAACAAATAATCGATCAATCACGATTTTCTGACCCAGCCCTATTCCCGGCGCATCATTCTATCCCAACCTGTCAATCCTCATGGTCATGCGGCGCGGCGCCGAACACCCGCTCCTTCAGCCGGAACAGTTCGTCGCGTGTTGCCGCCGCCTTTTCAAACTCCAGATTCTTCGCGTATTCCTGCATGGCTTTTTCGAGGCGTTTGATTTCCTTGGCCAGCGCCTTTTCGCTCATCGTTTCGTACACCGCCTGCTGCTCTGCCGCCTTGCGCTCGATTTGCGCCGCGCCAGAATCGTAAATGCCATCGATGATGTCCTTGATGCGCTTGCTGACGCCCTTCGGCGTGATGCCATGTTCAATGTTGTAGGCAATCTGCCGGTTGCGGCGGCGCTCAGTTTCAGCCAGCGCCCGCCGCATCGAGTCGGTCACCCGGTCGGCGTAAAGAATGGCGCTGCCGTTGATGTGGCGCGCAGCGCGGCCGATGGTCTGGATCAGCGAACGCTCGGAACGCAGGAAGCCTTCCTTGTCCGCATCCAGAATAGCAACCAGCGAAACCTCTGGAATATCAATGCCTTCGCGCAACAAGTTAATGCCAATTAGCACGTCAAAAACACCCAACCGGAGGTCGCGCAGGATCTCGACACGCTCCACCGTCTCGATATCCGAATGCAGGTAGCGCACGCGAATACCGTTTTCGGCCATGAAATCGGTCAGTTCCTCGGCCATGCGCTTGGTCAGCGTCGTCACCAGGACGCGCTCGCCCACTTCGGTGCGCTGGCGGATTTCGTAGAGTAAATCGTCGACCTGGGTGGTGGCCGGGCGCACCATCACCACCGGATCGACCAGGCCGGTCGGTCTGACCACTTGTTCGACCACCTGTCCGGCGTGTGTCTTTTCGTATTCGGAAGGCGTGGCCGAAACAAAAACGCTTTGCCGGGTCAGCGCCTCGAATTCAGCAAATTGCAGCGGCCGGTTATCCAAGGCCGAAGGCAGGCGGAAGCCGTAATTGACCAGATTTTCCTTGCGCGAGCGGTCGCCCTTGTACATACCGCCAACCTGGCCGATAGTGACGTGCGATTCGTCGATGAACATGATGGCATCGCGCGGCAGATAGTCGATCAAAGTCGGCGGCGGTTCGCCGGGTTTGCGACCCGACAGGTGGCGCGAATAGTTCTCGATGCCCTTGCAGAAACCAATCTGGTCGAGCAGTTCAAGGTCAAAGCGGGTACGTTGCTCAATGCGCTGGGCTTCGACCAGCTTTTCATTTTCAAGGAAAAATTTGGAGCGATCGCGCAGTTCCGCCTTGATGTCCTCGATGGCGCGCACCACAGTCGAGCGTGGGGTGACGTAATGCGAGGCCGGAAACACGGTGAAGCGCAGCGCTTTGTGCAGCAGATGCCCGGTCAATGGGTCAAAGAACTGCAAACCCTCTATTTCGTCGTCAAAAAGGGTGATGCGCAAGGCATGTTCGGCATGTTCAGCCGGAAAGATGTCGATGCTGTCGCCGCGCACCCGGAAAGTGCCGCGCTTGAAATCGATATCGTTCCTGTCGTACTGCATCTCGGTCAGACGCTTCAGGATGGCGCGTTGATCCATGCGGTCGCCGGTTCGCATGGTGAGAATCATGTTGTGGTAATCGTCGCGGTCGCCGATGCCGTAGATACAGGAAACGCTGGCTACGATGATGACATCGCGTCGTTCGAGCAGGCTTTTGGTGGCGGAAAGGCGCATCTGCTCAATGTGTTCGTTGATCGAGCTGTCCTTTTCGATGAACAGGTCACGCGCCGGCACGTAGGCTTCCGGCTGGTAGTAGTCGTAATAGGAGACGAAGTACTCGACGGCGTTTTCGGGAAAAAACTCCTTGAACTCGGAATAAAGCTGCGCCGCCAGCGTCTTGTTGGGCGCCAGCACCAGCGCCGGACGGCCGCTACGGGCAATGACGTTGGCCATGGTGAAGGTCTTGCCGGAGCCGGTCACGCCCAACAGGGTCTGGTAAGCCAGCCCGTCGCTCAATCCTTCCAGTAGTTTGTCGATGGCCTCGGGCTGATCGCCGGCTGGCAGAAAAGGTTGATGCAAACAGAACGGGCTGCCTGGAAAGCTCGCTTTTGAAACAGGATTGGCCTGATCGGTCATGATAAAATTTTGCCCCGGCCAAGAAATGGCCGTTAAACCCCTATTATTTCACGGAGTAGGTATGAGCTCTTCGATCTTTGCTGCGGTGGAAATGGCCCCCCGCGATCCCATTCTTGGCCTGAATGAAGCGTTCAATGCCGATACCCGCAGCACCAAGGTCAATCTGGGCGTTGGCGTCTATTTCGACGACGCTGGCAAAATTCCGCTGCTCACCGCCGTCAAGGCTGCCGAAGAAGCCCGCATGAAGGCCGCGCCACCCCGCGGCTACCAGCCCATCGAAGGCCTGGCTGCCTACAATCAGGCCGTGCAAAACCTGCTTTTTGGCGCTGGCTCCGAGATTTCCAGCAGTGGCCGCGTCATTACCGTCGAAGCCATCGGTGGCACCGGCGCCCTGAAGATCGGTGCTGACTACCTACGGCGCCTGCTGCCGCAGTCCGGCCTTTACATCAGCGACCCATCGTGGGAAAACCATCGCGCCCTGTTCGAGACGGCCGGTTTCAAGGTCGAGAATTACCCCTATTACGACCCTGCCACGCGCGGCGTCAATTTCGCCGCCATGAAAGCCTTTATCAGCGCCCTGCCCGCCAACGCCATCGTCCTGCTGCACGCCTGTTGCCATAACCCGACCGGCGCCGACCTGAGTGACGCGCAATGGCAGGAGATTGCCTCAGTCTGCTGCGAACGCGGCCTGATTCCCTTCCTCGACATGGCCTACCAAGGCTTTGCCGAAGGCATCGACGCCGATGCCGTCGCCCTGCGCGCCATGACCGCCACGGGTCAGCCTTTCTTTGTTTCCAGTTCCTTCTCCAAATCTTTCTCGCTCTACGGCGAGCGTGTTGGCGCCTTGTCCATCGTCACCGCCAGCAAGGACGAAGCAGCGCGCGTGCTGTCGCAGGTCAAGCGCGTCATCCGCACCAATTACTCCAACCCGCCGACCCACGGCGGCGCCATCGTTGCTGCCGTGCTGTCCTCGCCCGAATTGCGCAAAATGTGGGAAGAAGAACTGGCCGCCATGCGCGATCGCATCCGCGCCATGCGTCAGGGCTTGGTCGAACTGCTGACCAAGAAGTGCACGGCGCAGGATTTCGCCTTCATCAACCAACAGCGCGGCATGTTCTCCTACACCGGCCTGAGCGTTGCGCAGGTGGAACGCCTGAAGAGTGAATTCGGCATTTACGCGGTTTCCACCGGACGTATCTGCATGGCAGCGCTCAATTCGGGTAATCTGGAATACGTTGCGGACGCCATTGCCAAAGTCACCGCCTAACTGGAGTAGAACACCATGATCCATAGCCGTTTCTTGCCGCTTTTCTGTCTGCTGGCAGCCACCAATGCACTGGCCGCCGAAACCTACCAGTGCACCCTGATCAAAGACGCCGGCAAGGACGGCTACAAGCAGGATGCCAAACAACAAGTCGAATTGAGCATCGACGGCGGCAAGGTCTCACAGATTATCCGCATCAATGCCGCCACCAAGGATTTGAAATTCAAGGCCTGCGCCCTGCTAACCAAGGACGATAGCAATTTCACCCGCTGGTTTGAAACCGAGTGCAAGGAACTGGGCAGCGCCGACGGCACGCCCTATATCTTTGAGCCTTTCCTGCTCGGCGCCTATGCCGGCATTTCCCCCGTCATCAAGCCGGATTACGTCCATTACAAGCAAATTCAGGACGCCAGCAAATCGGCCGGCGTTGCCATTCCCGAGCGCACATTTGCCATTTACGCCAACCGCAAACCCATCTACGAATTTTTCTGTCAGAAGAAGTAGATTTTCTGGATGATCAAGCTGCCTGGCCGCTATTTGCGGTCAGTTGCTTTTTGGCGGCGCTGACTCAAAACACTAAAGTTCAGAACCGCTTCCCGGAAGAACGGGTAGCTTCATCCTCCTTCTGAATTGTCTTTTTCCTGCCTGAAGTGGCCACCGTAATCAGGAACAAAGTGCAAGGAATCATCATCGCGACGCCAAGCGCAAACATCGCCCAGCCGTAATTCGGGAATCGCCAGGACAACGGAACCAGGTTGGCATGCGCCAGTTCTTCCGCCAAACCCACACCGACCAGTAGCGAACCGATTACGTCACCCAGCAAAAATTCCCAGGGAATATCCAGTCGAAAACCCTTTGCCATTTTGACCTCGTTCATAATAGTGAACAAATAACACCTGCAAGCACGCCGTACATTACAGGAATCTGTCAGCAAATTCTTGCTTGACCTCGGCCATCAAACCCGGAAATACTCACAACTGTGCGCTGGGTTTGCATCCTTCTCGCTGCCAACCCAACGCAACAGTTTTGATTGCTCACCTTTTAAAGCCGAGACCGCCATGAGTTATACAGCATTCATCAGTCATGCCTCCAAGGATGCCGAAATTGCAAAAACCGTATGCCGCATGCTCGAAGAACGCGGCGTCAAATGCTGGATCGCACCGCGCGACATCACTCCCGGCAAGGACTATGGCGAGGAAATCATTCGCGGCATTGAATGCACGACGGCGATGATTTTGGTGTTGTCGGAACACGCCAACGAGTCGACCTTTGTCAAAAAAGAAGTCGAACGCGCTGTCAGCAAATCCAAGGCGGTTTTCCCCTTGCGCATTCGCGAAGTCGCACCGTCTGTGGGGCTCGAATTGTTTATTTCGTCAGCCCACTGGATTGATGCCTGGCAAGCGCCGATGGATAGCAAGATTGATGAACTCGCCAATTCGCTGCGCGCTTTATCGGGATTACCACCACAGTCCGTTCCAGCCAAGACGACTCCGGTGAAGAAACCGCTTGACATGAAAGCCATCGGAATCGGCATTGGCGCACTCATTGCAGTCGCAGCAGTGATTGCAATAGGCCTTTTTTTGAACAAAACCCCAGCCACGCCGGCTCAACCGGCAACGCAAAACGCCATTCCGGCGACGCAGTCAGTCGCTGTAACGGCAACACAAACGCAGGATTCGACAAGCGTCCCCGAACCCGCCACGACCACACCGAAACCAAGTGCGGCGCCCTCTGCGGCCACCCCCGTGCAATCCGAGCCAAACCGCAGCGGCGAAATTTGTCCCGACCCGTCAAACCCCTGCCAGCAGGCCGTTGCATTTGGCGCTTTCCGTCCGCATGAGCTTCCCTTTGTATTGCCAGCCGAAATGAAACTGGGAACGGCCTATCAATCCGTTCCCTTCTTCATGATTATCCTGGAGAGCAGCGCTGCACTCATTCCGGAAAACAAGAGAATAGAGGCTCAGAAGCTTTTCCCTGCTCACAAGGTATTCATTAGTCAGCGACTCCCGAATGAAGATCGCCCTGTCACTATCAAATACGCCAACACAAATCAGAATTTCAATTTCATGGCCGTCTATGCCGGCACAACAAAACAGGAAGCCGACCAACTTCTCAAGCAAATTCAGTCTGATTTCAAAGGTGCCAACGTCAGAGCGACGCGAATAGATCTATTTTACGGCGAGGCGAAATAAGCGCAGAGAGCGGCAAACGCAGCAGCAACACCGGCATAATGGCTGCCATGCCACGTTTTTTCACCAACCCCTATCTGCTGCTGACCCTGACTTCGCTGTTCTGGGCAGGCAACTTCGTGGTTGGGCGCGGCATCCGCGCCGACATCCCACCGCTAACCCTGGCCTTTGGTCGCTGGCTCATCGCCTTTTGCTTCATCCTGCCGCTCGCCCTGCCTCATCTCAAAACGCAATGGCCACTCCTGAAAAAGCACTGGAAAATCCTGGTTTACCTTGGTCTGCCCGGTGTTGCCGGGTTTAACACCTTCGCCTACATCGCCCTGCAATACACGACAGCGACCAACGCGCTGCTGCTCAATTCTTTTATCCCCATCGCCACCATCGCGATTTCCTGGGCTTTTCTCGGCAGACGGCTGAGTCCCCTTGCGGCAGTCGGCGTCGCACTGTCGCTGATTGGCGCCGTCAGTATCGTGTCACACGGTGAACTCGCCGTGCTGCTCAACTTGCAGCTCAACCGGGGCGACCTGTGGATGACCCTCGCCGTCCTTGTCTGGGCGATCTATACCGTCGGCGTTTCCAGACGTCCCGCCGGGATTCACCCCATGCTGATGCTGGCGGCGTTCACTGTCGTCGGCCTGATCGTCCTCGCGCCGGCCTGTGCCTGGGAAATCGCCAGTGGCCGGATCATGAACTTCCGCACCGGCTCGCTGCTGGCGCTGGCCTATATCGGCATTTTTCCGAGTTTTCTCGGCTTTCTTTTTTACAACCGCGGCGTCGCCGAGGTCGGCCCCAGCCAGGCCAGCCTGTTTATCCATCTCATGCCGGTTTTCGGTACCCTGCTGGCCGCAATTTTCCTCGCCGAAGTCCCCCAAACTTACCACTACATCGGCATTGCCCTCATTTTCACCGGCATCGCCCTGACCATGAAAAAATCATGATCGGCCGCATCATGCAATGGCTGTCTGGCAAAAGCGATCCGGTTGCCATCGATGATGCAGTCTGGAACCACATTACCAACTCGCTTCACTTTCTCGCCTGTCTTTCCAACGATGAAAAAATCCGCCTGCGCCAACTGACCGGGCAGTTTCTGGCCGAAAAGAAATATTCCGCCGCTGGCGATCTGGAACTGAACGAAGCCATGTGTGTCGCCATCGCCGCCCAAGGCTGTCTGCCCATCCTTGAGTTGGGGCTGGCAGCCTATCGGGGCTGGGTCGGTATTGTGATTTATCCAGACGAATTCGTTGTTTCACGCCAATTTGAGGACGAAAACGGCGTGGTGCATGAATTCGATGACGTCATCTCGGGCGAAGCCTGGCCGGGCGGACCGCTCATCATTTCCTGGCGAGATGCGCGTATGGCCGGCGAGGGCTATAACGTCGTCATCCACGAATTTGCCCACAAGCTCGACATGCAGAACGGCGATCCTGATGGCGTTCCCCGCCTGCACTCAGGCATCGGGCGCGAGGAATGGGAAAATATCCTGCTTGCCGCCTACGACGACTTCTGCTGGCGAGTCGACCGAGGCGAGCAAACCAGCATCGACCCCTATGCCAGCGAGCATCCGTCCGAATTCTTCGCCGTCCTCACCGAATCTTTTTTCGAGACCCCGCTGGTCGTTCGCGAGCAGTATCCGGACTTTTACCGCCTGCTCACCCGTTTCTACCGGCAGGACCCGGCAAGACGCTGCCGCGCCCGCTAAACGGGGAGGACCACGTCTATGACCTTCGTCAAATATTACACAATGTGTTAAATTCGGTTGCCAATAGGTTTATTGATCGAAAAACAGAAAACCGGAACCGCATGCGCCTCTTTCCATCCTCTACTCGACTGGGTAGCCGCCTGATGTGGCGCATCCTGCTGTTGTCGATTGTTTTTTGGGTGGCCATCACCATCTGTTTCGGCATGCTGGCCTGGCGCAAGGAAATCAGCGCCCAGGAGGCTCGCCTCAACGAGATCCGTGATAACGCCGTGACACAACTGGCCAATGATCTGTGGGAATTCGACGAGACTCGCATCAAGCTCCAGCTCGAAATCATTCAGCGCATGCTGCCCGGCAGCAGTATCAAGCTTAACGTCGTAAACGGTTCCGAATATCTCAACGGCGCCAACCTGCCCGCCAACCCGGCCAAAGCCCATCGCTTTGAACTTCGCCATCCCAAGTCGACCAAAATACTGGGGGTACTCACTGTTATTCCGGATTCTTCGCCGGCCATGGCGCGCGTTCGGCAAACTCTGGAAAATGATGCGCTACTACAAATTGGCCTCATCGTTTTGCTCGTTCTTACCCTGTCCTATTTTGTCAATCGCCTGGTCGTCCGGCGCGTGGCCGAACTTGGCCATTTTGCCCGATCACTTGACCTGACCAGCCTCGACAACCCAAAAAACAAGCCCTTGCCCGTCAGTTCCGGCCACTCTCCCGACGAAATCGACGATCTGGCCGACGCTCTTAACGGCATGCGCCAGCGCCTGATCGATGATGTCGCCGCCAACCGCTCGCTGCATGCCGAACTGGCGCGCAAAGCGCTACAGGATCCGCTCACGGCTCTAGGCAACCGGGCGCAACTCTCGGCACAGGCCAGAACCCTGTTCAGCGAGCATGCCGACTGCGAAGCGGCCTTTGTCTTTATCGACATCGACCGCCTCAAGCTGATCAACAACACCCTCGGCCACATGATCGGCGACCACCTGTTGCGTGCCATGGCCGAGCGCATGAAATCCATCATGCCGGAGCGGGTCACGCTTTTCCGTCCGGGCAGCGACGAGTTTCTGCTGCTGATTCCGGAACCCAGAAAAAGCCCGGGTGTCGAGGAAATCGTCCATCGGCTGCAGGACGTCATGAGCAAGGCTTTTGAAATCGAGAAGCACCTCATCCCCATCACCGTCACCATCGGCGCCGCCATTGCGCCCGAGCATGGCCGTGATATTTCAACGCTGCTCAAGCACGCCAACATCGCCCTGCAGGCAGCCAAACGCCAGGGACGTGGATCATCGTGCTTCTTCAACCCCGACCTGCTCGCCACCCTTAACGAACGCGTCCAGCTCGAAACATTGCTGCGCGGCGCGCTCGAACGCTATGAATTCGAGGTCTATTACCAACCCCAGATTGAAATCCGCAACGGCAAGCTGAGTGGGGCTGAAGCTCTACTGCGCTGGCGTAATACCGAAATGGGATTTGTCGGCCCTGACCGCTTCATCCCGGTTGCCGAGGATTGCGGCCTCATTGTCGCCATCGGCGCCTGGGTGTTGCGCACGGCCTGCCAGGAAGGACGACGCTGGCTTGACGCCGGTCTCGACCTGACACTCTCGGTCAATCTCTCATCGATACAACTGCGCCACGCCGGATTGACGGAAACCATTCGCGCCGCTATCGACGATTCCGGCCTGCCGGGTCACTTGCTGGAAGTGGAAATTACCGAGTCGATCATCATGGATGACGTCAAGCAGGCTTCAGCCTGCCTGCAATCCCTGCGCGATCTGGGGGTTCATGTCGCCATCGACGACTTCGGCACCGGCTATTCATCAATGGCCTACCTCAAGCACCTGCCCATCGACCGGCTCAAGATCGACCGCGCCTTCATCACCGACATCCCCGGCGATCTCAACGACACCGCCATCGCGATTGCCGTCATCCGGCTGGCCGAAGCCCTCAACCTTGAAGTCATTGCCGAGGGGGTCGAAAGCATCGAACAGGCAGAATTGCTACAGCAACAGGGCTGCCCTTCGGCACAGGGCTTTTTCTATGCCCGGCCGATGCCGGCCGGGCAGTTTCTCGACTTCGCCCTCAAGAACGCCGGAATTACTCCATTTCCAGATCAATCGTGACGCGAAGACAAGCCGAAGACAGTACGATTAGTACGGCGAGGCGAAGTCGAAAACATCGTTTCAGCGAAGGCTAACTTGGCGCAGCCAATGTTAAGCGAAGCGGCCATAGCTACAAAGTCACGGTTGAAAATGGGAATGGAGTTACGCCTCCAGCAGAAAGTTCTTGACCAACCCGGTCTGGTAATTTGATATCAGGGTCGGCGCATGGCCAACGCCCTGAATCTCGACCAGACGCGCCTTCGGGCCACGCACCGACATCATGCGCCAGTCGTCACGCGGCAGATAGATCGATTCCGCGCCACGGATGGCCAGGGTCGGGCAACGGATTTTCTCGAAAATCGGCCACAGGTCGACACTGGGGAAATCCGGTGCCTGCCGGAACGGTTCGGCCAGACCGGGATCGTAGACAAATTCCCAGCGCCCGTCTTCAGGACGCTGGCGCACCAGGTGTTCGACCAGGAAACGCCATTCCTCTTCAGAATGTTCGCCCAGGCTCCGCATCAAGGGTCGCGAATAGGCTTCGACCTCATCAAAGGTGGCAAAATCTGGCGCCGTGCCGATGTAATCGCGCATACCGCGAATAGCATCACCCACAATGCGCGGGCCGACATCATTAAGCACCAGGCGACTGATCGGGCTTTTCTCCAGGCTGGCCAGGAACATGCCGATCATGCCGCCGAGCGAAGTCCCCACCCAATGCACCTCTTCTACATTCAGGCGGGCAATCAGGGTAATCATGTCGGCCAGAAATTGCGGCACGCCATAGGCCATTTTGTCGTCCAGCCACTCGCTCTTGCCACGCCCGACGATATCCGGGCAAATCACGCGATAGCGTCCGGCCAGTGTCCTGGCCAGATAATCAAAATCGCGGCCTGTGCGGGTGAAGCCGTGGACACAAATGACAACTTTGGAATTGTTGGGATTGCCCCATTCGGTATAGGCGACACGGTGCAATCCGCCAGGATGTGCACAAAGCACTTTGCCTTCACGGTATTCCTCCCGGGAAGAATCGAGAGAACCTTCGCGCAACTGACCAGAATATGCCATAACAATTCCTTTGTGGTTTCGATTTTTAAGTATCTTACCACCAAATGCTGCGTGTGCACAATACTCGCAACAAATATCTCTAGTACTTTAGTTATTTATTTTAATATTTACTTATTATTCAATTTATTGGAAACTAATTTATTTTGATTGATTTCATTTGTCATTGTATTTTCCGCAACATATTGACAATTTGTTACAAACCGTCAACTTGTTAGCAAGCAATCGAACAAACTCACGTAGGTAACTGATTATTTAAGTTTTAATAACGCATTATCCAATAACGTTTTTTGAGCTCTCGCCAGGCACTGACATCGACCCGATTGGGCGCCAAATGCACCAAAATGGTACCCTGAGTATCGGTACGCCAGACTCTGGCACCGCGCGCTTGGTAACGCGCCAGAATTTCGCCTTTGGGATGTCCAAACCGATTGCGGTAACCCGCCGAAATAATGGCCTCACGAACGCCCACTGCCGCCAGAAATGCCTCGCTGGAGGAAGTCTTACTGCCGTGATGCGGCACCAGCATGACGTCGGCGCGCAAAGGCTTGGGATCACGCACCAACATGGAGGCTTCATCCCTCGCTTCGGTATCTGCCAGCAACAGCATGGCGCGTCCTGCTGTCTCGACACGCAGGACACAGGAAACATTATTGTCCGCAGCATCGGCAACAACAGGATGCAGCACTTCAAAACGTACTCCATCCCACTGCCAACCCTGCCCGGCCTGACAAAGCGTAGCCCCCGGCTCGGGAAACGAGGCATAGCGCTGATCCACTGCCACTGCTGCACGCACCGCAGCTGCACCACCGGAATGATCCATATCGCGGTGCGACAACATCAGCACATCCAGCCGGTTTATCCCCAAAGCCCGCAGATAGGGCACGATGACGCGCTGACCGGCATCGGATTCAGCGCTATAACGTGGCCCGGTATCGAAGAGCAGATTGTGCTGCCGGGTGCGCACCAGCACCGCCAGACCTTGGCCGACATCCAGCACGTCGATCCAGGCCTCATCTGCCAGCGGACGTGGCGGTGGCCAGAAAAACAGCGGCAACAGCAGGGCAATCCCCGCCGCGCGCCCGGCAAGGCCACGCGGCAAAAGCAGGAGCACCACCCCCACTGCTGCCGCCAAGGCTGTCCACAAAGGCGGTGCCGCTGCCTGCCAGACCGGCAGGGTCGCGCACCATTGCAAGCCGGAGATCAGCAGCGCCAGCAGGGCATGCGCCAGTTCAAGCAAAGGCTGCCAGGGCAGAATGGCGGCCGTCAGCGCCAGCGGTGTAATGACGAAGCCAACCAACGGAATGGCCACAGCATTGGCCAGAGGCGAAACCAGCGAGAACTGCTGGAAGATGAGCAGAAGCACCGGTAGCGAAGACAGCGTCGCTGCCCATTGCACACCGCCCCAGGCTTTGAAGTACTGCCGCCAGCCACGTTCGCTGCCAACCAGCGCCGCGCCGACAAACAGCAGCGCCCCTACCGCCCCGAAGGAAAGCCAGAAACCTGCCGACAGCACCGCCCAGGGGTCGATCAACAATACCGCCAGCAGCGCCAGACAAAGCACCCGGCTCGCCGCCAGCCGCCGCCCGGAATAGAGCGCCAGCGCCGCCACCGCCAGCATATAGAGGGTGCGTTGTGCCGGCACGGCAAAGCCGGCAATCAGGGTATAGAACAAGGCCGCCAGAAAGCCGGCCATAATCGCCGCCCGTCGCGTCGGACAGCGCAGCGCCAAAAAAGGTATTCTTCGCCACGCCCAGCCCGTCATCAGCGCCACCAGAGCGGCAATCATGGTGATGTGGGAGCCGGAAATCGACATCAAATGGGTAATGCCGGTACGGTTGAAGGTATTCCACAACTCGCCATTGATGGCGCGCTGATCGCCGACCACCAGCGCCACCAAGACCCCGGCGTAAGGGTAACGCGCCTCCGGCAGCATGGTCTGAAACGAATCGCGCACGGCGTGGCGCAGTCGCTCAACGGCATTGCCCGGCGTCCACACCATTTCCGCCAAACGTTCGGCCTTCTCGCCCGGCCGCACGTAGCCGGTGGCACGGATACCGCGTTCCAGCAGCCAGGCTTCATAATCAAAGGCATGCGGATTGGCGCTGCCGTGCGGGCGCTTGAGGCGCACCGTCAGACGCCAGCGCTCACCGGGCTTCACCTTCCTTCCAACAAGCTCTTTGCAGTTGGCGCAATCCCGCTGGCCGGAATACCAGGAAAGCATGATCTGACGTGGAATGATCGCTCCGGCAGTCTTCACTTCCTCAACCGCAAAACGAAAACGCATACCCTGACCGAAATCCTGAGGCAATTCGGCCACCACACCCACCAGTTCAACATCCTTGCCTTCCCAAACGGAGGGAAGTTGGTCGGCAAGGCGCAATTCAGCGCGCCAGGTCGCAAAACCCAAGCCAAGCAAAACACAGGCGACAACCCCGAGAATCCGCCCTGCCTTCCAGACACGCAAGCGCCAGGAAAGCAGCGCCAGAGCAATACCGAATGCCAGCGCCAAGCCCCACCAGGACGGCAATTCGGCCTGAAACTGTAACCAGACAATACCGGCAGCGAAAGCAAGGATATTGGTACGCATGGCGCAATTAGAGCAAAATGGCGCCCTTCGCAGTAGTTTTTTGATCGTCATCGCCATGAATTTTGGTAAAAACAACCCCCTCCTCATCAACCTCGCTCTGCAAGGTGGCGGCGCGCATGGCGCCTTTACCTGGGGCGTACTCGACTATCTGCTGGAAGATGGGCGTCTGGAATACGACGGCATCAGCGGCACCAGCGCTGGCGCCATGAACGCCGTTGTATTTGCCAATGGCCTGCTCAACGGCGGCGCCGATGGTGCGCGGCATGCGCTATCGGAATTCTGGACCGCCGTCGCCAAAAGTCTGCCCTTTGAAGTGGCTGTGCGCTCGGCCGATGGCGAAAGCGTCTCCCTGGCGCCGGGACTCAAACTGATGTTGCAGTGGTCGCATTACCTGTCGCCCAACCAGCTCAATCCGCTCGATATCGACCCACTACGCAAGATCGTCTCAGAGCGCATCGACTTTGAACGCTTGCGCCGCAACCGCAAACTCAAACTCTACATCGCCGCCACCAATGCCAATACCGGCAAGCTACGCGTATTTCATAGGCATGAACTATCGGTCGACACCATCCTCGCTTCCGCCTGCCTGCCGACCATGCACCGCGCCATCGAAATCGACGGCGAACCCTACTGGGACGGCGGCTATTCGGCCAATCCCGCCATTTTTCCGCTCTTTGAGGAATGCAAGAGCCGCGACATCCTGATGGTGTTGCTCACCCCCTTGCGCCACAAGGGCGACCCGCATAGTGCCGGCGAAATCAAGAGCCGAATCCTCGAAATCGCCTTCAATTCCACCTTCCTGCGCGAAATGCGCACCTTCGCGCAACTGCAGGAATACGTCTCGCGCCAGTGGTTCCCCATCGGCCGCTTCGAGCGTCGTATTGCCAAAACCCATTTTCACGTCATCGAAGCCGAAGACATCATTCGTGAATTGCCGAGCGAAACCAAGCTGGCCGCCAACAAATGGTTCTTCGAAATGCTGCGCGACTGCGGCCGCGAACGCGCCAAGGCCTGGCTGGACGCCAACGCCAGAAACATCAGTAAGCGGTCGACGGTGCAATTGACGAATTTGTT
>Ga0316605_10000407_pt1 | contig 31024 bp, 26 predicted proteins | sample OWC_soil_day20_n_FD_207666 | JGI IMG/M metagenome (GOLD analysis project Ga0316605, IMG submission 207666) | Wetland soil microbial communities from Old Woman Creek delta, Ohio, United States - OWC_soil_day20_noCT | ecosystem: Environmental > Terrestrial > Soil > Wetlands | place: USA: Ohio...
GCATGCGGCACCGGGACGACGATGCGGCACAGCGATGGCAATGGTTGAGCCAATTCAACCTCACCGAAGACAAGCCCATGCCTGGTCTTTAAATGGAAAAAGAATGCAAAATGATCAAAATCAAGATCAATGACCCAGCCCCGGAGGACGACCGGGTCATCAAGTGCTGATTGCGTAAGGCTTGAGAGTCGCGATGGGCCTGGGTCGCCCCAGACCCACCCCGGGGCAGGCGAGCCCACCGGGCTGAGCGCCTCGAATTCAAACAATTACCTATCGAAGAATTGATCATGTTTAACATGGGTTTCATTGACAAAAAAACCGCATTGTTTTGATATTGCCGAACAATCAACTAGGTCTACATTGCCTGATTGGTTCCCCATCCTTCCATCGCCCGTTCCAAGCCCCTCTGGAGGAGTCGCATTGATCGGTCAGTCACCCGCCTTCCGGGAGGTCGTCCGCCTCGTGGCCCGCATGGCGGCCTGCGATGCGCCCATCCTCATCGAGGGCGAGACCGGCACCGGCAAGGAACTGGCGGCCCGTGCCATCCACTACCAGAGTCCACGCCAGGACCGGCCCTTCATCCCGGTCAACTGCGGCGCCATCCCCGACTCCCTCATCGAGAGCGAGCTGTTCGGCCACCGGAAAGGCGCCTTCACCGATGCCAAGGACAACCAGCCGGGCCTGATCACCCTGGCCGAGGGCGGCACCCTGTTCCTCGACGAGGTGGATGCCCTCTCGCCCAAGGGCCAGGTGACCCTGCTGCGGTTCCTGCAGGACCAGGAGTTCCGCCCCCTGGGCGCCCGACAGGTCGAGCACGGCAACGTCAGGGTGCTGGCCGCCAGCAACGCCAGCCTTCCTGCTCTGGCGGAACGGGGCACGTTCCGCGCCGACCTGCTCTACCGCCTGCGCATCCTCTGCCTCGACCTGCCGCCGCTCCGCGCGCGCGCAGGGGACGTGGCGTACCTGGCGGACTGGTTCCTGGAGGCCTGCGCCCAGCGGTTCCGCCTGGGCACCAGGACCCTGCACCCCGACACCCTTGCGTGGATGGCTTGCTACCGTTGGCCCGGCAACATCCGCGAGCTGGAGAATGTGCTCTACCGCGAATACCTGCTCTCCGAAGGCCCCGTCCTCCGCATCGACCCGCCCCGGGACATGGATCCTGCACCACCTCCCCAGGACCCCCACACAGAAGGCCTCGCCTTCAACCACGCGAAAGCGCGGGCCATTCAGGCCTTCGAGCGGGACTACCTGCTGAGCCTGATGGACCAGGCCCATGGCAACGTCAGCCTTGCCGCCCGGCTCGCCGGCAAGGAGCGCCGGAGCCTCGGGAAGCTGCTCAAGAAGCACGGCCTGGGCAGCACCGCCTGGCAGCAGCGCCTCCCGCACGAGGAGCGCGTTCCCGCCTGAGGCCGGGTGGGTTCTGACCCAGGGTGGGTGGATCCCGGGAAGTGGCTCTGTTCGCATGGGGTTGGCCACAAGAAATGGCTCCGCCTGGGTCGGCATCAGGCCTTGAGTGTTTTTGCAGGCTTTTACCAACCCGTGTGAGCACAGGCGCTTGTTCCACAGCCGCAACTGGCGTAGGCATTGCCACCCCTGGGGCACGACATCCATCCAGCGACAGGAGGCTCCCGTGGCGCAGGCACCGCAACCGCATCGCATGGGCATGATTCCCGAATTCGCCGCGAAGGGGGGCGGCCGCCTGGGCCGCCACTTGCACTTCGATGACCGCAGCTGGAACTTCCCGGTGCCCCTGCGCAAAGGAGCCGTGATCCGGACCCGGACCTGGGACCGCGGCCTGCGCGCCTTCAACCAGGGAGAGCTGGGCTCCTGCACCGGCAACGGGGCCGTGGGTCTGCTATGCACGGAGCCCTATCGCCGGCCCGGCACACGGTACTCAGAGGCGCTGGCCCGGAAGGTCTACAGCCGAGCCACCCGGGATGACGCCATCGTGGGCGCCTGGCCGCCCCGGGACACGGGCTCCACCGTTCTGGGCGCCATGAAGGCGCTCAAGGCCCTCGGCTTCACCAAGGGCTACCGCTGGTGCTTCGGCCTGGACGACGTGCTGAAGGCCCTCTCGACCCTGGGCCCGGTGGAGGTGGGCCTGAACTGGTATGAGGGCTTCGACCACCCCAGTGCCCACGGGCTCGTGAAGGTCCGCGGCGCCGTGCGCGGCGGCCATGCCTTCGAGCTGCTGGGCGTCGACGCGGAGCGGAAACTCGTGTGGGCCATCAACTCGTGGGGGCCCGACTGGGGCCTGCGGGGCCGCTTCGCGTTCTCATGGAAGGACCTGGACCGCCTTCTCCACGAGGAGGGCGAGGCCTCCACGGTGGCCCTGTGAGGCCCGGGTCGGCCCCATGAGCAAAGCCTTCTCGCCCCTCACGCTGGGCGTGGGATTCACGGCGCTGCTGGCGCTGGTGCCTGGCCTGGGGATTGGTTCCAAGGAGGCCCGGGCCGACAAGCCGACCGCACCCGCCAAGGCGTCCGCCGATTCGCGGCCGGTGCCGAAGGGCGAGGCGACGGAGGCCTTCCTGGACCAGTGCCTGGCCGAACGGCCCCAGGCGCGCGCCGTCCCCCTGCGCGCCACCATCCTCACCCTGCCCGATCCCCAGCGCACCCACATGGCCTTCTGGTTCGACCTGCGTCTGAACGCGGTGCAGCGTGCCTTCAAGCAGGACGGCTTCCTGCCCCGGGCCTTCTTCCTGCCCTGGGAGGCCAGCCCGAAGGAAGACACGGGGCTGGGCGTGTCCTCCCGCTACCCGGTGGGGAGCCCCGGGCTCATCTGGTTCGCCCGCGAACGCCGTCCCACAGACCCCCAGGGCGGGCCGACTGCCTATCACGCGCTCTTCATCGTGGGCGAGAGCCAGGCCCTGGGCCTCAACCGGGAGGCCATGCGGCAGGCCCTCCGCCTGGCGGCGAAGGCGCAGGGCGCCGGAACGGAACCCGCCGCCGCGGCCCCCATCTCCCTCATCGGTCCCCAGTTCTCCGGCAGCCTGACTTCCCTGGGCGCGGCCCTGGAAGAGCACTTCCGGCTGGGCACCGCGCCGCCCATCCGCGTGCAGGGCACCACCACGCTGGACGCCGCCGCCACCGAAACCCTGCGCGCCACTGCCGGCGGGGTTCCCGCCCCGCGCCTTTCCATCTCCAGTTGGATCTGCAACCTCTCCGGCGCCTCCAAGGAACAGCTCCTGAGCTGGTACCGGCTGGAAGCCGGCTGGCCCAAGGACGCCTCGAAGGTGGCGATCTTCACCGAATCCAACACGGTCTACAGTCCAGGCGGCCAGGCTTCTACCGGCCCCGGCACGGGGCTCGGCGGGCCCGTCACGACCATCTTCTTCCCCATGGGCCTCTCGCGCCTGCGCGCCGAGCGGCGGGCCATGGAGCACAACCTCGCGAAGGGTTCCCAGAACATGGAGCTGGTGCTGCCCTCGACCCTGCTGGGCCCCTCCGAGGACGATGCCCTCCGGGTGCTCGACACCCTGCCCCAGTACTCTGCCGACTCCCTCCGCGATGCGGAGCTGACCCTGGCCGGCACCGTGCTCAGCCTCGCCCGCCGGGGCTACACGCACATCGGGATCTCCGCCTCGGATCCCCAGGACTTGATTTTTCTCGCAGAGCGCGTCCGCGCCTACCATCCCAGCTGCACGCTGTTCACGACCAGCGGCAACCACACCCTGTTCGCCCACCCGAATTTCAGCGCCGCCATGGACGGCATGATCCTCATCGGAGGCTATCCGCTCACGGACGCCGTGCGGGTGCTCTCCCTGAAGAAGGGCGAACTGGAATCCCCGGTGCGCTTCAATTCGGAAGGCGAGTACGCGGCCTACTACGCCACCCTGCTGGCCCTGGACCCGACCCGCGCCAAGGACCTCGACCGCCGGTTCTGGGGCAAGCAGGGCTTCATCTCCATCGTGAAGGGGGGCAACATCTGGCCCTTGCGCCATGGGGGCATCGAGGTGACCACGCCATCGGGGGCCATCCAATGGGATCGCCAGCTTGAAGGCGCCTACCTGGAGGTGGGGCGGCAGAGCACGGACCTCGCGGAATACGTCCATTCGCGGCTGCTGCAGCTGAGCGTGCTGCTGCTCCTCCTCGGCGGCACATCTTTCTGGATCTTCCTCAAGCCGCTCATCGATCTCGCCGCGACCGGACCCCAGGATGGCGACGCCGAGCCGAGCCTGGCCCCCTACCGCGATCTCGCCACCGGCGCGCTGCTGGTGCTGGCGGTGCTGACCCTCATGGGCGTCGCCTACCTGCTGCCCTTCCTCGTGCTGACGCTCCCCCCTGGCGGCAACACTTTCCTGTGGCTCAGTCTCGCGGCCTGGGCCCTGCTGCTGCTGCTCACCACCCGGGCCCTGCAGGCCCATTGGGGTTGGTCCCGCGCCCTGCCCCTGGTGGCCGCGGCCCTGGCGCCGGCAGTGGCGGTGGGGTGCTGGGCGCGGTGGCACTTCCTCGTCTTCGTGCCCGGGTATCTCCGGTTCACCTCTCCTGGGCGCGGGGTGTCGCTCCTCCCAACCCTGCTCTTCCTGACGGCCGCCTTGGCCCTGCTGCTGCGAACCTGGTTCGACGTGCGCCGCCAGGAACACGCCGCCTTCTGGCCCGTCCCCGTCGGACTGGCCTCGGTGCCCGGCCGTCATCTCGAAGCCTTCCGCGGCCTCCACGCCCGGTGGTGGATCTTCCTGTTCGTTCTTGGGCTGCTGGCGCTGCACCGCCTCCTGCCCGGCGGCCTGTTCCGCCCCCTCCTGGAAGTGCAGGGCATCGCCGCCATCGTGCTGGGCGTGGGCGGTTGCGTGTTCGTGGTCGCCCTGCTGCTCTTCTGGCAGCTGCAGCGGGGCTGGCGCGAGCTGATGCACGTGCTTGAGGAACTGGATTTCTCACCCTACCGGGCCGCCTTCACCGACGCGGGGAGGCTCATGAACTGGAACGCCATGCGCGCCCTGGGTCGCGGCCTCAGGACCCACCGCTCCAGCCTCAGGGGAAGGCAGCTCCTGGAGGGACAGCGCGCCTGGATGGCCGAGGCAGAGCCCGCCTACGCCCGCAACCTCGCCGCCCTGGCCCAGGAGGAAGCCGGCGCGCCCAGGGGCCGCAAGGGCGCCAGCGACTACGCGCGGTGGCAATTCCGCTTCCATATTGCCGGCCTCATGAGCGCCTGCGGCGACAACCTGGACAGCGCCTGCGGCCGGCTGCCTGCCGAAGCCGCCGCGCATCAGGCGGAGGTCCACTTGTTCTTCGCGCTGCGCGCTGCCTCCTTCATTCGCCAGGCTTTCCTGGTGGCCCGCTACCTCCTGGTGGGCTCGCTGGGCTCCATGGTGCTGCTGCTGCTCGCCGTGGCGGCCTTCGACTTCCAGCCCAAGGGCGATGTGCTCGCCATCCTGGGCGTGGTCCTCATCGTCATGGCGGGATGGGTGGCCTACCAGATCATCCAGATCGAGCGGGATCCGCTGCTCTGCCTGATGGAAGGCACCGCGCCGGACCAGGTGCAGCTGAGCATGGGCCTCGTCGAGAACGGCATCCGCTTCGTCCTGGTGCCGCTCCTGCTGCTGCTCGCGACCTTCAACCCCTCCCTCGGCGGCGTGGTGGTTCAGGTCTTCAATCCGCTCATGCACCTGCTGAAGTGAGGTTCGCCCCTTTTGGGATTGGTTCCGCTGCTACGCTCTTCTCCCACCACCCAACCAGCTCCGGAGGACCCATGCCGCCCGGAAACCTGCACGCCCGTCCGCCCGTCAAGGTGATCGAGAAGCGCTCCATCGAGGCCTGCCTCGCCATCGCGAGCCGTGTGCAGCTGTCCCACGAGCGCACCGGCGACCTCCCCGGCTCCCTCGCCGCCGCCCAGGTGGCGGACCTGATCCGAACCGAGCTGCTCCGCCAGGAAGGGACCTAGCCGGTGGCGGCCGGGGTCGAGCCGGACGTGTTCCTGGACGTCGAAGTCGAGCGCGGGCTGATCCACTTCGTGCTCGCCTGCGAGGGGGCCCATGCCCACGACCTCCGTGCCCGGTTCAGCCGGGTCGTCCGCGACGCCGCCGGTCTGCGCTTGAACGACAATCCCTTGTTTACGCGGCTTTCGTTCCTTCCTGCGGGCCGGCGGGTCCGCCTGCTGGTGGACACGCTCGCCGGCTACCAGGAACGCCGGCAGCCCATGGCCTTCGACATCCGCCTGGAATGGCGGTGCGACGATGGCCGACGCCACCGTCGCACCCTCCATCACGACCTCGGCGCCTGGCTGCAGCTGCGCGAAGTCCTCCCCGCTGATCACCGCTGACTCCGGAGCCGCCATGACCACTCATTCGCCCCACGTCGCCTGCCACTTCCTCGTGGAAGCGGGATTCGCCCGGGTCGGCTTCACCCGCGTGCAACTGCCCCGCATGGAGCGCGAGGTGATCCGCTACCGCGAAGGCTCGGATCCCATCGAGACCTCACGCCTGCTGCCGGGTCCCCTACGCCTGGGGGACTGCATCCTGGAGCGCGGCGTGGTTCCGTCCGACCACGACTTCTTCCAGTGGATCCGTGCTGGTGGCTTCGGCCAGGCCGAGCGGCGGGACCTCGTGGTGAAGCTGCTGAATGAGAATCACGAGCCCACCATGGTCTGGAGGCTGCAGAACGCCTTCCCCGTGGCCCTGGACTGGTCGGCGCTCGACGCCCAGGACGGCGGCGTGCTCATCGAGAGCCTGCGCCTGGCCGTAACGTCCATGACAGTCGAAGCCCTTTAGCCGGGGCCTCCACCGAGGAACCCATCTGGGGACCTCCCGGGTCCGGGTTTGGCTTCGGTTTACCAACTCAAACAATTATTGTTTTTGGCTTATTGGACCACCCCGATGGGTGTCAGACGACAATTGAACCTTCCGAACACACATTGAATTCGCAACCGTTGCAATTTTATGACTTATGCTTCATTGAAAAGTCCGCAGCCTGCCGTTACGGCGACTGGTGCTGCCATTCGGCTCTCGCTCCAGTTCAATAGGAATCGAGCCTCGGCTGCGAATCGCCGCTGCGGAACTGGCAAATCGCACGGCGAAGCTCTCGTGAGTCTCCATCACCCACGTCGGGGGTGGCCTTGCTCGCAATGGCACTTACTCACAAGCGGTTGGAACCTCGAAGAGAAAGCAGGTTGCGGTCGCGTGGGCGTACAGTCGGCCACGCTCGTCTTCGATGCGGGCTTCGGCCGTGACGATTTGTCGGCCGCCGTGAATCACGGCACCGATCGCGCGTAGGGGACCACTCGTATGATAGGCAGGCCGTACGATGTTCACGTTGAGTCCGGCCGTCGTATAGGAGCGCCCGGCTGGCAGCGTAGTTTGAACTGCACAGCCCATGGCTGAATCCAGCAGCGTTGCAAACCATCCGCCATGTACCGTGCCCAATGGATTGTAGTGCTCCGCTAGCGGTGTGCCTTGGAATACGGCGCGGCCATCATCCAGCTCCAGCAGCGTCATGTTCATGGTTTCGTTCATGGGCGGATAGGGCAGCTCTCCCGCCATCATGGCTTCGAGAATCGCGCGCCCGCTCTTGTTGATAAGTTGCTCCACCCTGGAAAGACCAGGCCTGCCCCCGCCCGCAAGCGATCGCTGCCGTGCGGCTTCTTGCTGGGCGGTCCAGTCTGTGCTTGGTGAGGTCATAGGTTCTCCTCGATGGGACGCACGCATTAATCTCGATCAGGAAATGCCTTTGGGTCAGCGCGCGGCCTCTTTAGGAACTTCTCGAGTGTTTAAGAAAGTCCGAATGATTTGGCAGAGTGTGGGACGCGAGTCGATACCAGTTCTATCCCAGAATTCTTTTCAAGGTGGCGCGTTGCATCGAACGCGGCGTCAGCCGATTCGAAAATGCAATGATGTTGTTCATGAACCCGGCGATCACGGACGCTTTCCCCTGTGATAGCGCTCGCAGGCCGCTTTCGGCGACCGGACGGGGCTTCATCGTCAGAAGGCGCAACATGGGAGAGACAGGAGCACCAGCCGCAGCGTCGAATCCCGTTTCCGTGTGCCCTGGACAGAGACTGGTGACGACCACGCCTTGCGGACGAAGTTCGTCGTGCAGAGCTTCCCCAAAGGCCAGCACAAAGGACTTCGTCGCCGCGTAAGCCGCGAAAGTGGGAACGGGCTGGAGCGCCAAGAGACTCGCAAGGAGAAGGATATGGCCGGATCCCCGGGCTGCCATGTCACGCCCGAAAACATAGCTCAGCTCGGTGAGAGCCATGATGTTGAGCTGAATCATATCGGTGGTACGGTCGAGCGGCGTTTCCAGGAATTCGCCATGCAACCCGTATCCGGCATTGTTCACCAGGATGTCGATCTGTATCGACCTCCCATCCAGGTTGCTCTTTAAGCGGGCAGCAGCACCAGGTGTGGCAAGGTCGATTGGCTCCACAACGATATCGACACCATGTTTCCGGCGAAGTTCGACGGCGAGCTTTTCCATTGGCTCCTGTCTGCGGGCTGCGAGCACGAGATTGACTTTCTGCGCCGCCAGCAGTTCAGCAAATTCAAGGCCAAGGCCGCTAGAGGCGCCGGTGATCAGGGCCCGTTTGCCAAGGGTGCCATCTAACGTTTTAACAACGGATCTTTGAATTCCAGTACCAGCAGTTTGCTGCATTTGTTTCCCTTTCAGTTAACTGGGCCTTAGCCCGATTATGGATCTCGTTCTGTGTTGATCGCGTGTGAAGTTATCCGAGCGATTCACCGTAGAAGGACATTCAAAATGCGTTCGGTCAGTGTTCCGAATGGGGCGCTGAACAGCTTGATCGTGTTCCACCGACGCTGCTCGTAGACGCCTTTGGCATGGCTTAAACGCCTGAAGCCTTCGATGCCGTGATAAGCACCGATGCCGCTGGTACCGACGCCTCCGAAAGGTAAATCGTCCTGCGCGACATGCATGATGGTGCCGTTGATCGTGACGTTTCCTGACGTCGTTCGGTCAAGCACCTTGCGTCGGTCTGCGTCTTCGCCGAAGTAGTAGAGCGCGAGTGGTCGGGGCCGCGCGTTCACGTACGCTATAGCGTCTTCGATATTGCTGTAGCTCAAGATCGGTAGGATCGGGCCGAAGATCTCCTCGTGCGCGATCTTCATCTTGTCGGTGACATCGAGCACGATGGTCGGCGCGAGGGTGTGAGGCCGACGGGTTGCGTCGCCAGGCCGGTGTCCAACCTCGATGATCCTTGCTCCGTGGGCGCGAGCGTCGTCGATCAGATCGATCAGCATCGAATACTGTTGGTCGTTGACGATCGAGGTGTAGTCCTTGCTTGTCGGGCCCTCGGGGTAGGCGGCCTGCACCAATCTGTCGTAGCTCTCGACGAAGGTGTTGATCTCGGAATTGTGCACCAGGGCGTAATCCGGGGCGATGCAGGTCTGTCCCCCGCTAAGGAGCTTCCCCCATACGATGGCGGACACAGTGCGGTCATGCACGCTACCTTTGCCGACGATGGCCGGGGACTTGCCACCGAGTTCGAGGGTGACGGGGACGAGATTCTCGCTTGCCGCCTTCATTACCGCTCGCCCCACGGCCGGGCTCCCTGTGAAAACGAGGTGATCGAACGGCAGCGAAGAGAATGCGGATCCGTCTCCGTTGACGAGGAGGACCTGCTCTTGAGGGAAGATCTCGCCAAGCATCGACGCGAGCACTGCATTCGTCGTAGGTGTGAGCTTCGACGGTTTGAGCATGACGCGGTTTCCCGCGGCAATCGCCGTGACCACTGGCATCAGCGACAGGTTGACGGGGTAGTTCCATGGCGAGATGACGCCGACTACGCCAACAGGCTGATACTCGATCCAAGCCCTACCGAATTGCATGTGGAGGGAAACATGACGTCGCTCCCTCCGCATGAATCGGCGCAAGTTTTTGCGAACATAATCAATTCCACTGACAACACTGAAGATCTCCATGATCGCCGTCTCGTGCCGAGAACGATGGCCAAAGTCGGAATCGATAGCCTCCTCGATGGCCTCACGACGATTGATCAACGCATGTTTCAGTTTGGCGAGATCGGCGCGGCGACTAGCGAGTGACGGAGAACCGTCGCGCAGGAACGCGGCGCGTTGTGTTTCTAGGAGCGCCATGAGTCGCTCTGCATCGGCATTTTTTGGGATGGCATTCATAACAGGCTCCATGTCGGTGAGAGCAACATCTCAATGACGACCACTCCATGGCTAACTTCCCTGCGAGGGCCGCTGCCCGATGAGGCTCCGGCAACATCGATGACTTCTTGGTTCTAAATGACCATTCCTTTCGATGGAGTGGGTCGAGATGTACGGCTGGCTAGTTTTGAACTTGGGCGGGCCTGACCTTGTACCAAATGGCATACACGGCTGGCAGGAACACCAAAGTCAGGATCGTTCCGGCGAGGGTGCCTCCGATCAGGGTGTAGGCCAGAGTTCCCCAGAACACCGAATGGGTCAGCGGGATGAAGGCAAGGATGGCGGCCAACGCCGTCAGGATGACCGGGCGGCCCCGTTGCACGGTTGCCTCGACCACTGACGTGAACGGGTCGAGACCCGCCTTTTGGTTGTGATCGATTTGCCCGATCAGGATCAGGGTGTTGCGCATCAGGATCCCCGAAAGTGCGATGAGGCCGACCAGTGCGTTGATTCCGAAGGGCTTCTGGAAGAGGATCAGGGTCGGCACCACGCCGATCAGCCCCAGGGGGCTGGTCAAGAACACGATGACCATGGCCGAAATCGACCGCACTTGAAGAATGATGATCAACAGGGTCATGGCCAGCATGATCGGGAACAGCGGCAACATTGCCCGGTTCGCCTTGCCAGATTCCTCGATGGAACCCGCCTGCTCGATGCGGTACTCGCCAGGCAGTTTTTCGATGATGGGCTGAAGCTGTTTGAGGATAGCTCCGGAGACATCCGGCGGCTGCATGCCCTCAGCGATGTCCCCCCGGACCGTGATCGTCGGCGTCCGGTCACGGCGACGCATGATCGGGTCCTCCATGCGGACCTCAACCTTGCCCACCTGCGAAAGCGGGATCCGCTGTCCGCTGATGCCAACCAGCGTAAAGTCGCCAATTCTTGCTGGGTCAAGCCGGGTGTTTCCCGCCGTGCGGGCCACCACTTGCACCGTCCGGATATCCTCGCGGGCGGTAGTGACAGGAACGCCGCTCAGCAGGAACTGAAGTTGAATCGCCACGGCATTGGAGGTGAGCCCGACGGCCTGCAATCGATCCTGCTGAAGGGTGAAATGCAGTGTCGGTGTCCGGGTGCCCCAGTCCGAGTTGACCGTGCGCATCATCGGACTGGTCTCCATGACCTGCTGCACCTGGTTCGCGATGCTTCGCACCTTGTCGGGGTCTGGGCCCATGACCCGGTAGGCGACGGGAAATGGGGAGTAGGGCCCGAACACCAACTGTGTCACGCGCACACGGGCTTCGGAGGCGAGTCCTCCTGCGATGGCTCCGCGCAGCCGTAGTTTCAACGCATCGCGCTCATCCTGACTGTCTGTGCGAATCACAATCTTGGCGAATGAGGGATCGGGCATCTCGGGGCCCATTGCCAGATAGAACCGGGGCGCGCCCTGCCCGATGTAGGCAGTGACGATCCTGGCCTCCTTTTGCTGAGCCAGCCAGTCTTCCACCTTGGCGGCGGCGGCGCTGGTCTGTGTGATGGAGGTGCCGTAGGGCATCTGTACCTCGACCAGCACCTCCGGGCGATCTGAAATCGGGAAGAACTGCTTCTTGACCACCCCCATACCAAGCAAGGCCAAGATGAACAGACCAATCACCGAGCTAGCGACCAGCCACCTGCGTTCGATCACGCGTCCCAACAGCTGCCGGAAGCGGTTGTAGCGCGGCGTGTCGTAAAGAGCGACCTCGAGCGCCGCGTGGCCCTTATGGCTCTTCTTAATTTCCGGCAGCAGCTTGACACCCAGGTAGGGGGTGAAGACCACGGCCACGACCCACGACACGATGAGTGCGATGCCGACGATCCAGAACATGTTGCTGGTGTACTCGCCCGCGGTGGACCGGGCGAAGCCGTTGGGCATGAAGCCAACTGCTGTGACCAGCGTGCCTGATAGCATGGGCGCGGCAGTCAGGCTCCATGCATACGCGGAGGCAGCGACGCGACTGTAGCCCTCTTCCATCTTCACGACCATCATTTCGACGGCAATGATGGCGTCGTCCACGAGAAGGCCCAGCGCCAGGATCAGGGAACCCAAGGTAATGCGGTCGAAATTCTTGCCGGTGGCGGCCATCACCATGAAGACGGCGGCAAGGGTCAGCGGCACGGCCGCCGCGACCACGACTCCCACTCGCCAGCCCATGCTCACAAAGCACACCACCAGGACCACCAGCAAGGCGGCGAAGAACTTGACCATGAACTCGTTGACCGAGGAGCTGATGTTGACGGCCTGATCCGTGACCTTGGTCAGACCCATGCCCAATGGGAGTTCGTTGTTGATCTTGCCAACCTCTTGATCCAGCGACTTGCCCAGGTCGAGCCCGTTCCACCCATCGCGCATGATGATGCCCAAGAGCAAGGCGGGTTCCCGGCCATTGCGGATGATGAATGAAGATGGATCTTCGTACCCCCGCCTGACGGTAGCGATATCCGAAAGCTTCAGGGTCCGTCCCTGCGCCACGATCGGCGAATCGCTGATTTTCTGCAGCTTGTCGAAGGCACCGTCCAGGCGGATGAACACCTGGGGGCCCTTGGTCTCGACGGAACCCGCTGGTGTCAGGGCGTTCTGGCCGTTGAGCGCGGCGAACACGTCCATCGGACTGATACCGAGCGTTGTCAGGCGCTCATGGGAGAATTCCACATAGATGCGCTCGGACTGTTCGCCGATGATGTTGACCTTCTTAACACCCGGGACGTGCAGCAGCCGCTGCCGAACCGTCTCCGCGTCGCGTACCAGGAGGCGCTGCGCTTCGCCCTTGGCCTTCAGCGCGAACAGGGCGAAGGTCACATCCGAATACTCATCGTTGATCATGGGGCCAATCACACCTTGCGGAAGATTGGCGATCTCGTCGCCCGCCTTTTTCCGGGCCTGGTAGAACTCCTCCTTCACGTCCGAAGGCGGGGTGCTGTCTAGCAAGGTAAGGGTCGTGAAGGCCAGACCTGGCCTTGTGTAAGTCTCGGTGCGGTCGTACCAGCGCAACTCCTGCATGCGCTTTTCAATTTTCTCGGCGACCTGGTCCTGCATCTCCTGGGCTGTGGCTCCAGGCCAGGCGGTGACGATGGTCATCACCTTGACGGTAAAGGCGGGGTCTTCCGCTCTACCCAACTTGAAGAAGGAAATGAGCCCAGCCAAGGAGATCAGGCAAATCAAGAACAAGGTAATGGAGCGCTCGCGTACGGCCAGCGCCGACAGGTTGAATCGGTCTTCGCTCACGGGTGCACTCCCTGGGCTGCGGAAGCGACGGCCTGTCCGGCGATCCGGACTCGTTCGCCCTCATGCAACAGATGGGCCCCCAGTGCGACGATCTGGTCGCCTTGCTTCACCGGTCCAACGATGAAAGCCGCATTGTCGTCTAGTGACTGGATGGCGACCGGCCGCCAGGAGACCTTGGTCGGCTCGCCAATGATGACCCATACACCTGGACCCTTGCCCCCGTCGAACACGGAGCCGATCGGCACCAGCAATCCACCTTGGGCAGAGGAACGGCCGTCCGCGATCTGGACGCTGACCGTGGTTCCCAACGGTGCATTTGCCAGGTCGCCCTCAAGCACATACCGCGCTTCGAAGGTGCGGGTCAGTCGATCGGCCGCCCCCGAGAGCTGCCGAAGTTTGGCCTGAACCGTAACGCTTTCTTTGCCGAAGAGCGTGGCACGCCCGGAGGATCCGACGGCGGGACGCAGGGTTTCCGGCAACTGAATGACGGCTTCGCGTTGCCCCGCATGCGCTAAGCGCACCACGATCTGTCCAGCGCCAACCACCTGGCCAGGCTCGGCCAGGGTTTCCATGACCACCCCATCGCCATCGGCCACCAACTCGGCATAGAGGCTGGCATTGCGGGCTGCATCAGCTTGGGCTTCGGCGGAACTGAGCTGCGCTTTCGCCATATCCGCCCCAGCCTTGATCTGGTCATAGGCCGACGAGGAGATGGCACCTGTTCCGCGCAGATCGCGGTACCGGGCTTCGTCTTCCGCGGTCTGCTGCGCCCGCGCCCGGGCGGCGGCAACCGCTTCCTGCTGCGCGCGAGCAGCGAGCTTCAAGTCGACGGGGTCGATGCGCATGAGGGGCTGGCCGCGCTTGACCGTCTGCCCCGTATCAACGAGCCGCTCCAGCACCTTGCCGGGGACGCGGAACCCCAGGTCGCTCTGCACCCGCGCGGCTACGGTTCCTGTAAAGACACGCGAGCCGGACGCCGCCCCTTGAACGGCCACGGCACGGACCAGCGGGGCCTGGGTGCGAGGATCGACTCCCCCTTCATGCCCGCAAGCGAGAAACACAAGGGGCAAGAGCCAGGTAACGACGGTTGAGGGTGAGAGGCGTGGTCTGAGCATGGAGGTCCCCTGAGGAAGTTGTCGGGACGTCCATGCTGTCACTAGTGACCAATTTGGTCAATGGTCACTTCAAACGATTTTCATCACGGCGACAAACTCCGGAGCACCAAGCCAGCGAGCCGAACTGGCGCTTCCTCGGCGAAGTCGAGGTTATGCTGCAAAAGCAATGGGTTAAGATACTGGCGCATGACCAGGTAGATGGCCATCGTGGTTTCATCCAGGGGCGTTTTGCGCTCAAAGTCCCCACTCTGCCGCCCTTCCTCTAGGACGTTCTGAAGCAATTTCTGGATCCGCCCCTCATAGGTGAGCACTGTTTGCCAGCGCTCGGTGGCGGCTGAAGCCGCAATTTCGTAGAGCTTTCGGTCTTGAAAGAACAGGCGGAGACTTGCCTCGACGATCGCCTTGAACATCCGGCGCAGCTTCTCGGGCGGCCGGTCCACCCCGTCAATGGCCGCTCCGACTTCTGCTTCAATCTCCTGCAGACAGGCCGCACAGATCATCTCTCCAATGACCTGCTTGGACGCGAAAAACTTGTAGATGTAAGCTTTAGAATATCCAACAGCCTTGGCGAGATCGGAGACGGTCGTTTTCTCGTACCCATACCGGCTGAAGTGCTCAGTGGCCGCTGCAACGATTTGATCCCGGACCTCGTGATCGGCTGGACCACGACCCGAAACGGGATAGGGGGGGGGCGTCTTCATGTCGTCAAGCTTACCCGCAGGCAAAAAAATGAACAACGAGTGACTAATCTGCGATATGGTCACTCGTGTCCGATTCTCCTTTCCCGAGAGAACCCCATGCCCACAAAACACATCCTTGCCCCCCTCATGATTGCCAGCCTTGCCGCGGCAACCGCAGCTGGTTCCGATGACATCGGACCGCGCGTCTCCATGCCAGACCGATTCCTGGGCCAGACGGCTGTGGATCAGCGGCGTACCACTGCCCAAGGAGATTTCCTTGCATGGTGGACAGGTTTCGGTGATCCAAAGCTGAGTCGATTCGTTCAGCTTGCCCTGGAGCAGAACCTGGATCTGGCGCAGGCATCCGCTCGAGTCACCCAAGCGCGCGCCGGACTTGGGGCGGCAAATGCCGCGTTGCTGCCTTTCGGAATGGTCGGTGGTCAAGCGGCCAGAGCCTACCAATCCGTTGAGACGCCTTTGGGCAGGGTCTTGAATTCGGTCCCGGGCTTCGACCGGTATGGCAAGGCCTACGAAGCGAATCTCAGCGCGAGCTGGGAACTCGACCTGTTCGGTGGTCTGCGTCACGGTCGGAAAGCGGCCCTCGCGGATTACCAGGCTTCGGAAGCCGGCGTCGTGGCCACACGACTGGCCGTGGCCGCCCAAACTGCTGATATCTACATCAGCATCCGTGGATTGCAAACACGACTTGGCGTGGCCCAGGGGCAGGTTCGCACGCAGCAGGAGCTGCTTACGCTCGTCAATCTTCTATATGACAAGGGGTTGGTCGCCGAACTTCAAGTGAGACAGGTCGAAGGGGCCCTTGCCCAGGTCCGAGCTTCGATACCGGTCCTTGAGGCGGGTCTGGACGTGGCCATGAACGCTCTGGATGTGATGCTGGGTTCGTCGCCCGGCACGCATCGGGCTGACCTGGCCGAGGCGGGAACCATCCCTGCCGCGCCCCAGATTGTGGCAGCGGGATCGCCGAGTGAATTGCTCAGGCGCAGGCCGGACCTCATTGCTGCTGAGCGCCTCCTTGCCGCATCGCACGCCCGTATCGGTGTGGCCGTCGCCGAGTACTACCCCAAATTTTCCTTGAGCGGGTTGATCGGCGGCGCAACTTCAGTGTCCAGCGGCAACCTGTTCGCGAGTGGCGCCAGGCAATCCGCGGGCATACTGGGCCTGCGCTGGCGATTGTTTGATTTCGGGCGCATCAATGCCCAGATCAACGCAGCAAAGGGCCGGGAGGCCGAGCTGCTGGCCGCCTACCGGCTGGCTGCCCTGCACGCCACGGAGGACGTAGAAAATGCCTTCTCGGCGCTGGTGAAGCGCGAGGAGCAGGCAGCCGTGCTCACCCAGGGCGTAGACTCGCTCAGCCGAGCGCGAGGAGCTGCGTTTGCAGCCTACCAAAAGGGCGTCGTCAGCCTGATCGAAGTCCTGCAAGCTGACGAAAACCTGCTGCGTGCCTCCGATGCACAAGCACAGGCGCAAACAGAATCAGCCCGCGCAGCCGTAGCCGCATACAAGGCACTGGGTGGCGGCTGGGATGCCCCTGGTGCGCCCAAGGTATTGCCATCGAATGCCTCGGTGGCAGCCAGGATGGCTCCCTAGATTTTGAAACACTCTGATTGCGTGGATTGACTGCATTCCGAACTCACCCACCCCAAGTTCAGAGTGATAAGAGGACGATCATGCCCGGAGGGGTCCAACCAAAGATGGTTGTTCCCACCACTGAGGAAGCTCCCGTATAGGTTTTGAGGTGCCAGACTGGCACCTCAAAATGAATGTCAGGTTTCGATCCAGGCAATCCGACAAACCAGCTCCGGTCAACCTGACTCGCTCGGTCTAAGTTTCGGAATGCTGCCTGCTGCCCATTCCCACCTAGAGTCGCTCGTTTGGGCATGGAATGGGCCGGTTCCATCGCCTCTTTGCGACAATACAGCTCGACCTCACTATCCACGACCGGTTTGGTCACCACGTACAACATCTTGATTCTGCTCTACCCAGTGAAGGCCCTCACGTCCAAGTCGGTGGTCATGCCTTAGGCTTCAGTTGCCAGGAATTTAGAGGACCTTTGTCAGGCAGGCCGTTGATTGTTTAGCCACACCCGGGAGGATCCCTGTTTTTCCCCAGGATCCAGATGTAGCCGTAATGGTTTGGGGTATGTTCGATCAGCACCCGAACCCATTGGGAGAATTCTAAGCCAGCAAAGGCATGGTAAGCTTCAAGCGATCAGCATTCAGTTCTTTTAGGATTTTCCCATCACATTTAATTTCGACCCCTGAAAGTGTAATTACCTCATTACTTCCGGATGGCGGATAAATCCGCAATTTGGTTGAATTTACCGCTGCCCCTGCTTTTTTTGCAACGCTAATCTTCATTTTTGACCTCCATTTTCCAAGGTGTTTTATCCTTTTTGCCCACAGGAATATAACCGAATTTTTCTTTTTCTGCTTCCACCAGCTTTGAAGCCACCACAATAGCTACCTCGTTTAAATTGTAAAGCAATCTGCCACGAGGTTGAGCCTTCCTGGGTTTCCAATCTATCACCAAACCTGTTTCCTTGTTTTTTCTTGAGGAATTTTCAAAAAACTCCCTATACCGATTTGGGCCAATCCCCTCAAAAGGCGTAAACAACACCTTTCCCTTAGTGGGAACCGTAGTTATCACTTTAGAATACAGTTGCCAAGTCATACTCTTGGGATATGGTTCTATGTATATCACCCTCTTGACTCCAGACGAGATAATATGCCGAGAACACATATGGCACGGAAAGGTCGTGCATATTAATGTTGCATTGTCGATAGATATTCCATTTTTTGCAGCCTCACTAATAGCCGCCATCTCGGCGTGAATGATCTTTCCAAATTCAATCAAATTATCAATACGCGTACCCTTAAATACTTTATCTTTTTTGGATTTTAATATAAGATCTTCTAAGGAATCTTTGATCAGGTCTTCAGTCAGCCAATTATGTTTTTTAAGTGATTCTATGACTTCACCAATTGAAGACTGCTTGAAGCGGTGATTAGTATCGTAACCTTCAACAAAATCTCTGATATCAATTGGATCTCCATCCCAGATAACTCCACCTTTGGAGCTTGGAGCCTCGTTGCAACCAGTCGTAAGAATGGAACCATCTTCCGCAAGAATTGCAGCGCCAACCTGCCTAGAAAGATCGGAAGACCTTAATGCAACGGCAGAGGCAACAAACATTCCCACTTCTTCTCGGGATGGCGTGATAAATGGATTAGCAAACCATAATTTAATAGATCGCTCTAATGCTAATTTAAATGCATTGTCCATATTAATAAACACATCAGCCATCGGGAAAACATCGCGGAGATTTTGGCCATTATCAACTCCGCCATATTCATCTCTATCGATTAGTTTTTCAGACATAGTTTTAAATTCTTTATCATTTTCAATATAATGTGCACCAGCAATTTTTTTCATTAAACTTGATACACGATTTTCGCGATCCGCAAAAAATGCTATTGGCAAAAAGTGCTGAGAGTATAGATTTTTCAGGAAAATTAATTCGGCTGGATGTTTAATAGAATCAATAATATAGATAATTCGCTTTGAATCTTCAGTTTCTATGCGCTGATTCTCTCCTATTTTTTTAACCCCTAAAATCGCAAGCGCAGCTGGATTGGCCACCTTTCGAAGGTGATCACCGGCGTCCATAAGCCACTTGATCCTTTTTTCATCTTGGGCATTTACAATGCTCTTTATTTTACTATAACGCGGAATATCGCTTAAAATATCTGTTAATTTAACTATTGAAATTTCAACATTTAGACTTCCAAGTATTTCACCTAACGCTTCAGTAATCACCTTTTTGTTGATTCCAATTGGAGTGATCAAGCCAATGATGGGCGTTGGGAACGTAGTGATATTTTTTACAACCATGCTGGAGCCAGCGGATTTCTTTGTCTTCGCCTTTGGAGGTTCTTGGGCTGACCTTGCTCCCCCCTTGGAAGGCTTCTTTGCCTTGGAGCTCGAACTAGGGCCAACGAGTCTCTTTGTCTTGGCCCTTGGAGGTCCTTGCGCTGGCCTCGCAGCCACCTTGGTGGGTTTCTTTGCCTTGGGACCAGAGGGAGCGCGGGGAGGCATGGCGAAATTGATAGCATGCAGGCGCACAGAATACAGTGAAATTATTTAAACACTTACAATAATAAATTTAGCCACAACCCCTCTCGACAGGGCATCTGAGCAACGGACCCACGCTTTGTCCACTCGACCATGTCTCGATTGGGAGTTGGCCACACTCTTCCTCCTCCTCGGACAGAAACCCACTCGCATACATCCAGGGGGTTAATCAGCCACCCTTCGAGACCGAGCGACCAGCTCAAGAAGATGGCAAAGATCAATTTGCAAAACAAGCTATAACAATCCTTACAAATTCAATATTCGTCTTTACAGTTCATTTTGCAGGATTTCAGTTCATTCCGCTCCCGACAATGGGCCTGAATATGCCCCACTCAGGGGAGGGGACTAAACCGGCTACGAAATATTTCGTTGACTGATCTACGACGACCCTCGTAACCTCCTCAGCACCCTCCCCCGGAGCCCCTCCCATGTCACTTCCCAACCGTCCCACCGACGCCGAGCTCGCCATCCTGCGGGTGCTCTGGGAACGCGGGGCCAGCACCGTCCGGCAGGTCTACGAGGTGCTCTCGGCGGAGCGGGAGCTGGGCTACACCACGGTGCTGAAGATGCTCCAGATCATGGACGAGAAGGGCCTGGTCCAGCGCGACATCACCGACCGGGTGCACGTGTTCTCCGCCAGCCAGAGCCAGGTCCAGACCCAGCGCCGCCTGCTGGACGACCTGCTGGACAAGGCCTTTGGAGGCTCGTCGACCAGCCTCGTCATGCAGGCCCTCGCCACGCGCAAGGCCAGCCGCGAAGAGCTGGCCGAGATCCGCAAAATGCTCGATCAAGCCGAAGGGAGGAAGGGATGACCACGCTCCTGTCGCCCGTGCTGCCCCCGCTGGCCCAGACCCTGGGCTGGACCCTGATCCACTTCCTTTGGCAGGGCGCCGCCCTGGGCTTGGCGGCCTGGATCGCCCTTCTCCTGCTGCGGGGCGCGAGCGCCCGGGCCCGCCACGGCGTGGCCTGCGCCGGCCTGCTGCTCATGGTGGCCGCCCCCGTGGCGACCTTCCTCCTGTTGCAGGGGCATGCGTCTTCCGCGAACCTGGGCCTGACCCTCGGCGTGGACACGGTGGTCGCCGCTCCCGGCCCGGTGTCGCTGGCCCAGCGGGCGAAGGCCCTGCTGGATCCTTCCATGCCCTGGCTGCTGGCCGGGTGGGCCGCGGGCGTGCTGCTGCTCTCCTTCCGCTTCCTGGGCAGCTGGGTCCGCGTCCAGCGCCTGCGGCGCCGCAGCGCGGTGCCCGTACCCGCGGAGTGGCACCTGGTGCTGTCGCGGCTCTGCCGTGAGCTGAAGCTCTCGCGCACCGTGCGCCTGCTGCAGTCCGCGGCGGTGGAAGTGCCCACGGCCCTCGGCTGGCTGCGCCCGGTGATCCTGCTGCCGGCCTGCGCCCTCACCGGCCTGGCCCCCCTGCAGCTGGAGGCGATCCTGGCCCACGAGCTGGCCCACATCCGGCGGGGTGATTTCCTGGTGAACCTGATCCAGTCCCTGGTGGAAGTGCTGCTGTTCTACCACCCCGCCGTCTGGTGGCTGTCAGCCCGCATCCGCACCGAGCGCGAGCTCTGCTGCGATGACGTGGCCGCGACGCTCTGCGGCGATCCGCTCATCCTGGCCCGCGCCCTCACCGACCTCGAGGCGCTGCGCGAGCCCCGCGTCCCCGCCCCCAACCATCTGGCCATGGCCGCCAACGGAGGTTCCCTCATGCACCGCGTCCGCCACCTGCTGCATCCCGCCCTGCCCGTCACCAGCGGCGCTCGGGTCACCGCCCTCGCCCTCCTCGCGGCCTCCCTGCTCGGCGCCGCAGGCGTGGCCCTCCAGGAAAAGGGATCCGCCAAGTCCGACAAGACCACGCGCATCATCGACCACGATGAGCAGCGCAAGCTCGACGTACGGATGAAGGGCGACGTGAAGCTCAATGCGGAGGCCCCCGAGCCCGTCGTGGTCGCCGGTGACGGCAGCTTCCGCGTCGAGGAGAAGAAGGCCGGAAAGACCCGGGCCTACGCCGCCACCAAGGACAAGGCCACCTACACCGTGGATGGCAAGGAGCAGCCCCTCGACAAGGAGGGCAAGGAGTGGGTGCGCAGCGTCGCGAAGGTCGCGGCCAGGGCGCAGGCAGGCAAGGCCCTGGCGGAGCGCCACTCAGCCTTGGCGGAACGCCACGCCGCCGTCGCCGAGGCTCAGGCCCGGGTCTTTGAAATCCATGCCCACCGCATGGAGGAGCAAGCCCGGGAGCTGGAAGCCCAGGCCCTCGAACTGGAAACCCACGCCGAAGGCATGACCCCCGAGGAGCGGGCCCGCGTCAAGGAGGACCTGAACCGCGCCAAGGCCGACCTGGAGAAAGCCCGGGCCGAAGGCCGCAAGATGCGCGTCGAGGTCATCCGGAAAAAGGGCGAGGGTCCCGTCATCATCCGCAACGTCGGTGAGGGCAAGGATGGTGAGAAGCACATCGAGATCCTCACCGAGACCGTCGCCCCCGGCGTCGTCACCATCCACAAGAAGGTGAACGGCAAGGACGTCATTGAGAAGCGCATCCAGGTCGGCCGGAAGGGGGGCAAGGATGCCGCGGGCCAGACCTGGACCTTCTCCGGGTCCGACGACGAGGACGTGATTCTCGAAGACTTCAACCCCGACATCCACATCCCCGACGTCCACATCCCGCCCATCCACATCCCCGAGATCCGCCTCCGCCGCCAACTCGGAAAGGCGCACGAGGGCGACCGCCAGGCGGAGATCCGCGCTCTGCAGGAGGCCCTGAAGTCCATCCAGTCCCGCCTCGACCAGCTCCAGAAGACCGCGCCGCTGCCCCCGATGGCGCCCCTCGCGCCGGCCGTGCCACCGCCTCCGCCGCCCCCCGCGCCGGAACCGCCCCCGGCCCCGCCGGCACCTCCCGCACCTCCCGCACCCCCCGCGCATCCCTGAGTCCGTCGATCCTCCCCATGAAAAGGGCCCGCGCTGCGGGCCCTTTTCACAGGCGGTGGAGGAAGGCCTCGACCCGCTCCCAGTCCCGCGTCACGGGAAAGGGCGGCAGGGCGGCCCGCACCTGGGCCGCGTAGCGTTTCCCCAGGCGATCCTCGCTGGGCAGCATGAGCCGCGGATCCAGCACGGCCACCACGCCGCGGTCGTCACGGGTGCGGATGAGGCGGCCGATGCCCTGCTTCAGCTTCAGCGTCATCTGCGGCACCTGGATGCCGATGAACCCGAGGCCGTCCCGCTGGGCGTCCGCCTCGCGGATGCGCGCCTGGAGCACCGGATCATCCGGCGGCGCGAAGGGCAGCGCCGAGACCACCACGAGGCTCAGCGCCTCGCCCGGCAGGTCCACGCCCTGCCAGAAGCTGGCGAGGCCCAGGAGGGCCGCGGAGGGCGTCGCGCGGAAGCGCTCCAGCAGCTGCGTGCGCGAAAGGCCCTCGCCCTGCACGAAGAAGGTGATCTCGGGCAGCGCCGCCTCCAGCCGCGGGCGGAAGGCCGCCAGCATCTTGCGGCTGGTGAAGAGCAGCAGCGCCCGGCCGCGGCTGGCGCGCACCATGCGCTCCATGGCGGAGAGCGACGCCTCGATCCAGGCGGGATCGCCCACCCCGCCGCCCGCGCCGGGGCGGCGCTCGGGCAGGTCGGGGGGCACGAAGAGCAGCCCCTGGGCCTCGAAATCAAAGGGGCTCTCCACGTGCTCCGCCACTTCCACCTCGGGCTTCGTGAGGCCGAGGCGCAGGCCCAGCCCGTTGAAGCCCCGGCCGTCGCGCAGGGTGGCGCTGGTGAGGACCACGCTCTCGAAGCCGCGGCGCACGTGCTGGTGGAAGAAGGGCCGCACGTCCACCGGGTTCGACTTGAAGTGGACGAGGTGGGCGCCCTCGCGGCTCACCGTGGACACCCAGCCGTCAGGCTGGGCAAAGATCTGCTCCATGCGCGAGAAGGCCGTGCCCACCCGCTCGGCGAGGCGCATCCACAGCGGGTTCTCCGGATCCGCCGCCGCCAGGCGCCGGGCCTCCTGCCACAGGGGATGCCCCGCTTCCACCCAGGCGCCCACGGCATCGGCCAGGGCCTTCATCTCGGGGCCGGGGCTCAGCAGCGGCAGCACGCCGCCTTCCAGGGGCACCCAGCCGAGGAGGTCCGTCCAGGCCCGCTCCCAGGCCTCCAGCAGGCCCGCCACGGCCGCGCCCTGCGCCTTGGCCCCGTCCCGCAGATCGGTGAAGAGCAGGTTCATGGCGCGGCTCGACCAGGCCTCGGCGCAGCTCTCCGTGAGCTGCTCCTCCAGGTCGTGGGCCTCGTCCAGGATGAGCACCGGCGCGTCCGGCAGCACCTGGCCGAAGGCCGATTCCCGCAGCACGCGGTCCGCCAGCAGCAGGGCGTGGTTGACGATGATGAGGTCGGCCTCGGCCACCTCGGCCCGCAGCTTCGTGAGGTAGCAATCCTCGTAGCGGGGGCACTGACGGCCCGTGCAGCGCTCGGCCCGGGCGTTGACCTTTTCCCACAGCGGCGACTCGCCTTCGCCGAAGCGGCCCAGGCCCTCGCGATCGCCGTCCTGGGTCTCCAGCGTCCACCGCTGCAGGGCCAGCCACAGCTGCTGGTCCGCGCGGCTGAACTCCAGGTGCGCATCCGAAGACACCGCCTCCCAGGCCGTGCGGCACAGGTAGTTGGCCCGGCCCTTCGCCAGCACGGCCTTCACCGGGCGGCCCAGGATGCCCGCGGCCCGGGGCACGTCTTCCTCCAGCAGCTGCCGCTGGAGCTGCTTCGTGCGCGTGGCCACCAGGATGGGGTGGCGACCCGCGGCCAGGGCCGGCACCAGGTAGCCGAGGCTCTTGCCGGTGCCCGTGCCCGCCTCCACGGCCTGGATCACGGCCTCGGGGCGGGAATCGGGCTCCGCGCCCCCGTTCCGCCAGGCCTGGAAGCGGGCGGTGCCCTCCACCACGGTGTTGTGCACGAGCTCCGCCATGCGCCGCTGGCCGGGCCGGTCCTCCGCCCCCGGGAAGCAGGCGAAGATCCGACCCTCCGGGGGGGCGAAGTAGCGGTCCATGGGGTGCGCCATCCGACCAGTGTGATCGAGAGGCGGAAAAAGGGCGAATCACTTGTGGCGGGATCCGGCCCTCACTTGTGGTAGTCCTTGCCCTTCAGGATGGTGAACGCCCGGTACAGCTGCTCCAGGAACATCGCCCGGCTCAGCTCGTGGGGGAAGGTCATGGGCGAGAGGCTCACCTGGTCGCGGATGGCGGCCTTCAAACTGGGGTCGAAGCCGTGGCTGCTGCCCAGGGCGAAGGCCAGGCTCTCGCCCCGGTCCATGCGCTCGCCCAGCCAGCGGGCGAAGCCTTCGCTGTCGCGGAGTTTTCCTTCCGGCGTCAAGAGCACCGGGCACTTCACAGCCAAGAGGCGAGGGCGCAGACGCTCGGCCTCGTCCTTCAGCTGCCGAGCCGGGTCCCCCTTTCCTTCCGCCAGTTCGACCACGTCCATCCGCGCGTACGGTCGCAGCATGGCCAGGTAGTGCCGTTCCAGCTCCCGGCAGGGTTCCAGGCGCAGGCGGCCGAAGGCGAGCAGGGCGATGGGATACATGATCCTATTGTGATGAATTTCCCTTGGCAGCGCAGCGGGAAGGCTCCACCATCCTTACATCCTGACCATTCTGGAGGTTTCCCATGCGCCGATCCCTGATGTTGCCCCTTGCCAGCCTGCTCCTCGTGCCCGCCTTCGTCGGCTGCGGCGGCGACGAAATCCCCACCACGGCGCCCGCCGCTGCGAAGGAACCCGCCGACATCCTCTACCACCTGCAGTACGTGGCGGTACGCAAGGACTACAAGCAGATCGCCCTCATCGCCCCCATCACGCCCGACGTGGTGTTCCCCTCTGCGCGCCAGATGCACATGGACGCCAAGGCCCTGGGCCTCACCCTGACGCCGGAAGAGCTGAAGGGCCTCGGCATCGAGCACCTGGCCGCCAAGCTGGATGAACTGCCGGGCGGTCCCGACGCGGTCAACTTCCCCGACTACACCGTGAAGGACGCCCGCCTGGCCTACAACGCCGGCATCTACCGCCTGACCAAGGGCCTCACCGCCAAATCCTGGGGCAAGATGCGCCACATGGGCATCGTGGACAACTCCGCCGCCCGCCAGTTCGGCTCGCAGACCATCGTGAAGGACATGTCCATCGGCTTCGACGGCACGAAGATCCTCTCCGTGAGCTGCCTCAAGAAGTCCGACGGCACCTACGGCGTCTCCTTCATGCGCTACCTGGTCTCCCTCAAAGGCCTGAAGCAGGACTAGCCGCTTCAGAGGTTTCGCGAAGGCCGCGCGACGTTCGCGCGGCCTTTTTCTGTACTGCGGTTCATTCGCGATTGCGGGTGGCTTTTCCGCCTGCCGCCTGGGAAAATCAATGGTTGGGCCGGGGGGCGTCCCGAAACACCGGCCGCGGAGGATCCATGTCCAAGAAGAACATCGTCCATGTTGTCGGCACAGGCACCATCGGCGAACCCCTGGTGGGCCTGCTCACCGAATTCCAGAAGGAACTCGGCATCGACGAGGTCACCTTCCACAAGAACAGCGTCAGCGAGCGGCCCAAGGTGAAGGCGCTCATGAAGCGCGGCGCCAAGCTGGCGGTGGACGCTGACAAGCTCGAGGGCTTCCGCGCCTGGGGCATCGAGCCCGCCATGCTGCACGAGCAGGCCATGGACGAGGCCAGCGTCGTCATCGACTGCAGCCCCAAGGGCCTGGACATGAAGGAGACCCTCTACAAGAAGTACGAGCACAACACCAAGGGCTTCATCGCCCAGGGCTCTGAGTTCGGCTTCGGCACGATGTACGCCCGTGGCATCAATGACGAGGTGCTCCGCGCCAGCGGCCAGTACGTGCAGGTCGTCAGCTGCAACACCCACAACCTCTCCTGCATCATCGACACCCTGGCCCTGGGCGAGGGCGACGACAACCTCATCGAAGGCACCTTCGTCTGCATGCGCCGCGCCAACGACATCAGCCAGGTGAAGGACTTCTCCCCCGCGCCCCAGGTGGGCTCCCACAAGGACGGCAAGTTCGGCACCCACCATGCCCGCGACGCCTACCACCTGTTCCAGACCAAGGGCCTCGAGCTGAACCTGTTCAGCAGCGCGGTGAAGCTGCCCACCCAGTACATGCACAGCCTCTGGTTCGACCTGCGCCTGAAGCGCCCCACCACCCTCGAGGCCCTCAAGACGCGCATCAAGGGCAATGACCGCATCGCCGTCACCGAGAAGAAGGACGCCAACACCGTGTTCTCCTTCGGCCGCGACCAGGGCCACTTCGGCCGCATCCTCAACCAGACCGTGATTCCCCTCAGCACCATGACCATGCCCAACCCGAACCGCGTGGTGGGCTTCTGCTTCACGCCCCAGGATGGCAACAGCCTGCTCTCCAGCGTGGCCGCCGCCCTGCGCTTCACCCACCCCGAGGATTTCGAGCAGCGCATCCAGGTGCTGAAGCCCTACTTCTTCGACGAGGTGTAGCACCCCCTCAGCCGTCGATGGAAACGGGCCCGCGGCGCGGGCCCGTTTCCATCTCGCGGCGATCCGTCCCTAGAATGCTCTCCTAGCCCGGGAAGCCCATGCAGATCACGGCCCACTACACCCTCACCCCCGCGGAGGCCCTGCGCGGCACGCGGGCCTTCAAGCGCCGCTGGTACGCCATGTCGCTGGGCTCGGGCGCGCTGCTGACGGTCATGGGGCTCGGCCAGGTGGCCCTCTCCCCGGACCAGCGCGGCATCGGCCTCGTGATGCTGTTCAACGGCCTGCTCTTCCTCGTGCTGCCTGAACTCGTGCTCCGCTGGGCCCGGCTGCGCCGCGGCGCCCAGGCCTACACGCCCATGGCGGTGACCTTCGACGACGAGGGCCTGACCCTGCGCACCGACGCAACGGAAGGCGGACTCGCCTGGAGCGCCTTCGAGCTCATCCAGCGCCGGAGCGGGTTCTGGATCTTCCGTGTCGGGCCCTCCCAGGCCGTGATCGTCCCGGAGCGGGCCCTGGCCGGCACCGCCGAGGCAGAGCTCTCGGCCTTCCTGCAGGGCCGGAACCTGCTGAAGGCATGATCCTCCCGGCGCCTGTGGACGACGCCGCCCGGGCCCTGCTGGGCCAGCTCCTGGTGCGCGACGGCGTCACCCTGCGCATCACGGAGGTGGAAGCCTACGGCGGGCCCGAGGACAGCGCCAGCCACGCCCGCCACGGCCGCACCCACCGCAACGCGCCCATGTGGGGGCCGGCGGGCCGGGCCTACCTCTACTTCTGCTACGGCATGCACTGGATGCTCAACGTGGTCACAGGCCCCGAGGGCGAGGCCGCCGCCGTGCTGATCCGCGCCGCGGAGGTGGTGGCCGGGCTCGACGTGGTGCTGGCTCGCCGGAAGGCGACCCGGGCCACACCCCTGCTCTGCGCGGGCCCCGCGAAGGTGGCCCAGGCCTTGGGCCTCGACGGCGCCTTCAGCGGGCATGACCTGGCCATGCCCGGCGGCCTGGAACTGCGGCCTGGGGCGCCGGTGGCCCATGTCCTCCACGGGCCCCGCCTCGGCATCGGCTACGCCACGCCGAAAGACCAGGCCCGGCCCCGCCGCTTCGCCGACGGCGACAGCCGCGCGGTCCTCCAGAAGAAGCACCTGGCGCCTGTCTGAGTGCGATGATGCTTCCCTGCGAGGAGGCGTCCATGCCCTATGTGAACATCCGCATCACCCGGGAAGGCGCCACCGCCGACCAGAAGGCCGCCCTCATCCGGGGCGCCACCCAGCTGCTGGTGGACGTCCTCGGCAAGAATCCCCAGACCACCGTGGTGGTCATCGACGAGGTCGACACCGACAACTGGGGCATCGGCGGCGAGACCGTGACCAGCCGGCGCAAGCAGGGGCGATAACTCCCGCCGCTTGTGCAACCCGGACGGCCCCCCCATACTCAATGTCCGCTCCGACTGCACCCTCGCGGGGGGAATGCGGAACGGCATCGCACAGCGGGGGTGACCGGTTTCGACAGGTCGTGATCCGGGTGTTCGGTGCAGGCGGGGGTTGGACGGCTGGCCCCCTCATCAAGCCGCCCACATCAAACTGCCAACGATAACTTCGAACTGGCTCTCGCTGCCTAGGGCAACCTAGGCTCCGAGCGAGTCCTCGGGATCTCTGGGTACCGAGCTCGTTAAACCTCCGAAAGGGTGGCTTCGGCCTGCCGGACGGAGGCACCAGATAGGCTGCCGCGACGCTCCCTGACGGCGGCCGAGATCAGGGAGCGCACGTCCTGAGCGGCTCGTCCGTTCCCCGCCAGGAGGTTTCAAGAGCGGACCAAGCCTGTGGATGAACCGCCAGTCGGCATGTCTTGGACGTGGGTTCGACTCCCACCACCTCCACCAACAAGGGGACCCTTCGTGGGTCCCCTGTTGTGTGGTGGGAAGCATAAGATGGCCGTTTGGTCACCTTATGCTTCCTACCCAGGAGCGGTCAATTTATGCTTCCTACCCCCAGGCTAACTGACGGCCGTAGAGCCGTTGCCGAGGAATAAGGCTTCAACGGAGAGAGCTAACAGGCCCCGCCTGTACCGAGACGCTGAGTGGAGCCGAGAAAGCGAAAAGATGAGAGAGCAGAAAACAATGCAGGCGGGGTCCGAGTTGAGCGGAAGGTTAGGCTGAGGGCTGGACTTGATTCGAGACATGCACCGACTCGTTTAAAGATTAGCCTGATAGGAATCGAGCTGCTCATTCATAGCCGGATCATCTTTCTGGAAGCGAAGTTCAAAGATGCAAAGCGCTAAATAGGCGTCTGCAACTGAAGCGGTAATTTTTCTTATTTCCACGATATCTAACTTCGTGAACTCTCTCCGGAGACCAACCTTCTCTTTGGCTGTGGTTTTAATACGCAGAACCACCTGAGATCCTGACTCATCATGCTTTGCCCATAAGGAGTGGGCTACCTGATTGCGTTGGACCTCCGCATCGTAAAGAAGCTTCTTAATACGTTCAAAGTCAATTGTGCACTCATGTTCCTTGCCGAGGCAGAGGATGAGCAATGAGTTCAAGGTACTGATGAGCTGCCTAAAGGAAAGTTCGGCAGTAACGACCTGTCCTAATTCGTGTCGGGTTTTCAGGCTGATTATTGTGCCGATGATACTGGCAAGCGATTCCTCAACCAGGCTATGTATCACTACAATCTTGCCTATTTCGGCCAAGATCTCGTCGCTGATGTTGAGCTTTACCATGGGAGCCTAACGAAAGAAGCCAACTGAACCCGCCTGCACCGAGGCGCTGAGCGAAGTCGAGAAAGCGAGAAGCTGAGAGAGAACGGAAGGCAAGGCAGGCGGGGTCCGGGTTGAGCGGCGGGTTAGGCAAAGATTCTGCGACCGATGCTGATGGCTAGTGATACAACTGCTAAACCATTGAGCACATTGAATACTGGTTGCCCCCAGCGGCGGGATTCGAATAAATCGAAGCCCTTGATCGAAAATGCAAGGGCCATGGCCAGATAAGCAGCCGAGGAGAAGTAATTGGGCGTTCCGGTAAGCGAATCGATGCAAAAGAAAATCAGCACGAAAGCCCAGATCTTGTAGGAATGGTTATTGGATTCCGATTTGGCATTGGTCATAGGGTTCTCACATAGGGCCTAACGAAAGAAGTTAGCCGGCCCTGCCGGCGACAGAATGTTGAGCGAAGACGAGAAATCCGGGCCGTGAAATTTGGAACCCGATCGTGCCGGTAGGGTCCAAGTTGAACGAGGGTTAGGCCTGTCGCCGTTGAAGGTACAAGTGTGCTTTTGCATTGGACACAAATGGCTCTCCGTAAGGTCCAATGTTGACGATATCGCTGGGATTCTTCTGGGGAATAATGGACCAAGTATTTGTAAATGATTCGGCCTTAAAATATGAATACACTTGATGTATGCCTGGGTTAAACATCAACATTTGAAACGACTCTGTACCAACCAGCAAACTGGCGATTAATTGTCTTTCCATTAAACCATATGTGTCGTTTGCATTTGGGTCAAGAATGGGCTGGGTGTTATAGCATGCATGATGGTCCTCACCAATTTTGATTGGAATTAAAGTCAAGCTGCCTTTGTCAAGGCAAGCGATGTGGTTTATCCAAGGTAATCCAGGGTTTCCGATATTTCGTCGCATCCATTCTAATCTGTTATCAAGAGAGTATTCGGCGTTTGAGTAATAATTATATAGGGTGTTGTGAATTGAGTCTGGGAATCTGATTGCATCATCCGTTTCATAAGCAAATATGGCTTTATATATGGAGGTCTCAGCACGTGCGTGATCCGCGAATTGAGAAAGAGAGTCTATGTTCTCAATGGCTTCTTTGAGAGAGGCGTGGGTAAGAGTTGATTTGACCTCTATAGCACAGCGACAGGCCTCTGGCGGAATAACAACAAACTCTCCATCACGAAATATCGGCGATTTGGAGTTGCTATCCCAAATAAGAATATCAATCTGACGGCTTAGCTTCTTGGTGCCGCCTTTCATGGACATTACAAATCCGGTGCCAACTTCATATTTTTTGGGGATTTTACCTAGGATCATGTCTTTCAAAATAGACTCTTTGTATGTCCCAACGGAAAGCCAATGTCTACTTCCAATTATTTTATCTAGACGAGAGACTTTGCTTTGTAATTCATTGGAATAAGATGAAAATAGATCAACCAACATGTCTTTGATGATCTGGATATTTTCTGTGTCAGTCATGGGTTTTCTCCAAAAGATTTGAGTGGGGCCTTGGTGGCCTAACGAAGAAAGTTAACCGGACCGGCCGAAGCCGAGACGATGATGCCGGACATGGCCGCTAG
>Ga0316605_10000408_pt1 | contig 31011 bp, 31 predicted proteins | sample OWC_soil_day20_n_FD_207666 | JGI IMG/M metagenome (GOLD analysis project Ga0316605, IMG submission 207666) | Wetland soil microbial communities from Old Woman Creek delta, Ohio, United States - OWC_soil_day20_noCT | ecosystem: Environmental > Terrestrial > Soil > Wetlands | place: USA: Ohio...
ATTTGCTCGACGTTTACAGCAGGCAGGTTATGCCACTGATCCGATGTACGCCGACAAGCTCGCCCGTATCATCAATGGCCCAACGCTGCGTCAGGCGCTGATCGGGTAATTTCCGGGATCCCTACAATTTTCGGGGGCCGCGCCGATAACAAGGCACAAGGAGTAGGCAATGGCGGGAATATTCGGTATCGGTGTCAGCGGCATTCAGGCAGCCCAGTTGGGCATGCTGGTGACTCAGCACAATATTACCAATTCAAATACTCCTGGTTATAACCGCCAGTCTGTTATCCAGGCGACGGCCATTCCGGTCGGCACATCGCTGGGGTTTACCGGCAACGGTACGCAGGTTACGACGATTGCCCGGCAATACAACAGTTTTTTGTCCGATCAGGTCAGGCAGTCCGAGACCGAACTCAGTTCTCTGGACAGCTATTTCAGTCAGATTCAGGTGATCGACGATCTGCTGGCCGACGCGAACGCCGGTGTGTCGCCGGCGCTACAGGAATTTTTCAAGGGGGTTCAGCAGGTTGCCGCAGCACCTGCCTCCCTCCCGGCTCGCCAAGCGATGGTGTCGGCAGCGCAGTCGTTGGTGTCGCGCCTGCAAGGCGCCGATCAGCGGGTATCCGAACTCTATGGTCAGGTGAACCAGCAGGTTGCGGATACGGTATCGCTGATCAACACCTATGGGCAGCAGATTGCCAATCTGAACGAACGGATTACCGTTGCACAATCGGCGGTCAATCAACCGGCCAACGATTTGCTGGATCAACGCGACCAGCTTATTTCCGATTTGAACAAGTTGGTCAAAGTGCAGACGGTGCCGATCGGCAATGGCGGCATCGAGGTATTCATCGGCAAGGGGCAGTTGCTGGTCATGGGAAACCGGGCCAGCGAAATGTCAGCGGTGCGATCTTCCGAGGATCCCTCCAGAATCACCGTGGCGCTCGATACCGGCAGTGGGCTGTTGGAATTGCCGGAAGGTATCATTAGCGGCGGTGAATTGGGTGGTCTGCTCGACTTCCGTAGGGAAACGCTGGACAAGGCGGTTAACTCGCTCGGTAAGGTTGCAGCCTCCCTGGCCTTGACCTTCAATGCCCAGCATGGCGTCGGGATGGATATGCTTGGCAACAACGATCCGGATCCTGGATTCGTTGCCGATTTCTTCACTATTTCCTCGCCCAAGGTCATTCCTTCCAATCCGTCCGGGACAATCATTACGGCCAGTTTTACGGCGCCGATACAATCCGATCTGACCACCACCGGCAATTTTTTCACCGACCTGACCAACAGCGATTATCGACTCGAATACGATGCCGGCAATTTCACCCTGACCCGCCTCTCCGATAGCGTGACGTGGACCGGGGCGGACATCGCCACGATCAACGCACAAATTAACGACCGCAGCGACCCGCGTGGTGCTCAAGGCTTTACGCTGGATGACGGTGGGGCGGGGGTGTATGCGGATGGAGATTCCTACCTGATTCAGCCGACTCGGGAAATCGCCAAGAATATTTCGATCGATGCGCGGATTGCCGGCGACGTCAGACTGATTGCCGCAGGCAGTCCGATCCGGGCGAGCGTGGGATTGACCAACCAGGGATCGATGTCGGTCGCCGTTAATCGGATGGTCGATGCCAATCCCGCCTTGAGTTATCCGATCCAGATCACCGTCGCCGGGGCCGATTTTGCCTTCGATCCGGCTTATAACGGCCAATTCGTCACGGTGACCGATACCAATGGCTCATCGGTCTACGAAATTGGAGTCGATCCGGTGCCGCGCACTGCCGGGGCGACTTACGAACTGGATGGCGTGTTGTTCTCGGTCAAAGGAAATCCGCAGGATGGGGATACTTTCACGCTCGACTGGAATGATGGGCAAAACGGGTCGATCGGTGTTTCCGACAGCAGCAACATTTTGCTGCTCGGCAAATTGCAAACCCAGAATACGATGGATGGTGGGACGGTCAGTTATCAAGGAGCCTATGCCCAACTGGTTTCCAATATCGGCAACAAGGCACGCGAAGTCGAGGTTACCAAGGATGCGCAACAGTCGTTAGTGAATCAGGCGGCAGCGGCAAGGAATGCGGAGTCCGGGGTCAACCTGGATGAGGAAGCGGCCAATCTGCTCAAGTATCAACAGTTGTACCAAGCGGCGGCACGTTCGATCAGCGTTGGTCAGAAACTGTTCGACGAATTGCTGTCAATCGCCGCCAGCTAGCAGGAGACGGAATCATGAGGATCAGTACCAGCCAGATGTATTACTCGGGGACCAGCAATATTCTCAACGGTCAGGCCGACATGTACAAGACGCAGAACCAGCTGTCTACCGGGCGCAAGATTCTGTCGCCGCGCGACAACCCGGTCGATTCCACCCTGGCCTTGATGACAACACAAGCCAAGGAGGTGAACGGCACCTTCCTGAAAAACCAGGGAACGGCGTCCGATCATCTGGCCTATGTCGACTCCCAGTTGGGGGCAGTCACCGACTTGTTGCAGGACGTCATCTCGCGCAGCGTCCAGGGCGGGAACAGCTCTTACAGCGACCAGCAGAAACAGGCCATTGCCGAGGAGTTGAAACGGCGTTTCGAAGGCCTGGTTGATATTGCAAATACCAAGGATGGTGCGGGCGAATATATCTTTTCCGGTAACCGGACCAATGTCCAGCCATTCTCGGTAACCGGCAGCGGCGGTAACTACGATCTGGCCGGCACCACTTCCGTCTCCTACGGCGGAGATGATGGGCGCCGGCTGTTGCATGTCGAGGCCTCGCAAACGGTGGCGACCAGCGAGTCTGGCCAAGAGGTGTTCATGCGAGTCATGGATTCGGACGGTAACCTAAGCGGGCGCAGTGTTTTCGACTCCCTGCAAAACATGATTGACGCGCTTGATTCGGCGAGCGGCGTGGTGCCGGCACCAAGTTACGATCAGGCTCTGGATGATCTGCATACGGCGTTGGATCACGTTTCCCGGATTCGCGCCTCGGTCGGTTCGCGCATGAATCAGATGGATGCCTTGACCAGCGCCGGAGCGGATGTCGCGGTTCAATACGATACCCGTCTGGCCAATCTGGAAGGACTGGACTACGCCGAAGCCATTTCGCGCCTGAGTCAGCAGAAAATGCAGCTGGAAGCCTCGCAACTGTCCTTTACCAAGGTTACCCAATTGAGTCTTTTCAGTCTGCTATGAAACGTGCCGCGTTGCTTGTCTTACCCGTGGCCGTGGTGCTTGGCGCCTGCACGACGACCGGAAGTTCAGTTGCCAACAAGGCAATTCAATTGAGTGGCTCGTCAGCCTTGTCGGTGTCGCCGATGATGTCCGCTCTGGCGGTGATCGGGGCAATCCAGTTGATTTATGATCCCCTGGCGCCCAACTGGGAAATCGAGGAGTCCCGGCTTGGTGAGGACACCTATCGTTTCGCGTTGACGATGAAGCGCTACCACACAGGCGGAGCAGGGGAGTCCATCCAGATTCTCAAACGGCGAGCCAGTCAGTTGCAGCACGAACAGGGGTTTGCTGCCTACCAGATTCTCGAATACAGCGAGGGGATTGATTCCCGAACGGTCGGGGCGCGTCGGGTGGCGGAGGGAACGATTCGCCTGATTCAACCTCAGCAGGCCGATTCATTTCTGGAGAGCCGCTTCAATTAGCGGCCGGGGACGGCAAAGCCGAGCATGGCACTGAGCGCGTATTCGTAAAGGGCCTGAAGGGGCGATGCCAAGTAGCTCATGCTGATCGCGATGGCAACAAAGCCGCCGATCAGGGTGAGCGGAAAGCCCAGCGCGAAAATATTCAGTTGCGGTGCCGCCCGGGTTAGCACCGCGAGAGCCAGGTTGGTGATCATCAAAGCGACAATCACCGGCAGGGCGAGGAGCAGGCCCGTCGAGAAAATTTTCCCCCCCAGTTCGGCCAAGTTCAGCCAACTGCCGCTACCCAGTGGGTGGCCCCCAACCGGAATGGCATAGAAGCTCTGGGCCAGGGTGGCGACGTACATCAGGTGGCCGTTCAGGGAAAGGAAGAGCAGCAGGCCGATCAAGCCCATGAATTCAGAGATGACCGGCGTCTGGGATGAGTTCAGTGGGTCATAGAAGGTGGCGAAACCCAGTCCCATCTGGAAACCGATGAATTCCCCGGCCAGATCGACGGCGCTGAACACGATGCGGGCAGCAAATCCCATGGAAATGCCGATCAGCATCTGCTGGGCAAGAATCCACAGGCCCGCCAGCGACCCCGGTTCAACTTTGGGCATGGCCGGCAGGGCTGGGGCCAAGGCCAGGGTGATGCCCAAGGCCAGGATCAGGCGGGTGCGTCGGGGAATGCCGGCCGTACTCCATAGGGGCGCGGCGGCGATGAAGGCCAGGATGCGTACCAGCGGATAGGCAAATGCCGCTATCCAGGCGTCGAGTTGCGCCGTCGTCAGGCTGATCATGGGTCAGCCGATCAGCTGCGGGATGCTCTCGAACAGGCGCTGGATGTAGTCCATCAGATACTGGATGATCCATGGGCCGACCAGCAACAGGACGAGAAACATGACGACCAGCTTGGGAACGAATTGCAGCGTGGCTTCGTTCAGTTGGGTGGCAGCCTGGAAGATGCTGACGATCAGGCCAACGGCCAGGGCGGCCAGCAACATGGGAGCGGACACGATCAGTGTCACCTCGATGGCCTGGCGGCCGATTTCCATGACGGTACCCGGGGTCATGGGCTGAAACTCTGGACCAGAGAGCCGATGATCAGGTGCCAGCCATCGACCAAGACAAACAGCATCAGCTTGAAGGGCAGGGCGACCATCACCGGCGACATCATCATCATGCCCATCGACATCAGCAGGCTGGCCACCACCATGTCGATGACCAGGAATGGAATGAACAGGATAAAGCCGATCTGGAAGGCGGTTTTCAGTTCGCTGATGACAAAGGCCGGAATCAGGATGCGCAAGGGGGTGTCTTCCGGTTTCTCGATCTTGTCGATCTTGGCGACACCAGCGAACATGGCGATATCGGCTTCGCGCGTCTGCTTCAGCATGAAGCCGCGCATCGGTATTGCGGCGCGCTCGGCAGCCTGCATGATGTTGATACGGTTTTCAGAGAGCGGCAGGTAGGCGTCTGCGTAGACCTTTTCCAAAGTCGGCGACATGATGAAAAAAGTCAGGAACAGGGCCAGGCCGACCAAAATCTGGTTGGGGGGCGCGGTTTGCGTACCCATTGCATGGCGGAGCAGGGAGAGCACGATGATGATGCGGGTGAAACTGGTCATCATCAAGATTGCGGCCGGAATGAAGGTCAGCGCCGTCATCAGCAGCAAGGTCTGGATGGTCAGCGAGTAGGTCGTGCCACCGCCGCTCGCCGGTGCGCTGGTCACCGCCGGCAGTCCGCCGGCGCTCTGGGCAAAGGCCAATGCGCCGGGCAGCAGCAAAGCCAGGCCGAACAGCCAGCGCTTATTCATGTGGCCGCCGATCCGTGACGGATTTCAGCCAGTTGGCAAAGGGGATTTCGCCGGCAGGGGCGCTTTCTTCGGTGCCGAGGGTGCCTTTGGGCAGGCTGTGCAGGGTGCGGATCTGGCCGGGGACAATGCCGATGACCAGCCAGTTGTCGCCCACCTCAACGAGTACCAGGCGTTCGCGCGGACCGAGGGCAATGCCGCCGATCACTTTCATGCCGCCCTGGCCGAATCCCTTGCCGCCGGACACCTTGCGGGCCAGCCAGGCGGTGCCGAGCAGCAGGCAGACGATCAGCCCCAGCGCCAAGCCGGCCTGTAGGTAGCTGCCGGTCGATACGCCGGGAGGGGTAATCTCGGCAGCTCTGGCTGCGGTGGGGAGAAACAGGAGGGGGAGAAAGCGCAGCAAAGGAAAACGGCCTGATGGAAAGCAAACAGGCCGCTATCTTAAACCGAAAAGCCCCGGCCCGGATTGCTGCGGTCAACGGCGGGAAATCCGGATTTTTATCGGTTCAGCTTACGCATCCGCTCGGACGGCGTAATGATGTCGGTCAGGCGAATCCCAAATTTGTCATTGACGACGACCACTTCGCCCTGGGCGATCAGCGTCCCGTTCACCAGCACGTCCATCGGCTCGCCGGCCATTGCGTCCAGTTCGACGACCGAACCATGGGCCAGTTGGAGCAGATTCTTGATAGTGATCTTGGTGCGGCCGAGTTCGACGGTGATCTGGACGGGAATGTCCAGGATCATGTCGAGTTCGTTCATCATTCCGGCGGCAGCGCCGGCACCTCCGAAAGACGGAAAAATATCGGCTGGCTGAGCGGCCGGTGCCGCATCGGTGATGGCCTGTTCGGCCATAGCGGCCGCCCAGTCGTCCTCACTGATCTGATCGTCTTCGGTATTCGTGTTTTCAGTGTTTTCCATATTGTCAGCCATTTTGTTCTCCCATCGCCGGCTCCCCGGACGGCGCATCGGGCAGGGCCGCGATGAAGCGCTCGACCTTCAATGCATATTGACCATTTTGTTGCCCGTAGGAGCATTCGATCAGCGGCACATTATCGACCGTGGCCAGAATTCGTTCCGGGATATTGAGCGGGATGACATCGCCCGCCTTGAGTTTCAGTATCTGACCCAAAGAAATCTTTGAATTGCCCAATTGTGCAGCGATTTCCACCTCGGCGCCCTGTAATTGCTTGCGAAGGGTGCCGATCCAGCGCTTGTCGGTGGATAGCTGATCGCTCTGCATGGTGCTGTAGAGCAGGTCGCGGATCGGTTCCATCATCGAATAGGGGAAGCAGATGTGCATGTCCGCCGTGGCGCCGCCAAATTCGAGCGTGAACGTCGTCGATACGACGATTTCGGCCGGGGTGGCGATATTGGCAAACTGCGAATTCATTTCCGAGCGGACATATTCGAAGGTGATGTCGTGCACCGGCTTCCATGACTTGCCGTATTCGGTGAATACAACATTGAGCAGGCCCTGGATGATGCGCTGCTCGGTGGGTGTGAAATCGCGCCCTTCGACCCGGGTGTGGAAGCGCCCGTCGCCGCCGAACATGTTATCGACGACCAGGAAGACCAGATTGGGGTCGAAGACGAACAAGGCGGTGCCGCGCAAGGGCTTGGCAACGACCAGATTGAGGTTGGTCGGGACCACCAGGTTGCGGATGAACTCGCTGTATTTCTGGACGCGGATCGGGCCGACCGAAATTTCCGCGTTGCGGTGCATGTAGTTGAACAGGCCGATCCGCAGGTAACGCGCAAAACGCTCGTTGATCAGTTCCAGCGTGGGCATGCGCCCACGTACGATGCGTTCCTGGGTGCCGAGATTGTACGAGCGGATACCCGCACCGTCGCCCTCGCCCTCTTCGGGTTCGTCGGTTTCCCCGGTGACGCCCTTGAGTAGGGCGTCAACCTCGTCCTGGGAAAGAAAGTCGCCCGCCATGGCTCCTTACTGGATGATGAAAGAGGTGAACAAAACCGACTTGACCGGGCCGTCCGGCATGATCAATTCCCCCTTCTTGTTCTTCGTCGGTGGCTCGATGACCGAATTCATGGTGTCCTTCAGTTCCTCGGCCAGCTTTTCCTTGCCTTCCCGGGGGAGTAGTTCGGACGCCTTCTTGCCGGAAAGCATCAGGGTGACGTTGTTGCGAATCTTCGGCATCTGCGCCTTCAGCATTGGTTCGGCAGTGACGTCGTCAAGTTCCAGCGAGAGCACTACCTGCAAGTACTGGTCGCCGGTTTCCGGAGTCAGATTGACGGTGAACGGATCGAGGTTGATGAAGATCGGCGGCTGTTCCTTGCCATCCTTCTTCTTTTCCTTTTTCTTCGGCTTGACGGTTTCCTCGGCTGCCTCTTCATCTTCGCCATCGTGCGCGTTCTTCTTGAGCAACAAGAAGGCCGCTCCGCCACCACCCAGCACCAGAAGAAGGACGACCGCCAATATGATGATCAGCAGTTTCTTGCTTTTTTTGGGGGCTTCTGCCGCCCCTTCTTCTACTGCCTTGGCATCTTTAGCCATGTTGTTCTACCCTCTTTAAATGATCTCGGATGACCGGATTAAGCAAACAGATCCACCAAGCCGCGCCCGCGCTGGAGCGCCACGGCCTTGGCGACTGGGTCGCTATCGCCCGGAAGTATAGCGGTTTCGCTCGAAAAACGGGTTCCGGTGGCAAACTGTGACGGAGCGTCGCGGTTCTGCTGCGGCAGTTGGGCGCCGACGTTTGCCTGGCCGAGGGAAATGCCGGCGCTGCTGAGCATTTCGCGCAGGCGGGGCATCGCATCTTCGATGGCCTGGCGAACTTCGGCGTGAGCCGAGGTAAATACGGCGGAGGCCTGATCCCCATTGATATTCAGATTGATCTGCAGTGGGCCCAGTTGGGGTGGGTTGATGTTGATCTGGGCTGTTTGCTGGTCCGATTTGGCCAGCCAGACGATCTTTTCGCTGAAATTTTGTCCCCATTGCCGATCATGAATTTGGGTGGGGAGGTCGGTGGCGCTAACCGCCGGGAGGGGGGGCTGGGCTTGTGTGGCCTGGGCAGTCCCCAAGGCGGCGGCAAAGCTGCTGCCGGATAGCGGTGTCTGTGCTGCTTCGGCGGCAATATTTGCCGTCGATGCTTGCCAGGCCTGGCTTTCCCGCGTGTTTGAGGTCAGATCGAGCACGTTCTGGCCTTTTGGCAGGGACGACGACAGGGATTGGCTGGACAGGGTTTGTGCGCTGCCGCTGCCTGCCGCCGAGGCAAGAAGCGGATTGTCGGCGCCCGCACTGGGCGGCAAATCCGGCGGGGGGGCGTGTTGTCCGGCGAGGTCCGGGTTTGCATGGTTCAATGTTGTTGCGGCGAGGAGTTGCGCGGCCTCGGCTGCCTGCGCGTTGTTGTCGGGCAGATTGCTGCGGTCGACGCCATTGCTGGTCGGTTTTCCCTGGGCGGTAGGCAGGTAGGGCTGGGCCAGCAGAATCAGCTGGTCGAGCTCGTCCGGGCCGGCTGGTGTCAGCAGCGACTGGGTACTCCCCGCTTCTTGCCCGGCTTCTGCGGCAAGCGACTGGGGGGGCGCTGGGTTTGCCAGAGGGGAAAGCTGGGCAAGGAGGGCGGCGAATTCTGCGGGCAGTCCTGCCGACTCGAGGTCGTCGGACAGCGCGCCGGAGGTCGAAGTCAAGGGATTGCCTGTTGCCGCGATATTGGCAACGGGAAGCGCCGTGATGCCCATGTTGAATCCTTGAGAGACTGGAGTTGTCAGTCAGGAAGCAATTGGTGTGCCGGGTTTTGGTTCAGTCCACTTCCGGGGGCTTTTCTCCGCCGAATTTTCGGGTGGAGAACTCGTCCTGGAGCTTCTGGTCGTGCTTGTTTTCCCGGTAACGTTCGCGGGCGTCGTGGCGGACCGACAGCGTATCGATCGCCTTCAGGCGTTTATTCTGAGCTTTCCAGTACTCCTGGCCTGCCGCCGTACTTTTTTCCGAGGCTTGGACGGCGGCACGTTGCTGGGCGACAGCTTCGTCAATGCGCGCCAGGAAATCCTGATAGTTGCGCAAGGTTTGCTGGGTAATGCCTTGCGCTGTAGCGTCGCGCAGTCGTTGGGCGTATTCCTCCCGGTACTGTTCCAGCATCTGGAGGCGACTTTTGGCGTTTTGTTCGGCGGCAATCAATTGGCCGAGTTTGCGGGTCGCCTCGTCGGTCCGGGTCTGCATCAATTCGAGCAGCGGTTGCAGGGTGAAGGGCTGAGCCATGGCTTATCAGAACAGGGTGCTGAGTGCGCTGCTGCTGCTGGCGAAATCGGCTTGTTCGGTGAGTTGCTGCTGCAGGAATTTTTCCATGCGCGGATAAATGGCGATAGCCTGATCGAGTACCGGATCGGATCCCGGCGCATAGGCGCCGACGGAAATCAGGTCGCGTGAGCGTTGGTAGCGGGCAAACAGTACCTTGAAACGACGAATCGAATCGAGATGGGCGGGCTCGATCAGGTTGACCATGGCCCGGCTGATCGATTGCTCGATATCGATGGCCGGATAATGTCCGGCATCGGCCAGGGTTCGAGAGAGGACGATGTGACCGTCGAGGATGGCACGGGCCGAGTCGGCGATCGGGTCTTGCTGGTCATCGCCTTCGGCCAGTACGGTATAGAAGGCGGTAATCGATCCGCCGCCTTCCGGGCCGTTACCCGCCCGTTCGACCAGTTGCGGCAGGCGGGCAAAGACGGATGGCGGATAGCCGCGGGTGGCCGGCGGTTCGCCGATGGCCAGGGCAATTTCACGCTGTGCCATGGCGTAGCGGGTCAGCGAATCCATGATCAGCAACACCTGCTTGCCTTGGTCGCGGAAATATTCAGCGACAGTTGTCGCGTAGGCGGCGCCCTGCAGGCGCATCAAGGGGCCGGTGTCGGCCGGTGCGGCGACGACGACGGCGCGTCGCATGCCTTCCTCGCCAAGAATCTGTTCGATGAATTCCTTGACTTCCCGGCCACGTTCGCCGATCAGCCCAACGACAATGACCTCGGCCTCGGTGTAGCGGGCCATCATCCCGAGCAGCACGGATTTGCCGACGCCGGAGCCGGCGAACAAGCCCATGCGCTGTCCGCGGCCGACGGTCAGCAGCGCGTTGATGGCCCGAATGCCGACATCCAGCGGTTGTTCGATGGCCGCCCGCGACATCGGGTTTATCGGCCGGCTCTGTAGCGAGCGCGACTGGCTGACTACTAACGGTCCCTTGTTGTCGAGCGGTCGTCCTATCCCATCGACGACCCGTCCCAATAGTTCGTCACCGACCGGGGCCTGTCTGGCGCGGTCGAGCGCCCGGCGCCGGTGTGGTGTCGGGCTGTCGACATGCGGTGCCGCGTTCGGCGGCTCGAAGGCCACCACGCGTGCCCCGGGAGCCAAACCGTAGACGTCGTCGGATGGCATCAGGTAGAGCTTTTCCCCGGCAAAGCCGACAACTTCAGCTTCAACCGGCGCACCGCCCAGCGGATAGATATGGCAGGAGCTGCCGAGCGGCAATTTCAAGCCGGATGCTTCCATGACCAGGCCATTGATCCGGGTCAGGCGCCCTACTGGCCACAGAGGTTGGGCATTGCTGGCGGCGATCTGGCAGTTGTCGAGGAATCTGTTCCAGCGCCCGGCATGATCGGGCAGCGGAGTCATGACTGTTCCAGCCAGTCTTGCGGATCGACCCCGATCGCTTCGAGAACGCGTTTCCAGCGCGTTTCGGTGGTGGCATCGACTTCGCTGGCACCGGCCTTGACCAAGCAGCCGCCAACGGTAATTTCGGCATCTTCAATGATCTGGCCACCGGTCTGGTTGAATTGCTCACCGATGCGGTTCCGGATGTGGGGGGCGTCGACCGGGTTCAGGTGCAGGGCGATATGCGCGTGGTGGATCGGCAGTGCGCTAATTGCCTCTCGGATAACGGGAAGCAATAGTTCGGGGTTGACCTTCAGGATGCTACGCGTCATCTGGTTGGCCACTTCCAGGGCCAGGGCCAGCAGTTGGTCGGCAACCTGCTGGTCGAGCGTGCTCAGGGCTGCCTGGAAATTACCGGCGAGGGCGGCGATGCGCTCTGCTTCAAGCTGGGCGTTGGCCTGGCCGGCTTGTTCGCCGGCTTGCCGTCCTTCCTCAAACCCGGCCTGGTAGCCGCTGGCCTGAGCTTCCTCGTGGATGCGCTCGATCTCTTCGGCGGTGGGTAGCCCGTAACTCGCCACGGGGACGACATCCTCCTCGACCAGTGGTTCGATGGGCGTGGGGGGCGGCGCTTCCTTGACCACCGGTTTGCGGTCGAACGAGCCGATCTGCCAGGGTTGGCAATTGGCCAGTTGTTCCTTGGGGATGATGCCGGACATGATTTCTGGGTGATTAGATCATCTGCTCGCCACCGGCGCCACCGAGGACGATCTGGCCTTCGTCGGCCAGACGGCGGACGACCTTGAGGATTTCCTTCTGCTCGGCCTCGACTTCGGAGAGGCGGACCGGCCCCTTGGATTCCAGATCTTCGCGCAGCATTTCGGCGGCCCGTTGCGACATGTTCTTGAATATTTTTTCGCGTAGGTCGGGCGAGGCACCCTTGAGGGCGAGAATGAGCGAATCCGACTGAACTTCGCGCAGGATCAACTGGATCGAACGATCGTCGATATCCATCAGATTTTCGAAAACGAACATTTCGTCGAGAATCTTCTGGGCCAGGTCAGGGTCGTATTCGCGGATGGCGTCGACCACCGAGGTTTCGTTGGCGGTACCGATGAAATTGAGAATTTCCGCGACGGTGCGCACACCGCCCATCGCAGTCCGCTTGACGCTCGCCGAGCCGGACAGGATGCGCAGCATGGCTTCGTTCAGTTCGCGCAGGGCGGTCGGCTGGATACCTTCGAGGGTGGCGATCCGCAAGACGACGTCGTTGCGCAAACGTTCGGTGAAGAAGTTGAGGATTTCGCTGGCGTGGTCGTGCTCGAGGTGGACCAGGATGGTGGCAATGATCTGCGGGTGTTCATTCTTGATCAGGTCGGCGACGGTCGGGGCATCCATCCACTTGAGACCCTCGATCCCCGAGGTTTCTCCGCCTTGCAGAATGCGCGAAATCAGGTTCGATGCCTTGTCGTCCCCCAGGGCCTTGGTGAGCACGGAGCGGACATAGCTGTCGGTGTCGACATGGACGGCGGAGTGTTCCTCGGCCTGTTTGTTGAATTCGTCGAGCACGGCCTCGACCGTCGTGCGCGGTACCGATTTGAGCGCCGCCATGGCATGGCCGATTTTTTGCACCTCGCGCGGCCCGAGATGTTTGAGCACTTCCGAGGCGTGGTCTTCGCCGAGCGCGATGAGCAAGGTCGCGCTTTTTTCCAGTCCGTCGTCAGGGGGCATTGGCGCCTATCCAGTCCTTGATGATGTTGGCTACCGCCTTCGGGTCGGCCTGCGCGATGTCGCGTGCCTTCTGGACCTTAATGGCGTAATGGTCAATACGGACCTGATCTTCGCCCTCCTCGCCGGCAATGGCAATATGCCCAGCGGCGCCGGCCACGCCTTCGACCGAGCCGAGTTCGTCCTTATCCGGCGGGGGCGGGAACATGGTTCGCAGCGACGGCTGGATGATCTTCAGATAGAGGAAGGCGATGATGCCGGCGATCAGCAGATATTTGAAGATGTCCTTGGCGAACGAGATATTTTCCGGGTCTTTCCAGATCGGCAGTCCTGCATCCGATTTCTCGACCACGGCAAATGGCGAGTTGGCGATGGACAGGGTGTCGCCGCGCTCCTTGCTGAAGCCCATGGCTTCGCGCACCAATTCGTTGATTTGCTTGATTTCGGCTTCCGGCAGTGCCTTGGTGATGGGTTTACCATCCTTGCCCAAATCCTTGCGATGATTGACCACGACGGCTGCCGATAGTCGACGGACGCTGCCCATGGCCTGCTTGGTATAGCGGACGGTCTTGTCGACTTCATAGTTGATGGTCGAATTCTTGGTACTGTTGAGCGGTTGGCCAGCCGCGTTGAGCGGCGCGGTCACTCCGGCGGAATCGAAACGGCCCTGAGCATCACCCGGCTTGGCCGGTTGGCCGGGAGTTGTGCCGGTGGCAGGCTGGGTCAGCGGGGCAGTGGCCGGTACCGGTGGCTGGTTGGTCAGGGCGCCGGGTACGCCGCCGGCGGCTTGGTTGATGCTGGCGCTTTCGTTCTTTTGTTCGCTACGGATACTGGTTGATTCGGGGGTGTTGTTCGGCCGGTAGCTTTCTGCCGTTTGCTCGGTTTGCGAAAAATCGATGTCGGCGGCGACCTGAACCTTGTAGTTTTCCGGGCCAAGGACCGGCTTGAGGATTTCTTCGATGCGCTTGATGATGCTGTCTTCAATTTCGCGCACATACTTGATTTGTGCCGGGTCGAGGCCGGCTTCGGTCAGTTTGCTCTTCAGCTGGGAGAGCAAGGAGCCGTTCTGGTCGATGACGGTCACATTGGCCGTCGGCAACTGGGGGACGCTGGATGAAATCAGATAGCTGATGCCGGCAATCTGACCGGCGTCGAGCGTGCGCCCGGGGTAAAGATTGAGCAGAACCGAAGCGGTCGGCTTTTGCTCTTCGCGAACGAAAACCGAGGGTTTGGGGATGGCCAGGTGCACCCTGGCCGACTGGATCGCGCCTATCGACATGATGGTGCGTGCCAGTTCGCCTTCCAGCCCTCGCTGGTAATTGACCTGTTCGGCGAATTGGCTGATACCGAATTTCTGGTTTTCCATCAGTTCGAAGCCGACCATGCCACCGCGCGGTAAGCCTTGCGAGGCCAGTTTCAGTCGGACTTCATGGACACGGTCGCTGGCGACCATGATTGAACCGTTATCCGACATCCGGTGTGGAATGTTCTGTTGTTCAAGGATGGTGACGATGGCGCCGCCGTCCTTTTCGGACAGGTTGGAGAACAGTACTTTCCAGTCGGGCTGGCGGCTCCACAGGGCGGTGCCGACCAGAACGGCGACCATAGCCGCCACGCCAACCAGAAAAAGCAGTTTTTGCTGGCTGCCGAGCCGATTGAACGCGTCGCGCAGACGCTCCAGCGGATTCGCTGGGGGGAGACTGCCTGCCGTCGTTTCAGTACTTGCTGCCATCGAAGCCCGGATAAAATGCGGTGAAACCGAAGAAGAATCAATTAGGAAGCCAAATTTTCCTAGAAATATTCTACTATTACCCGCGCCGAATCCACCCTAACTTTTTTGATGTCCAGCCCAGACAGCACCACGACCAACCCCGATACGGAAAACAAGACTGCCGAATTGCAGCGGGCGTTTGCCGTATTCAATCAGGTCTCCGCCGAACTCACGCATGCTTATGGGGCCTTGCAGACGCGGGTCGCCTCGCTGACTGAAGAGTTGGCGGTCGCCAATGGGGAGTTGCGTCGGCAATACCAGGAAAAGGAGGCGCTGTCCGAACGCCTTTCTTCCTTGCTCGATGCCTTGCCGGCCGGTGTCGTCCTGCTCGACCAGTCGGCGGTGGTGACGGCCCTGAATCCGGCGGCCATCGCCTTGTTCGGTACGAGTGCCATCAGCCGCCATTGGGGCGATATCGCCCGCCAGTATCTGGAGCCGACCCTGACCGTCGGTGAGTGGCTGCTGGGTGATGGACGGGTGTCGATTGCCGAAAATGTGCTGGCCTCCGGTGGCGGAAAAATCCTGCTGATTCACGATGTGACGGCGGCCCATCGGATGAAGACCGAACTGGAGCGCAACCAGCGGCTGGCAGCCATGGGCGAAATGGCGGCATCGCTGGCCCATCAGTTGCGGACGCCCCTGGCGGCGGCGCTGTTGTATACGGCCAACCTTGCTCAGCCGAGCATGACCGACGAGGCGCGGGCGCGCTTTTCCGAAAAGGCGACCGGGCAGTTGCGTCGTCTGGAACGCTTGATTCAGGATGTTTTGTTGTTCGCCCGAGGCGAGAGCATCGGGCGGGATGTGATTCCGGCCAGCGACTTGCTGCACGAGGCGGTGCAAACGGTGGAGCCCTTGATGCGTGAGCATGGCATCGAGTTTGCTGCGGTCGACGACTGTGACGGTGCCATAATTGTCGGTGGCCGCAAGGCATTGTTCGGTGCCGTGGTCAATCTGCTGGAGAATGCAATGCAGGCGACGCCTGCGGGCGGCAATATTTGCCTGTCCGGCCAGCGGCGGGGTGATCTGCTGGCCCTGGGCGTACGCGATAGTGGTCCCGGTATTGCCCGGGAAACCCAGGCCCGGATCTTCGAGCCGTTTTTTACCACCAAGGGCCAGGGCACTGGCCTGGGATTGGCCATCGCATTAGGTGTGGCGCGTGCCCATGGTGGTGCCATCGAACTCTTTTCGGAGCCTGGTGAAGGGGCCGAATTCGTAATGAGCTTGCCGATTTCTTCGGTAGAAACTGGAAGTGCGGGAAATGACTGAACACATGTTGCCGATCCTGGTCGTCGAGGATGATCCGAGCTTGCGCGAGGCCATCGGCGATACGCTGGAGCTGGCCGGGCGCCCTTATGTCGCGGTCGACGGAGGCGAGCAAGCCCTCAAGGTACTGGCTGAGAAGGCATTTTCCATCGTGATCAGCGATGTGCGCATGATGCCGATGGATGGCATCGCCCTGCTCAAGGAGATTCGTTCCCGTTTGCCCCATTTGCCGGTGGTATTGATGACGGCCTATGCCGAAGTCGACAAGGCGGTGGATGCGATGCGCTCCGGTGCTTGCGACTTCCTGCTCAAGCCGTTCGAGCCGCAGGCTCTGCTAGCCCATATCGACAAATATGAATTGCCCGATACCGACGAGGCCACCGGCGTCGTTGCCATCGATCCGGCCAGTCGTGAATTGTTTGCCATGGCGCAGCGCGTTGCCCAGACCGATGCGACGGTCCTGTTGACCGGTGAATCAGGCGTCGGCAAAGAAGTGGTCGCCCGCTTCATTCATCGTCATTCGGGGCGCAAAAACGGCCCCTTCGTAGCCATCAACTGCGCGGCCATTCCCGACAGCCTGCTCGAAGCGACCTTGTTCGGTTACGAAAAAGGGGCTTTTACCGGGGCGCAACAGGCGCAAGCCGGCAAGTTCGAACAGGCTCAGGACGGTACCTTGTTGCTAGACGAGGTGACCGAGATGCCGATGGGGCTCCAGGCCAAACTGCTTCGCGTGCTTCAGGAGCGAGAAGTTGAGCGGGTTGGTGGCAAGAAGCCAGTATCGCTCAACATCCGCATCATTGCCACCTCGAATCGGGATATGGCGGAGGCAGTTGCCAAGGGCGTATTTCGCGAAGACCTTTATTACCGGCTCAATGTCTTTCCGGTGGCTATTCCGGCGCTGCGTCAGCGTCGCGAGGATATCGTGCCGATTGCCCGGCATTTCATTGCCGAGCACGGCGGCCGACTTGGGCACCCCGGCGTGTCGCTGGCCGTTGCCGCCGAAGAAGCGCTACGGGCGCATACCTGGCCGGGCAATGTGCGCGAATTGGAGAATGTCATCCAGCGGGCGCTGATCATGGCTCCGGGCAATATCATTGCCCCCGAGCACCTATATTTGGTACCAAGAGTAAACGCCGAGCCTGCCGTCCCGGTCAGTACAGCACCGATGGCGACACAGTCAGCGGAAGCCGATAAAAGAGTCGATAATATGAAGGACTTGGAGCGCGATCACATTTTGCGCACCTTGGCGGAAGTGGGCGGTTCGCGCAAGCAGGCCATTGAGCGGCTTGGTATTTCGGAGCGAACCCTGCGCTACAAGTTACAGCAGTACCGGGAAGAGGGATTCCTCGATGACTGAATCTGGTCCGGGAATTGCTAGTGAATACCCAGGTTTTAGGAGCTGGTTATGGACACCCAAGGTATAGAGCAAATGTTGAGCGTGCTGCGGAGCACCGCGGCACAGGCTTCCGGTACGCCTGCGGCGGGGCCGGCAGCGGCGGCTGGTGGCCCCGATTTTGCCCAGGTTCTCCAGAACTCCATCGACAAGGTCAATCAAACCCAGCAGCAGGCGGATCAGATGGCGGTAAAACTGGCTGCCGGCGATACCGGGCAAAACCTGCATGAAGTGATGATCGCCCTGCAGACGGCCAGCGTTTCCTTCCAGGAAATGGTCCAAGTGCGTAACAAGCTGGTTACGGCCTATCAGGACGTGATGAACATGCAGGTCTGACCGTGACCGGCAGAGATTGCCGGTTGGTCGATGGTGATTTGCCGTATTGATCGAGATGCAGAAAATGGCGGTTTCGGGGCGTCGACCGCAAGAATGCCCTTGGTCCGCTTTGATTGCCACTGCCGTGGGAAACTTTTGGCTTCGGCCGTCGGCCGAAGGGCTGCTTACTTGGCTTTATGTTCCAGCTGGTACAGCCAGGCGAGCAACTCGGCAACGGCGAGATAAAGTTGTGCCGGGATGTGTTCGTCGATATCGACCTGGGTTAGCAAGGCCACCATTTCCGGCGATTCATGCACATAGACGCCATTTTCTCGGGCCTTGGCAATAATCTGTTCGGCGACCAGGCCCCGTCCCTTGGCGACTACACGTGGGGCGGCATCGGTCTGGCTATAGGCCAGAGCGATTGCCTCCTTGACTTGATCAACCGGGGATTTCGCCATGGCTTACCGTAAAACCGGTCAGTTGCAGTCCGGCTGTCTGAAGGGCTTGGTCAAGTTCCGGTCCGGCTCTTTGCAAGGTCGTCTGCCCCGCCGGGTTGTCCGCAATCAGCGAAAGTTCCAGTTTTCCTGCTTGGCCCAGGCGCAGGGTGGCATCGATACCGCCTAGTTGCGGCAAATTGAGCTTCAGGCGGGTTTGCCAGCGTAGCGGAGTTTCGTCATTGTCGGACGACCCTTTATGCTCCTCCTCGCTGATTTCCCAGTGCATCGATTGGCCAGGCCAGACCTGCCCTTGCCAGATGTAAGTCTGGGTAGCCAAGGCGTTAAGTTGTTGCTGGACCAATGGGGTGAGCTCGGGGTGAATGGCTGGGCCAGCCCGTGGGGCGCTGCTGTCGACGCCGCTCGACGCGTTGCCGGTGTGGGCTAGGGGTTCTGCAGTCTTGGCTAACGTAGTGCCCTGGCCGGATTCTGTCGGCTTGTTGGAGGAGGTGTCGGCATCGCCAGCCATCGGGGCTCGAAGGGCGGCAGTGGGGTTGATATCGCCTGCCTCGTGGGGCGGGCTGCTCAAGGTCGGAGAGCCCGAGGGATTTTGGCTGTCGACCAAGGAGGAAGAGGCTGGCGCAAAGGCGGATGGGAGCGATAGTTTGCCCTGTGGTTCCTGCAGCAGACTGGCGGTTGTCAATTTTCCCTCGACCCAGCGTGCCTGATGGGCTTCGTAGAACATGCCGCTTTTGCTCAATGACTCCTTGAGGATGGGAACCAGGTCGGCCGGGTTGTCCGGGAATTGGCTGAGCAGAGGCTGGTTGGCGTTGAGTGCCGCCGGTTTGGGGTGGCCGCCTTGCTGATCGACCTCGTTGAGCAGGGCGGCAATCAGATTGCCAGTTTTGCTCAGCGTAGTGGAGACCGAGTCCCCGACTTTGGCATTGATATCATCGCCACCCTTGTTGGCAACCACGGCGAGGATCAGCTTGCCGTCACTTTCCTGTACCTCCAGCTCCAGCGTATCGCCCGCCTTGGCAGCGAATGGCAGGGCCAGCGTGACGTCGCGCTGGGCGACGACGGCGCGGTACATGCCGTTCGGGAGCAGCGCCTGGATTTCGGCCATGATGCGCTGACCGGCGGTTAGGTCGGACAGGACATCGGTCAGTTGCCTGGCCGGAGTCGCCGGCTGAACCGGTGCGGGTAGGTCCTGGGAGACGAGTCGCAGGCGGCTGGCTAGATCGGCGGGGATCATGGCGATATAGGCGCGCTTAGCGCTTGCCGGTCAAACCATTCAGCAGGCCGCCGATTTCGTCGCGACGGTGCGCGGCCAGTTGGCGGGCCTCATCGATTCTGGTCGCAATGGCCTGGAGTTGAGCCCTGGTTTGCGGGCCGAAGCGGGTCGCTCGGGCTTGTGCGTCAAAACGTGGCAGGAGTGCTGCCACGTCATCCCATTGCTGGTTGTCGGCTGCCTGGTGGATGGCTGCAGCCAGCTTCGTCAGTTCCTGCAAGCGGGGGTCAGGGGTGGTATTGATGCTCAATCTCGGCCCAGGCTCCATGAATTTCACCGAGCAGGACATCGACTTCGTCCAGCGCGGCGAGGTCGCTTTTCAGATTGGCGTATAACAGGCGGGAGCACATGTAGTCGTACAGCGCACTGAGTTTGAAGGCCAGGTCGCCGCCGGCCTCCTTGTTCAGACTTCCGTTGAGGCCCTCGTTGATGATGTCGATGGCCTTGCCGATCGCTTGCGATTTCGAGTGCATGTTTTTCTGTTCGATGGCTGCCTTGGCAATGGCGATCGCACTTTCCGCACCTTCAAACAAGAGCAGGATCAGCCGATGCGGATCAGCCGATTGAACGGCGCTATCCACGCCTACTTGGGCATAGGCATTGACCGGGTTGTGTGTTGAGCCAAACATGCAGTGAGCCTTTTACAGATTAGCGAGTTGCTTAGCGAGATAGGAACTGGTTTGCTGCATGGAGGCAACGATGGTGTCCAGCGATGAGTACTGCGTCCGGTAACGCTTTTCAATGGCGGTCATGCGCAGTTCCAGCGACTCGCGTTGCCGCGAGAAATCCTTGATCGACAGGTTGAGTCCATCGGTACGCGAGGTCAGCATGCCGGTAGAAGAAGTCAAGTCCTTGGTCAGCGTCTTGAACTGGGTGCCGTAATCCCCGAGGGTGCTGAGAACGGATTCGAAGTCGCTGCTGATGACGTCAGCGAGCTTGCCCGAGTCCACCGAGATGTTACCGTTCGAGGCAAATTCAATGCCGATATCGGACAGGGTGTCGATTGCGTTGGCGGTCCCGCCATCGCCAAAGAGCAGGCTGGACAGCTGGTTCTGAATGGAGCGGGCTGTGGCGTCGCCGGTCAATACGCTGCCGGTTTTGTTGGTCGCGTCGTAGGCAGTCAGCGTCTTTATCTTGCTGTTCAGTGCGTTGTATGCCGAAACGAAGCTGTCCACAGCGGTGGTGATCCCCGATGTATCACGGGCTACCGTGAACGTGGTCGTGCCTGCCTGGAGTAGCGTCAGGGTTACCCCACCTACCGCATCGGAGATCGTGTTTGAGTTCGAGGTGACCGTCTGGCCATCGATCTCGACGATTGCTTGTTGCGGTACCTGCGGAGTCGCGCCGACCGTTGAATAGCCGCGCAGTTTGGAGAACTCCAAACCATCGGTGGCGTTGTCGTCTACAGTCGAATAGCTGACCATCTTATTGGAGTCGGTTGAGGTCAGCTGCAGGTGGGTGCCGGTCGTGTCGGTCACGATTGCTGCGTTGACCCCTGCGCCAGCCGCATTGATGGCATCGGAGACGTCCTGCAAAGTGGCGTTGGCGCCGCTGATCTGTACGGCGGTGGTCGTGCTACCGACGGTGATATTCAGGGTGCCGGGGCCAACCTGCTCGCCCGGCCCGCTGAAGGCGGTATTGCCCGAAATGGTGTGCGGGCCGCCGACGGTAGTGAAGCCACTGAGCAGTGCGGCAAAGTCGGCACCGTCACCGCCATCGAGGTCGGAAATCGAAGAAAGGGAAATTTCCTTGCCGGTTTCTTCGGCGGTAAGAACCAGTTTTGTGCCGCCATCGCTGGCGATGAGGTTGGCGGTGACCGGGGCGGCGGAGTTGTTTATGGCATCGCGCAGGTCGCCAAGGGTGGCATTGGCACCGGTCTGGATGGTGGTCGCCGTGCTCCCGACATTCAGCGTGAAGCTGCCGGTGCCGACGGCTTGGGAGAGGCCGGTGAAATTGGTGTTGCTGGCAACCTTGTGAGCACTGGCCAGTTGCTTGACGTTGACCGAATAGGTGCCGGCGGAAGCGGTGCCGGTGGCGGTGGCGCTGGCTTTCGTGGAATCGGCAAAATTTGCCTTGTAACCGGCAAGTTTGCTTGGGTCGGCAAGCGTCGTTGCCGCATCCTTCAGGGTGCTGACGGCACTCGAGATCGAGCCGAATGCCGAGATTTTGGACTTGACGCTCGATTCCTTGGTGCTCAGCGCAGTCAAGGGGCGGCGCTCGATAGACATCAACTGGGTGATGATGCTTTCGACGTCGAGTCCGGATCCTATGCCCAATGAAGTCAGTGTAGACATGGTGCCACCTCAGTGCTTTCTTGCGTTATTGCCAGACTCCTAGGCTTGTTGCTTGACCAGCAGGCCTTGCAGCCGATCCAGTGCCTTGGCAATTTGCAGTATTTCATCGCCGGGAATCTGGCGGATGATTTCATTCGTAGATTTGTCCACCACCTTGACGACGGTGATACCGGTTTCGTCGTCGATGCTGAACTGGATATCACTGTTTACCGGTGAAACGAACTTCTTCACCTGGTCGGTTGCCTTCTCGATATCCTGCAGGGAAGCCGGTGCCTTGGCTTGCTTGTCATCCAGATCCGAGCGCTGGTTATCCTTGGTCGAGGTGACCGTGTTTAACAGTTCGCGGCGGGTCTCAACCGCTGCACTGGCGTGCGGCAGCGAGTTAGGGGCGACGGGGGGGATTGCGCCGTTGGTTTGAATATCCATGATTCATTCTCCAAAAACCGCGGAAGCTTGAGCCTTCCGCAACCAATCCCCGTCTATGACCGTTTAGCCACGCAACAGGGACAACACATTGTTCGGCAAGGCATTGGCCTGTGCCAGCATTGCTACACCGGCTTGCTGCAGAATCTGCGCACGGGTTAGTGCTGCAGTTTCGGAAGCGTAGTCGGCATCCATGATCCGGCTGGCCGCGGCATCCTGATTCTCACGGGAAACCTGAAGCATCGAGATAACCCCCTCGAAGCGGCTTTGTGCTGCACCATAAATCGAACGCTGCGTATTCAGCGAGTCGAGTGCGGTGTCGATGGCGCCGATCGCCGCAGCCGCGGAGGTGCCTGTGCTGGTGCCCGAAATCGAGGTGCCGGAAATGCCGGAAAAGATGGCACTGACGTTCTGGGTGACGATATCTACCGTTTCGCCGGAATTGGCACCGACCTGGAACGAGTTCGTGCCGGCATCGGTACTCAGAATCTTCAGACCATTGAAGGTGGTCTGGCTATAAATCCGACTGACTTCGTTTTGCAGTTCCGTATATTCCGTTTGCAGTTGAGCCCGGTCTCCCGAAGTATTGGTGCCGTTTTTCGATTGAATGGCCAAGTCGCGCATGCGCAACAGATGATCCTTGATCTGTCCCAGCGCACTTTCCGCCGTCTGGGACAGGGAAATGCCGTCATTGGCGTTGCGGATGGCTACCGCCATGCCCCGTCCCTGAGCTGTCATGCGGGTGGCAATGGCCAAGCCGGCAGCATCGTCCTTGGCACTGTTCACGCGCAATCCGGAGGACAGGCGTTGCAAAGCGACACTCAGCGATCCTTGCGAGGAATTCAGATTTCTCTGGGCATTCAGCGAAGGAATGTTGGTGTTGATAATCTGGGGCATTTTCAGGCTCCTTTCGATAGTTGACTAATTGTAGCCCAGCACGTCCGTTGAACGTTGCGCCGGGCTACTTCTTAGTCAACCCGAGGAAACCTATCGCAACAGACTCAATACGTTGTTGGGCAATGCATTGGCTTGGGCTAGCATCGCTACACCCGCTTGTTGCAAAATCTGTGCCCGAGTCAGTGCGGCGGTTTCCGAGGCGTAGTCGGCATCCATGATGCGGCTGGCGGCAGCGGTCTGGTTTTCCTTGGAAACCTGCAGCATCGAGACGATACCTTCGAAGCGACTCTGTGCCGCACCGTAAACCGAGCGTTGTGTGCTAAGGGCGTCAAGAGCGCTGTCGATGCTGTCGATGACAGTGCCCATGGCCGAACCGGCGGAGCCCGAGATGGTTGTCGTGGTGGCAACGGCGCCGGACACGGCGGTTCCGGAAATTGCCGTGGACGCGATATCGACTGTTTCGCCGGAGTTGGCACCCACCTGGAATGACATGGTCGTGGCATCGGCACCAAGCACCTTCAGACCATTAAAGCTGGTATCGGTATAGATGCGGCTGATTTCTGACTGCAGTTCGCCGAACTCGTTTTGCAATTGGGCCCGGTCGCCGGAGGTATTGGTGGCGTTGGCCGATTGCACGGCCAAGTCGCGCATGCGCAGCAGGTGGTCCTTGATCTGGCCGAGAGCGCTTTCCGCCGTCTGGGCCAGCGAGATCGCATCGTTGGCGTTACGGATGGCGACAGTCATGCCGCGCGACTGGGCGGTCATCCGGGTGGCAATGGCCAAGCCGGCAGCATCGTCCTTGGCGCTGTTGACACGCAGGCCGGAGGACAGGCGTTGCAGTGAGGTACTCAGGGCATTCTGGGAGGCGTTCAGATTGCGCTGCGAGTTCAGCGACGCAACGTTGGTATTGATAACTTGGGCCATGATTGGACTCCTAAAGGGTATTCATTGAGCCGGACTGAGGTCAGGCCGGCTCAATCATTGACTGCTGGTTAGCCGCGCAACAGGCTCAGCACATTGTTGGGTAGCGCATTGGCCTGGGCCAGCATGGCTACGCCGGCTTGTTGCAGGATCTGGGCGCGGGTCAGCGCAGCGGTTTCCGAAGCGTAGTCGGCATCCATGATGCGGCTGGCGGCGGCGGTCTGGTTTTCCTTGGAAACCTGCAGCATCGAGACGATACCTTCGAAGCGGCTTTGTGCGGCACCGTACACCGAACGTTCGGTATTCAGCTGATCCAGGGCGCTGTCGATGGCCGTGATGGCGGCACCGGCACTGGTTGCCGAAGTGGCACCGGCAACCGAGGTGGCGGAAATGGTGCTGAACACGCCGGTCAGGCTGGTCGACACGATATCGACCGTCTCGCCGGAGTTGGCGCCGACCTGGAAGGAGTTGGTGCCGGCATCGGTGTCGAGAATCTTCAGGCCGTTGAAGCTGGTCTGGGTGTAGATGCGGCTGATTTCGTTGGTCAGTTCGGTGTATTCGTTCTGCAACTGGGCACGGTCGCCCGAGGTGTTGGTGGCATTGGACGACTGCACCGCCAGATCACGCATGCGCAGCAGATGGTCCTTGATCTGGCCGAGGGCGCTTTCCGCCGTTTGCGACAGCGAGATGGCATCGTTGGCGTTGCGGATGGCGACGGTCATGCCGCGCGACTGGGCGGTCATGCGGGTGGCGATGGCCAGACCGGCGGCGTCGTCCTTGGCGCTGTTGACCCGCAGGCCAGAAGACAGGCGTTGCAGCGAGGTACTCAGAGCGTTCTGGGAAGAATTCAGATTGCGTTGGGAATTCAGTGACGCAATGTTGGTATTGATAACTTGGGCCATGATCGACTCCTTCGGTTAGGTTGCTGCGTAGAGCGCATGGCGCTCTACGCTAAATCTGGCGGGGTTTGCTTTATCTCCCGTTGAGTCAGTTATCGGTCGGTGAAAAATAATCTTTAGGCCGAAAGGCAAATATTTCAGGTCGACGAACGGCAATTATTGCCCTTCGCCTTGCCGCTCAGTCTTTTCTCCAGCCTCTTGGGGTGACCGCAGCCAGCCATTGGTCGAGATGGTCTTCGAGCAAGTAGTGCTTATGCACCCATTGCCGCAGGCGTTCCCCTTCGCTGGCGGCGCTGTCTAGATCGTTGATCCGTTCGCGGATGGCGGCGATCCATTCGGCGGCATGGTTGTTGACCCGCTTTACCGGCGGGTTGTTGGTCTGGTAAGGGTAGATGTCCGTACACACCACCGGCCAGCCCATGATGCCGTATTCGAGTAGGCGCAGATTGCTCTTGCCTTCGTTGAACAGGTGCTGTTCGAGCGGGGCGATGGCCAGGTCCAGATTCAGGGAAGCCAGCTTGGCCGGGTAGCTGGCGAAGGGGACGAAGGCATGCTCCTCCTTGATAAAGGGCTTGAGGAAGGGCGGGCACATGCCCATAAATACCCAGTCCACTTCGTCCTTCAGGGCTTCGACCACTTGCTGGATCAGTTCCAGGTCGCCGAGGTGTTGTTGGGCGCCGGCCCAGCCGACGCGTGGTCGGGCCGAGGTGCGCCGTTTCGATTCGAGACCAAGCCAGCGCTCCTTTTCCAGCCGGTTGGGGACGACGACAATGTCTTCGATCATGTTGCGGCAGTAATCGGCCAGGGGTTCGGTCGACACGATCAATCGATCACAATGGGCCAGTCCTTCGCGCATGCGCGACTTCCCTTCGCGGGCCTGGAAGTTGTACAGGTAGTGCTTGCGCGGCAGATTGCCCATGACGTCGTCGACCGCGTAGGTGATGAAAATCTCCGGGTTGAACTGACGGTAACGTTTGAGCTGGGCGATCTGAGTGTCGTCGATGGCTTGCTGGAGCATCAGGACGTCGGGCGCGGCGCGGGCCAGTTCGATCGGGTTGATCACCCGCTGTGTCTTGTGGCCCATCGGATGGACCTGGCAGCACTGGGCCAATCCTTCCTTTTGCAGGGCGCGGAAGGGGGCCAGCATGCGGTATTCCCCCGAGCCGCTGGTCAGTGGTGCGCCCAGCACGCGCAGGCGGCTGTGGTAACGGGTGTCCCAGTCGATGACGGCGTGCGGTTCGATGGCGAACGGCTGGAGCAGCGACAGCTGCCGGTGGTAACAGGGATCGGCGGCCAGTTCGCCAAGGTGTTCCTTGAGCAGGTGGTCGCGTTCGCGCAAGGCGGTGTCGGTCAGTCGGCCCCGTTCGTTGATGTCGCCCTCCATGCGCTTGCGGCTGATGCCGCCGCGGTGCACGACATCGACCCACGGCGTCCAGGCGAGTTTCCGGCCGTTGCGGCGCAGGCGTAGCGACAGGCCGAGGGCGGCTTCGTAGATCGGGGTATTGACTTCGTCGAAACAGCCGGCGGCGAGGAAGTCGTCTTTTTTAACCAGCAGGCAGGAGCCGGGCAGGGCAGAAATTTCCTGGGTGATTTGCAGTCGACCGCAGTAACCGGGTTCGAGGATGCTCAAGCCCTCCTGGGCCAGCGGAGCGCTCAGCCCGCCGAGGCCGAGGATTTTCGGCAACTGGTTGAGTTTGGAGAACTGGCCGTCCGGGCAGGACAGGCGCGGGGCGACCGCCGCCATGCCGGGTTGCTGGACCAGGCCGACCAGATTGGCCAGCCAGGCGGCCTGGATGATTTCGGTATCGTTGTCGAGGAACAGCAGCAGGTCGCCGGTGGCCTGTGCGGCGCCCAGATTGGCCAGCCTGGCCCAGTTGAACAGGCCGTCGGTACGAACGCAGGTGACCTGGCCATGCAGATCTGCCCGTTCGCTCAGATTGCCGATGAAGTCGAGGGCATCCGGGTCGGTGCTGCCGTGGTCGACGATGATCAGTTCGAAATTGCGGTAGCCGGTCTCGGCGAGCAGGCTGTCCACGCAATGTTGCAGGTAGCCCGGCTGGTCGCGGGTCGGAATGACGATGCTGACCTTGGGATTGCCTTGCGGCGGGTAGACGATGGCCTGGGTGCCGTTGAGAAAGCCGCTGTCGACCGAGGCGGCGATGCCCAGGCGGGCGAAATGGTTGCGGACGGCCTGGAGTTCGCCGGCGCTGTCGATGTCGCGCGGCGAAACGGCCGGGGTGTGGAAAAGGATTTCCGGCAGGTGGCAGAAGCCCGGCTCGCCGAACATTTCCGAAAACTTCAGGGCGGTATCGTAAAAGGCCGCCGCGCCGTCGAATTCCAGTTCACCGCTGGCCTGCAGCGCGCCTTTTTCGAGCAGCAGGCAGGGGCCGAGGTAGTACATCGAGCGCAGCATTTCCAGGTTGTAGTCGGGCTTGAAGCGCGGATTGGTCTGGCTGCCGGCCGTGGTTTTCTGGTCCTCGTCGCAGTAGATCAGGCGCGGCGCCGGGCTGGCGTTGATGGCGTCGGCGAAGTAGGCCAGGGCGTGCGCCTCCAGCGTGCAACCCGGTTCGAGCAGGCACAGCCAGTCGCCGGGCAACTGTTTGGCGTGCTGGTTGAAAGCGGCGGTGAAGCCGCCGGGCGGCGTGGTGATCCACGAAATCTGCGGAATGGCCGCCAGCTCGTCGGAGAAGGGCGGGAACTCGGCGAAGATGGATAAATGCCAGTCCTGATACCACTGGCTGCCCAGGGTGTCGAGCGTGTCGGCCAGCAGCTCGCCTTCGTCGGCGCGTACTTCGACAACGATGTTGATCAGCGGCCGCGTCTTCCATTGGAGCATCATGCGTTCGGCCAGCAACTGGCCGTCGATTTCCTGCAGCGACTTGCGATCCAGCCACAGTTTGTACTCGGCATCCTCGGGTCTTGCGGTCGACGGCTGGGCGAGGTCGATTTCGTGCCCCGCGCCGTGGCCGGCGACGTACTGTTCAAGGTCGGCGCGGCTGGGCAAGGCCAGGCTGGCCGGCCGGAACTGGAAGGCCTTGCTGTAGCGGATGCCCTGGCCGGCAAACTTGTCGCAGAAGCGTTTGGCGTGCATTTCCCACGAGGCATCGTAATTGCCGGCCGAGTCGTGGACGATATACAGGCGGTTGGCGATGCCGACGGAAAAGCCGGCCAGATGACAGCGGTAGGTGAAATCGAGATCGTAGAGGTGGAAACCGTCGAAGGTGTCGGCGTCGAATTCGACCTTCTGCACCACTTCGCGGCGCACGGCGAAGAAATAGCCGTCGACGGCTTCCAGGCCGCCGAACAGTTCGAAGGCGCTATCGCCGAAAATGTTGAGCACGTAGCCGTTGCCGGACGGGTAAATCACCTGGCCGTGCAGGTGGGGCGGGCCGGAATCGAGCCAGGTCGGCGATTGCAGGCGCGAGGTGCCGGCCAGGCCGACCACGTCGTAGGCGGCGATGGCTTCGAGCAGGCGCGCCTCGAAATCCGGCGAGACGATCTCGATGTCATGGTGGCAGAAGACCAGGATGTCGCCGGTCGCCTGCTTGATGCCCCGGTTGTAGCCTTCGGCCAGCGACTTGGCGTCTTGGATGCAGATATATTCGGCGGAGAGGGCGGCGAGGCGGGGTTTGATCGAATCCAGCGTTTTTTGCAGCATCTCCGGCCGGTGGCTGCAGATGATGAAGGACACGCTGCGCCGGTTGGAGGGTTCGGTCAGGCGCGGCGGCAGCATGGCCTGGCGCTTCTGCCAGTCGGCGTAGGTGATGCCGGGCAGGCCGGTGGCGCGTGGCGCGTCGCCCAGGGCCCGGTATACCCGGCGCAGCATGGCCGTCGCTTCGCCGTTGGCCGGGTCGGTCAGCTGGGCGCGCAGGGCCAGCGCGTAGACGTCGGCGGTGGCGAGGTAGGGGCCGCCGAAATAGTGGCGGTCCAGTCCCTGGCAGCGCCTTGCCAGGTCGAGCAGGGCCGCTGCCTCGCTCGCCTTGCGTTCGCTGGTGGCCAGGGGCGGTAGATCATACAGCTTGTCGAGCGGCCAGCGGCGCAGCGCGGCCAGCGCACAGATGACCATTTCGTAGCGCATGCGGAAATGCGGGTTGCCGCTCTTGGCCATGCTCAGGCTGCGCTCGTGCAGCCGGTAGTGGGTCCAGATCGAGTCGCTGCGGCGGATTTCGTGTTCGTCGAGCAGGCGCAGCCACAGGTCGTAGTCCTCGACCTGCGAATAGGCGGTGTTCCAGCCGCCGACGCGGCGCATCGCGGCGACGTTCAGCAAGGCCGACGGCGCGTTGATGAAATTGCCGACCAGCAGGCGCTGGCGGATGTTGGTGAAATTGTCGTTGAACGGCATGCCCGGCGCGGCGATCGCCTGGCCGTTGGCGTCGATGTAGTCGACGCGGGAGAACACCGCGCCCAGCGTCGGGTCGGCCTGCATCATCGCCACCGCTTCGGCCAGCCGGTGCGGCGCGGCGATGTCGTCGGAGCCAAGCAGCGCCAGGTACTTGCCGCGCGCCATGGCCAGGCCGGTGTTCTGCGAACGCACCTGGCCGCCGTTGGTGTCCAGGAAGACCGGGCGGATCTTGTCCGGGTGGCGCGCCGCGTAGTCTCGGATCAGCGACTGGCTGTCGTCGGTCGAGGCGTCGTCGACGACCAGCAGTTCCCAGTCGGTGAAGGTCTGGGCGAGGATGGAGTCGATGGCCGGCCCGAGGTAGTCGCGATAGTTGTAGGACGGGATCAGGACGGTGACCAGCGGAGCGCTCATGGCGTGGTTCTCGATTCGTTGACGATGGCGACGACGGCGTCGGCCACCTGATGGGCATCGTCCGCACACATGGTCGGATCGATCGGCAGGCTCAGCGTTTCGGCGCTGATTTTTTCGGCGACCGGGAAAGTCCCGGCGGCCAGTCGGCGGTCGGCATAGGCCGCCTGGCGGTGCGGCGGCAGCGGATAGTGCATGGCATTGCCGATGCCGCGCGCAGTCAGTTTTTCGGCCAGTTCGTCGCGTCGACCGCAGCGCACCGTGAACAGATGCCAGACCGGTTCGGCCCAGGCCGAAACCACCGGCAGCGCCAAGCCGGGCAGGCTGGCGAGGCGTTCCAGGTAGATGGCGGCGATGGCCCGCCGGCTGGCGTTCCAGGCCTCCAGATGCGCCAGCTTGACGTTGAGCAGCGCCGCCTGCAATTCGTCCAGCCGCGAATTGTAGCCACGGCTTTCGGCGAAATACTTCTTCGGCGAGCCGTAGTTGCGCAGGCTGGCGATCTTCTCGGCCAGCGCCGCTTCGCGGCAGGTCACGGCGCCGCCGTCGCCCAGCGCGCCGAGGTTCTTGCCGGGGTAGAAGCTGAAGCCGGCGGCGTCGCCCAGGCTGCCTACCGGCTTTCCTTTGTAGCGGGCACCGTGCGCCTGCGCCGCATCCTCGACGACGGCCAGGCCATGGCGGGTGGCAATGGCATTTATGGCATCCAGATCGGCCGGCTGGCCGTACAGGTGCACCGCCAGGATGGCCCGGGTGCGCGGCGTGATCGCCGCTTCGATCAAGGCCGGGTCGAGGTTGGCGGTGTCGGTCCGGACATCGACCGGCATCGGCGTCGCGCCGGCGTGGTCGACGGCCAGCCAGGTGGCAATAAAGGTGTGGGCCGGCACGATGACTTCGTCGCCGGGGCCGATGCCGAGCGCACGCAAGGCCAGGTGCAGGGCGTCCAGGCCATTGCCGACGCCGAGGCAGTGCGGGCTGGCGCAATAAGCGGCGAAGGCCGCTTCAAACTGTAGGCATTGGTCGCCGTGGATGTACTGGCCGCCGTCGATGACGCGGGCGCAGGCGGCGAGCAGTTCGTCGCGCAGGCCGGCGTGCAGGGTGGTCAGATCGAGGAAGGGGCGGCTCATCGCGGCAGGGCGTGGGCGGCGAGGAGGAACTCGTCGTAGTCGCGGAAGTAGTCGCCCTCGTCGTAGAAATCCGAGGCGAGCACCATGCACACGGCGCCGGAGGAAAAGTTGTCGAGGTCGCGCCACATCATCGGCGGGATGTAGAGGCCGTAATAGGAGCGGTTCAGGTGGAATTTGCCCTTGTCGTAGCCGTCTTCCAGATTGACGTCGAAGCTGCCCGACATGGCGATCATGAACTGGTGCAGGTGACGATGACCGTGTGCGGCGCGGTGGGCGCCGCCAGGCACGTCGTAGAGGTAGTAGACGCGCTTGATCTCGAAGGGGATATGGCGGTTGTTCTCGACGAAGGTCAGGTTGCCTCTGGCATCGCAGATCTTGGGCAATTCGATGATGCGGCAGTCTTGCAGGGACATGGTTCTACTCCAGATAGCGCAGGATGCGCGCCGGGTTGCCGGCGACCACCGCGC
>Ga0316605_10000409_pt1 | contig 31007 bp, 27 predicted proteins | sample OWC_soil_day20_n_FD_207666 | JGI IMG/M metagenome (GOLD analysis project Ga0316605, IMG submission 207666) | Wetland soil microbial communities from Old Woman Creek delta, Ohio, United States - OWC_soil_day20_noCT | ecosystem: Environmental > Terrestrial > Soil > Wetlands | place: USA: Ohio...
TGCTCCACTGCTCAGATAATCCTCGATTATCTCTATACGAATTGCATCCGTAATCTTGCCTCTTTTCTCCATTTTTGTTACACTTTTTTTGTATAAAAAGTGTCAACTTTTTTCAGTACAAGACATTGTTTTGAGATTAAAACTTCTTTAAAATTTTTCTGTCTCTTATTTAATGTGTAAAGCTCTTTGTTTGAGTAGATTTAATGCTTTTGTTTTTTGTGCTCTCCCATAATCTAAAACAACTTTGTGAAGATAAATTTGAAAGAATTGATAGAATAAAAGAAAGATATTTTGAAAAAACTTTATTGAGCCTTGTGAGGAGTATAAATAAAAGTTTTGCAGTCTGTCTCTTAGATAAAGAATTAATAAAATCATTTTAATTTAGAATTATAACATATGTTAAATTTAAAATTGTACTTTTGTTGCGATTATTTCCTGAATAATTAATAATTAAAATAAACAAAATGCAACAGAAATTAAATGACGAATTGAGTCATGTCTTTGAAAATGCTGCAGTGGCATTAATACTTGTGGATAAGGAAGGAAAAATTAAGCTTATAAATAAAGCAGGAGAAGATTTGTTAGGTCAGGGTTTGGTTGATGTTTGTGGTAAATTGGCAGGAGAGGCTTTTAGATGTGTAAATACTTTTATAAATAACTATACAGTATGTGGAGAAGCAGAAGCCTGTACTCACTGCCCATTAAGAAATAGTTTTGAAGGAACTTATAATACAGGAAATAATCAATATAAGGTTAGAGGTGATTTAGAAATTAAAGATGAAGATAAAATATATATTTTACACTTATTAATTTCAACTGCACTATTAAACATAGCTTTATCTAAATATGTATTAGTTACAATTGAAGATGTTACCAAAGAAATAGACTTGCAAAATGAGTTAAAAGAGAGAGAAAAACAATTAGAAGATCTTTTAGCTACAAAGAATAAATTCTTCTCTATTATTTCTCATGATTTGAAAAATCCTTTTGCAACAATTGCTGGATTTGCAAAATTATTGTTAGAAGATTATTCAAGCTTTACTGATGAGGAAAGAGAAAATTTTTTGCAAATAATAATAAACAGTTCGGAGAATACATATAAATTACTTGAAAACCTACTCTTATGGTCTAAGGTTCAAGTTGGGACAATGAATTCTAACTTAGAAAATGTTTATATTTCAGATATAATTTATGAGGCAATATCTCAATTGAGAGCAATGGCTGATAAAAAGAATATTCAGATAGAAGTATCCATTCCTAATAATCTATCCATTTCTTTAGATAAATTTATGATAAGTACTGTATTGCGCAATTTAATGACAAATGCAATTAAATATACTCCTAAATCGGGATTAATAAATATTAATGTAGAAGAAATAGAAAGCAATATTAAAGTATCTGTAAAGGATAATGGAGTAGGTATTGATGATGAAAATATTTCAAGGTTATTTAAAACAACCGAAAAGTTTTCAATGCAAGGCACAGATCAAGAAGAAGGAACTGGATTAGGTCTTATTCTTTGTAAAGAATTTATTGATTTACATAAAGGCGAATTATGGGTAGAGAGTAAAAAAGGAAAAGGCACAACATTTTCATTTACATTACCAATGTAATATTTGAATTATAAAGGAAAAGAGGCTATTTGAATAAAAGTAAAATAGACTCTTTTCCTTTATAAAACTTTTGATAATAAGATTAGATTCTAAATTCTGCACCAAACCAAAGGCTATTACTTGCAAATTTACCTACATCAGCCTTAATATCTAATCCAGTAAAATTAACATCGCTTTTATAAACAGGAATATTATAACCTATATATGCACCAACTTTTTCTTTCTTATTTTTTTGTTGGTAGTAAGTCCAAAGATAAACTTTAACAGGGATAAATACATTTATTGAAGAATAAGAAAAGGCATTAACTCCCAATAAATACTCTCTGTTATAAACTAAATTATCAAAACTAATTATGCCTCCAACATTAGCTTCCAATTCATATTCTTCTCTTTTAAGAAAAGAGTATCCTGCATTAAGCTCAAAATTTCCTCCATAAAGGTTTAGGGCTTGTTCATCTTTTAAATTGTTCCCCAAAGAATAATTCATTTTAAAAGCAGCAGTAAATCTCTCTCCAAAATACCACCCAACTCCAAATCCAATGCTTGCTTGCGAAATGCTTTTTTTGTTATAGTCTGAGAAAGTTGTTTCCATAGAGTTGTTGAAATCGCTAAGATTGCTAATAAATCCAGCATTTATTCCTCCAGAGAAAAAGCTTTTCATTTTACATTGGGCTTGAATGCCACTTACTGAAATTAGTACAATGACTAATGCTAAACAAATTCTTTTCATAAGTAAATTTTTTAAATGATAAATATAATTGATTTTACTAATTACCGCTGAAATAAACTTAAAATACAATAATTAAACTTTCAATATTTTATTTTTATTGTATTTGCTAATAAGTTTTAATTATTTATTTCATCTTGTTTACTTTCTTCCCCTGAATAGAAAATAAAAAGAGGCTAAATTGCTTTTATGCAAATAGCCTCTTTTAGTTGAAAAATATAAAAGAAATATGTTATTTGATTATTCCAATTGAACGTTGGATAAAGTTATTTAGGGCTTCACCTTTTAATAGTCCTTGGCTTAAAAGAGCAAGGTCTTTTAATTGAGAAAGAATTTGAGTTTGTTTGTCTTTGTCATCTTCTTTCAAAACTTCGCTCATTAGAGGATGATTGGTGTTTACAACCAAATTGTAGTTTTCTGGCATTTCTCCATAAAGTGAAGCCATTCCACCTCCACCCATTTCACTCATTTCCTTCATTCTTCTCATAAACTCATTTTGAGTTATGGTTAATGGACTGTCAGTTTCGTTAAGGCTTTCCATAACAACATTGAACTTTTGTTTGTCAACTTGTCCTTCAACCATTTCTTTAAGAGTTTTGGTTTCTTCTTCGTTTAGTTTAGAAGGAATAACTTCGTCTTTTGGAATTAGCTTATCAATAACATCACTGTCAATTCTTACAAATCTGCTGTCACTTAGCTTTTGTTCCATTAGGTTAACAAAGGGATTGTCTAAAATACCATCCATTAACAATACATCATATCCCTTGTCTTTTGCAGCTTGAATATATGCGTATTGAGAATCTGTATTATTGGCATATAGATAAACTAACTTGTTATTCTTGTCGGTTTGAACAGGTTTTATTTTGTTTGTATAGTCTTCAATTGAGTAGTATTCGGAAGCAATATTCTTAAACATGTAAATCTTTTCTGCTCTTTGATAGAACTTTTCATCTGAAAGCATACCATATTCAATAAATATCTTTAAGTCATCCCATTTCTTGTTGTATTCTTCTCTGTTGTTCTTATAAATTTCATCCAACTTGTCAGCAACCTTCTTTGTTATATGAGAAGAAATCTTTTTAACATTTGAGTCTGATTGAAGATATGAACGAGAAACGTTAAGTGGAATATCTGGAGAATCTAAAACTCCACGAAGTAACATCATATAATCAGGAACAACTCCTTCAACGCTGTCAGTAACGAAAACCTGATTGCAGTATAATTGTATTTTGTCTTTTGCTGGGTCTATGTTTCTCTTTACTTTTGGGAAATAAAGAATACCTGTCAGGTTAAATGGATAGTCAACATTTAAGTGAATATGGAAAAGAGGTTCATCAAAGTTCATTGGATAAAGCTCTCTGTAAAATTCATTGTAGTCTTCTTCTTTAAGGTCTGCAGGTTTTTTCTTCCAAAGAGGTTGAGTGTTGTTGATTATTCTTGGTTTTGTTTTTTGAACTCTTTTTGGATTGCCTTTATCATCCTTTTCTTCTTCAGAGTCTTCCCAATAGGGTTCATCTCCAAAGCGGATTTCAACAGGCATAAACTTGCAATACTTCTTCAATAATTCAAGTATTCTTCCTTCTTCCAAAAACTCTTCGTTCTCAGAGTCTATATACATTACTATCTCAGTTCCACGCTCTTCTTTTTCTATCTCGTCAATTGTATATTCTGTATCTCCATCGCACCACCAACGAACTGCCTTGCTGTCTTCCTGATATGATTTTGTTTTAAACTCAACTTCCTTACTAACCATAAATGAAGAATAGAAACCAAGACCAAAATGTCCAATAAGTTGGTTTTGTTCCAATTCACTCTTGCCCTTAAATTTCTCAACAAATTCTTCTGCACCAGAGAATGCAATTTGGTTAATGTATTTGTCAACTTCATCTTGAGTCATTCCAATACCCCTGTCAATTACAGATAGAGTTTTTTTCTTCTTGTCAATCTTAACATCAATTGTCAAATCTCCAAGTTCTCCCTTAAACTGTCTTAAAGATGCAAGAGTTTTAAGTTTTTGAGTAGCATCAACAGCATTTGCCACAATTTCTCTTAAGAATATTTCGTGGTCGGAGTAAAGAAATTTCTTAATAATAGGAAAGATGTTTTCTGTCTTTACGTTAATGTTTCCTTTCATACGATTATTATTTTTTATTTGTTTATTGATTATCTTCTTTTCACCTAAGTCAATCAATCATTATACCAATTCTTATATGAATGTCAATTTGTCAGAGATGTGAATTTGATTTAGAAGCAAGATAGCAGTTAATAAGAAAAATTGTATCTTTGAAATCTAAATTTTAATAAAGGAGAATATGGAAATTGTATTACTTATATCTACGCTTGTTGCAGTTATTGCTGTTGCTATTTTGGTTTTTATGCTTGTTAGAAGAAATCCAAATCAAGAAAGACTGACTGAATTAGAAACCAATAATAAGATATTAGAATCAAACTTCAAGAATTTAGAATCAAGTTATAATAGTTTAGAATCAAAATATAAAGAATTAGAACAAAGCTATAATCTTTCCCAAAGAGAAAACTCATCTTTGAAAACAGATTTAAGAAATAAAGAAGAAAATTTAATAAAGGAAATTGAAAAAAATAATTCAATATCTCAACAATTCGAAGAACAAAGAAAACAATTTACAGAATTATCAAATTCAAATAGTGCCTTGCTGTCTGATTTTAAAAATAAAGAAGAATTATTAATTAAGGAAAGAGAAAAGAATAATAAACTTGCTATTCAAATTGAAGAGGAAATTAAAAAATCGTCAGAGTTGTCAAATTCTAACAGTGCTTTAAAAGCAGAAAATAATAATATTAAAGAAAAGCAACAAGAGCTTAAAAGAGAATTTGAAGAGATGCAGAAATCAGCGAAACTTGAATTTGAGAAGGCTGCTAATTTGATTTTGGAAGAAAAGACAAGTAAGTTTACTGAAACGAATAAAGTTAGCATAGAAACTCTATTAAAACCTTTGGATAATAGTATTAAGGAATTTAGAGAAAACGTAAATAAGAATTTAACAGAGGAAACAAAACAACGTTCTTCGCTTGAAGCAGAAATTAAGAAAGTATTGGAGCAAACAAATTTGGTTTCAGAACAGGCAAATAATTTGGCTTCAGCCTTAAAGGGAGAAAATAAGAAAGCAGGGAATTGGGGAGAGAATGTTTTGGAAACCATTCTTCAAAATACTGGCTTAATTAAAGGTGAGCACTATATAACTCAAGATGTTCACTATAATGAAGAAGACAAGAAGATAATCCCTGATGTTATTGTTAATTTGCCTGATGATAGAAAAGTTATTATTGACTCAAAGGTCTCATTGGTTAATTATGATAATTATTTCAGTGCTGAAACAGAAGAAGTACAAAATCAAGAATTGACTAAACATATTGCATCAGTTCGTCAACATGTTATTGAATTGAGTCAGAAAAAATATGATGATATTAAAGGAAGTCTTGGTTTTGTGATGATGTTTGTTCCAATTGAATCTGCATATTTATTGGCAATGCAGAACGATAGAGAATTATGGAACTTCGCATATAATAAGAAAGTTGTTTTGGTGTCTTCCACAACTCTAATATCAAGTCTTAGAATATTTGCTGACCTTTGGAGAACAGATAAATTAAATAAGAATGCTGAAAAGATTATTGAAAATAGTGGTAAGATGTATGAAAAATTTGTTGGTTTCTTGGAGACATTTGAAGAAATAGGAGACAAGATAGATAAGACAAAAGATACTTATAAAAAAGCATTCAACCAGTTAAAAGATGGTAGAGGTAATTTAATTAAACAAGCAAAAGATATTCAAGACTTAGGAGTAAAGACTTTAAAATCTATTCCTGAGAAATTTGAAGGCTATGACGAATAGGAAAAATAGATTACAGTTTTACTAAAAATTGAGCTGTTAATCTTGAGCGTTGTTCTATAATAATTTTATCTCCTATAAATAAATTATTTATGGCTTCCTCTGTGTAGCGACGAATTGTAATTAATCTTAGAGCATTATTATATTTAACTGAGTATGCTGAAGAAAGTTCATCAATTAATTTTTCAAGTAGTTCTTCTTTTATTTGATCAAAGCAAACAGAATAACTTAAAGCAGAGTTTTGCATTAAGTTAATCTTAATTCCATATTTTGCAAATAGGGCAAATATATTTGAAAGATTTTCTTCAACTACAAAAGAAAAGTCTTTAGGAAAGATCGATAAAAGAGTTTGATTGTCCTTAAAAATATAACTTGGCATTAAGGGTTTGGTATTGGAGCAACAATCAATCTTTGTTCCTTCTTCTTTTGGAGAAATAAAGCTTTTTACAAACAAAGGAATTGATTTGTTTTCTAAAGGCTTAATGGTTTTAGGGTGAATTATAGAGGCCCCATAATATGAAAGTTCTATTGCTTCGCTATAAGGAACTTGCTCAAACTTCATTGTGTCTTCAAAATACTTTGGGTCAGCATTTAAGAGTCCAGGTACATCTTTCCAAATAGTAACACTATTGGCATTTAGGCAATATGCAAAAACAGCTGCACTAAAATCAGAACCTTCTCTTCCAAGAGTAGTTGTTTCGTTCTTTAGGCTTGAACCAATAAAACCTTGAGTGATTATTGTGTCTGTACTTTTTAGTAGAGGTTCAATTGTTTTAAGAATAACTTCTTCTGTTTCATTCCATAAAACTTTTGCTCTTCTAAATGAACTGTTTGTTTTGATGAAATCTGAAGCTAAAACAAATTTATGTGATAATCCAATTGAATCAAAGTATTTTGAAATAATTGTAGTTCCAATTATTTCTCCATAAGAAACAATTGAATCATAGATCTTGTCATAGTTTTTGTCTATGTTATAATTTAAAAGCTTATTTTCAATTTCCTTGTATGTATTGTCTAAAAAAGAATCCAAACAATTTTCATTATTAGGGAAGAGATTATTTATAATAGTCTTGTGATAGTTTTTTGATCCCTCAATTGAAGATTTGTCAATTATTTTATTCTCCACAAAACTATTCAAAACCTTTTCTAATTGATTAGTTGTCTTGCCCATTGCAGAAATAACAATAAGTCTTTTTTTGTTTTGAGAAAGAATTATTGAAGCTACGTTTTTAATAGCTTCAGAACTATTTACAGATGCCCCACCAAATTTTTCAACAAATACTTCGTTCATACATTTTATAATTTAACGGCAAAAATAATAAAAACTTTGTATATTTGCAGCTAAATTATGTTTTCTGTAAAATGACTAAAAGACAATTAAGCTTTAACCCAGTAGCACTTTGGAGCGCTAATTTTTCAACAGTTTTAAGTATTGCGCTTGTTCTTTTTATGTTAGGCTTTATGCTTATCTTCATTTTTCATGCCTTTTCGGCATCAAATAATCTTAAAGAAAACGTTTCTTTTACTGTTTATCTTATGGAAGGAACAAGTGATGAAGATGCACTTAACTTAGAAAAAGAGCTCAAAAAGAATGCTAATGTTAAATCCACTCAATATATTTCTTCAGGACAAGCAGCTCAAATAATGGATGAAGTTATGGGAGAAAATCATCTTGAAGTTTTAGGTTCGGTTAATCCTTATGCTGCATCAATAATTGTTAATCTTAAAGCAGAATCGCTCAACTATTCAACAATAAAACTTTTTATTACAAGTCTTGAAGCTAAAGATATTGTTGATAATGTTGACTATCGCCAAGACTTAGTTAAAGATATTAATAATGCAGTATATAATGTTTCAGCATTTGTGCTTGCCTTTATAATTTGTCTTTTAATAATAGCAATTACTTTAATTAATCATACTATTCGTTTAACAATATACTCTAAAAGATTTCTTATCCGCTCAATGGAGCTTGTTGGTGCTAAACCTTCTTTTATTCGTAGACCATTTCTTCTAAAAGGATTGTTCTTTGGATTAATTGGGGGCTTGATTGCAAATGTTCTCTTGTTTGGAATATTATTCTGGGTTAGCCAAACATTTTCTCAAATCATAATTCCAGAAAATTATCAAATTTATGGAATGATTGGGCTTGCAATTCTAATATTTGGAATTTTGCTTGCTTTCATTTCAACTTTCATTTCTGTATTTAGATTTATGCACTTAAGAAACGAAAAATTATATAGATAAAAAAGATTTAAAATATAAATAATATGGCAACAATACAAAAAAAATCATCATCAAAAATCAGCAATAGTCCAAAATCATATCAAACTAACGCTACTAAAGCTCAGCCAAAATTTGACTTTGCTTTTGAAAGAATTAATTATATATGGATGTTAGTTGGACTTGCTTTATTAGCACTTGGCTACATTCTTCTTATTGGAGGAGGTTCTGATGATCCAAATGTATTTAATTACTCATTATTTAATGCACAAAGATTAGTTATTGCACCAATTCTTATGGTTGCAGGAATTGTTGTTGAGGTGTATGCAATTTTACTTAAGCCAAAGCACAAAAATCAAGATCAAAACGAACAATAATATTTAAATTACTTCCATGGAATTATTTCAAACCATCATCATATCAATTGTTGAAGGCTTAACAGAGTTTTTGCCCGTTAGTTCAACAGGACATATGATAATTACTCAAGGTTTTCTTGGCGTTAAAAGTGATGATTTCGTAAAACTCTTTACTGTTTGTATCCAATTTGGGGCTATTCTTTCTGTGCTTGTGCTTTATTGGAAAAGATTTTTCCAAACGATGAACTTCTACTATAAACTTTTTGTTGCTTTTATCCCTGCTGCAATCATTGGTTTCTTGGCTGGAGATTTTATTGACTCAATGTTAGAAAGTGTTTTAGTTGTTGCCATAATGCTTATTATTGGAGGTGTGTTTATGCTCTTTTGTGATAAGTGGTTTAACAAACCTCAAGAAGACCAAATAATAACTTATAAAAAAGGATTTATCATTGGCTTTTTTCAATGTATTGCTATGATTCCTGGAGTTTCTCGTTCTATGGCAACTATAGTAGGGGGTATGACACAAAAACTAACAAGAAAAACTGCTGCTGAGTTTTCATTCTTTTTGGCAGTTCCTACTATGCTTGCAGCATCTGGATACAAACTTCTAAAAGCCATCATAACTCCAGAAGGTCAACAGCTCCTTGTGGACAATATGTCAACTCTAATTATAGGAAATATTGTAGCTTTTATTGTTGCTATGTTGGCAATAAAATTCTTTATTAATTTTCTTACCAAATATGGTTTTAAGGCTTTTGGTTACTATAGAATAGTTGTTGGAGTTATTATTATTTCTCTAATGATTTTCGGGTTTGATTTAAGTGTTGCGTAAACAAAATTTTAAGAAGGAAAAATATGATTGACATAGAAAATGGCCATGCCATATTAATTGACAAGCCATATACATGGACATCATTTCAAGTGGTAAAGAAAATAAAGTATAAGATAAATCATCTTTATGGTAAGAAAATAAAGATTGGACATGCTGGAACTCTTGACCCTTTGGCTACAGGCTTATTAATTATATGTATAGGTAAGTTTACCAAAAGAATTGAAGAGTTTCAAGCCCAAGAAAAGGAATACACTGGTTCTTTTACTCTTGGTGCAACAACTCCAAGCTTTGATCTTGAACATCCAGTTGACCAAACCTTCCCAATAGAACACATTACTGAAGAACAGATAAGAGCTGTGGCCAAAGAGCTTACAGGTAAGTTGGAACAGATTCCGCCTATGTTTTCTGCAAAATGGATTGACGGAAGAAGAGCTTACAAACTTGCCAGAGAGAATAACCAGGAGGTTGAATTGAAGGCAAAGGAAATTGAAATAAAGGAATTTGAAATCACTCAAATAGAAATGCCGAAGGTTTATTTCAGGATTGTTTGTTCCAAGGGTACCTATATCCGTTCCATTGCAAGGGATTTTGGACTGATGCTTCAAAGTGGTGCTTATCTTTCTTCTCTTTGTCGCACAAGGATTGGGGATTACTCTCTTAAAGATGCCATTAAGCTTGAGGATTTGGAAGAACATTTCCAATAACCTTTCTCTAAAAGTTTTCTAATCTACTTTAATTAAATTTTCTTGGTGGTTAATTATGCTAAGAATCACTAATTTATAAATCAGACTTAGTCTGGTTAAAAAAAGAGTAACTCTAAGCGAAATAAGAGTTACTTTAATTTTGCTTAGAGTTACTTTAAATTTAATAAGAGTAACTCTAATTTTACTCAGAGTTACTCTTATTTATTTCAACTAAACTTTCCTTAATTTTCTACCTAAAGAAATCGTTGATTTTGCTCTTTATAATCTTTTTAAACTTTGCTGGATTTGCTTTAGCATAAGAAAAAGCATCATCAGTCAAGTCGATGAATTCTTTTTTGTCCTTTTTATTATAAATAATCAAAAGGGTAGGGTTTTCAATTTCATAGCTTTTAATAATAGCACTATTTGTATCTTCTTCGTAGTTTATGCTGTTGAAAATAATATTTCCTTTTTGAAGGTCTTTCTTATAAGTTGTATTCAAAACAGAGTTTAAACCATCTTCAATTGCGTTGCAGGTTGCACAGCGTTCTGTTCTGTGGAAATAGTACACCTGAACAAAGTCTTTCTTTGCCTCTTGAGCGAAAAGGCTTAAACTGAAAAATATAGAAATTACGATTAATGTTAGCTTTTTCATATAAATATTGTTTTATAATTAATTATTAATGTTTTTAGACTACAAATGTAGGCCATTTTCTTTAAATCTTTATTCTTAAACCGAAATTAAATTGTCTTCCAAGAATTGGTGCATAAATTATTGAGGAGTCGAAGTATTGTCCAAAAGGATTATCGGAACTGATAATTGGATTCTTTTGTTTGTAGTCAAGTATGTTTTCGCAACCAATATAGGCTTCAAATTTATTAAACTTACGAGTAATTTGAGCATGAAGGATAAAATACTCAGGACTTCTATCAGGAAGTTGGTAAATTGCAGGATTGTTGGAAGTATTTGGAAGAGAAGTTGAGCCATGATATTGGGTGGTGAAAGAAAACTTCCATCTGTCATACAAAGTAGTGTAGTGAAGGGCAATCAAACCTTTGTGTTTTGCAGTAAGAGGCATTTCAATTAATTTATTATCAACTGTAATTTTAGAATCACTGAATACATAAGCAATTGTAGTTTCAAAACCTTCAATAGGAGTTATTGATACTTCAGCTTGGAAGCTGTTGGCATAGGATTTACCCATTAAATTATAAATATGAGCTTCTTGAGCATTTCTTTCCAAGTCAATAACAACACGATTGGTAAAGTCAGTTCTATGGAAGTCAACAGAAAATGAAATATTCCTTTCATCTTCAAAAAAGAATTTATGAGTGTAAGATATTCCATAGTTCCAAGCATCTTCCAATTTAAGCTCTTCTTCAAAGTAAAGTTTCCTTGAAGATGTTAAAAGACTGATGTTTTCTGGTAAAATATTAGCACTATGCAATCCTCTTCCAGCAGAAAATCTAAAAGCAGAGTTTTTGACAGGAGAGTATTTAGCATGAATTCGTGGAGTTATAATTGTTTGTTCGTAAAATGTATTATAATCACCTCTTAGCCCAGTAATAAAAGTCCATTTATTTCTATCACTGTAGGTGTATTCAGCATAAGCACCCATAACAAATTCTTCTTTATCCAAAGGTTGTCCGACAATATAGTTTTTGTTCGAAAGGTTTTCGTTCAACTTATCATAACTTGAACCTAAACCAAGACTTATTTTATTTTTGTCGTTCCATAAATCAGAATTAAGTATTAAAGCAAGATTACCACTTAATTGAGTAGGGTTATATTCTCTTAAACCAAACTGCGATTCCAATTGATGATACACTAAATTACCATTTACAGCAAAGCTTCTGTTTTTATCAGAATTTAAAAGGAAACCAGTGTTTTCAAACACTTGGATTCTTCTTGAATTCAAAACAGCACCATAATAATTTGTTGTGTTAAAGTCTCTATCTTTATCAAAACGTTTATCACCTGCAATTCTATCTTCATACAAAACATCTACACCAAAACGACTTTTGATTTTTTCTTTATAGTTGAAAAAATAACGATTAGAACCAATAAGTAGATTAGAAAGAGGCACATCAAGAAAATTGTCATTATTTCTATCTGTCTTCATAAATACTTTTGCTCCATGAGCCAAAACAATAGATTCTAAATACTTGTTGATTCTAAAGGAAGAGTTAACATTAACTTCCTGTTTAAGGAAATCATTTGTAAAGTATTCAAAATAGAACTTTTCTTTGTTCTCAGGTTTTTTGACATCAATATTAATTTGCCCTGTAATACTTTCATAGCCTTGAGTTACAGAAGCTGTACCTTTAGAAATGCCTATTCCTTCTAACCAAGGGCCAGGAATATAATTAAGACCATAGGTTGAGGAAAGCATTCTAATTGAAGGCTGATTTTCCACAAGGATTTGACTATAAATACCAGCTAAACCTAACATTTGAATTTGTTTTGCTCCAGTAACAGCATCAGTAAATCCAACATCAACTGCAGCATTGTTCTCAAAACTTTCAGCCAAAGAACAGCAAGCCAAACGTTTTATTCCTTCTGAAGAAATATATTGATTAAATGATGCTTGATTATTATCGGTTATTGTTCCTGACATTTCTCCAATAATACTAACAGTTTCAAGTTCTTTTGATTCTTTTGTTAAAGCAATTTCAATATATTCTTTATCTACTGGAACAAACTTTGATTCTTTTTTATATCCTATAAAACTAACTTCAATAAATATACTATCTTTAATATTTCTTTTTATTGAAAACATCCCTCTATCATCGGTTGTTACTCCAATACTTGTTCCTTTTATTGCAACATTTGCAAAAGCAACTGCTTTATTATTCTCTTTATCTATAATTTTTCCTCTTATTTCTTGTGAAAAAGAGAATAGAGGCATTAATACACTAATTATAATTAAGAATTTTCTCATCTATTTTTTTGTTTTTTTTTATTTACTACAACATTCTGTAGCTTCTTTAATTGAAGAAAAGAACTCTTCAAAATACTCTTTTGCTAATAGCCAGTTTTTTCTGTTAATACAATATTTTACTTTAGGGGCTTCTATTTCTCCTTGAATTAGTCCAGCATTTTTTAATTCTTTTAAATGTTGAGAAACCGTTGCTTTTGCTATAGGTAATTCATCATGAATATTACCAAAATAGCAGTTGTCTCTTTGTGATAAAAACTGCAAAATGGTTAATCTTGTAGGATGCCCCATTGCTTTTGCAAAACCTGCTAATGCTTCTTGATTTTGATGAACTGATGTTTTCTTTTGCATGAATAAATTAATTTGTTGTTTGCAAAATAACGAACAATAATTTGTTCAGCCAAATATTTTTGAAAAATAATAATTGAGATAATAATGTTTCTTATCTTTGCAACTTTAATTTTACAAAACAAAGTTTAGATGTTAGACAAAAATACAATTATTGGATTAGTACTTATTTTTGGAGTATTTATAGGTTATGGAATACTTTCAGCTCCTTCAAAAGAGGAAAAAGCTGCAATGAAAGCAAAACAGGATTCCATTATCAAAGTTCAAGAGAAATTAGCATTACAAGCAAAAACTATTCAAATCCAAGATTCTTTAACTCAACAAACAAAAGATTCATCAGAAACATTAAATCAAGATTCAATTAATCTTTCTGAATTTGGAGCATTTGCACCTTGTTCTCAAGGAACAAACAATACAGTTAAGGTTTCAAATGAATTATTTGAAGTTGATTTTTCAACATTAGGAGCACTTGTAAAACAAGTTACTCTTAAAAACTATACCACCTACGGGAAGAAACCAGTAAAACTATTTGATAAAAATGCTTATGGTTTAAATCTTACAGTAGGTCAGAATATTGTTAGAACTGAAAATCTTTATTTTGAGCCAACAATAGATAATAAACCAATTACTAAACCTATTGAAGTTAAAGGAAATGATTCTGTTGTGATTGTTTTCAAGGCTAAAGTTCAAGCTGATAGCTTAAAAACGTCTTCTTTAGATTTTCGTTATGTTGTTAGAGGTAATGATTATAGAATTGGATACGATATTGTTTTTAATAACTTGAAAGGAATTGTTACCGACCAAGGCTCTGTTGAAATGGGATGGAATTCTGATTTAAGAGTTCAAGAAAAGGATGCTAAGGTTGAGGTTAAGAATTCATCAATTTATTATCTTTTGAAAGATGAGGTAGATTATTTGAAAGAAAATGGAAGCGACGATAAAAAAGAAGAAAATGGAATTCCTATTAAATGGGTTTCATACAAACAACAATTCTTTTCAACTGCTTTAATAACCAATAGTGATTCTTTTGCATCAGCAACAATGCAAACCATAACAGAAAAACGTCCTGCAAAAGATTCAACTTATCTTCGTTCAATGCAATCATTGTTAACATTGCCTTATGATGGAGATGCAGCAAAAAATGAGATTAAAATGGACTTCTTTTTTGGTCCAAATAAATATGGGGTTATAAGTGATTACAATATTGATATGGAAGAAATCATTCCATTAGGATGGGGATTTTTCCTATTGCAATGGGTAAATCGTTTTGTTATTATTCCTGTTTTTGATTTCCTTTCTGGATTTGGATGGAATATGGGTATTGTTATCCTTATTCTTACAATATTAGTTAAAATAGTACTTTTCCCTCTTGCTTATAAATCCTATTCATCTTCTGCAAAAATGAGAGTAATTCAACCTGAAATGCAGAAAATAAATGAAAAATATCCTAAGCAAGAACAAGCAATGGAAAAACAAAAGGCAGTTATGTCTTTATATAAGAAAGCAGGAATTAATCCAATGGCAGGTTGTTTGCCTATGCTTTTGCAGTTCCCAATACTTGTTGCTATGTTCCGTTTCTTCCCAGCATCAATTGAACTTCGTCAACAATCATTCCTTTGGGCAGATGACCTTTCAAGTTATGACTCAATAGTTACACTCCCATTTGACATTCCATTCTATGGTTCAAATGTTTCACTTTTCTGTTTGATGATGACCGTTGCTCAAATTTTCTACACCAGAATGACAATGAAACAACAGCAAGGAACAAATCAAGTTCCAGGTATGAAAGTAATGATGTATATGATGCCAGTTATGATGTTATTTATGCTTAATAAATACTCTGCTGCACTTAACTACTATTATTTCATTTCTCTATGCTTTACTTTCTTGCAAGTTTGGATAATTGGAAGAACAATTAATCAACAAAAGGTTCTTGATACTCTAAAAGCAAACCAAAATAAGCCAATGAAAAAATCAAAATGGCAAACAAAAATGGAAGAATTAGAAAAGAAGAATCGTTCATTGATTGATGAAAGACAAAAACAACAAAACAAAAGAAAACATTAATTAATTACATTATAAATTAACAAAAAAAAAGAATAACAAATGAGTTTCTACTTTATTCTAATGATTGTTATTTTCATTATTGGATATTGCGCCATAGCATTAGAACATCCAATAAAGATTAACAAATCTGCAACTGCTCTTTTGCTTGCAGTTATACTCTGGTCAGTTTATGCTATAATGGGACCAGCTTTTGAACATGAAACAATACTATTACATTTGGGAGATACTGCAGAAATAGTATTTTTCCTTTTGGGAGCAATGACAATAGTTGAAATTGTTGACCGACACGAAGGATTTAGAATTATCACTGATAAAATCCATACAAAAAGTAAAAGAAAATTGCTTTGGATAATTGGTATTCTTACTTTCTTTATGTCAGCAGTTTTAGACAATATGACAACTGCAATTGTTATTTGTGCACTACTTCGTAAACTAATTGCTGACAAACATGACCGTTGGTTCTTCTGCGGAATTGTTATTTTAGCTGCAAATGCAGGTGGAGCATGGAGTCCAATAGGTGATGTAACAACCATTATGCTTTGGATTAAAGGAAATATAACAGCAGTTGGAGTAATAAAAGAAACATTCATCCCATCTTTAGTATCTTTATTAGTTCCTTTAACTGCAGTAACATTTATGTTGAAAGGAAATGTTGAAAGACCTGAAGTAAGAGAAGATAATAAATTAGTAACTATAAGTTCAAAACAAAGTCTTTTAATTCTATGTTTGGGAGTTGGAGCATTGCTTTTTGTTCCAGTATTTAAAACCATAACTCATCTTCCTCCTTATTTAGGAATCTTATTCGGATTAGGAATTCTTTGGGTTGTAACTGAAATTATGCATGTGTCTAACAAAGAAAACTATTCAAGACTTAATGTTTCTGCAATTATTACAAGAGTTGATGTTCCTTCAGTGCTTTTCTTCTTAGGAATATTAATGGCAGTTGCTTGTTTACAAACAGCAGGACACTTAGATTTGCTTGCAAAATCATTAGATAAATTGGGAAATATTTACATTATAGATATAATAATAGGTTTAGTTTCTTCCGTTGTAGATAATGTTCCATTAGTTGCTGCAGCTTTGGGAATGTATCCAGTTGCAGATGCTGCACAACTTGCCGCAAATCCTGAAATGATGCATTTTGCACAAGATGGAGCATTCTGGGAATTCTTAGCATACTGTGCAGGAACAGGTGGAAGCATTCTTATTATTGGTTCTGCAGCAGGAGTTGCAGTTATGGGTATGGAAAAGATTGACTTTATTTGGTATTTGAAAAAAATAACAATTTGGGCACTTTTAGGATACTTTGCAGGAGCAGGTACATTTGTTTTAATAAGTAGATTTATTTTACATACATAGACAAAAATTTATTTTAATTTTTTGAATTGTTCAAAGAAGCCCTACCGTTTGAAGCCTTAGAGTTTCTTTGAACAATTTTTTTTAATATTAAATGCAACTATTAACTAAAACAAAAAAACTATGAGCTATTTTATTTTAATGATTATATTGTTTGTTCTGGGCTATGCTTTCATTGCCTTAGAGCATCCATTAAAAATTAACAAGTCAGCATCTGCTCTCTTATTGGCAGTTGTACTTTGGAGTGTATTTGCACTTTTCGGAGATGGATTTGAACATTCAGAAATTATTTCACATCTTGGTGAAACTGCAGAAATTGTCTTTTTCCTTTTGGGAGCAATGACAATTGTTGAGATAATTGATTCTCATCAAGGATTTAAAATAATCACTGAAAAAATCGACACAACAAACAAAAGAAAACTATTGTGGATAATTAGTATCCTTACTTTCTTCATGTCGGCTGTTTTGGACAATCTAACAACAGCAATTGTTATGTGTGCTTTGCTTAGAAAACTTATTGATGACAAACATGATCGTTGGTTCTTTTGTGGAATGGTTATTCTTGCAGCCAACTCTGGAGGAGCATGGAGCCCAATAGGTGATGTAACAACCATTATGCTTTGGATAAAAGGAAATGTGACAGCAATGAAAATTATTTTAGAAACATTCATTCCTTCTTTAGTTTCAATGTTAGTTCCTTTAACCATAATAACATTTGTTCTTAAAGGAGAAGTAAAAAGACCTGAAGCTATTGCAAAATCAAATCACGATATTCAAATATCAACAAAACAAAGTAATCTAATCTTCTTCTTGGGAGTAGGATCTTTGTTGTTTGTTCCAATTTTTAAAACCATAACTCATCTACCTCCATATTTAGGAATATTTTTAGGATTGGGAGTTTTGTGGGTAGTAACTGAAATAATGCATAAATCTAACTCTAATAATTATTCCAAACTTAATGTTCCAGCAGTTTTATCTAAGATTGATATGTCTTCAATTCTATTTTTTGTTGGGATACTTATGGCAGTTGCTTGTTTGCAAACAGCAGGTCACTTAGATTTGCTTTCAAAATCATTAGACAAGATTGGAAATATATATGTTATAAACATACTTATTGGAATGATTTCTGCAATTGTTGATAATGTCCCTCTTGTTGCCGCAGCAATAGGTATGTATCCAGTTGCGACTCCAGAAATGATTGCACTAAATCCAGAACTTTATCATTTTGCTCAAGATGGAGCTTTTTGGGAATTCTTAGCATATTGTGCAGGAACAGGAGGAAGTCTTTTAATTATCGGTTCAGCAGCAGGAGTTGCAGTAATGGGAATGGAAAAGATAGACTTTATTTGGTATTTAAAGAAGATTTCACTTTGGGCACTGTTAGGCTATCTGGCAGGAGCAGGAGTTTTTGTAATTATAAGCAAGTTTATTCTCCATACATAGAAAATTTATATAGATTAAAAGGAGGGATAGTCCTAAATTTCATTTTTGTTATATAGAATTATCTTCCTTTTAACAATAATTATTTCTATTTATCTGCCTCATAACTGCCATAATTTGATTTATAATGTCGTTTTATTATTTGTTTTTGTTCTAAACATTTTTCACAAAAGAAACAATCAATTTGTATATATTCTATACTATTATCTTTTTTGTTATCGCGTTTAATACTTTCCATGAATATCCATTTGTGTTTACATTTTCCCATTTTATATATGTATTAATGTTGATAAATATAATTATCATTTTAATCCTCTTTTATCTTCTATCCCTCCATAATTTAAAGCAATAGAACGAATTAAATTATATTCTTTTTCTTTTGATTTTTTGGGCTTTGCTCCACTTAAGGCTCTTCTTATTGTTGGACGAGAAGATTTTCTTTCCATATTAATAAGTATTTTCTCAATTAATGTTATTCCACCATAAGGAATTAAAATTTTTGTTCCCATATTTTCTTTATTTTTTTTGGTTTTTGTTTTGAGGCTTTGTACCTTTGTCCAAACTTTCCAATTAGAAAGATACTGCAAAGGTATAGAGAAAATCTCTAACAAAAGTAAAAAATATAGAGAAAAAATCTAAGAAATTATTGATGTGAGTTGTATTTAGTTTATAATGAGTGTAAAAGAAAGAATAAAAATATTTGTCAAATATAAAAATATTAGTATAATAGATTTTGAAAAGTCTATTAATGTAGCAAATGGATATGTCAATAGTATATCCAAAAGTATAGGTATAGACAAAATCAATATAATTTTAGATAAATATCCAAATTTGAATATAGAATGGCTTCTTTCCGGAAGGGGAAATATGCTAAAAATAACGGAAGGAACTAATTTTATTACAGAATCAGAAATAATATATAATAAGAGATGTGGAACCCCTATTTATGATATAGATGCAATTTACGGAAAAGAAATCAAGAACTTTAAAATTGAAGATATAATTGGATATATAGATATACCATCAATTAGCAAAGATTCTAAAATAGTTTTTGTAGTAGGAGATAGCATGTCTCCTAAAATTCTTGATGGAGACAGAATAGTAATTAGAGAAATAGAAAATCTGAACTATTATAATTATGGTCAAATGTATTTAGTTCTAACAGCTGATTATAGGATGCTTAAGTATGTAAGAAAACATCCAACAAATAAAAATTTAATTATACTTCATTCTGAAAATATAAATTATGATGATATTGAACTTCCTAAAAAAGATATAATTAAACTTTTTCTCGTAGAAAATATTCTAACTATTAAGAGCCTTTAATTGTATAAAATAACATAGATTAATGTGAGATAAAAGAATAATAACATCAATAAAAGCTTAATTGTGTTGATTCAATATATTTATATATATAGTTAGGAATTTTTCTAAAACCATTGACAAATAAAGAGATGTTTTGTATATATGAAGATATAGTTATAGCAATTATTATTATATGCAATAGATTATTATAGTAGTATTTACGGAATAGATTTTTGTGTTAATCAAGTTTAATTGACAATTAAAGGCAAAAAAATAAGATATGTGTGTTATTTTAATGCATTATGAATTGTGTGCTGAAAGAAAGAATAGGAATGGAATAAGAAGATCAACCTTATGATTATTGCGATAGAGAAACTTGTTATGCAAGAATATCCATAAAAGTTCTCGCAGAATTAAAAAATCCAGTTGAATATAAGGGAGAAAATACAAATATTATAATTGGCAATATAATAGAAGAAATAACTGTTTTATTATGAAAGAATGGATTTTTGAAAATGTTTTAGCTTTTGTCGTTGCTGTATGTACAGTGAGTTACACAGTAATAAATTGGTTTATGCTTAAAGAAAGTAAGAATGCGAGAAGACAAAAGCAAACCCCATATATTATTTCTTATTTACATCTTTCTGAAGCTGAACCTAAAAGCATATATTTAGTTGTTGAAAACGTTGGAGAAGGATATGCTAAAAATGTTAAGTTTAATGTTATAAAAGATAGTGTTGTTGAGGGAAAAATGAAATTAGTGAATTGTGAAGGAATAAAATATGGAATTTCTTCATTTCCTTCCCATTATAAGTTAGAATATTTGGTTGCTTATAACCTGAAACAAGATGGCTTAGTAGAAGATTATATAGAAATAGAAATAGAATATTGTAATAATAGTAATAAAAGGTATAAAAACAAATACAATTTAATTTATGGTAGTGTCTTTGGACAGGTATATTCATCTCCTCCTGATAATTATCTTGGGCAGGTCGCATATTATTTAAAGGAAATAGATAAGGAATTAAAAAAGAAACACTAATAATTTATATAATAAGGATTAATAGCAAATTATTAGAGAAAATGAGTGAAAAACAATTTATTTCTTTTCGTTTCTTTCTACTTTCCTCTTTATTGCCAAAACATATGTGTTATGTCTTCGAGTTTGTTGTTGTTTATTTTATAGAGTCTTTGGTTTGTTGTTTTGAATTTTAGGCTTCCGTATTTTTCTTTGTATTCTCCAAGTTTAATGTAATGGAAGTTTTCTATGGATATGTCTTTTGGTAGTTTTCCTTTCCCTGAATACCATCCTGTTTTTATATTGAAATTACTTTGTGTTTGTATATAATTTGCAAAGTATTCAATTTCTTTTGGAGATGAATCTCCGCCCATAAAACATATACAGGTTATAGATTCTTCGTATTTAATTAGAAGGTTAAGCAGGAAATCTTTTGTTAATTCTCTTCCTATATCTTCTCTTAGAAAAGGGCTATGACAACCCTTGCATTTGTTTGGACAATTTGAGATGTTTATTGCAAGGGTTGTTTCGTTCGGTATTTCTTGAAATACTATATCGTAGTTAACGTATTTAAGCATGGGAATTAAAGGTTTTGTGGTTTATTATAATATCTTTTTTCTGCTTCTTTTTGTCTTTGGAGTGAGAAATTGCTTATTCTTTTCATATATCCTATAACTCGTGTAAGGTAATCTACGTCTTGGCTTTTACATTTTGGGCATTCTTTTAAATATCTTTTGTCTATATGCCCACAAGTGTTGCAAATGGTGTTTGGTATATTAAAGGTAAAGTAATTGCATCCTTCTTTAGCTGCTATTCGAAGTAATTGGCGGTATTGTATTTGGCTTAGATGTTCTTCCAAATTTAAATGAAGAGCTGAACCTCCTGTTAGGTGTTCTATATATTTCTTTCCATGAATTCGGAATTTGTCTATAATGTTTAATGAATTGTCTTCAACTGCATAGAAATAACTGTTATAACAATCTCTTGGAACAAAATAACCGTCTTCTTTATCCCATTTTGCATGTTTTATTCCTACGTTTTCGGCTGGTATCATTTCGCAGTTGAAAAGTATTTCTTTTGTTCTGTATTTTTTATTATATGTTTCTATCAATCCAAGAACTTCTTGTACGAATTCTACATATTTAGGATTGTCTATTATTTCTATTTTCATAAATTCTGCTGCTTCAACCAATCCATTTACTCCTATTGTTAGATATTGACGACTCATATTTATATAACCAGCATCAAAAAGGGGTAACATTCCTTTGGCTTGAAGAAATTTCAGGTTTTCGTTGTATGACAGTTGAACCTTATGAACCAAATCAACAACTTCTTCTAAAAATGATAAATAAGGGAGTCCTTTTTTTATTGATTCTTGAATGCAACGGTTTAGATTTATTGTTAAAACACTTTTTGAACCTGTGGAAACTCCTCCAGCTCCCAAGGTATAACTAAATCCATTGTCTTGTATCTCATTTCTAAGTCTGCAACAACTGCTTAATGAGTCTGCATTATCGCTCATATAGGTAAAGAAAGAATGCCCTTGGCTATACATTTCTGCTACGAATTCTCCATATTCTTTATCCATAACATCTCCATCTTTTGAGAGTAGAGCCATTGTTTCAACAGGAAAGGTGAGAGGTGTTTTTGTACGTTCTTTATTAAACCACTTCATGAAATGTTTTTGCAACCAACTAAGAGACTCCCAATGTGGCTTGCTTCCATTAGGGAATACAAAGTTTTCAAAAAGGCTTTCAAAATAATATTTATCATAATAAGCAATATTCCAAAACACAGCTTGAAAGTTTCTTGCTCCTGTTGGTTGGTTGATAGAGTAAACTACTTGTTCAAAACAATCAGTTATTATTTTGCTTAGAGTTCGTTTCTTTTTTGATAAATCAACCACTTCGTTTTCTCTTAAATAATAATCTTCTCCATATTCCAATTCAATAAAATAATTCATATACATTAGAAACTCTGGAGTTGCACAAGCACCACTTAACATGCTTGATACCATAAAAACCATATTAACAAAGCCACCACAAAATGATTTTAAATTTGTTGGAGCAACAGAGTTTCCTCCAATAGATGATGTTCCTCCAATTAACCAAGGATACATCGTTATACTTGCACAATAGTTAGCAAGACTTGTTTCGTCATTCTTATATATATAATGGGTATTGAGAAGTCTTATGTATTTATCTGCAAGTTCTTTTCCATAGTTTTCTTTTATTGTGTCGCATAATAGTCTTCTATTGAGACGAATAAAATTAGACTTTGGCAGTTCTCCAATTAGAGTTGCTATATTTTTGTTTTCAACATTGGCATTAGCATCATATTTACTTCCTGAGGCAGGATTTTTAGCATCACAGTAATTTATTAAGAATTTCAACTTGTCTCTAATTTCCCTGTCTTCTCTATGACTTTGCCTGTAAAGCATATAAGATTTTGCAACATTATAATACTTTTCTGACATAAGAGCAATTTCTACTTGGTTTTGAATTTCTTCAACACTTATTCCATTTGTAATATTTAAGCGACTTAAAATATCTGTAATTGTATCTTGCGATGCAAAACTACCAACAGAAAGAAATGCCTTTGATATAGCATTCTTAATTTTTTCAATTGAAAATGGAACTTCCTTTCCATCTCTTTTAATGATAAATAATTCAGACTGACTCATAATAAATTAAAATTTAAGGTAGTCGCTGTAAATGAAAATTTACTTTGAAAATTAAAACAAAGTATTCATTATTTAGCCTTTCTTCCCGAAAGCTACCAATTAATAAATAAACAAAAATGGCAGGTCTTCTGACTTGTTTCTGTTTTAACGCCTTCCCAATCCAAAGAGGGTTAGTGGCAAAGAGTATTAAAACAACATTATCTTTCGATAGAAACTTACAGCAGCGGGAACTGTTGCCGATTTTCACAGCATTCCCTTTTAATTCTGAAACACAAAAAAGCGTTTTTGAAACCATTGTTTCAATGCAAAAATATGAGTTAATAATTCCTCTTGATTTGCAATGTAAAATAAGTTTTCAACACTTTATGTTAATATTCTTGTAATCAATAAAGAAAAAAGATTAATCTTTGCTTTTCCTCCTTGCGAGATATGTTATCTCTCACTATATTACTATAAGCTTAGTAATAAGAAAGACATACGAATAAAATATAATGAGATTATAAAACAGAATAAATTACATTTTTTCAAGAAAAAATACTAATGAAAACTATTTAATTTTTAAATTTGCAAAAAGAATCTAATTTCAAAACAAATTTATTATGATAAGTTTTACAGCAGCTATTATACTCTTAGTTCTTGGGTATATTTTCTATGGAGCCTTTGTAGAAAAAGTTTTTGGAGCAAATAATGAAATTAAAACTCCTGCTATTGCAAATCCTGATGGTGTTGATTATGTTCCAATGTCGTGGTGGAGAATTTTCTTAATTCAGTTTTTGAATATTGCTGGTTTAGGACCAATATTTGGAGCAATTATGGGAATTATGTATGGTCCATCTGCTTTCCTTTGGATTGTTTTTGGCTCAATTTTTGGAGGAGCTGTTCATGACTATATTTCAGGTATGCTTTCAGTTCGTCAAAATGGAGCTTCCCTTCCAGAGATTGTAGGTTCTCAATTAGGTGTTGGAATAAAACAATTTCTTAGAGTGTTTTCTATTCTTTTGCTAATTATAGTAGGTGCTGTATTTGTATCTGGTCCAGCTGGAATTCTTAATAGTATTATGCCAGGAATATCAATTCTTTGGTGGGCAGTAATTGTATTTACATATTATGCTTTAGCAACTCTTTTGCCAATTGATAAATTAATAGGTAGGTTTTATCCTATTTTTGGATTCTGCTTGTTCTTTATGGCTGCAGGTATTTTAATATCTCTTTATACTAATTCAGCTCCTATTCCTGAAATATGGGATGGAATTGCTAATCAGGAACCAAAACATTTGCCAATATTCCCAATGATGTTTATATCTATTGCTTGTGGAGCTATCTCAGGTTTTCATGCAACACAATCTCCTTTAATGGCACGTTGTATTAAAAACGAAAAAACAGGTAGAAGAATATTTTATGGAGCAATGATTGCTGAAGGTATTATTGCTTTAATTTGGGCAGCTGCAGGGAGCAGTTTTTATGGTTCAATTCAAGGACTTCAGGAATATGTTGCAACTCTTCCACCAACTGCAAACAAAGCAGCAATAGTTGTTAAAGCTATTTCTGATAATTGGCTTGGAGTTGTAGGTGGTTTTATTGCAATGCTTGGAGTTGTTGCAGCACCTTTAACCTCAGGTGATACAGCTCTTCGTTCTGCTCGTTTAACCATTGCTGATTTTCTTAAATTTGATCAAAAGCCAATAAAAAATCGTTTAATAATTTCTATACCAATATTTGTTGCAACTTTTATTCTTCTTCAAATAAATTTTGATATTCTTTGGCGCTATTTTGCTTGGGGAAATCAAACCTTGTCAGTATTTACATTATGGGCATGTTCAGTTTATTTAAGAAAAGAAAAGAAAAATTATTTCATTACTCTACTGCCAGCAATGTTTATGACTTGTGTTTGCACAACTTACATTATGTATGCTCCTGAAGGTTTTAGCTTACCTTATTGGGTATCAGTAGCAATTGGTATTACATTAACAATAACCTTTTTATCTGTCTTTGCATTCAAGGAAAAAGCTGAAAGACTTATGGCTGAAAAGATAAGAGTTAGAAGTAAGGAGTAAATAGTGAAAAGTAGGGTATGCATTGTGTGTAAATAATATTACCCCTGACCCCTAAAGGGGAATAGGGAATGCGTCAGCAAAGTCCCCTTTAGGGGATTTAGGGGTAAAAGGTTGATTTGTACCCAAATTTAAAATTTAAAACTTAAAAATTAATTATGAAACGATTATCTTTAACCTTATTATTATTGTTTTTGTGTATTGGCTCTCAAGCACAAAACATTCAAAATTATAAATCTTATATTAAAGAACTCACTTCAAAGAAATATGAAGGAAGAGGATATTATAATGAAGGAGATAAGAAAGCCGCAGCTTACATTTCCAAGCAATATGAAAAAATAGGAGCAAAGCCAATTGGTGATTCTTATTTCCAAGAATTTAGTTTTGATGTAAATGTTTTTCATGGCAATATGAAGCTTTCTGTTGATGGGAGAGAATTAGTTGCTGGGAAAGAATTTGTAATGAGAGAATTTTCTAATGGAGCTAAAGGAGAGTTTAAGCTTTATTATATTGATCAAAACAATTTTAATATTGAAAAGATAATTGAGGATTTCAATAAGACTGAGTTTGAAAATACTTTTATTGTAGTTGACTTTAGTTTTCTTAGAACTCATTCAAAAGAAATAAACCAGCTTTATAAAACAAAGATGAAAGGTATTATTAAGGTTTGGGATACACCTCTGAAATTCTATAAGGCATATAGCTCTAAAGTTATTGACCAAACAATTGTATGGGTAGATAATACTTTCCCAAAGAATGCTAAGACAATAAAGATTGATGTAGACAATGAACTCTTAAAAGACTATAAAAGCTCAAATGTAATTGCTCAAATAAAAGGAAAATCTTCTATCGATTCAACCATAGTATTTGTTGCACATTATGATCATTTGGGACATTTGGGAAAAGATATTTATTACCCAGGAGCAAATGATAATGCATCAGGTACAGCAATGTTATTAAGCTTGGCAGAATATTATTCTAAAAAAGAAAACACTCCAAACTATACAATAGTATTTCTTTCAGTTGCAGGAGAAGAAGTAGGTTTATTAGGTTCAACATATTACACCGAACATCCTCTTTTGCCATTAGATAAGATAAAATATCTAATCAATTTGGATATGATAGCCGATAATTCAAAAGATGTATATGTTGAAATAAGTCCAGAAGGAGAGAAAGGCTTAGAGAAATTTAATTCAATAAATACCAAACTAAATTTATTTACGAAATTAGATAAAGGAGAACTAGCAGGCAATAGCGACCATTTCCCTTTTGCAAACAAGCATGTACCTTCAATATTCTTTATTATGGAAACAGGAGATGCCTTTAAGATTTATCATACATTGCAAGATAATTATGAAAATCTATATCTCGACAATTACAAAAAGATGTTCACCCTACTAACAGAGTTTTTGAAAGAATAATAAACCTATTTGTTTATTTCTTAATTCCATAATCCGCCATTCCGCCAACAAACGCTGAAATCTGCACTTTTGAAATGTCTGTATTTTATCAAACATGTTGCAACAATTGCTTTTTAGTTGCTATATGGAAAAGGTCCTGTCAGAATGGGATTCGCTTCTGTCTTTAGAATTTCAACTTTTTCTTTTTCTATTGAAGGCTAAATTTTTGCGAGCTTTTCTGTCATATCACATTCATCAGCCAGCTTTAGCTATTTTTTAGTGTAGATGATATTGGTTACAAAAAAAATAGCTGTAATAACCGTTGATATGTAAAGTATTGATTTTATAAGTTACTACATCTGTCAAAACATGATCAGTAGAATTTACAGTTTGATTTATTTTATCTGCTCATGCAATAGAGTTTCTCTTTTTCCAACTGCAAGGTTGTGATAATATTGAATCCCTTTTTCATGTATATTTTTACATTATGAGGATTGGCAGTTTCCAGATGCATTGGAATAGATTTCATTTCCATCTCTTCAATCATAGGGTTCATTAATGTGCTGGCCAATCCTTTTCCCTGATATTCGGGTAATACTCCAACCAGGTATAGCTGACAATATTTAGAATTCTTTGGATATTGAGCATATACCAATTTATCGGCTTTAAGGCATCTTTTGGTGGTTTTTAGCCCTGCTCTGAAAAGGAATGATAAGTTCCGAAAAATATATTGAAGCGAAACCTTCTCTTTCTTCTCAGTATTCCACAAGGTAACAGCAGTATTATCGTCATTCAGATAAACTGTTCCCCTTGCTAAAGACTCTTCGAAAACATAGCCCATTATAATTTTCAGCTTGTTCTTATTTTTGCTTTCTTCTAACAACCAATTGATATGTGGGTCATTAATAAATGATTTGGAAAGAATATTGACTACGATACTCTTATCCGCATAACTTGCTTTTTTCATTGTGTATATTTTTTATTAATTGATAATTGTTTTTTTGAAAATTTATTGATAACTATGCCTTTACAATTTCTGTTATTTATAATTGTCTTTTTTAATTTGACGATGCAAAGATTACTCTAAAAAAAAACCGGTACAATTAGAAAATAAGCGAAACGGACAAAAAGAGGGGGGAAACGTACGTTTGCCGAGGTGAAGTTCTTTCGCAAAACGAAAGAATGGCAACGATACAAAATAAAACAAAGAGTGTGGTTGCCAGACTCTTTGTGTTGTTGATTGGGTGATATGTTTAAGCGATGAAGAAATGCCGCCTTAGAGAATCACCACAGGCAACGTGAGGAAAAAGGAAAAGTGGTAGAAGTTATCTCGTTTCGAGCCATGCCAAAAATTGAGGTATTTTCTCCTTGCTAACCAGTATTTTTTCCTTGTTATACGCTACCGATATATTGACAGATAGCTTACGTAAAAAATATCGCGAAGCATCTATCACAGCCTTTCGGTTAACGAGATATTGCCTGTTGACCCTAAAAAAATCATTGCCCGAAAGTTGTTCCAGTTGTTCCATGTTTTTATTTACGCTGTATGTTTTAGCATCAAAAGTAAGCAAGTGAGTTACTTCATCAGCAATGTAAAATAAGGCAATTGTTTCTAGCTTTAGGGGTAAAATTTTGTCTTTTTGATAAACCAAGACGGAAGTCGATTTTGGAGCTTCTCTATTGATTAATGCTTCTATAACTGCTTTGTAATGATCTTTTTCGTCTGAGAAAGTCTGGCGTAAACTGCGATATTTAGTTAGAGCATCAGCAACGGTTTGAGCAGTTGACGGTTTCAGAATATAATCGATGCTATTGGTTTTAAATGCTTTTAAGGCATATTCATCGTATGCTGTGCAAAAAATGACCGGAGCGGAGATTTTACAGGCTTTAAATATCTCGAAACTAAGCCCATCGCCCAGTTGAATATCACTGAATATTAAGTCGGGCATTGCATTGTTTTGGAAATAAGAAACAGCTGTTTTTACCGAACCTAAAATAGCCACAATTTTAGCATCCGACTCCACAGAGGTGATTGTTCCGACTAACTCATCGGCCGTAATCTTTTCATCTTCAATAATTACAATATTCATTTTTTAGTCAGTCAATTAAAGGTCAATGTTATGTTAAACTAGTTTTGTGTGGTAACTTTGTGGTCGAGTACTTTAATACTCACAGAAAAAGTTGTCTCGTTGGTTTTTATTTGCACCTCGTCATTCGATAAAATACGGTATCGCTCCGATAGGTTGGCTAATCCGCTACCGGTAGATGCTTCAGGAATGTTTTTTAGCCTAATACTATTGGAAACTATAATTCTGTCGCCATCTTGTTTAATGTTTATGCTAAGTGGAAACTCTTCGGTAAGTTCGTTGTGCTTTATGGCGTTCTCCAACAATGGTTGAATAGAAAATGACGGGACAAAGCCACTTTCGAGCATAAGCTCTCCAATAGAAACTGTACAAATCAAGGCATTATCAAAACGGATTTTTTGCATACGCAAATAGTCCTGACAAAGTTTTATTTCATCTTTCAGTCTGACTATCTTAATATTATTGTTTGACACAGACGCCCTCAGAAAGTCAGACAAACAAATCAAATACTCCTCGGCAGCATTAGGGTCTATCTTGTATAATGATTTAAGGATATTGAGTGCATTAAATAAAAAATGAGGGTGTATTTGCTGACGGAGCAACTGATTTGAAGCTTCGGCATTTGCCGCTTTGAGCTTTGAATTCTCCATATCAGCATTTATTTTCGCATCCTGCAAAACTATGTAATTGTGAAATATCACGACAAGCGTATTAACAAAAATGCTGATAACAATAAGACTTATAATGTCAATAATATTTGTCGTTTCATGATTCAATTGATTATCGCAAATAACAACTGACACAAATATTAAACAAGTGAAAACATAGGTTAGGGTATAATATATTTTTTTTGAGCCGGGCGACTGGACGGTTAATTGCTTCTTAAATAACGATGACAACATTATATTCCCGAGTCCGGTTAATGCAAGAAGTATTAATGTCAGCAATGATCCACTAATAGCATCATAAAATCCTTTTGTTCCCCACAAAACAATGACGAAGGCAAATATGAATAATGCGCTCGTAAAAGCAAACAAGAGGTTTATTATACTTAGTTTTTTGACTGGGTATTTTGCTGCCATTTCACTGTTTTAAGCTAAAAATATATTCAGTTGGATTATTCCAATTTTACGAATGCAAAGGTAATTAATTTCATGAATTTATTGCTTAGAGAAGAACCTTTTGTGATTTTGTATAATCGTTAGATTTAATTTCTGAGATAGAATAGTCAAAATTAATTTGTTGTTGAGAATGAGGAAATGTTTTAACTTAATTGATAACCCCATGATATTATAAAAATTCAATGTCAAATCAAAATCATATTTTGTATATGATAGCCGATAATTCAAAAGATGTATATGTTGAAATAAGTCCAGAAGGAGAGAAAGGCTTGGAACGATTTAATACAATAAATACCAGACTAAATTTATTTACCAAATTAAATAAGGGAGAACTATCGGGCAATAGTGATCATTACCCTTTTGCAAACAAACATGTACCTTCAATCTTCTTTATTATGGAAACAGGAGATGCCTTTAAGATTTATCATACCCTTCAAGATAATTATGAAAACCTATATCTTGACAATTACCAAAAAATGTTTACTCTCCTAACAGAGTTTGTGAAAGAATAATAACCCATTTTGTTTATTTTTTGGTTCTATTCTTTGCTAAATTTTTTAATGTTTCACATTGCGGATTTAGTTCGTTTTTTGGAAAAATTGTCGGAAACGACCTAGAGATGAAAAAGAAGCCGTGTTTTTGGCAAAAGTAGGCCGTTAAAACACTAAAAGTAGGCCGTCTACAGGGTGCGTAGACGGCCTCCACGTCCCCAGTAGACGGCCTCTACAGAGTTGTGGACGGCCTCTTTTTGCCAATTAGACGGCCTAAAAATGAAGTGCACCCCAAAAGTTAGACAAAAAACTTTTGGGGTTTATTATTTATGTCCAAACACACAATTGAAGAGAAATTGAAAATAATTTCTCTAGTAAAAGCGGGAAAGCCAATCCGTCGTATA